>Ga0302263_10000511_pt1 | contig 14850 bp, 19 predicted proteins | sample II_Fen_N1_4_FD_194564 | JGI IMG/M metagenome (GOLD analysis project Ga0302263, IMG submission 194564) | Peat permafrost microbial communities from Stordalen Mire near Abisko, Sweden - II_Fen_N1_4 | ecosystem: Environmental > Terrestrial > Soil > Wetlands > Permafrost | place: Sweden: Abisko... | reverse complement strand
ACCACCGGGGTCAGCAGCACGACAGTCGCGTCGAGGCTCAGCGCGGCGGTGACGACTGCGGCGAGCGCGAAGACCCCGGTGAACAGCAGGGCCGGCTTTCCCCCGCTCCACCGGCCGACCCGTTGCGCGGCGGCGGTGAACACGCCGGCCCGGGCACAGATGTCCGAGACCACCAGGATCGTGACCAGGAACGCGACCACCGGAGCCAGGTCGGTGACGGCCGCGCGCACCTCGGCCGAGGTCAGCAGGCCCGTCGCCAGGGTGACGCCAGCGCACCCCAGCCCGACCAGGGCCTCGACCCTCCCCGACGGATGTCGGAACGCCACCGCCAGCATGCCGGCCAGCGCGAGCACGACGACGACGTCGGACAGGGGTGGCACACGCGGAGCCTAGGTGCACCTGTGAGGATGACCGCGGCGGCGTCAGGAACGGGTCCCATCCGCCGAGCAGGGGAGGACGCGGTGAGCGAACAGCCGGGCCGCTACCAGCGGTCGGCGTCCGGCATGGTCGGAGCGCTGCTGGTGACGCTGCTGGCGATCCTCGCGTTCGTGGCCTTCCGAGCCTGCAACCGCACCGACCTCCAGGTGAAACCCGACCACGTGGACTACCTGGCCGAGGTGGGCTTCGCGCAGCGGAGCGGCGCGGACCTGGTGTACCCGTCGAGCCTCCCGAGCGGGTGGTACGCCACGAGCGTCGACTTCGCTCCCGGGACGCGACCCACGCTCGGCCTCTCGATGCTGACGGCTGCGAACGAGTACGCCGGGCTCCGCCAGTCGCCGCTGTCGGCGGCGCAGCTCCTCACGACGTACGTCGACGCGCACCCCACCGCCGGTGCGCCGGTGAGGCTCGACAGCGGCGTCGTCCGACACTGGGACACCTGGACCGACTCCGGCGGCGACACCGCCCTGGTCGCGCGGTGGCACCACGAGACGCTGATGGTGTTCGGCTCGGCGCCGCAGTCCGACCTCGAGACCCTCGCCGGCTCGTTGACGGACGTCGCGCTGCCGACGCCCTCCGCCAGTCCGAGCTAGCCCTCGTCGAGGGCGGCGTCGAGCCGCTTCCGGGCGCCGTCGAGCCACTCCTCGCACAGGGTCGCGAGCTTCTCCCCGCGCTCCCACAGGGCGAGGCTCTCCTCGAGCGTCGTTCCACCCGCCTCGAGCGCGCGCACCACGTCGATCAGCTCGGCGCGGGCGGCCTCGTAGCCCAGCTTCTCCTCAGGCATGGTCCTCCTCCGATGGGGGGGTGGGCTCGACCGCGGTCGTCGTCGCGAGGACGCGCCCGTCGGCGAGACGGATGCTCAGGTGGTCGCCGACCGCGGTCCGCGCGGTCGAGGCGACCACCGACCCGTCGGCTGCCTGGACGACGGCGTAGCCGCGCTGGAGCGTGGCCAGCGGCGAGAGTGCCCGGGCGCGCGCCCGCTGGTGGGTGATGTCGTCGCCCGCGCGGGCCAGCGCGTGGGTCAGGACGCGGCGCGACCGGTCACGCAGGTCGGCGATCTCGACGCCGCGCGCGTCGAGCAGGGTGCGCGGGTCGGCGAGCACCGGGCGGGACCGCAGGTCGGCCAGCGCCCGGGTCTCGCGGTCGACCAGCTGGCGGACCAGGGCCCGGATGCGCTGCGTCGCCCAGTCGACGCCGCGCAGCTCCTCGGCCATGTCGGGCACGAGCTGCTTGGCGGCGTCGGTGGGGGTCGAGGCCCGCACGTCGGCGACGAGGTCGAGCAGCGGCGTGTCGGGTTCGTGCCCGATCGCGGACACGACCGGCGTGCGGGTGCCCGCGACGGCGCGGATCAGGGCCTCGTCGCTGAACGGCAACAGGTCCTCCACCGAGCCGCCCCCGCGGGCGACCACGATCACGTCGACGTCGGGATGCCGGTCGAGCCGCGCGAGGGCGTCGATCACGTCGTTCGCGGCGCGGGAGCCCTGCATCGCGGCGTACGCCGTCTCGAAGGTGACGCCGGGCCAGCGGCGGCGGGCGTTCTCCACGATGTCGCGCTCTGCGGCGGAGCCCTGGGCGGTGACGAGCCCGATGCAGCGGGGCAGGAAGGGCAACGGCCGCTTGAGCTCCGGCGCGAAGAGCCCCTCGGCCGCCAGCAGCTGGCGTCGACGCTCGAGCCGGGCGAGCAGCTCGCCGAGCCCCACCATCCGGATCTCGCGCGCGACCAGCGAGAGGCTGCCGCGGTTGGCGTAGTAGTCGGGCTTGGCGTGGATCACGACGCTGGCGCCCTCGACCAGCGGGGGGTTGAGGCTGTCGAAGAGGGTGCGCGCGCACGTCACCGGGATGGAGATGTCTCCGGCCGAGTCGCGCATCGTCATGAAGACCGTGCCGAGCCCTGGCCGCCGGCTGATCTGCGCCATCTGTCCCTCGACCCACACCGGTCCGAGCCGGTCGACCCAGCCCGAGATCGCCAGGGCGATCTGCCGTACCGGCGCGGGCGCCGCGGGCGAGGTCTCCAGGGCCATGGCCGCGAGCGTAGGCCCTGCCGCCGACGCCGTGCCGACGGCGTACCGCAGGCGCTCGCGGGTTCGGGCCCGTGACCCTCGTCCACCTAGACTCGGCCCCATGAGTGTGGACCTCGGCATGCCGACCCAGGGCGTGCGTCTCGCCGCCCCCCGCGGCTACTGCGCCGGTGTCGACCGGGCAGTGATCACCGTGGAGAAGGCGCTCGACCTCTACGGCGCGCCGGTCTACGTGCGCAAGCAGATCGTCCACAACAAGCACGTCGTCTCCGACCTCGAGTCGCGTGGCGCGGTCTTCGTCGAGGAGCTCGACGAGGTGCCCGAGGGCGCCACCGTCGTCTTCTCCGCCCACGGTGTGTCGCCGACCGTCCACGAGGAGGCCCGCGAACGCGGGCTCAAGACGATCGACGCCACCTGCCCGCTGGTGACCAAGGTCCACCACGAGGCGAAGAGGTTCGCCGATGACGACTACGACATCCTCTTGATCGGGCACGCCGGGCACGAGGAGGTCGAGGGCACCTCGGGCGAGGCCCCCGAGCACATCCAGCTCGTGCAGGGTCCGGCCGACGTCGACTCGATCGTGGTCCGCGACCCGGCCAAGGTCGCGTGGCTCTCGCAGACGACGCTGTCGGTCGACGAGACGCTCGAGACCGTCGACGCCATCCGCCGGCGGTTCCCCGAGCTGCTCGACCCGCCCAGCGACGACATCTGCTACGCCACCCAGAACCGCCAGCTCGCGGTGAAGGAGATCGCCCACGACGCCGACCTGGTGATCGTGGTCGGCTCGGCGAACTCCTCCAACTCCGTGCGGCTGGCCGAGGTCGCGCTCGAGGCGGGCGCCAAGGCGGCCCACCGCGTCGACGACGCGAGCGAGATCGACGAGGCCTGGCTCGAGAGGGTCGACCACGTCAGCGTCACTTCCGGCGCGAGCGTGCCGGAGGCGCTGGTCGACGGCGTCCTCGCCTACCTCAGCGAACGGGGCTACCCCGACGCCGAGGCCGTGCACAGCGCCGAGGAGTCGCTCATCTTCGCGCTGCCTCCGGAGCTACGGCGAGACCTGCGGGCTGCGGCCAAGGGCTGACGCCGCCTGCGGGTCAGGGTGACGCCGCCTGCGGCGACCGTTTCGCTGCGCCGTCAGGGCTTCGCGAGCTCAGCCCGGGGCTCGCTCAACGCTCCCGCGCTCACACCGAGCCCTCCTGCGTCGGGTTCGCTGGCGCGGTCGGGCCACACGACGTACCGGTAGAGCAGGAAGTTCGCGACCACGCTCCCGCCCAGGGCCACCACCTTGGCGGCCATCACGGGAACGCCCGCCGCGTCGTGCACGGCGTGGATCAGGAGCGGCTGGAGCACCCACATCGTCGCGCCGTTCGAGGCGACGAAGAGGGCGGCCTGGCGCAGCGTCACGCGGGAGGCGCCGAAGGTGTGGCGGCCGTTGACCAGGAAGCTGAAGGTCATGCCGGCCGAGGTCGACACGAAGTTCGCGAGCACGATCCCGAGCGGTGCGTTGAGCACCCAGAACAGGACGAGGTCGATCGCGGTGTTGCAGACGCCGACGGCGAGGAAGCGGACGACCGTGCGCGACATCATGCGCCCGACGCCTCGGGGCCCGCGGTGGTCATGTCTCCCACGGTGACATCCGGACGGGCCGGGTGCGGGCGAAATGGGAGAACTGGCGGGCAGGCGCAGAGAGTCATGCCCCTACAGGTATGCCTGGTCCCTGCGCCCGGGCTACGACGGCCCTGTGAGCAACCTGCGAGACGTCCCTAGACTCGGCGGCGTGGCCCGATACGTCGACGTCCATCCGGACAACCCGCAGCCCCGGCTGATCAAGCAGGTCGCCGACGCCGTGCGCGACGACGACGCGCTGATCGCCTACCCGACCGACTCCGGCTACGCGCTCGGGACCCGGATGGGCAACCGCGAGGGCCGCGAGCGGATCCTCGCCATCCGCGACCTCGACGACAAGCACCACTTCACGCTGATGTGCTCCGACTTCGCGCAGCTCGGGCAGTTCGCCCAGATCTCCAACAGCGTGTTCCGCGCCATCCGGGCCGCGACTCCCGGGCCCTACACGTTCATCCTGCCCGCCACCGGCGAGGTGCCGCGCCGGCTTCTCCACCCGAAGAAGCGGACGGTCGGCGTCCGGATCCCCGACCACGTGGTCTGCCAGGCGCTGCTGACCGAGCTCGGCGAGCCGCTGGTGACGAGCTCGCTGATCCTGCCGGGGGAGACCGAGCCGCGGGCCCTGGGCTGGGAGATCAAGGAGGAGCTCGACCACGCCGTCGACGTCGTCGTCGAGGCCGGCGAGACCCTGGCGGAGCCGACCACCGTCGTGGACTGGTCGGAGGGGTCCCCCGAGATCGTCCGGCTCGGGGCGGGTGACGTCACCCGCTTCGAGGAATGAGCCGCCCCGGGACGCGGGGTCAGCGAGCCGAGGTGCGCTGACGCGCCAGCAGGGTCAGCAGGCACACGGCGTACCCGGCGAAGAGGGCCAGGCTGTGGTGGGCGAGCCCGGTGACGACCGCCTGGACGACACCGTCGTGGGGCGCGGCGATGACCTCCGGCCCGTTCAGCGCCACGATCACCATCGTCGCGAACATCAGCAGCGGCGGCAGGACGCCGACGGTGAAGAAGTCGCGCGGCCGCACCATCAGGGCCGCGCCGAGACACACGACCACGAAGCAGAGGTCGAAGAACAGCTTCAGGTGGCCGACCATCATGACCTCGACGGCCGCGACCGTGAGCACGACGGCGCTGGACAGGGCCACCACCTCGCTGCCGGGGGCGTTCCCCTCCCACAGCGGGCCGAGGTCGGGACGGGAACGGGACACCGTGGAATGGCCTCCGCGCGCCCGGGTGGCGTTCACTCCACGTCACCGTGCGACTGGCGGTCGCGGGTCACGTAGCGGTGCGCACACCGATGGTCACGGACCCGTGAGCGTACGTCGCGTCGGTGGGGGGGATGGGCGCGCCGGGCACGCACGGAGTGGCGGTGCGCGCACAGCGGCAGACCGACGCGCGATCTCGCTTCGCTCACGGAGCCACCGTATGCTCGGCCACCCCCTCGTCGTCCGCGGCGCGCCGGGGCAGCGGATGCACCGACCCGACGGCTCGGACGGCCGTCTCGACCTGTCGGGGCGGCTCCAGCACGTCGTCGGTGGCATCGAGGTCCTCGAACCGGCGAGCGGCCACGAGGACCCGCGACTCCCAGGACCCGACGGTCTGGTTGTAGGCGCCGACGGCCGTGTCGAGCGCCCGACCGAGCTTGCCCAGATGGCTGCCCATGGTGCGGAGCCGCTCGTGGAGGTCACGACCCATCCGGTGGATCTCGCGTGCCTGGTCGGCCAGTGACTCGTGGCGCCAGCCGTGGGCGACGGTGCGGAGCAGGGCGATCAGCGTCGTCGGGCTGGCCAGCACGACCCCGCGCTCGGCGGCGAACTCGATGAGGGAGGCGTCGGCGTCGAGACCGGCCGCCAGGAAGGACTCGGCCGGGAGGAAGAGCACCACGAACTCCGGGGTCTCGGGCAGGGAGCGCCAGTAGCGCTTGGCGCCCAGCAGCTCGATGTGACCGCGCAGCTGACGCGCGTGGCGGGCCAGGTGGGCTGCGCGCAGGTCGGGCTCGTCGGTCGCGGTGGCATCGAGGAAGGCGTCGAGAGGGACCTTCGCGTCGACCACCACGCTGCGCCCGCCCGCCAGCCGCACCACCAGGTCGGGACGCCGGGCTCCGTCGGCGAGCTGGACCTGCTCGTCGAAGTCGCAGCGGTCGACCAGCCCGGCCAGCTCGACGGCCCGGCGCAGGTGGAGCTCGCCCCACCGGCCCCGGACCTGAGGTCGGCGGAGCGCGGTGGAGAGGGTCTGGGTCTCACGGCGCAGGCCGTCGGCGGTGTGGCGCATGTCGAGCACCTGCTGGTGGAGCTCGCCCTGCCAGGTCGCCCGCGCGTGCTCGAAGCCCTGCAGCTGGTCGCTGAGCCGGTCGAGGCCCTGCATCACCTCGGCCTGGTCCATCAGGCCCTGCCCCAGCCCCTCGACGTACGACGGTCGGGAGCGCGCCCAGAGCACGCCGACCAGCGCACCCAGCGCGAGCCCCATGAGAAGCATCACCAGCTCCGACATCACGTTCATACCGCCACGGTCCCAGGGACCACCGACAACACTGGTTAACGTGAGCCCCATGAGGCACGGCGTACGCACAGCAGTGGTGGCGGTGGGGGCCTGCACCCTGCTCTCGGGATGCTTCGGTTCGAGCTCGCCCGAGCCGAGCTCGGCCCACACGGGAAGCCACCACCCGGTGCCGACCGACTCGCCGTCGGACACCCCGTCGAGCACGCCCACCAGCCCGGCGACCTCGGAGCCGACGACCGCTCCCACGACCGGCTCGACCGGGCTGGCGCTGCCGGTGAGCTTCAGCCCGAAGTCCGACGGGCGCCACTCCCACACGTGCTTCGCCATCACCGGGACGGTCCCGGTGGACTACGTCTACTACCCGGTGATGATCAAGGCGTCCTCGCCCGTCACGCTCGACAGCGCCTCGGTGACCTACGCCGACGGCGTCCAGGTCGCGGGCTCCTGGGTCGCCCCCGCCGCGTCGACCGCGGGCACCGGCACGGTGGAGGGCTGGCCGGCCCCGGCGATCCTGACCCAGGGCAGCAGCGTGCAGTGGAGCAAGCGGGTGCCGGCGGCCGGCGCAGCCCTGACCCCCGGCACCTGGTACAACGTGTTCCTGCACCTCCGCGTGTACCCCGACGCACTGCCCTTGAAGACCGACGGTGTCGCTCTCACGCTCACGGCCGGGGGCACCCAGCACAGCATCGTCTGGGTCGACCACGTGACGTTCAAGAAGGCCTGCTGATCCTTCAGTCGGTGAGGTCGACGACGACCGGGGCGTGGTCCGAGGCGCCCTGGCCGGCCCGTTCCTCGCGGTCGATGAACGCGCCGGTCACACGTCCGGCCAGGGTCGGCGTGGCCAGGACGAAGTCGATCTTGAGGCCGCGGTCGCGCTCGAACCGCTGACGGTAGTAGTCCCAGTAGGTGTAGCCCGGCGCGTGGGCGCGGGTCACCTCGGCGTACCCGTCGTCGAGGAAGGCCTGGAACGCAGCGCGCTCGGGCGGCGTGACGTGCGTGGAGTTCTTGAACTGCGCGGGGTCGAAGACGTCGGCGTCGGTCGGGCAGATGTTCCAGTCGCCGACCAGGGCCGTCTGGCCGTCCATCCAGGCGCCGGCGGCCTCGCGGAGCCGGGCCAGCCAGTCGAGCTTGTAGACGTAGTGGGGGTCGTCCGGTTTGCGGCCGTTGGGCACGTAGAGCGACCAGATCCGGACACCGCCGCAGGTCGCACCGATCGCACGCGACTCGGCCGCCAACGGGTCGCCGTACCCGGGCATGCCGTCGAAGCCGACCGTCACGTCGTCGAGCCCGACGCGGCTCACGATCGCGACGCCGTTCCACTGGTTCGTGCCGGCGGCGGCGATGTCGTAGCCGGCGGCCTGGAGGCCCATCAGCGGCAGCTGGTCCTCGCGTGCCTTGGTCTCCTGCAGCGCGAGCACATCGACGTCGTGCCGCTGGAGGAACGCCTCGACCCGTTCGATGCGCGACCGGAGGGAGTTGACGTTCCAGGTGGCGATCCGCATCCACCCACCCTAGGGCGGCCCAGGCGGTCGTGCCCTGGCGGTGCGGATGGTCGTAGGACCACGGTCCGATGGTGACTCCGACCGGGTTCGCGACACCGTGGTGCCACGGAACGATCCCCCTTCTGAGGAGCACACCATGAAGCGCATCGCCTACCTCGCCGCCGCCGGAGCCCTCGTGGCCACCTCGGGTCTCGGGGCCTATGCGGCCAACGCCGCCACGGCCGACAGCCCCTCGGCCCAGGTGCGGACCGCCGCCCGCCACGGCGCCGACGACCCCGCCGGACACCACCGCCATCACGGTGCCGACGACCGCCCCGGACACCACCGTCACCACGGTGCCGGCGACCGGACCAGTCACCACGGCGGGGCAACCCCGGAGCCCGGCGACGACAACGGCAGCCCGACCAACGCGCCCGAGCCCGGTGACGACCACGGCGGCCAGGGCGGCGGCACCGACGACGGCGGCCAGCACGGTGGCGATGCCGGTGGCCACCACGGCGGCAGCGACGACTGACCGACACCCGCTTCTCATCACGGCGCCCGGCCCGCAGGCCGGGCGCCGTCGTGCTTGGATCTGGCCCATGAGACGCCTCGTCATCGTGATGCTGGTGATCGCCATCGCCCTCGACGTGGCGTACTGGTCGATCTGGTTCACGCAGCGCGACTGGCTGGCCAGCGAGCACACCCAGGCCTACTACGACTTCGAGAACGCCTTCCCTCTGGCCGACCTGTGGCTGGGCATCGCCTGTGTGCTCGCGCTGGTGACCCTGGTACGCCGGCGCCCGAGCGCCCTGCTCTGGCTGATCGCCACCGGCGCGGCCGGTCTCTACCTCGGCTCGATGGACCTGCTCTACGACCTCGAGCACGGGATCTTCGGCAAGGGCGGCGGGGGAGCGGTCGAGGCGGTGATCGTCGCGGTGACCTGGATCTTCTCGATCACCGTGCTGCGGTTCGCCTGGACCCGCCGTGTGGAGCTGCTCGCCGGTGAGGAGGATTCGGGTCCCACGCCCCCTTCTCCGTAGACTCGCCCGCCGTGGCTCTCACCATCGGCATCGTCGGACTCCCCAACGCGGGCAAGTCGACCCTCTTCAACGCGTTGACCAAGAACGACGTGCTCGCGGCGAACTACCCGTTCGCGACGATCGAGCCCAACGTCGGCGTCGTCGGCGTACCCGATGATCGGCTTGAGCCGCTGGCCGAGCTCTTCGGATCGGCCAAGATCCTGCCCGCCACCGTGGAGTTCGTCGACATCGCCGGCATCGTCCGGGGCGCCTCCGAGGGCGAGGGCCTGGGCAACAAGTTCCTCTCCCACATCCGCGAGTCAGCCGCGATCTGCCAGGTCACCCGCGTGTTCCGCGACGAGGACGTCACCCACGTCGACGGCGAGGTGAACCCCGAGTCCGACCTCGGCACGATCCAAACCGAGCTGATCCTGGCGGACCTGCAGACCGTCGAGAAGGCGATCCCGCGGCTCGAGAAGGAGGCCCGCGGCACCAAGGCGCTCGCCGCCAGCCTCGACGCCGCCCGCGAGGCGCTCGCCGCCCTCGAGGCCGGTACCTCGGTCATCAACACCTCGATCGACCGCGCCCTGATCCGCGAGCTCTCGCTGCTCACCGCCAAGCCGTTCATCTACGTCTTCAACTGCGACGCTGACGAGCTCGCCGACGACGAGCTCAAGCAGAAGATGCAGGTCCTCGTCGCGCCCTCCGAGGCGATCTTCCTCGATGCGAAGTTCGAGTCCGAGCTCGTCGAGCTCGACGACGACGCCGAGGCCCACGCGATGCTCCACGAGATGGGCATCGAGGAGTCGGGCCTCGACCAGCTCGCCCGCGTCGGCTTCGACACCCTCGGTCTGCAGACCTATCTGACCGCCGGGCCCAAGGAGACGCGCGCCTGGACGATCCGCCAGGGCGCCACCGCCCCCGAGGCCGCCGGCGTCATCCACACCGACTTCCAGCGCGGCTTCATCAAGGCCGAGATCGTGTCGTACGACGACCTCCTCGCCGCCGGGTCCAAGCTCGCGGCCAAGGAGGCCGGGCGGGTCCGGATGGAGGGCAAGGACTACGTCATGCACGACGGCGACGTCGTGGAGTTCCGCTTCAATGTTTAGCGTCGTCGGGATTCGCCAGTAGGCGTTGAGGATTGCTGGTTCTTGGGGTCGAGCCGGTCCGCAGAGAGTCCGCACGCCCGGCGGCGCTCCGGCTTCCTCGGTCAGGCCCTGCGCCGTTCGCCAAGTGGCACGCTGGTGTGATGGCGCTTCCCGAGACTGATCTGCACCGCATCCGCCTCTGGGCGCGAGAGCGCGTGCCCGAGCATCTGTGGGACGAGCTGAAGGTCGAGGCCGACGTCTCCGACCGACACGTCGACATCGTCGAGGTGCGGCCACCGTGGGACGGTGTCGGCGAGCACACCCGGTTCCCGATCGCGCGGCTGCGCTACACCAAGTCGACCGGCCGATGGGCTATCTACTGGCGCGATCGCAACCTGAAGTTCCACGAGTACAAGCGCACGCGCCCGACCAAGAACGTCCAGGCGCTCCTCGACCACATCGGCAGCAGCGGCGACCCGATCTTCTGGGGTTAGCGAGCGGCTCATTGACTGTCGATATAGTGGAGGATAATCTCAGCTATATGAGAACCGAGGCGCCGCTCCTCGCTCCGATCTTCCGATCGGACGGTCAGGCGCGCCTACTCTCCACATTGTTGCTGACCGGCGATGAGCTGAGCGTCACCGATCTGGCCAAGCGGGCCGGTCTGGCCTACCCCACCGTGCACCGCGAGGTCGCGCGCCTGATGGACGCCGGCATCCTGCGCGAGCGACAGGTCGGCCGCACGAGGCTGATCCGGGCCAACGACGAGAGCCCGCTGGTTGACCCCTTGCGCGAGATCCTCACGATCGCGACCGGCCCGGTGGTGACCCTAGCCGAGGAGCTTGGCCGCATCGACGGGATCACGTCGGTGTTCCTCTACGGCTCCTTCGCCGCGCGGATGCTCGGGGACGCCGGTCCGGCACCGCACGACATCGACGTCATGGTGCTCGGTGAGCCCGACGTGGACGCGGTCTACGAGGCGTGCACCCGGGTCGAGGCCGCGGTGCACCGTCCCGTCAACCCGACGATCCTCAGCCCTGAAGAGTTCGCCGCGCACTCCGCCTTCCTGGACAACGTCCGCAGCGGCCCGGCGGTCGCGGTGATCGGAGAGCTGCCATGGCGCTGACCCCGCTCACCCGCGTCCAGCAGGCAACGGTCATTGCGTTGGTCGAGGCACGACGTCTCGATGTCGTGCCCGCAGACGTCGCGCGCGCGGCCTCGTTCCTGCGCCAGGCCGAGGAGCGGCTGGACCAACTGCCGCTGCTCACCAGCGTCGTCGTCAGATACGGCATCGCCTACGACGCCTGTCACGACACAGGAGAGGCGCTGCTGGCGGCGTACGGCTTCCGGACGACCAACGGGCCCGGTCAGCACGAGGCGCTCGGCCGCTATCTGCGTGCCGTCCTCGACAAGCCGCCCGCAGACAGGGCGGCGCGAGAGTTCGACCGCCTGCGCCGCGCTCGCAACCAGGACCGCTACGAGGCGAAGCCCGTCGGTGCCGCGGCGACCGAGAAGGCCGAGCAGGTCGCCCGGACACTGTTCGACGCCGCCCTCGCCCGAGGGCTGCCGTCGTGACCCAGCAGTCCGCAAGTAGTCCGCAAGAAGTCCGGCCGAGACCGACGATCGCCGTCGAGGTCCAACGGTCTCGCAAACGCGTTTGCCCAGGTCAGGCCGTACTTTCCGGCATGAACCGGCGATGACCAACGACCACCGAAACCCCGCGTGATCGTTCCGCTTCAACGTCTGAATCTCCGCGTTTGCGCAGAGAGGGTCTAGGTATGTTCGCCCCGACGGTTTGAATGGTCGAGGCCCTTGCTGCATTCTCGTTGCAACAAGGAATCTCCTGCAAAAGACTCGCAGCTGGGGTCTGATGGCGTCGGCGCAGCCTGGTCGGGATGGCCTCGTTCATCGTGTTGTTGCACGTGCTCGGGTTCGGGCTGCTTTCTCGAGATCGTGGCGCCCCAGCACTACCAGCTGGGCGGAGACCACCCGGTCTTCACTGTCGGGGTCGGGATCCTTGCGTACACCTTTGGTCCGCGGCATGCGTTCGACGTCGACCACATCGCCGCGGTCGACAGTCCTCGCTGCGACCGGGTCGACGACCTCCCACCGCTCGACCCCGACGCGATCCGCTCGCTGGGCCTGGCGACCGACCGCCGTCTCAGTGGGATCTTCGTTCTCAACCTTGAGGGGCGCCTGCGAGGACTGCGGCGCCACATCCGCTGACCTGGGGGAGTGACCCGCAGAGGTCGTTCGTGCCCCATGCGCGCCGTGTGCGAGCTACTTCGTGCCAGTCCGACGGGCGGCGGCTTTCGCTGCGTGTTCGGGGAGAGCTTGGATCAGGTCACTCCGCGAGCGGGCAACGCGTGAACGGATGGTACCCACGGGACACGCACAGATCTCGGCAGCTTCGGCGTAGGGAAGCCCGAAGATCTGGGTGAGAACAAATGCGGCTCGTCGGTCTGGCTCGAGTCCATCGACGAGATCCCACAACGCCAGTTCGCTGGTGTTGTCCCTGGACGTGTGTGGTGACGCCGCCTCGAGTTCGACGCGCTTGATGAGGGCGCGGTCGCGCTGTGCGCGCTGGACGTGGTCGGCGCAGACGCGGCGAGCGATGGAGAACACCCAGGTGCGCGGTGAGGCGTCGCCTCGATAGCGTCGGAGCGACTTGTAGACCCGCAGGAAGGTCTCCTGGGTGAGGTCTTCCGCCGACTGTTGGTCACCGAGGTGACGGCACAGCAGCCAGACGTCGGCCGAGAGTTCGCCGACGAGCTGGTCGAAGTCGGGTCGGACGTGACCGGGGTTCCCGTGGTGGTGCACGCCCCGACTCTAGGAGGCTCGGTGTTCTCCGTTCGGCTCCGGGTCGGTCACGCGGAGCGGTGGGTGGCGGAGGAGCTGCCGCCCTCCGCTTGGGTTGGATGTGCGGACGCGGCTCGCGGGAGGAGCCTGTGAGGGGTTGGGTGGTCGTCGGCGGTGGAGACAGGCACCTGGGAGGCCGCCGAGGGCGATAGGCGCGACGTGGTGATCAGAGCCAGGAACGCGAGGAGCCAGAGCAAGTGCGGCGCCTCGTCTCCCCACGTGGTGCGACCGGGGTGGGCGAGATCGACCAGGGCTGTCGTGACGAGCAAGAGAGCTACGACACCGACGATCCAAGCCGTCGTACGAGCTAGCCGCGGCCGGGCCGCACAGAGAAGGAGCGACAGGGCCAAGGCCACCTCGAAGGAGCCCAGCTCGTGGGCCGGGTGCATCCCGGTGTCCGGGTCTCGGCCGAGCAGCAGCGCGGGGGCGCTGAACCACAACAAGAGGAGGGCGGCGACGACCAACACGACGCGGGGCAACTCCGCGCGGACACGTGCCGGCAGTGGCGGAGTCGATGGTTGCCTCTGTACAGCGGCCTGGATCATGGCCCGCAGAGGAGGCACGGGAGGAGTCGGCGCCAGCCGAGTCCGTCGGCGGACCTCTTGAGCGTCCGCGTACCAGTCACGACACCCGGGGCAGCCGACGAGGTGCTCGGTGAGCCAGGGCATGCCCACGCCTGCATCCTCGTGGTCGATCACGGCGGACAGTGCTTCGCGGGCGGCCCGGCACTCGGGAGCTTCGTGGTCGTTCATCCCTGGTGTCCCTTCACATTCCTGGCATCGAGTTCATGTCGGACGGGTTGTCGAACCCGCCGACGAGTGGTGTCACGGGCAGCGTTACCCGGATGAGCCCGGCGTGCGCGAACCGGAGCCGGAGGATCACATGGTCGCCCACCTGCAGGTGTCGAGTGAGGTGCTGCAGCATCAGATGGAGACCACCTGGCTCGAGGTTTGTCTCACCATGCGCCGGCACCGTGAGTGAGGACACCGCCACCATCGTGGAGGCGCCGTGACTGGTGACGTCCTTCATCGGCACGACCGAGCGGGCCGCGGGTGAGCTGGCTGCGACCAGCAGGTCATCGGTGCTACCGGCGTTCGTCAACGTGAAGTAGGCGACTCCCACAGCAGGGGACGCCGGGAAGGGCACGCGCCCTCCGGACAGGGTCAGAGCCCCGGACCTGGCGTTGGCCGCTGAGCTGGGTCCCGCTGCGACGTCGCTCTCACGCCCAGCGCTGCAGGCAGCCAGAAGTGCCGCCATCCCAACGAGGAGAATCAGGGCTCGCAGTCGCCTCTTCACCCGCAGCGTCTGCGGCGGCGAGCTGATCGGCATGGTGATCCTTGGCGTGCGGGGTAGCTGACGGGGTATCAGTCCGTCGTTGAGCGCTGCGAGTTCCCGGGACTTTCTGGAAGTCGCGGGAACCGAACGGGCGTCATGGGGGACTGACACCACGTGGTTCGAACCAACGCTCTGCGCGCGCGTTGCCTGATCGGTGCTTGCGTGCTCGCGATCGGCTGCCTCGCGGCGGGGTGCATGGGCGACCAGCAGCGGGTGGTGACCAACGCAGACCGTGGCCCGTTTCACGGCGTCGACATGCGGTCGAGGTCGATGGCGTTGACCCCGGCTGATCTCCACGCGGAGTTTCACAGCACCGCCGGGGGCACGACCGACCTCGCGTCGTTGCAGGCCGGGCACCTGCTGCTCCTGTACTTCGGGTACACCCACTGTCCCGACGTGTGCCCGACCACGATGGCGTCCCTGGCTGGGGCACTGCGGGGACTCTCGGCGGACGATCGGCAGAGCGTGCAGGTCGTGTTCATGACCT
>Ga0302263_10000508_pt1 | contig 14868 bp, 11 predicted proteins | sample II_Fen_N1_4_FD_194564 | JGI IMG/M metagenome (GOLD analysis project Ga0302263, IMG submission 194564) | Peat permafrost microbial communities from Stordalen Mire near Abisko, Sweden - II_Fen_N1_4 | ecosystem: Environmental > Terrestrial > Soil > Wetlands > Permafrost | place: Sweden: Abisko... | reverse complement strand
GCGGACCTCCGGGTGGTCCAGGAGCTGCTCGGCCACGAGAGCCTCGCCACGACGCAGGTGTACACGCACGTGTCGCCCGCGCGGCTCCAGGACGCATACCGGTCGGCGCACCCCCGGGCGCGGGCGACCTGATGGACGAGACGAGCGACAGCCTCCTCGACCCGGAGCCCGACCTCGGCCCGACGGCCCGGGTGGCACGTGCCGGATCGCCGACCACGCGTGCCCTCGCGCGGGCCGGCCTCATCGTCACCGGCCTGTTCCTCCTGTCGAGGATCCTGGGCTACGTCCGGACAGTGGCGGTCGCGGCCTCCGTGCCGCATATCGCGCAGCTGAGCCCGTTCTTCGCGGCCTTCCGGATCCCAGACTTCCTGTTCCAGCTGGTGGCCGCGGGGGCGCTGTCGTCGGCGCTCATCCCCGTCATCTCCGGCCTGTTCGCCACCGACGAGGAGGCCCGGGCCTGGAGGGTCGTCTCGACCGTCACCACCCTCATGCTCTCGGCGCTGCTCGTGCTGGCGGCGATCGTCCTCGTGTTCGCACCGCAGCTGGTGGCCTTCATCGCGCCCGGCTTCGACGCCGGGCAGCTTGCTGAGACGACGCAGCTGACCCGGATCATGGTGCTGTCGCCGATGTTCCTCGCGGGTGGCGCCGTCGCCACGAGCGCCCTGAACTCGCGGGGTCGCTTCGCCGCGGCCGGCATGGCGCCGCTCGTCTACAACCTCGCGATCATCCTCGGCGCCGTGGTCCTCGTGCCGATCTTCGGCATTCCCGGGCTCGCCTACGGCGTGGTCCTGGGGGCGGCCGGTCACCTGCTGGTTCAGGTGCCGTCCCTGGTCCGGATCCGGGCTCGCATCCGGCCGCGCGTCGACCTCGGGGACGCCCAGGCACGCCTTGCCCTCGTCCTCATGGCGCCGCGCGCGTTCGCCCTGGGAGCGACCCAGGTCGTCTTCCTCGTGATGACCAGCCTCGCGACGACCCTCGGCGCCGACGCCCTGGCCGTGTTCAACTTCGCGTTCATCCTGCTGCAGATCCCAATCGGCGTGATCGGCGTGCCGCTGGGCGTCGTCCTGCTGCCGTCGCTGTCACGGGAGGCCGCCACCGGCGGAATGGTGGCGTTCCGGCGGCTGCTCGTCCGAGGGCTCTCGATCCTCGCCTACGTGATGATCGGGATCGCCGCCCTGGGCATCGTGGTGTCCGAGGACGTCGTCCGGATCCTGTTCCACGTCGCACACCTCAGCGAGTCCGCCATCGAGGCGACCGGCGCCCTCCTGGCGATCTTCCTGTTGGGGCTGACCGCGCACTCGATGATCGCCGTCCTCGCCCGGGCGTTCTACGCGCTGAAGGACACGAAGACGCCGGTGATCGCCGCGCTGCTCGCGGTCGTCGTCAACATCGTCGTGGCCAACGCGCTGGTCGGTTCGCTCGGTCTCAACGGCCTCGCGGTCGCCATCGCCGTGGCGGCCTGGCTCGAGACGATCGCGCTCGTCGTCCTGCTCGAGCGACGGGTCGAGGGGCTCGGGATGCGCCACGTCTGGATCGTCATGGCCAAGTCGCTGGTGGTCTCGGTCGCGGGCGCCGCGGTCGCGTACGCGATTGCGCACCTGCTGGTCCTGGCCTTTGGCGATGATCCCGGCTTCATCGCGCTGATCGTCCGCACCGGGCTGACGGTCGCCGCCGGCGGCCTCGTGATCGTGGCCGGGTCACGCGCGTTGCGGATCGGCGAGCTCGGGACTATCGTCGGGCTCATGTTCGACCTCATCCGCCGGCGCGGGCGCGCATGACCGGCGGTTCCTCCGCGGGTGACGCCGGCGCACCCGCGGTCGCGATCCGGGACGCCGACCCCGCCGCGTGGGATGCGTTCGTCGAGGCGAACCCGCGCGGCTCGTACCTCCAGCTGACCGGCTGGGGACGGGTCAAGGCGGTCAACGGCTGGTCGGCCCGTCGGCTCCACGATCCCGGGACCGCGACCGCTCCCGCCGCCGGTGCCCAGGTGCTGCTGCGCCGTCCCGGTCCGCTGCCGTGGGCGTTCGCCTATGCCCCGCGCGGACCCGTCCTGGATCGCTGGGACGCCGAGGGGATCGCCCGGTTCACGGGTCTCGCCCAGGCTGGCCTGCGGGCGGGCGGACGCGTGAGCCACCTGCGGATCGACCCGGAGATCGAGCGCGACGCCGGCCCGGACGACGGCGGTGCCGTGATCGACGGCCTGCGGCGGGCCGGCTGGCAGCCGGCCGCGCCGATCCAGCCCGTCTCGACCCGCGTCATCGACCTTCAGGCGGACGAGGATGCTCTGTGGGGCGACCTGCGCAAGAAGTGGCGCCAGTACGTGAACAAGGCCCGGACGGGCGGTGTGCACGTCGTGGACGCGGGCCCGGAGCGCCTGGACGAGTTCTACCGGATCTACCGGGAGACGGCGGACCGGGCGGGCTTCCTGATCCGGGCCCAGTCGGCGTACCGCGACGCATGGGACGCCTTCGGTCCCGACGGCAGGGCCCGGCTCCTGTTCGCGGAGCTGCCCGACGGCACCCCCGTGGCAACGCTGTTCCTCGTGCGGGCCGGGACGCGCGTCGTGGAGCCGTACGGCGGGATGACGCAGGCCGGGGCGGAGAGCCGGGCGAACTACCTGCTGAAGTGGGAGGCCATCCGCTCGTCGAAGGAGGCGGGCGCCACCGCCTACGACCTGTGGGGGCTGGCCCACGCCGGCATCGCGCACTTCAAGACGGGGTTCGGCGGGCGGGAGATCGGATACGTCGGGGCCTGGGACCTGGTGCTGGACCAGCTCGGCCGGACGACCTACCAGGTGGCCCAGCGGACGCGGGTCCGCGTGGAGCGGTTGCGGCACGGGCTCCGCGGCGGTGAGACGACGGCCGCGGGCTACGCGGGTGGGGCAGCCGGTGCCGACGGCGGGGGCGACGGCGGGGGCGACGCGTGACGGCCGTCCTCCGGGAGCTCGCAGACGCGGAGCTTGTCGGCTGGGATGCGGCGGCGGTCGATGCGCCGGGCGGACACGTCTTCCAGTCGCGGGCCTGGGCAGCTCACCGTGCGTCCGGCGGGTGGCAGCCCCGGTTCCTCGCGGCCGGAGACGTGCGTGCCCTGGCGCTGGTCCGGCCCTGGCCGCTGGTCGGCGGTGGATCGGCGTACCTGCCCCGGGGACCGGTCGGCCCGGGGACACCCTGGACCGGCGACGGGTCGGGCGCGGCGATCGGAGAGACGCTCGTGGCGGCGGCGCGCTACCTCGCGAGCGCCGGGGTCGACGTGGTGGCCGCGGACGCGGAGGTCGCGGCGGGGGACACGGCCTACCTCGCGGCCCTCGGCGCGGCTGGCTTCCACCCCATCCCGGAGATCCAGCCGTCGCGGCACCGGACGTCGCTGGCGCTGCCCGCGGACGGCGACGCCGCGGGCGTGCTCGCCTCGGTGGCCAAGTCCACGCGCCAGCGGATCCGGCAGGCGGAGCGCGACGGGGTGGTCGTCGTGCGGCACGACGCGCGTGCCTCGGAGCTCGATGGGTTCACCGCCAGCACGGAAGCCGCTGACCTCGCCCTGCGCCGGTTCTACGCCCTCCTCGAGGCCACGGGTGAGCGCCGCGGGTTCGTCCTGGGCGGTGTCGCCGGCTATGTCGCCTGGTGGCTGCGCGCGCTGGACGCGGGCCACCTCGTCTACCTGGAGGCGCGCGAGGGAGGCGTCGCCGGCCCGGTGCTCGGCGGGCTCGTCCTCTACCGCCACGGTCGTCGCCTCTCGACCGCGCACTCGGCTGACGTCGCCGACCGCCGTCGCGACCATCCGGGGACGATGCACCTCCTCCGGTGGCGGGCGATCCAGCTGGCCCTGGCGGAGCGGCGCCCGGAGATGGACCTCGGCGGCGTGGACGTGGCGGGAGCGCGGAGGCCCCCGCAGCCGGGCGAGCCCACGTTCGGCCTGTACGAGCACAAGCGCTCGTTCGGCGCCCTATGGGTGGAGCTGGCGGGAGCGCAGGAGCGGGTCGCCAGCCCGGCCCGCTACGCCGCGGGGCGGGCGACCACGAAGCTGGCCCGTGCCATGGGGCGGGGGAGGGGCGGCGCGTGAGTCGCGAACCCGCCCCAGGGGCCACCCCGCTGCAGCTGCTGGTCGAGGCGGAGATGTGGGGAGAACCGAGGGAGCTCGGCCCGCTGCTGGATCGCCTCGTTGCCGCGGGACTGGTGTCCGAGGTGCGAATCGGGGATGCTGCCGTGTCCCTCGGTGATCTCGCCGGCATCGGCATCACCGGCGTGGCCGAGGATTCACGCGGGGTGGGGCCCGGGACGCTGTTCGTTGCGGTGCCGGGGTTCCACGTGGACGGGCACGACTTCGTGGCACGCGCGGCGTCCGCGGGGGCCGCGGCGGCCCTGGTTGAGCGGCGAGTCGACGGGGCGGCGATCCCGCAGGTCGTGGTCAAGGGCGCGAGGATGGCCCTCGCCCAGGCGGCCGGCTGGTGGGCCGGGGATCCGTCCCGGCAGCTGGGCGTCGTGGGGATCACGGGGACGGACGGCAAGACGACGACCTCGTTCCTGGCCGTGGCGGCCCTCGAGGCAGCCGGCATCTCGACCGGGCTCATCGGCACCGTGGAGACCAGGGTGGGGGACGTGCGGGAGCGCCACGAGGCGCACGTGACCACGCCCGCCGCCCCGGAGCTCCAGGCCATGCTGGGGGCGATGCGCGCCGCCGGCAACGAGGCCGCGGTCCTCGAGACCACGTCCCACGCCCTGGAGCTGGAGCGCGTGGCCGGGATCGCGTATGACGTGGCGATCTTCACGAACCTCACGCACGAGCACCTGGAGCTGCACGGCACGTTCGAGCGGTACCGGGACGCCAAGCTGCGCCTGTTCGCCGCGCTCGCCGCGGGTCCCGCGAACCCGGCCAAGACCGTCGCCGGGCGCACGTGGCCCAAGGTCGGAATCGTCAACCGTGACGATCCCGCCGCCCCGGCGTTCGAGGCCGCCGCCCGCTCCGCCGGTGCCGGGGTGATCGGGTACGGGACCAACACCACCGCGGACGTGCGCGCGGTCTCTGTCGACGAGGACGCCCGCCACCTCCGCGTGGGCTATGCCACCCCGTCCGGTCCCGGGGCGCTCGCCCTCCGGCTGGCCGGCCGCTTCAACGTCCACAACGCCCTGGCCGTGGTGGCGCTCGGGGAGGCACTCGGGCTGGACCCGGCTGCCGTTCGCGCCGGCCTGGAGGGCGTCCGCGGCGTTCCGGGCCGCATGGAGCGGGTCGACGCGGGACAGCCTTTCGGCGTGATCGTGGACTACGCGCACTCGCCGGCGTCGCTGCGGGGTGTCCTGGACCTGCTGGCGCCCGTCGCGGCCACGCAAGGGGGATCGCTGATCGTCGTCTTCGGCTCCGGCGGCGAGCGCGACACCGCGAAGCGTGCCGCGATGGGCCGGATCGCGGGGGAGCGGTGCCGTGTCGTGATCGCCACGGACGAGGACCCGCGCGGCGAGGACCGCCACGCGATCATCGAGGAGATCGTCCGTGGAGCCGAGTCAGCGGGGCGACGCCGCGGCGAGGACGTGATGGGCATCGCCGACCGTCGCGAGGCCATCGCCACCGCCTTCGCCCGGGCCCACCCTGCTGACCTCGTCCTTCTCGCGGGCAAGGGCCATGAGCCCACGATCCTGTATGCGGATCATGCCCTCCCGTGGGACGAGGCGACCGTCGCGCGCGATCTGCTCGCGGCGATGGGCTTTGCCGGCGGCTGACGGTGCGGGGCTGCCTGTTCACGCTGTTCCTGGGAGCCATCGTGCTGGTGTTCGTGGTCTACGTCGGGCTGCCCGCCGGGGCATCCGCGCTCCTCACCGCGGGGATCACGGCCGCGGGCCTCCAGGCCGGCGACACCACCGTGACCGTGAGCAGCAGGCCGCCGACGGAGCTCCTCGCGCTGCACGCCGACAGGGTCCGGGTCCAGGCCACGCACGCCGCGTTCCGGGGCCTCGCGATCGGCTCGCTCGACGTGGTGCTGGGGGACGTGGCGGTGGCCGACCGCACCGCGGGCACGGTTGACGGCGAGCTCCGGGACGTCACCATCCCGGACATCGGCGGGCGGACGCTGACCCTTGCCGGGATCACGCTCTCGGGCGGGGGCGGCAAGGTTGCCGCATCCACGACCATCGCCGGCAGCGATGCCGAGGGCCTGCTCGCAGACGCCATCGAGGCCGGGCTCGGCATCCGGCCATCCTCCGTCACGCTCTCGGCGCCGGACCGCGTGACCGTGCGACTGGGGTCGGTGGTCCACGCCCGGCTGCGCATCTCGGCGGCAGGGGACCTCGAGGCGGAGATCCTCGACGGCAGCGAGGCCGGTCGCACGGTCATCCTGCTCCCCGACGGCGGCGACCTCCCGGTCCACCTGACGGGTGTCAGGGTCACCAGCTCGGGCGGCCTGCGCCTCACCGGAGACCTCGCCATGGGCCTGCCCGGGTTCCCCGGCGGCTGACGGCGCACCTCGGAGCGGCCATCGCCCCACCGGGTAGACTCCCACCCATGCCCGACCAGGTCGTCCGCGATCCCGAGGTCCCGCTCGCCCCGGCCCGAGCCGGCGCCGTGGGTGGTCGCCGGACCATGCGCCGCGCGGCCGACACCGCCGACACGGACACGGAATCCGGCCCGATCGCGGTTGCGGCGCCCGTCGCGATCACCCTGGATCTCGAGGCGCTGCGCCAGCAGCTGCTCGCGGCTCTCGGCAGGCACCACCCACAGGCGGACCTCTCGATGGTCAACCGCGCCTTCGACCTGGCCGTGGAGGCGCACAGCAGCCAGGTGCGCGCATCGGGCGACCCGTACGTGACGCATCCCATCGCGTCCGCTCAGATCCTCGCGGAGCTCGGCATCGACCCCGTGGCCGTCTCCGCCGCCCTGCTCCATGACGTTCCCGAGGACACCGAGTACAGCCTCGCCGATGTGGAGGAGCGTTTCGGCCCCGAGGTCGCCCACCTGGTGGACGGCGTCACCAAGCTGTCCAAGTTCAGCACCCACAGCCACGAGCAGCAGCAGGCCGAGAACATCCGGAAGATGTTCCTGGCGATGGCCGACGATATCCGCGTCGTCCTCATCAAGCTCGCAGACCGCCTCCACAACATGCGCACCCTCGGCGCTCTCAAGACCGAGAAGCAGCAGCGCATCGCCCGCCAGACGCTGGAGATCTACGCCCCGCTCGCGGAACGCCTGGGCATCTGGCAGATCAAGTGGGAGCTGGAGGACCTCTCGTTCAAGGCGCTCGAGCCGGAGGCGTTCCGGGACCTGGCGAAGCTCCTCGACACCCGGCGGACGGGCCGTGAGACCTACATCGAGCGGGCCATCGAGGAGCTCCGCCCGCGGCTGGCGGACGCCGGGATCGAGGCCGAGCTCCAGGGCCGCCCCAAGCACATCTACAGCATCTGGAAGAAGATGCAGCGCAAGGGCGCGGAGTTCGGCGAGATCTACGACGTCTACGCCATCCGCCTGCTGGTCGAGGACATCCGCGACTGCTACGCGGCGCTCGGCACCGTCCACGCCCTGTGGCGCCCGATTCCCGGCCAGTTCGACGACTACATCGCCGTCCCCAAGAACAACCTGTACCAGTCGCTGCATACGGCCGTGATCGCGCTCGATGGCAAGCCGCTGGAGATCCAGATCCGGACCCACGCGATGCACCAGGTGTCCGAGGTGGGCATCGCCGCCCACTGGCGCTACAAGGAGGGATCCAAGGCAGAGCGCGACTACGACGCGAAGCTCGCCTGGCTCCGCCAGCTCATGGAGTGGCAGCGCGACGTCAGCGAGTCCGACGCGACCGAGTTCGTCGAGGGCATCAAGCTCGACATCTTCCAGGACCAGGTCTTCGTGTTCACCCCGCGCGGGGACGTGAAGGACCTCCCGGCCGGCTCCACGCCGCTGGACTTCGCCTACCGGATCCACACCGACATCGGCCATCGCACGATCGGTGCCAAGGTCAACAACCGCCTGGTCCCACTGGACTACCGGCTGAAGAACGGCGACATCGTCGAGATCGTGACGACCAAGGGCGAGCACGGCCCGTCGCGCGACTGGATGAACATCGTCCGGACCTCCCATGCCCGCGAGAAGATCCGCCAGTGGTTCAAGAAGAAGGACCGCGCCGAGAACATCATCCACGGGCGTGAGTCGCTGGAGCGGGAGCTGCGGCGCCTGGCCCGGACCAGCCTCCAGGCGATCGGCCACGAGAAGCTGGCGGAGGTCGCGACCACCTTCTACAAGCACGAGACGATCGACGACTTCCTGGCCGCGATCGGCTACGGGGCAATCTCCGCCCAGCAGGTGGTCATGCGCCTGGGCGTCCTCGACGACGGCCAGCTGACGCTCCCCACTGTCGCCCCGCCGCAGCCGGCGCGGACGGGCGGCGTCCGTGTCAAGGGGGTCGGAGACCTCCTGGTGCGGTTCGCCAAGTGCTGCCACCCGATCCCCGGCGACCCGATCGCCGGGTTCATCACGAGGGGCAAGGGAATCACGGTGCACCTGCGCTCGTGTCCGACCGTCCTCAACGAGCGCGAGGTCACCCGGCTGATCGAGGTGGAGTGGGAGGCGGCGCCCGCGCAGACCTACCCGATCGCGATCCGCGTGGAGGCGTACGACCGGACGGGGCTGCTGTCCGACATCACCCAGATCATGGCCGAGAACAAGGTCAACATCCTGGCAGCCAACGTCTCGGTGAGCCAGGACCATGCCGCGGTCGTGGCGATGACGCTGCAGGTGGCGTCGGTCGCCCAGCTGGCGAAGGTCATGAGCCGGGTGGAGCAGCTGAAGGACGTCCTCAACGTCCAGCGCGACCTGAGCTAGGAGGCTCGGCCGGGCGGCACCGGGACGGAGGTGCGCCGTGGTGCGGTGGCGGAGATCCGGCGCAGCCACCAGAAGGCGATCACCCCGAGGACGACGCACACGAACCCGCCGAGGGCGAGCGACACCTCGACCCCGAACCGGGACGCGATCCAGCCCATCAGCAGGCCGCCGATCGGGGTGGAGCCCACGAACACCGTGGTGTAGACGCTCATCACGCGCCCGCGCAGCTCGTTCGGCACGGCCAGCTGGATCGTGGTGTTCGCGGTCGCGGCCATCCCGATGGCTCCGAAGCCCACGAATGCCATCGCGATCATCGCGAGCGGGAACAGGTGGACGGCCGCGGCGGCGATCTCGGCGACGCCGAGCACGAGCGCCCCGACGGCGATGACCGACGGGCGGGACCGACCCGAGAACGCGATCCCGAGGGCCGCGGCCAGCGAGCCGATGCCGGAGGCCGCCATCAGGAATCCGTACCCGGATGCGTCCGTGTGCAGCACGTTCTGCGCAAGCGACGGGATGATCACGCCGAAGTTCATCCCAAACAGCGATGCCAGCCCCACGATGACCGTGGCGAGCAGGACCAGGTCCGTGTTGCGGACGTACCTGAGGCCCTCCGCCAGCGTCTCGCCCACCTCGCGGACCGTGCGCGGGCGGCTGAGAACGGGTGGGGAGGCGAGCTCCCGGTCACGCATCAGCGCGTACGCGAAGATCACCGCCAGGAAGCTGAGGCCGTTGATCAGGAACGCGATGGAGATGTCGAAAGCCCCGATCACCAGCCCGGCGACGGCGGGCCCCACGATCCGCGCCATGTTGAACACCGCGGAGTTGAGCGCCACGGCGTTCGCGACGTCGCCGCGGCCGACCATCTCCACCACGAAGGACTGGCGGGTGGGCATGTCCACGGCATTGGTGATCCCCAGCAGCAGCGCCAGGACGATGATCTGCCAGACCTCGACCACGCCGGTGGCCGTCAGCCCGAACAGGACGAAGGCCAGCACCATCTGGACGGCCTGGGTGACGATCAGCGTTCGGCGCTTGGGGAGCGCATCCGCGATCAGGCCCCCGAACAGGCCCAGCACCATGACCGGCAGGAACTGCATCGCGGCGACGAGGCCGAGCAGGAACGGGTCGCCGGTGAGCTGCAGGACGAGCCAGGCCTGGGCCACCGTCTGCATCCAGGTGCCGACCAGCGAGACGAGCTGGCCGGTGAAGAACAGCCGGTAGTTGCGGTGCCGGAAGGCGCGCGAGCCGTTCCGGAGGAGGCTCACGGGGCATCCTCGGCACGGGCGGCATCCTCGGCGTCCAGGTCCGCCAGGCGCCCGGCCAGACGGGCACGGTGCTCGTCCACCCCGGCGAGCATGGTCTCCATCCGGGCGATCTTGCCGCGGAGGATGGCCGACTGGCGGTCCGCCCGTTCACGCGACTCCATCAGCAGGGCCCGGCGCTCGGTCGCGTCCCGGGTCGCGTGAAAGCGTTCACGGTTGCGGGCCCGCGCCTCGTCATCCTCCAGCAGCTGCCTGATCTCCGCGAGGGAGAACCCGGCGTCGTCGCGGAGCCCGCGAATGAACCGGAGCCGCTCGAGGTCATCGGCGTCGTACAGGCGATAGGCGCCGCCCGAACGCGCGGCCGGGGCGAGGAGGCCCATCTCCTCGTAGTAGCGGATGGTACGCGGGGTGAGCCCCGTGTCCTCGGCCACCTCCTGGATGCGGAGCAGCGGCGGTGCGGGGGCGTCCGGGACGGGGAGATCTGGGTGGCGCACGACCCCCAGTCTACCCAACCTTCCCGTTCGCGTAAACGTTAGGGTTCGCAACCCTTCGAACGGCCTTCCTCGACATCCGTGCGATGATGGAGACCTTCGCGACCCCTCGTCGCGATGCGCCGCGTGGTCGACCCTTCTCTTCGAACGGACCGTGCGTCACCGCCGTCCCTGTTCGGGGAGCGAAGGAGGCCCACATGGCCACCGGAACAATCAAGCGCATCGTGGCCGACCGCGGCTTCGGGTTCATCGCCGCCGAGGATGAGAAGGAGTACTTCTTCCATCGCGGCGGTCTCGACAGCTCGCTCGAGTTCGACCGCCTGGTCGGCGGCGAAAAGGTCGAGTTCGACGTCGAGGCGAGCCCCAAGGGCCCGCGCGCCAACCGCGTCCGCGCCGCCTGACAGACCGACCCGGCGCCCGTCCTCGTGGCGGGCGCCGCGTCAATCCGTCCGTCGTCCGGGGCATCCGCCCGGCCGCCGGTCGTATCGCAACTGGAGCCCGCATGACCCGGTCGGCATTCGTGTCCACCTATCCGCCCCGTCACTGCGGCATCGCGACCTTCACCCAGCACCTGGCAACGGCGGTGGGCGGGCGCGAGATCGTGGCCCTCCACGCATCCGATCTCCCGTCGCCGTACCCCCTCGAGGTGCACCACCGCCTCCGGACCAGCGAGCCCGAGGAGTTTCCCCGCACCGCCGCGACGATGCGCGGCTGCGCGGACGTCGTCTCCATCCAGCACGCCTTCGGCATTTGGGGTCCTGACGAGACCGCGGTCCTGGAGTTCGCCCGCGCACTGGAGGTGCCGGCCGTCGCGACGCTCCACAGCGTGCCCGCCGTACCGACGCCCGAAGAGCGCCACGTCCTCTCGGAGCTGGCCGCGAACGTCTCGGGCGTCGTCGCCCTGTCGCAGGCGGCTGCAACCCTCCTCGTCTCGGTCTACGGCGTGGACCCCGCCCTGATCAGGGTGATCCCGCACGGCATCCCGGACCTGCCGCTGCTCGATGCGGAGACGATCAAGCCGGCCGTCGGCATGGGCGGGCGGGACCTGCTGCTGAGCTTCGGCCTGCTGGGCCCCGGCAAGGGGATCGACCTGGCCCTGAGGGCGCTCCCCGCGATCATCGCCGCGCGCCCCACGACCACGTATGTCGTGCTGGGCACCACGCACCCGGACATTCCGCCGGATGCCGCCGAGGCATACCGTGCGGCCCTCGTCGCCCAGGCCGACAGGTTGGGCGTCAGCGGCCACGTCCAGTTCATCGACCGTTTCGTGGGCAGGGTGGAGCTCACCCGCTGGCTGGAGGCCGCCGACGTCATCGTCGCGCCGTACGCGGACCCGGGCAAGAGCGCGTCCGGGACGCTGCCCTATGCGCTCGGCGCGGGGCGGCCGGTCGTCGCCACGGCCTTCGCCCATGCCCGCGAGGTGCTGGCCGACGGTCGGGGGATCCTCGTGCCGCACGATGACCCGGCCGCCCTCGCCACAGCGGTGATCGGGCTGCTCGAGGACTCGGAGGGACGCCTGGCGATGGGCCGGCTCGCGCACGAGCACAGCCGTTCCATGACCTGGTGGCAGGTCGGTGCCATCTACCGCGAGATGCTCGTCAAGGTGGCCTCGGCCCCGGTGCCCCGTCGTGACACCCGCCGCCCGCCCGGTCGTCTCGCCTAGACGTATCCGCCCGGGCGTCGCGGGGCGGGGGCCCGGGCTCTAGACTTCTGGCGATGCCGACCTTCCGCGCCCCCCGGGGCACCCGTGATCTCCTTCCCGACGATCGGGCCGTCTTCGACCGCCTGCAGCGGACGGCGACGAGCCTGACCTCGCGGTACGGCTACCGGCCGATCGAAACCCCGCTGCTCGAGCAGGCGGCGGTCTTCGAGCGCGGGATCGGCGAGGTCACCGACGTGGTCGAGAAGGAGCTGTTCCGGATCGCGCCACGGAGCGAGGAGTCCGAGTCCTGGGCCCTGCGCCCGGAGCCCACAGCTGGGATCGTCCGCGCCTACATCCAGCACGGCATGCAGACCTGGCCGCAGCCGGTCAAGCTGACCACGACCGGGCCCATGTTCCGCTACGACCGTCCGCAGGCCGGGCGCTATCGCCAGTTCTGGCAGTTCGACGTGGAGGCCATCGGCGACGCGGGCCCCGCAGTGGACGCGGAGATCATCGAGCTCGGCCACCGCTTCTACACGGAGGCGGGCGTCAGGGGCGTGGAGGTCCTGGTCAACTCGATCGGGGACCCGGCCTGTCGCCCTGCGTACATCGAGAGGCTCACGGACTACTACCGGGGCCACGCGCCCGCCCTGCCGCCCACGGAGCTCGACCGCCTGGAGCGCAACGCCCTGCGGCTGCTGGACTCCAAGGATCCAGCGATGGTCGGGCTGAACGCCGGAGCGCCCCGCATCACGGACCACCTGTGCGCTGCCTGTGCGGCGCATTTCGAGGACGTCAAGGCGCACCTCGACGCCCTCCACGTCCCGTTCCGCGTGGCGCCGGGCCTCGTCCGTGGCCTGGACTACTACACCCGGACCGCCTTCGAGTACTACGTGGCGGGTCGCGAGGGGCAGCAGCAGGCCCTCGGAGGGGGCGGCCGGTATGACGGTCTCGTCGCGCTCCTGGGCGGCAAGCCGACGCCGGGCATCGGTTTCGGCCTCGGGCTGGACCGCGTGGCGCTCGTGCTGGCCGAGCAGGCGGGCGGGACTGTGCCGGCCGAGACGGGACCGCTCGCGGTGGTGGTGGGGGCGGATCCGGATGACACGATCTCGCGGCTGCGCATCGCGACGGACCTGCGGACCGCGGGCCTGCGTGCCCGGGCGGACCTGGCGCGCCGCAAGCTCGGGCGCCAGCTGGAGGCGGCCGGCAAGGACGGCGCCCACTTCGCGGTCATCCTGGGTGACGAGCTCGAGGCCGGCCAGGTCCAGATGAGGGACCTCCTGGCCGGGACACAGCGGCTCGTCCCGATCGGCGATCTCGCCAGGGAGCTCGCGCGCGCCGAGGCCGGCCACAGGCACGGCTGACGCCGGCGGGGAGGGGCGCGCCGCGGGTCCCGTCCGGTCGAGGTTTCCTCGCCCGTGGATGCGGGCGTGACGCGATCGGGCCCGGTCTCGGCCGTGAGTCCCGCCCGGGGTGCCTGACGTAGGATGGTCCCCAGACGAAACCGAAGTCCGGAGACCGTGATTCCCGTGCCCGCCGATCCTGCCTCGCTCGCCACCCCGTACCGCACCCATACCTGCGGGGCGCTGCGCATCGACGACGCCGGCGCGAACGCGAAGCTCGCGGGCTGGGTTCACCGCCGGCGCGACTACGGGAAGCTGATCTTCATCGACCTCCGGGACCGCCATGGCATCACGCAGGTCGTGATCGACGCCGCGGATGCCCCGGAGGCGCACGAGATCGCCAACCGGGCGCGCTCGGAGTTCGTCATCGTCGTCGAGGGCGTGGTGGAGCGGCGCCAGCCGGGCCAGGAGAACGCGAGCCTCGAGACCGGCGCCGTCGAGCTCCAGGCCCGCGCGGTGACCATCCTCAACGAGTCCAGGACGCCCCCGTTCTACGTGAACGACCCGGACGCGCCGATCGACGAGAGCCTCCGCCTCAAGTACCGCTACCTCGACATCCGGCGCGAGGCGATGCAGCGGCGCCTGCTCCTCCGCAGCCGGCTCGTCCAGGCGATCAGGGAGGTCCACCACGACAACGGCTTCGTGGAGGTGGAGACCCCCAACCTGATCAAGAGCACGCCGGAGGGAGCCCGGGACTTCATCGTCCCGAGCCGTCTCCAGCCCGGGACCGTCTACGCCCTGCCGCAGAGTCCCCAGCAGCTCAAGCAGCTCCTGATGGTCGGCGGCATCGACCGCTACTTCCAGATCGCCCGCTGCTTCCGCGACGAGGACCTCCGCGGGGACCGCCAGCCGGAGTTCACGCAGCTCGACCTCGAGATGAGCTTCGTGGACGAGGCGACCGTCATGGCCTTCATCGAGCGGATGGTCATCGCGGTCACGAAGGCGACCACGCCCGATCGCCCGATCCGGAAGGTCCCCTTCCCGATCTTCACCTACGACGAGGCCCTCGAGCGATACGGCTCGGACAAGCCGGACCTGCGGTTCGCGATGGAGCTGCGGGACCTCGCGCCCGCGCTCCTGGCGCCCGACGGCACGCCCGCCTCGGGCTTCCGCGTGTTCGACGAGACGCTGGCCGCCGGCAACCGCGTCAAGGCGATCACGGCTCCGGGGATGGGCGGCGCCACCCGCCGCGAGATCGACGACCTCACCGAGCTCGCGAAGCGGTTCGGGGCGAAGGGCCTCGTCCATCTCTCCGTCGTAGCCGGCGGCGAGCT
>Ga0302263_10000506_pt1 | contig 14911 bp, 17 predicted proteins | sample II_Fen_N1_4_FD_194564 | JGI IMG/M metagenome (GOLD analysis project Ga0302263, IMG submission 194564) | Peat permafrost microbial communities from Stordalen Mire near Abisko, Sweden - II_Fen_N1_4 | ecosystem: Environmental > Terrestrial > Soil > Wetlands > Permafrost | place: Sweden: Abisko... | reverse complement strand
GGTCCGGGCCGAACCGCAGCCCGTGCGGCGCCGCGGCCTGCTGCAGCGCGGCCATCACCACGCCCGGCTCGACGCGGGCGGTGCCCGCATCGACGTCCAGGTCCAGGATCCGGCCCACGTGCCGCGACCAGTCGATGACGACTCCCGGCCCCACGGCGTTGCCCGCTACGGACGTGCCGGCGCCGCGCGAGGTGACGGGAACACCGAGCCGGCGCGCGACGTCCAGCGCGGCCAGCGCGTCGTCCACGTCCCGGGGCATCACCACGACCTGCGGCACCACGCGGTAGTTCGACGCGTCCGACGAGTACTCGGCGCGCCGCCGCGCGCTCGCGTCGACCTCGCCGTCGACGACGGCGGTCAGCTCCGCGACCAGCTCGGTGGCCTGGTCCACGCTCGTGCGCACGGGCGGAAGTCTGTCACTCGCCCCGCGCCGTCCGCTGGGACGTCCCACCACCCGGCGCGCCCGCGCCCCGGCCCCCTCGTCAGAGCGACAGGCGACGACGCCGATCCGCCTCGTGCCACGCGAGCTGGAAGCCGACCACGACGAAGGCCGAGGTCATCGCGATCCACCCCGGCAGCGGAGCGAGCCCCGAGGCCACGTGCCAGATGAACGCCGACACCACCACGACGAGGAGGGCGACCGTCACGGCGACCCGACGCGGGTCACGTTGCCTCATCGACACCTCGACTCACGACAGGTCCACGCGCCGCTACGGTTCGCTGTTTGGATCGAACGCATCGCACCGTGCCGTGTTCTCAAGAGGGCAGAGGACCAGGGTCATCGACGTCGTCTCCGTGTAGCGCCGGCCGTCGAGCGTGTACAGGATCGTGAACCCGTCGATGCGCCCCATCCCCTCCTCGACCGTCGGAACGGTCACTGGCACGACGACCTCGTAGGCGGTCTCGATGCCCGCAGCCACCGTCGTGCCGGAGACCGCCGAAAGCTCCAGACCCGCGATCGGCCAGCCCGGCAGCACGTCGAACATCCCAGCGCCTAACACGTCGACCCTGTCGGGTCCGGCAAGCATCGCCGGACCTCGGACGTCCAGCGATGGCGTCCCGATGCGGGGCTCGATCGAGATCAGCTCGATCGCTCGCTCCGGATCACCGTTGCCGATCGTCTGTAGGCCATAAGTGACTGTGCTGCCCGCAGGGAAGGCATCGACGACCACGCCTGCAGAACCGCCGCCGATGACGCTGCCAGGCTGCGGCTGGAGAGCCAGCACGCCGACCGCGACCACCGCCGCCACGATCCCCGCCGTGCCGGAGATGACGAGCAAGCGGACCCGCCGTCGGTGCGTCACGACTGTCATCGCCGATCAGGGGGTGGGAACGCGAGGCGAATTGCTCACACCGGGGAGCGTCGCGTCCTTCCCGCCGGAGTGTCAAGACACCGGCGGGCTGGCATGACGGACCTTGGCGGATGTCCAGGGCCGGCGAAGCGGGCACGGTTCCGATGCGGGTGCGGCAGCCCTCAGCGGATGAGGGGGCAGCCGGCGCAGGACGGCGCCGGCGTGGCGCCGGCGGCGCCGCACGCACCCGTGCCGGCAGCGCAGGACGACGACGCGCCCCCTGCCGGGCGCAGCACTAGGCCGAGGCGGCCCGCGTGCTCCAGCGCCAGCGCGACGAGCTCGTCGGGCAGGTCAAGGCGCGCCGCGACGCGGTCCGCGGTCAGCCCGCGGTCGGTCTCACGCAGCACGTCCGCCAGCACGCTCACAGCAGCCTCCCCACCTGGAACACGGCGACGGCCAGCACCCACGCCAGCACCAGCGAGCCGCCCACCGCCACGGCGGTCCACCGCCAGCCGAACAGCCGCTTCTGCTCGGCCATCGTCGCCAGGCACGGGGTGTAGGCCAGCACGAACACCATGAACGCCAGCGCCGCCGCGCCCGGGGCGCCACCGGAGGTGCGCTCGAACGTCGCCCGCAGCTGGGTGCCCAGGTCACCGGGCAGGCTCGGGTCCTCCGGCTCGGCGACGGCGAAGCTCTGCGCCAGCGAGCCGACGACGACCTCCTTGGCGACGAACCCGGTCATCAGCGCGGCGGACGCGTGCCAGTCGTCGAAACCGGCCGGCGCGAACACCGGCGCGATCGCGCCGGCCATCGTGCCGTACACGCTCTGCTCCACCGGCACCTCGGTCACCGCGTACCCGGCGACGGCCGGCACGGCCATCAGCACCCACACCGCCGACAGCGTGACGACGATGATCGAGCCGGCCTTGCGTACGAACGCCCACACCCGCACCCACGTCGACGAGGCGATCGCGCGCAGCCGCGGCCGCTGGTAGGCCGGCAGCGCCACCACGAAGGGCTCGCGCACCAGGTCACGGAACGCGGTGCGGCGCAGCAGCAGGCCGATGCCGACCACCAGCAGCGCGGACAGCACGTACATGGCGAACACCGCGGTGCCGGCGTCGTCCGGGAAGAACACCGACGCGAGCAGCAGGTACACCGTCAGCCGCGCGGTGCACGACGTGAACGGCACCAGCAGCCCGGTGAGCAGCCGCTGGCGCGCGTGCGGCAGCGTGCGGGTGGCGGCCAGGGCCGGCACGTTGCAGCCGAAGCCGACGACGAGCGGCAGCACGGCGCGCCCGTCCAGCCCGAGCCCCCGCATCGCCCGGTCGGCGACGAAGGCGGCGCGGGCCAGGTACCCGGAGTCCTCGAGCAGCGCCACGGCGACGAACATCACGGCCATCAGCGGGGCGAACGAGAGCACCGTGCCGACCCCGGCCAGCGCGCCGTCGACGACGAAGCCGCCGACCCACGCCGGCGCGCCGGACAGCCAGCCGGTCAGCAGGCCGCCGAGCCAGCCGTTGACCACGGTGCTCACCGCGGCCATCAGCGGACCGGCCGCGGCGGTGGTCAGCTGAAACAGCGCCCACATCGTCGCCAGCAGCACCGGGATGCCCACCCAGGGCCGCAGCAGCACGGCGTCGACCCGGTCGGACCACGTGCGCACCGGCCGCCCGGCGCTGCCGTGCGCCACCGCGGGCTCGACGGCGGCCAGCACCTGCGCAACCCAGGCGAACAGCGCCTCGGCGTCGTCCAGGTCCGCCGCGTCGGGGACGCGTCCGGGCCCGGTGACCCGCGGCGCCCCCGCGAGGTCCGCGCCGGCCGCGGCCACCGCCGCCGCCAGCTCGTCCACCCCACGCCCGGTCCGCGGATCGACGGCCAGCACCGGCACGCCGAGCTGGTCGGACAAGGCCGCGATGTCGAGCACGATCCCGCGCGCGGCCGCGACATCGGCCATCGTCACCGCCACCAGCACCGGCACGTCGGTCCGGGCCACCTGGCCGACCAGGTACAGGGAGCGCGCCACGGCGGTCGCGTCGACCATCGCGACGACGAGGTCCACGGCGCCGAGCCGCCCGGTACCGGCTACCGCGTCCGCGGTCACCTGCTCGTCGGGCGTACGGGCCAGCAGGCTGTAGGCGCCGGGCAGGTCGACGAGGTCGACGCCCGCGGCACGCCACGTGCCGGTGGCCAGCTCGACCGTGGTGCCGGGCGCGTTGACCACCTGCTGGCGGGCGCCGGTCACCGCGTTGAACAGCGTGGACTTGCCGACGTTCGGGCTGCCCACCAGGGCGACGGTGACCCGTCGGTCCGCCACACCCAGTCCGGGCCGGCCTGCCGACGGCTCCGCCACCGGCTCGGGCGTCGCGCCGTGGCAGCTCACGCCGGGACCGGCACCGGGTTCCCCGCGCCCGTCGGCAGCGGGTCGACGAGGATCGCCTGGCACGTGCGCGCGTCCAGCGCGAACCGCTCGGCGCCGAGCGCGACGACGCGTCCCTGCCGGCCGGCGTCGTGCGTCACCTCGATCACGGCACCTTCGCGCAGCCCGAGCTCGCGCAGCCGCAGGCACATGCCGGGCTCCACGTCGACGTGCAGGATGCGGGCACACACCCCCGTGCAGCAGCGGCCGAGATCCATACCTCGACGATAACTAAGGGATGCCTTGCCTCACATAGGACGCAGGTCCCCCGCGGGCAACCGGCGACGCCGCGGGGGACCTGCCAGGGCCTTGCCGGGCCGGGTCAGGCCAGCGCGGCGTCCAGGGTGATCGGGGTGGCGGCCAGGGCCTTGCTCACCGGGCACGACGCCTTGGCGTCCTGGGCCACGGCGAGGAAGCCCTCCTCGTCGAGACCGTCCACCACGCCGCGCACGGTCAGGGCGACGCCGCGGATGCGCAGCCCGCCGGCCGGGTCCGGGCCGAGCGTGACGGCGGCCGTCACGTCGAGCGAGCGCGGCGTGCCGCCGGCCTCGGCGATCAGCGCGGACAGCTGCATGGCGTAGCACGACGAGTGCGCGGCGGCGATCAGCTCCTCGGGGCTGGTGACACCGGCGGCCTCGTCGGCGACCCGCCGCGGGAACGACACCTCGAAGCCGGTCAGCTGCGAGGACACCAGCTCGACGCGGCCGGTGCCGGCCTCCAGCGTCCCGGTCCAGGCGGTACGGGCGGTGCGCACGGACATGAAGACTCCTTCGACAGGGACGGGCACGGACGTCGCGCCCACCCCCCACGCTAGGAGGGTTCGCTGCGCTGCGCGCGCTCGAGGTGGGCGGCGATCACCTGGATCGGCGCGCCCACCGCGGCGAGGGTCGCCGCCGCGCGCCGGTGCAGCTCGCGGCGCACCGGGTCGGCGAGGTCGTCGTAGAGCACCGTCCGCACCACGTCGTGGCGGAACACCAGCCGGTCGCCGCGCGCCGCGACCACGCCGGCGGCCAGCGCGTGCCGCAGCCGGCGCCAGCAGTCCGCGACGGGCAGCTCCGCGACCACGGCGAGGTCGGGCACGACGAAGGACGCGCCGAGCACGGCGGCGGCCGCGAGCAGCGCGCGGACCTCGTCGTCCAGGTCGGCCAGCTGCTCGTGCACCGGTGCGACGAGGCCAGCGCGCCAGGCCTGGTCGACAGCGTCCAGCATGCCGGGCGCCACCTCGGTCAGCGCTCCGGCGTCCAGGGCGGCCCGCACCACGGCGACGACGAGCCGCGGGTTGCCGCCCGCCGTCGCGACCGCGCCGCGCATGCCCGGGCCCAGCCGGGCGCCCGCCTCGGCCTCCGCGAGGGCGAGCGCGGACGCCGGGTCGAGCGGGCGCAGCTCCAGGTTGCGGGCGCCGGCCCGGACCCACGCGGAGACCAGCGCCTGGACCGCGGCGCGCGGCGGCACCGGCCGCAGCGTCAGCACCAGGAGCGTCGCCGTCAAGGGGCCGTCGCCGGCCAGCCGGGTCAGCGCGGCCAGGGTGGCGTCGTCGGCGCGGTGCACGTCGTCGACGACCAGCATCCAGGGCGGACCCGCACCGCGGCGACGCAGCAGCTCGGCGACCCGGAGGGGATCGGGCGACCCGTCGGAGCCCGTGTCCGCGGGGGTGTCCACGTCCGCAGGCAGCGCGGCCAGCAGCGGGGCGCAGGGCGGGTCGTCGGCCGCCGCGCGCACCAGCGTCGCGTCCACGCCGAGCAGCCCGGCCCCGGGCACCAGCGACTCGACGAGGCTGGTCCGGCCGACCCCGGCCTCACCCTCCAGCAGCACGACGGCGCCCACACCGGCCGCGGCCGACGCCAGCAGGTCGTCCAGGTCGTCCAGCTCGGCCGACCGGCCGACGAGCGTGGGTGTGGTGCGTCCGGTGCCGGGGGAGGGCTCCACGCCTGCGATCGTACGACGGTGCAGGTGGACGCGGGGGGCTCCGGCCACCTTGTCCAACCCGCGGGGCCTCAGACCCCGAACTCCCAGTGCCAGGGCTCTTCCTTGCCGCCACCCTGCACGGCCCACGCCGGCAGCGACCAGCCGTAGGTTCCGGCGTTCGCCTCCAGCCACAGGTGCGTCGGCGTGCCGAAGTGATGCCCCTCACCGGCGAGGTCCACCGCGAGGCCCCAGCCGTGGTTCGACGTGCCCGGGTCGGCGCACATGTTGCCCTTGGTCGCCCGGCACACGACCTGCTCCTCGTAGGAGCGGTACGACGAGCCGATCGACAGGTGGGAGCCGAACGCGGCGGCGTAGGCGGCGTCCATCGTGTCGAAGGCCTTTGCCGCGTCGCAGCGCAGCAGTGCCGACGGGTTCGACGTGGGGTGGCACAGCGCCGACGCGGGGATCTCGCCGTTCATGTAGCCCTCGGCCGAGCGCGGCAGCGCCTTGCGTCGCGCGTCCTCCGCGGCGGTCGCGGCGGCGAGGGCCGCGGCCTTCTCGGCGGCCTCCTTCGCGGCCTGCGCGGCGGCTGCGGCGGCGGCCGCCCGGTTGGCCTCGGCGACGGCGGAGACGTCGGCGGCCGCGGTGACCAGCGCCACCACGGCGTCGCGCAGGGCTGCGGCCGCGGCGTCGTCGCTGGCCAGCACCTGGGGCACGGAAGCCAGGATCTCGTCGAGGGCCGCCGCGTCGAGGGCCGCCGCATCCGGGTCGACGAACGTCGGTGAGACCGCGCCGGCGATGGCCAGGGCTGCGGGCGCCTCATCGACGACGGCCTCGACGAGTGCGGTGGGCGCCGTGTCGGTCGAGCTCGCACTGGTCGTGGCGGCGTCGGTCGTGACCGTGTCCGTCGTGGTGTCCGCCGTGGCGGCGTCCGCCGTGGCGGCGTCCGTCGTGGTCGCGGTCGGCGAGGACGCCGGCAGGTCCGCAGCGGCGGGGGTGAGCTCCGTGCCGTCCGACAGCGCCGGGGACCCGGGCGACGCGAGGGGGTCGGCGGGCGCGAGCCGGTCCAGGTAGGTCGAGCGCACCGAGATCCCGCCGCGCAGCTGCCGGCTCAGCTCGTCCACCTGGCGGGACAGCTCGAGGAAGGCGGACAGCTGGTCGGCGGGGACCTGTGCAGCCACCGCGTCGAGCCGGGTGATGTCGACGCGGGCGAGCACCGCGGCGGCGACGTCCGCCAGGTCGGCGCGGTTCTGCTCGATGACGGCGAGCCGGTCCCGTGCTTCCATCGCAAGGATGGGCACCGGCAGGGTGAAGGTGGTGGGGGCGGCCTGGACCGGGTTCACCGCAGCGAGTCCGAAGGCCACCAGCAGCGCCGCAGCGATGCCACCCTGGCCGATCCGGGTCAGCGTCGACGGGCCACGGCGCGGGGCAGCCGGCGCGCGGTGCGCGCCGCGGGTGCTCACCGGGGGCGGCGCGACGGTGCTCGCGACTGCCCGGCGATCGGCGCCGGTGCGGTGCCGCGCCGCCGCTGCCTCATTCACACGTGACACGTTAGGTGCATCGGACGGTTGTCCGACAGGGTCAAGCGTCCGAACGGGCTAAGAAATCGTGATCGTCCCGTCACGTTGCCGTCACATGATCGACCATCGCGACGGCTACGGTCGGGCCGTGCCCGAGCACCAGAGCGACAGGTCCGCCGCCCCGCACGGGCTCGACGACCTCTACGACATCGCTCGGCTCGCCGAGCGGCTGGGCGTCGAGCACGCCACCATCAGGGTGTGGCTGTCCCGCCGGGTGCCGTGGCTGCCGCCGCCGGACGGCAGGCTCAACGGCGGCGCGGTGTGGCGGTCCGCCACGCTCGAGGGGATCGAGCTGCTCCGGCGACCGGGGCGTCCCGGCCCCAAACCGCACCCTGCGTCGCAGGTGGCGGGGCAGGTGCCGCACCCGTCCGGGGGACAGCACGATGGTGAGCATCAAGGCGACGGTCCGGCAGACCGATGACGTCCCCATGGTGTTGTTCCAGCGCACGCCGCGGCCGTCCGGCGGGTCGCTGATCCCTGCCCAGGCCGGCTCGTCGGAGGACGAGCTCCCGGGCGGTGCACGTGACGGTGGCCCGACCACCGGCGTGATCGAGCCGCTCAACGCCGCGGAGATCGTCTGGACGGCGCAGCACCGCGAGCTGCTCTCCGACCTGTGCGACGGCTACCTCGATGCGCGCACCGTGGGTGCGCTGTTCGACCGGGTGCAGGCCACCTGGGTCGCGTCCGAGGACCGACCGGACCCCGACCCGCTGGTCAACGCCTTCGGTGTCGCGCTCGGCGACCTCGTCGCGCAGCGCCAGGCCGGCCTGACCTGGTGCGTGTACCGGGACGCCGCGGGCACCGAGCTGGTGCTGGCCCGCCCGGGCCACGACCTGGTGATGTTCCCGGTGGCGGCGGTCGCCGCACGCTGGGGGTCCGCGCCTCGAGGCTGGTTCGCCACCTATGTGGACGAGGCCGCCGAGCGCGCCGCCACGGCGCTGGCCGAGCCACCGGACCCGGTGTGAGCCCGATGGGCCTCAGATCGTCGCGTCGGCGTGCCGAAGATCCAGGCATGATCACCACCGATCAGAGCGCCCCGGAGGCCGACCGCACCTCGTCGCGCCCCGATCTCACCTTCAGCACGCTCCCCGGCACCCTCACCGACGACGAGCCCGCAGGCCGGACGCTGCACCCCGGTGTAGCGGTGGGGGTCGCCGCCGCGGTGCTCGTCGCGGGCGGCTGGCTGGCGGTGGCCCTGCTGACCACCCACGACGAGGTCGCCGCGGGCACCGTCGCCGTCCTGGCCGAACCCCAGACCGCTGCGGACAAGCTGGAGTCCGAGGACGTGGAGCGACTCGTCGTCGACCCGGCCAGCACGCGCCTGCTGGTCCGCACGGACCAGGGCGCGCACTACGTGGCCCGGTCGCTGTCCGGTGAGCTGTGTCTGGTGCGGGTGCCCGACGGCGAGGTGCCGACGGCCTCGTGCGTGCCGGACCGGGTCGGTGCCGACACCACGCTCGGCGACCCGGGCGCGGGCCAGGTGCGCCTCGTCGCGGACGGCGGACCGGTCCCGGCGGCCGACGAGGGCTGGGTCGCCGCAGGACCGAATGTCTGGGTGCGCAGTTGACGTCCTGAACGCACGCCTGACGTCCCGGGTGCGCCACTGACGTCACGGCGGTGACTCACCGCGCGGCGGACAGCACCTCCACCAGGCGTCGCGCGCTGGACACCAGTCCCCACTGCTGCGCCAGCGCCACCAGCGTCTCGGGGTCGGCGGGCACCACGGGCAGCCGGTCGTCCACCTCGCCGACCGGCGCGTCGCGCGCCACCTGCACCACCGTCGGCGCCACCGCGAGGTAGTCCGCCGCCTCCGTGAGCGCGCGCCGCTGCGTCGCGGTGAGCGCCGGGTCGCCGCGGTCCCGTGCCGCGAGCACCCCGGCGAGGTCGCCGTAGCGGCCGATCAGTGCCGCGGCCGTCTTCTCCCCGATCCCCCGCACGCCGGGCAGGCCGTCGCTCGGGTCACCCCGCAGCACCGCCATGTCCGCGTACGCCGGACCGGACGCCACGGCGTACCGCTCCCGCAGCACGGCCTGGTCGACGACGAGCATGCCGTCCTTCGTCGGGTACAGCACCCGCACGCCGGTCCCGTCGTCCACCAGCTGGAACAGGTCCCGGTCGCCGGTGACGACGAGCACCGGGTCGCGCTCGGCCGCGGGCCGCGCCACCTCGCGCGCGACGAGCGTGCCGAGCACGTCGTCGGCCTCGAAGCCGGCCGCGCCGACGCGGGCGATGCCCAGGGCCGCCAGCAGGTCGACGATCACCGGCACCTGGGCGACGAGCGCCGGCGGCGTGTCCTCCACCCAGCCGGCGCCGGCACCCGTCTCGGCACCGGAGCCGACCTCGGCGGTCGCGGCGACGCGGTGCGCCTTGTAGGAGCTGATCGCCGCCACCCGGAACGCCGGACGCCAGTCCTCGTCCCACGCCGCGACCAGCCGGGTGGGCCGGTGCGCGACGACGAGCCGGGCCAGCGTGTCCAGCAGCCCGCGGACCGCGTTGACCGGCGTGCCGTCGGGTGCGCGCACCGAGTCCGGCACCCCGAAGTACGCGCGGAAGTACAGGCTCGCGCTGTCCAGCAGCAGCAACCGCCCCATCGCGTGCCCCTCCCTGCCGACGTCGGGGCCAGGGTGACACATCGGAGCCGGCCGGCGCCCCTCCAGCGCCGACCGGCTCCGTGAGCCGCCGCGGTCAGCCGACCGGGGCGAAGTCCAGCTGGGAGTCGGCCACCGCGATGACGGACCAGGTGCCGCCGTCGGAGTCAGTCAGCTCGTAGGTGGGCACCAGCATCGCGGCGCCCGACGGCAGGGTGGTCAGGGCCACGCCGAGCCGCGCGGACACCAGCGTCACCTCCGTCACCGGCCAGGAGATCGCGGCACCGGCCGCGGGAACCGTCGGCACGACGGGCTCTGCGGTGGAGTCGTCGGGTGCCACCACGGCGTCGGTGGCGACGCCCTCGGACTCGGCGCGGGCCATCGGCATCACGCCGCCGGACGAGCCGAACCGTGGGTCGTTCATCCGCTCGACGGCCTGCGCCGGGCTGATGACGTCGTACGTGCCGAGCTCGACGAGGGGCGCCAGCGGCCCCCAGAGGTTCTGCACGCCGTCGCCGACGAGGGTGACGCTCCACTGCACGCCGGTGAGCGCGCCGTCCAGCACGTGCGCGAACGTCACGTACACGTAGCGGGCGGCCGCGGTCGTGGTGTCGCCGGTGTCGGCCTGGACCGAGACCTGCGTGGACGTGGTGTCCACGCCGATCGCCGTCAGCGCCTGGCGCGCACGCTCGATCGCGGCGTCACCGGTGGGCGTGACGGTGGACCCGTCGCACACCCCGGCCGCCGGCGCGACGACGCCCGCGCTCGGGTTCTCCTGGGCATCCGTGCTGCACGCCCACGGGTCGCGCGTCGGGTCGTAGAACGACGCGCTCGCCTGGCCGTCGCCGGACACCGTGACGCTCGGGCCGGTGCCGTCGTTCGGGCCGACCACCCAGGAGCCCCACTCGACGCGCGCGTCGCCGATGACACCGAGGGCGGTGGCCACGCGGGTCGCCGTGGCGGCCGAGGCGACGCCCGCCGGGTCGAAGGCCCACGCCGCGCCGGTGCCGGTGGCGGACGGCAGACCGCCGTCGCGGAACACGGTGTGCCAGCCGTAGCTGAAGCCGTACGAGGAGGACATCTTGGTGTCCATCGACGAGCGCGCCGAGTCGGTGCCCGCCGCGCCGGCGGCCTCCGCCACGGGGGCGTTGCCGGCCGAGCCCTGGTTGAGCGTGATCGCCGGCAGCGCGCCCGCGACGGACGACGTGTCGCCGCCGGAGGCGCCGACGGCGTAGCCACCCGTGCCGACGACGGCCACCGCGGCCACCGCGGCGGCGGCCTGCGCCCACCGGGGCACGATGCGCCGACGACGCCGGGCCGCCAGCTCGTCGGGCACCGCCAGCGCCGTGTCGGGCATGCCGGCGGCGACGCGGGCGCCGATGGCGGCCTGGTCCGTGGGGACCCCCGCGGCGGGGTCCGCGGCGCGCAGCGCGGACATCGCCGCGGCGAGCTGCGCCTCGTCCGGAGTCTCGTCGGGCGTCTGGTCAGGGGTCTGGTCGGGGACGGGGGTGGCGTCGTGCTCGGTCATGATGGCTCCCGGTCGGGGTGGTCGCTGGGCCGCGGTCCACCACTACCCCGTCTGTGTGCCGGGAGTCCGTCCCCTTGCACGGGACCCGCTCGGGACCGCCCGTCGGCGCCGTTCAGAGTGCGGCGTGCGCCGCCCACGCGAGCGCCAGCCGCGACCGTGCGCGGCTCAGCGCCGCGTCCGCCCCGCCACGACCGATGCCGAGCACCGTCGCGAGCTCGTCGCCGGTCAGGCCCTCCCAGGCATGCAGCAGGAGCACCTGGCGGTCGCGGGGGGACAGGCCCGCCAGCACCGCGCGCACCTGGTCGTCCCGCACGGCACGCACCGCGGGGTCGTCGTCGTCCGGTTCGTCGGGCAGCTCACCGACCGGGATCGCCCGCCCCTTGCGCCGGTAGTTCGCGACGACGAAGCCGGCCGTCCGGTACAGCCAGGCCAACGGCGCCTCGTCGGGCACGTCGTCGCGGCGGCGCCAGGCGACCAGCAGCACGTCGGCCGCCAGGTCCTCGGCGTCGGACCGGTCGACGCGGCGCACGAGGTAGCGGTGCACGGGCGTCGCGTACGCGCGGATCAGCGCCTCGAACCAGGCCTCGTCGTGCGGCGCGGGTGCGACGGCGTCCACGCCGGCCGTGTCCGCGGCAGCGTCGTCCGCGGCAGCGGCGTCCATGCCGGCAGCGGTGTCGACGCCGGCAGCGTCCACGCCGTCAGGCGGGGCCGCCTCGTCGTGCGGGGCGAGCGGCCGAGGTGGCACGGTGGATCCTCCACGGGGGCGCTGTGCTGCGGGACGGACTGCGGTCACCCGGATTGTGTGTCGAGGGGCGCCGTTCTTGCACCCCGCCGCGACCTGGTCCTGCCGGGGTCAGCTCAGAGGCCCTCGGCCACCGCCGCAGACACGGCGAGCCACGCGTCGCGGGTGCCGGGCCGGAGGGCGTCGTAGTTGATCCGGCCCCCGGAGACGAGCGCCGGCTCGAACGGCACGTCGACGACCACCCTGGTCAGGGCACCGAAATGGGCGCGCAGCCGGTTGTGCAGGTCACGGTCCACCACCGGGGCCGGCGCCGACAGCACCGTCACCGCACTGCGCACCGCGTCCTCGTGGCCCATCGCCCGCAGGGCGTCCATCGCCCATGCGGCGGACTGCGCGGTGTCCTCCCGCACGGTGGAGACGACGACCAGCTGGTCGGCCGCGTTGACCGCCGCCCGCCAGTTCGACGAGCGCATGTTGTTGCCCGTGTCGACGAACAGCACCCGGTAGAACTGCGAGAGCAGCCGGTGCAGGTCGTGGAACGAGGTCGCGTCCACGGTCGCCGCGGAGGCCGGGTTCTCGTCGGACGCCAGCACGTCGAACTGCTCGCGCTGCTGGGTACGGACGTACTCGTCCAGGTCGCCGATCCGGACCGTGCGGTGGTCGGACATCTGCGGCAACGACCGCAGCAGGTCGACCGCGGTGCGGTTGTGCTCCGACGGCGCCGCACGCCAGCCCAGCGTGCCGTGCGTCTCGTTGTTGTCCCACGCCAGGGTGTACCCGCCGCGCTGCAGCCCGAACGTCGTGGCCAGCAGCAGGGTCGCGGTGGTCTTGTGGGCGCCGCCCTTGGGGTTGACGATCACCACCGTTCGCGGGCCGTCCAGCGGACGGCGCACCGAGCGCACCGCGGCCCGGCGGGCGCGCTCGGCGCGGCCTGGGCCGGGGCGGATCGCGCCGAACGTGGCACGCCGGACGCCGCGACGCCAGCCCTGCTGCGCCGGCTCGGTGGCCCGCGGGCGACGCAGGGCGACGAGGTCCTCCGCGGTCGGCAGCGGGCCGGTGGCCGGGGCGGGCGACGAGGCGCGGCGGCCCGTGGCGGGCGCCGGTGTGGGCGCGGCGGCCGGGGTGCTCCCCAGTGGCGGCGTCGGAGCGGGCGCGGCGGGCGGGCGCTCGGCAGCCGGCACCGGGGCGGACAGGGGGATCGACGCCGAGGTCGGGACGGGAGCCGGGGTGGGAGAGGGCGCGCCGACGCGGGGCGTGGGCGCCGACACCGGCGCCGGTGTCGCGGCCGGGAGCGGTGCGACGACGGGCGACGACCCCGTCCCGACGGACGGCCAGCTCAGCGCCGGAAGCTCGGGCAGGGGGTGATCCTCGACCCGAAGCGCCTCGGCCGGCTCGTCGGCGATGCGCGCCGCCTGGTCGAGCTCCGGCTCGTCCGGCGGGGCCTCGTCGACGCGGCCGTCCGGGTGGATCAGCAGCGCCCACAACCCGTCGGGGTCACGCACCTGCACCGGAACCGGCACACCGAGCTGCGCCGCCAGCTCGGCCACCCGGCCGGTGACCGCTGCGCCGGCCTGCGCCAGGTCGTCGCGCGTCACACGTTCGACCGTCCCGTCGACGGACACCTCACCCGTGCCGTCGGCGCGGACCTCGGCGAACACCACCGGCACCCGGTCCGGCACGCGATCCGGGGCGCGGTCCGCCCCCGCGGTGGTCGTCTCGCTGGTCACGTCGCTCATCGGGTCCGCCCCTCGTCGTGCCGCCGCACTATCGCGACAACCCTCGCATGGTGGACGAAACTACGCCGAAGGCAGGCGCAGCGCAGGAGAACGGGACGCATCCGCAGGTCAGCGCCGTCCGGCCCGGGTGTGACGCCGGTCAGGACGCGGTGTCCACCTCGAACCACACCGTCTTGCCGCCGTCGGGGTGGGCGATCGTCCCCCAGGTCGAGGAGAGCGCCTCGACCAGCACCAGGCCACGGCCGCTCGACGCCGTCACGTCAGGGTGCGCGAGGCGAGGCTGGTCGGCCCCCTCGTCGCGCACGCTCACCCGCACCATCGCGCCGTCGACCCGGACGCCGATGCGCAGGTCCCCGCCGGCGGGGCCGTGCTGCACGGCGTTCGACACCAGCTCACCCGTGAGCAGCTCGATCACCTGGTTGGACGAGCCGACGACGCCCTCGACCGCCACGGTGTGCATCACCCAGTGCCGGGCCGTGCGGGGTGCCAGTCGCTGGGCCCGCAGGGCCAGCTCGTCGTCCACGATGTGCGGGACCGCACCACGCGCACGGCGCGCGGCGAACAGGTCCCGGACGTCGTCCACTCGTCCAGGGTGCCCGACGCCGCGCCAACCTGCTGGGTGGACGCGTCGCGCGGATGGGTGATCCTGCCCTCCTGGGGCCCCTCAGACCCCCACTCAGACCCCCACTCGGACCCCCTCAGACGACCCCTCAGACGATGCACCCGCTGGTCACGGCCGAGTCTGTGCCCGTCTGACCGATCCGCCGACCCTGGCCTCAGGACGACTGTGAAGACACGTCACCAGAGAGGGCAGGACCATGATCGAGATCACCCGCATGATGCAGGCGTCCGCATTCGACGCGGAGCTCGAGGAGCGCCGGGAACGGCTCACCCGCGACTACGGCGCCGCGCGCCGCGCCGCGTACGAGCGGCGCGCCCGGCGTGCGGCGCTCGCCCGGGCCACCGCCGCCGGCCGCAGCCGCGGCCTGACCGCTGTGCTGCGTGGGTTCCGCCTGCCAGTATCGGAGACGTGGCACGCGGCTCGATGAGCACACCGTTCGTCGCGCGCGCGGCCCAGGTGGCCCGGCTCACCGAGGCCCTGGGGCGCGCGCGCGGCGGTG
>Ga0302263_10000500_pt1 | contig 14993 bp, 10 predicted proteins | sample II_Fen_N1_4_FD_194564 | JGI IMG/M metagenome (GOLD analysis project Ga0302263, IMG submission 194564) | Peat permafrost microbial communities from Stordalen Mire near Abisko, Sweden - II_Fen_N1_4 | ecosystem: Environmental > Terrestrial > Soil > Wetlands > Permafrost | place: Sweden: Abisko... | reverse complement strand
GCAGGATGCTTCGTGTAGATCCTAGCGGTTCCGGTCAGACCGGACTGGTCAGCTTCCCAGCCCATCTTCTGCCAAGGACAGGTATTGGCCGTCGAGGAAGAATCCCAGTAGCTTCCGTTCCACATAAAGGCCTCGTTGACCACGTTCCAGTAGTCGACCTTGGTGGCGTTTCCATTGCTCGTCATCGCGTAGGTGATCCAATGATTCATCAGCGTGTCGAGCTGTGGCTCCGTCCAACTTCCGCCGTCGAGCCAATCCGGAAAGTAGGTGGGAGATCCGGACAGCAGATGGACCGCGGCCTTCTTGCCGTTGTCCTTCGCCCAGTTGATCACCTGGTTGCTGGTAGACATGTCGAAGCTGACAGAATTGATGTCAGATCCGCTCCACGCCCCCCAAGCCGGGTAGGCCGTCGTCTGGACCAGGCCGAATTCCCGCGCCATCACCGTCTTGACCTTGGCAGCATTGGTCCAGCTAAAGAGGCCTTCCTTGTTGCTCGAGCCGACTTCGGCGGTAGCTCCGATCAGAAGTCCGTTGTCGCTGAGTCGCTTCCCGTCCGGCACAGTCTGGGCAAGCAGGTTCCCCGCCAGAACGCAGGGCAGAAGCAGTATGGGTGTTCGGTTCTTCATAGAATTTCCTCCAATGTGAAGTCGGCCAAGGTTTATTGAAATTACGGGCCTCCCCCCTTTACCTCTGCGGCGTTTTTTTTGCCTTCAAATCATCGTGTATCATCTGTATCATTTACGCCATGGAGATCTTGCTGCAAGAGTTGTTGCGTCATCGCGGTCCCGCAGGAGCCGCCTTGCCGACCGTTCGCGCTCTGGCCCAGCAGTTCGACCACTCCCCCCAGACCATACAGAAGGCCTTGCGGCTTCTCAAAGCTCAAGGAGAAATCCACAGCCTTCCGCGCAAGGGGTGCTACTGGGGCGCGGCGCCCAAGATGCCCACCTACCCCCCGGCCCGCACCGTCGATCCCGTGGCCAAGGCCCGGGAACGGCTGCTTTCCGACCTGCGCTGCGGCGCCTACCATCCTCATCGCGAACTGCCGCCGCACCAGTCCCTGGCGCAGATCTACGGCATCTCGCCCCGGCACATCAGCCAGCTTTTGGAGGAATTTGTCGAGATGGGAATCCTGGAGCGCCGGGGGCGCAGCCACGTGCTGTCCCAGCCGACGCCTCCCACAAGCAGCCACAGCACCGTCCTTCTCGTGAGCCGCTGCGATGCCCAGGGCAAGCTCCTCTTCGACACCGAGCGCGAGACAGACTTCATGAAATCTGTCCACCGCGAAGGCCGGGAACAGAACCTGCACATCGTGGTCGCCGGCTGGCACGAAGGAAGCGACGATGGTCAGTTTCTCGACCAGCAAGGCCGCGAGATCCTTCCAAAAAGTTTGCCGGGAGTCCTGCTCGGCGTCATCGCCTCCACTTGGCTTGTGCTTGAGCCCACGCGTCTGCTCGAACGCCTATGGCGCCTGCGCCGCCCCGTCTCGGTCTGGTGGGAACACCCCAAGGATCATTTCCCCGCCCAATCTCCCCCGCATTCGTCCACCGTGGGCTTCAATCTTTCCTTCGGTCCGGCTCCTGGCATCACGGTCGGGCGGCACCTGCGGGCTCTGGGCCATCGTCACATTGCCTTCCTCTCGCCTTTTCATGCCAGCGAATGGTCGCGCATGCGCCTTGCGGGTCTTTTGGAAGGCGTCAAGGGAAGCGATGCCACAGTGGAGATCTTCACCGACGAGCGCTTCGAAAGCGCATGGCACTACCGCCAAGCGGCAGGCAACGACCAAGCAGGCGAAGTGTTGCTCGGGCAAGTCTTGCAGGATATCGTAGAAAAGACCTGGGCGCGGCAAATTCCCTGCTGGGTGGCGGTGAACGACCACGTCGCTCGCATTGCGCTCGAGATGCTGCGCAGTCGCGGCTGGCCTCGTCCTTATCTCGTGTCCTTTGACAACAGTTCGCTGTGCGACGCCTATCAGATCGACGCCTTCGAGTTCCATACCGAAGGCATGGTGCGTCAGATGATTTACCACCTGCTGCACCCCAAGGCGCACCTGTTCCGTAGCGGCGGACTGCACGAAATGGTCGGACGCCTGGCCTTGCGAAGCTGACGAGAACGCTAACATTGGGCGCCCCGCCTGCCCTTCGGTTCTGGTCAGGAACAGGCGGTCGGGCTGCCTGCCAAGCCTCGGCTTCGCCGGGGTCTTGGGCCTATCGGCCGGCATCCCTGGCGCGCGCAAGCGTTGGCATTTGTGCCAACGAAAGTCTCAGAATCTGCCATGCAGGATCGTTGTACGGAAACGATACTGAAGACATGCATCCGGAACTTTGGAACCATGTCGACTACCGCACCTTCCTCAAAGGCTGGTTCGAGTCGCAGAAACAGGAGAAGTCCTGGGTTTCCTACCGGTCCCTGGCCACCCGCCTGAACATGGACGCCGGACAATTGGCCAAGATCCTCCACGGGCAGCGCCACCTTTCTGCAGCGCTCCTCCCCAAGGTGATCCAGCTGCTGGAGCTAGAAGACCAAGAGGCCGAAGGCTTTCGGCATCTGGTCCACTTCACCAAGGCTCGCACCGCCTCCGAGATCCGCACCCACTTCGAGGCGTTCCAGGCCTTGCGGTATTTCCAGTCCACCGTGGTCGCGACTCCCGCCACCGCCTTCTTCGCCGACTGGCGCCTGCCCGCCCTGCGCGCCCTGATTTCTTTCCACCAGTGGGACGGCGACTGGGCCGCCCTGGGGCGCCGGATCACCCCCTCCCTCACCGCCAGGCAAGCGCAGGACGGCGTGGAACGCCTGGTTGAACTGGGATTTCTCGAAGCCACATGCACCGGATGGGATGTCGCCGATCCGTTCGTGACCACGGGCGACGCCTGGAAGGCCGAGAGCATCCGCGCCTTCCAACTACAGACCCTGGAGCTGGCCGAACATTCCCTAGTGAACCACCCCAAGGAGATTCGCGACATCTCCACCCTGACGCTTTCCATCCCGCGCTCGGGACTGCCCGCGATCAAGGAGCAGATCGCGAAGTTCCGCGAGACGGTGCTCAAGATGGTCAAGGAGATGGACAATCCCGACCTTGCCGTGCAGCTCAACCTCCAACTCTTCCCGCTTTCGCTTCCGCAGGAGTCACCATGAAGTCCCGTCTCCTTGGTTTGACGATTTCCGTCCTGGGACTGTGGGGCTGCTCCGAGCGCGTCGCGGACGGCACGACCGGCGTTGAGACTACCAACGGCCTTCAGTTGAACGTGCTCGACGCAGCCGGATCCCCGCTCCCGGACGCGCAGGTGCGCATCCGCCCCGTGCGCTGGCTTGCGGGCGAAGCCTTGCCCGTAGATTCCAGCCGCACCGACGGTCGTACCGACGCGCAGGGGAACTTCCTCTGCCGTGCCCTCCCGGCGGGGCAATGGCGCATCGAGGTGCGCAGTCCCGAACTAGCCGCTCAGATCGACGATTCCACCCGCGAACTCCCTTTTTTCCGTTCCCTGCGTCTGGCGCCCACCGCGATTTTAGAGGGCCAGGCAAGCGCTGGCGAACTGGTGCGCCTGCATGGACTTTCCCGCGCCGTCCGCGCCGATTCCCGAGGGATCTTCCGCTTCGATTCCCTGCCGTCCGGAAGCCTTGCCTTGACCGGAAGCGGCACTTCCGGATTTGCCTGGCTCGCTTCCGGCGAGACAGGATGGGTCGGGCGCCTGCGCGCCGACTCCTCGGGTAGCATCCTCTTCGAGGACTTCGAGGATCGCAATGGCCAGATGCGCTATGGCCCCGTCGTGGGCGGCGGTTGGTGGTACGCTCAGGGAGCAGCCGGTGTGGCGATCCTTCCCGAAAGCGTCTCGCGGAGTTTCCCGACCGCCTTGGTGACGGATTCCGTCCACGGAGGGCTGACGCTCCATCTGCAGGCATCCAACGATACCGCGAGCGCCCCCTGGTTTGAGACCGGCGTCGGAATGGGCGGAGCGCCCACGTCCGACCTGACAAAGTTCGCTTCCATTTCCTTCCTGACCCGTGGTTCCGGCCGCACTTGCCTGCGCCTGACCTCCTCCGCCCTGACCGGAAACCAGTCCCTGTCCAGTTGCTTCGAGCTGTCGTCCCAATGGACAGAAATTGCCATCCCGCTGGATTCCATCAAGCTCTCGGGAACCGGCACTGACAACTCCACCCGCAAGGCTGCCCTCCAGTCGGTCACCGGCATGGTCTGGGCCATGACCCTGCCCGTCGACTTCTGGCTCGACGAGATCCGATTGCATGGCCTGTCGCCCAGGCAGCTCTGGCCCGCTTCACCTTACCTCTAGAGCACTCAGGAGTCCCACATGAAACGCAAGATCCTTTTCGCAAGCCTGGCTTGCCTGGCCCTAGTAATGCCTGAACCATCCGTGGCGGTGGAACCATACGTTTGGAAGAGCGTTGCCACTGGCGGCGGCGGGTTCGTGACGGGAATTGTCTACAGCGAAGCCGAACGTGATCTTGCCTACGCTCGTACCGATGTTGGAGGAGCCTATCGCTGGGATCCCGTCGCGAACCAATGGATCCAGCTCGTAAACTGGATCGGATACGGCCAGGTGAGCCTGGCTGACGTGGAAAGCATCGCACCCGACCCAATTGATGCCAATCGCGTGTACATCGTCGGAGGTGAAGGCGACATTACGCGACTGATGCGCTCCACCGACCGCGGCGCAACATTTCAGCTCATCGACCCGGGCTTCAAGGCCGCCGGAAACGGCGAAGGTCGCAGCAAGGGCGAACGCTTGGTGGTGGACCCCAACAGCCCCAACATCCTGTTCTACGGCACGCGTTCCCAAGGTCTCTTCAAGAGTACCGACCGCGGATCAACTTGGGCAAAAGTCGCGACATTTCCTGTCGCCACAACCACCGACGGCGTGGGCATCACGGAAGTGCTGTTCGACACCCGCAATGCGGCATCCGGCAAGCCGACCCCCACCCTTTACGCGTTGGTTTCGCAGAAGGGCAGCAGCCTGTACAAGAGCACCGATGCCGGGGCCACCTGGAGCGTCGTAGCGGGAACTCCCGCATCGCTCCAACCCATCGATGCGGGCTTCGACACCACCGGCGTGCTGTACATCAGCTACGCCGATGCTCCCGGCCCCAATGGAATCGGCGCCGGCGCGATGTGGAAACTCAACACGAACACCGCCACCTGGACCAACCTCAACCCTCCCGCCGGGGCTGGCGGGTTCGGAGGGGTCGGTGTGGACAAGAATCGTCCCGGAACGGTGATGGTCGCCACTGTCGATCGCTGGAATCCCGGCGACCAAGTCTACCGCAGCGTCGATGGTGGCACGACCTGGAAGAACGTGGGAGACAAGGTCAACCGCACCTCTCCGGACGCCCCTTACATCAGCGCTGGCGGCAAGCCCGGTGCGGGGAACTGGATCTTCAATCTGCGCATCGATCCGTTCGACTCCGACCACGTCATGTACGTGATGGGTGCCGGATTGTGGTCCACCCACAACGTCACCAAGACGGAGGCAAACGAGACAAGCGACTGGACATATCTTGTCAAAGGCATCGAGGAGGGCGGCGCCTACGAGATGGTCAGCCCTGCGACCGGAGCCACGCTCCTGAGCGTCTTCGGGGACGTGGGAGGCTTTCGCAACGCCGATCTTTCCATTCCATCGCCCAACGGCAACTTCCAATGGGGAACCGGCAACGGCATCGACTTTGCCCAATCCAATCCCAACAAGATCGTGCGCACCCACATGGGCGGCACCAACGGCGCAACATCTAAGGACAACGGTGTGACCTGGACCGCGTTCCCGGTGAGCGCTCCCAGCCGCGGCAACTACGACGACCACATCGCCATCTCGCCCAACGGAACCAACATCCTCTGGGCCTCGTACGTCTACCAGCAGACAACTCCACCGTACTATTCCAAGAACGACGGCGCGAGCTGGACCATGTCCAACGTCCCGAACCTGGGAACGGCCAAGTACTCGCTGCGCTCTGATCGGGTGAACAGCGACAAGTTCTACCTGTACAACACCACCGACGGCTACATGTACGTCTCGACCGACGGCGGCGCGAACTTCACCCAGAGCGGCATGATCCAGAAATGGGGCGGGCGCGTCGCGGTGAACCCGTGGGTGGAAGGCGAAGTGTGGGTCCCCGTCTACGACGGCCTCTACTACTCAACGAATTCCGGCAAGACCTTCACGAAGCTCTCCACTTTCCAGAACGTGGTCTCCGTCACCTTGGGCAAGGCCGCGCCGGGAAGTCCGTACGCGACAATTTTTGTCCAGGCCTCGATGAACGGGACCTGGGCCTACTACCGATCCACCGACCACGGCACCACCTGGGTGCGGATCAACGACGACGCCCACCAGTACGGCTATGCAGGAAGTTCGTTCATCGTCGCCGACCAGGGCACCTACGGACGGATGTACATCAGCACCCACTGCATGGGAATCGCCTACGGCGAAATTACGACACCAACACCGACTGGAATTGTCGATCGCCCGTCACAACCGACTACGGCAAATTCTGCCTTTCCCATCCGTGTCACGGTGTCGAAAGGATTCCACGACATCGAGATCGAAAGCCAGAATCCCCAATCGGTCAAGATCTCCATCCTGGATATCCAGGGGCGCACGGCCGCCACACCCGTCGCGAGCCGCACAGCAACGGGTTCCCTCCATGCGCGCTGGACGCACGGGAACGCAAGACCCGGCGCCTACATCCTGCATGTCGAGAGCGATCACCAGGCGCGGAATCTGCTCCTGAACCTGCTCGAGCCATAGTCCGCTGCCAATCCGGATGGATGACAGTTTCTGTCATCCACCGATTCCGATCCGACAAGCCGATCAGTGCCCAGGAGGACTGGTCGGCTCCCCCTTCGGCAGCGCCGTGATCGAGATCACGAACGCGACGACTCCGCAGACGGCGATCGTTCCCGTCAGCGGGACCGCCGTTCCATCGTTCAAGCTTCCCACGATGCCGCTTGCAGCAGATGCCCCGATGAACTGGATGGCTCCCATGAGCGCTGCTGCCGTGCCTGCGATCGATCCGTAGGCTGCCATGGCCCTGACGCTGAGGATCGGCATGAGCATTCCGACACAACTGACCACGAAAAACAGCAGGATGGCGTGTGTCGGCAACGAGGCGAGATGCGTCGCTTCCAGCAGGATGAGCAGGAGCCCGCAGGTCGCATAGCAGCCGCTGGCAAGACGGGTCGCGAGGTTCGTGCCCAAACGCCGCACGACCCTCGGGCTGAGCTGGTTGGCGGTGACAAGCCCGATCGCATTGGTTGCAAAGAGGAGGCTGTACGCCATGGGCGAGAGTCCATGCATCGAGATGAAGACGGATGCCGACCCGGAGATGTAGGCGAAGAAGCCGCCTTGGGCGATGGCCGAAACCAGCACGAACGGCATGAACTGCCTGCTGGTGAGCAGCCGCAGATAGTTCCCGACGGCCGCCTTGGGGCGACTGTGCTTGCGCGCTTCGGGCAAGCGCGTCTCGGGCAGGCACACGGCAGCAAGCAGCAGGATGCCTGCACTGAGCGCGGTCAACACGACAAAGACCGAGCGCCAGTCTCCGAAGGAAAGGATGACGCTGCCCGCCAGCGGCGCGATCACCGGCGCGAGCCCTAGAACCATCAGCACCGATGCCATCAGCTTTGCGGCGTCATGTCCGGTGTAGAGGTCCCGGATGACGGCCATGGCGATGACCATTCCTATCGATCCCCCCAGGCCCTCGAAGAATCGGAAGACCAGCAGTTGGCCAAGGCTCGTCACGAACACGCAGCCCAAGGAGGAAAGCATGAAAAGCGCCAGTCCGAAGAACACCAGCGGCTTGCGCCCGAATCTGTCGGACAAGGGACCGTAGAATAGCTGCCCAAGGGTGAGACCTGTGAAGAACACCATCAAGCTGTACTGGACGCTCCCCTCGTCCGTATGCAGGGCCCGCGCGATCTGCGGCAATGCGGGCAGGTACATGTCGATGCCCAACGGGCCTAGTGCCCCGAGGCAACCCAGGACCACCGCGATGACGATGGGTGATGTCGAACTTTTCATGGATCCTGCCTTCTTTCTTTAATTAAGAAACTGTTGAGTTTCCTATTATTTAAGCTCAAGGCTTTCCAAAGTCAACAACTATTTCCGGAGACAGTGCCAGCTGATGCACAGCCGAACGATAATGACCGACGGAAGTTACCATTCGAGGGGACCGGTTCGGGGGAGTACATCCATGGAAGGAATCAAACGCGGCCCAGGCCGTCCGCAAGCGATCGCCCCCGCAGAACGCCGGGAGAAGATCATCGATGTCGCCGGGTCGATCTTCATCGCGGAGGGCTACAGCTCGACCAACATGGAAACGATCGCGCAGCGGTGCGGGATGTCGAAGAAGACCCTCTACCAGGTCTTCGAGAGCAAGGAAGCTCTGTTTGCCGCGCTGATCTGCGATGTCCGGCGGTACGAGGACACATCGCAGCAGGCGCAAGCAATCGATGCCGATAACCTTTCCGGTACGCTGCTTCGGATCGCAGAATGGACCTTGGCGCCTCGCCAGATCGGCTTGACGCGACTGGTGATCGCCGAGTCGCTGGCAGCTCCCGCTTTGGCCGAGCAGTTCCGGGGACACGCAATCGAACAGGGTCGGCGCATGATCCGCGAAAGCCTCGCACGCACCTGGAAGAAGGACCGGAAAAAGAGTGCAGCGCAGATTGAAGCGATGGCGGCCTTTGCCTTCGGCGCCGCGATCGCAGAACTTCAACTGAGAGCTTTGGTCGGTGAAGACATCTCCTCATCGCGCGCGAAGTCGAGTCTCTCCAAGCGCATCGAACGCGTTGTCGATCTAGTTTCCTTCGACGTTTATTGAGCTGCAGTGCCGGCAGCGTCGACCTAGTCTGTCCTGTGTGTCCCAGTGCCTCGCTCTGGCAAAAGACCTCCCGCAAAAGGTCAATCGAGGCTCCCCGCCAAGTCGTTCATGCGACCTCTCGGCAATCCTGAAACATTCCTGCTTCCCCGCAGCGCGCCGAGGAGTATATAATTGAAAGCGATATGGATAGCGAACCTCCGAGTAGACCCGGTCCCGTCGTCGTGAGCGGGGCCAGGCAGTGGAAAATTCCCGACGTCCCCATGCTGCGCCGACAGATCCTCAAGGTGATGCGCGCAGAGAAGGGCGTTGGCCCCGTCAACCTGGTCTTCCACTCCCCCGAGGAGCAGCGGGCCCTGAACCTAGAGTGGCGCAAGCTCGACCGCACCACCGATGTGCTCTCCTTTCCCTACGGCGAGCCGGAGCTCTTTGGTGAGCTCTATATCGATCCGTTGTTGGCGCAGGATCAGGCCGTACGCTACAAGCACGACCTTGCCACCGAACTGCGGCGGCTGGTCACCCACGGTGCCTTGCACCTGTGCGGCTACGACCACCTCACGGCTCCCGAGCGCCGCGTGATGCGCGCTTTGGAAGAGCGCTACGACCCAACCGAAGCATGATCCTCGCCATATTTCTCACCGCTATCGGGTTCGTCTTCTCCATTCACTTCGCCACCGTAAAGACCGTCTTCGGGCTCTTCTGGCGCGACGGCTACGTGCCGCCCCCCGACCTTTTGGCCGCCGCCGAGCGGGTAGAACGTCGCTGGGAAAACCCGGCCTTCTTTGCCGCCGTCTCGCTGGGGCGAACCCTGGGGACCTTCCTGCTGACCTTGGGGCTCTGGCTCTGGACTGCCGCTTCGGTCCCCTCGACGCCTCTCTTCTTCGCCGGGCGCATGCTCCTGGTGCTGGTGGTGGTCTACACCTTTGGACAATTCCTGCCGCGCATGTTCGCCCGTCCTTTTGCCGAGCGGTTACTTCCCATCTCGCTTTTCTTGCAAACTGTCTTTGAGCCGTTCCTTTCTCCAGTGGCTCAGCCGCTTTCAGCACTTCAGAACCGCATCCAAAAGGGCATGAAGTGGGATGGGCGGCTCGAGTTCCTCAACGAGGAGGAGCGGCAGAAGATCGAGCAGAAGACCACCGGCGAGTCCGAAGGGCAGCTCGAAGAGGTGGAGCGGGAGATGATCCGCGCCGTGCTCGATTTCGGCGACACCATGGTGCGCGAGATCATGACGCCGCGCCTGCAGGTGGTGGCGATTCCGGTGGATGCTACCCGAGAGGCGGTGCTTGAAGTCTCTCGTGACAGCCGCTACTCGCGCATTCCCGTCTACAGCGAGAACCTGGACCACGTGGTGGGAATCCTCCACGTCTCAGACTTGCTCTATGTCGATGCGAACGAAGACTTCGACTTGGCGCGTCACATCCGGCCAACCCAGTTCGTCCCCGAGACCAAGCGCATCAACGACCTGATGCACGAGTTCCGCGAGCGCGCCCTGCACATGGTGGTGGTGGTAGATGAGCACGGTTCGGTGGCGGGCCTCGCTACCCTGGAAGACGTGCTTGAAGAGATCGTGGGCGAGATTCGCGACGAGACCGATGAAGAGCGCCCGCTGCTGCGCCAGCGCGAGGACGGCACCTGGGAGGTGGACGGAAGCCTGCGCCTGGACGCCTTCGACGAAGAGATCGGGAAAGAGTTCGGAAGCCTGCACGTGCCCGACGACGCTGATGTCGAGACGGTAGCCGGCGCCTTTTTGCTAGCCTTTGGCGAGGTTCCCGAGGTGGGCGCCCGCGCCACCTGCGGCATCTGGGATATGGAAGTGGCGGCCATGGATGGCAATCGCATCGCCCAAATGGTCATTCGCCGTCGCGAGAGCGGCGATCCGTCGTCTTCCGGCCCCACTGACGAAGGCTGAGTTTTGACAGATTAACTTTGGCTTTGGCCGGCTTTGCGAAAGCCTCCCTTGCTTTGATTTGAGATAAACTTTAAGCGTCATCATTTCCATCCCGTCATAGGAGTGATCGTGAAGGTTGGCTTTCTCGGCATTGCAGTTGCCATCGCGCTGAATCTTGCAGCGTGGTTGCTGCGACTGGACTACCTCTGGACGGTCCTCTTCGTCATGGGGGGCATGGGTGCCTGGTTTGCCCTGCGTGCCCGCAAAGTGACCAGGGAACAGTGGATTCTTGTGATTGTGTTTTCGCTCTTTTCTGCCGTTATGACGACGATCATCGAGCAGTTCATGCTCCATTACGACATCTGGGGCTTTAGTCGACGCGATTTCCGCTTGATCGGCATAACCTTCTTGGGAGCCCCGATTGAGGAATACATCTACTGGTACCTCTGCCCTGTCCTGGTAGCTCTCGCCTACCTCGTCATGGGGCGCACCCCCATCAAAGCCGCCCGGCAAAAACCGCTTGTCGAAGGCGCGGCAGTGGCCGCAGCCAAGGTCGGTACAGAAGTTGTCGAAGAGGTGGCTCCGGAGCTTGCTCAAGGAGTCCATTACGTGGAAGACGATCCTGCAGCAGTCATTGAGGACGTTGGCAAGTACGCGCGCGGTCTGCGCTTTCCGAGCTATGTCTGGCTTCAGGCAGCCATCATCGGAGGCATCGTGCTGTTGTGGCGCCATTATCGCGGCAACTGGAAATCCTTGGTATGGGCGACCATTCTCTTCATTGCCATCGCCTATCCCAACGAACTTCTGGGATTGCATAACGGTTTCTGGACATACAACACCCAGCGTCTGCTAGGCCCTTGGATCCTAGGGGTCCCCATTGAAGAATGGGCCATGTACACGATCTGTCCCATCTGCAGCTGTATGCTCCTTGATTTCATGGACCGGATCTTGTTCCACAAGGATCTCTAGGTGCGCCCCTTACCTGTTGCAGCATTACCGAGCAGCTCTACGAGCGGTGTTCGTAACTCCCCCGTCTTCGAGCGAGAGGCGCTGCTCGAAAGGCTCGCCAAGGCGGGCCTTGAGGTGCTGCGACTGGATTGCACAGATGATCGCGCTCGCTTTGCAGAAGCCTGTGATCGGCCATTTGACGCCGTAATTGCTGGAGGCGGCCCAGCGGGGCTTGCCACCGCCAAGGCCTTGGTGGCTCGCGGCCTGCGCACCCTGGTGCTGGAACGCGGACTGTTCCTGGAGACCTCCAAGACCTGGGCGCTCCCCGACACCGTCGTGGACAGGAACGGCTTGCGCGATGCGGTGGCGCGGCAGCATTCCGACACCTGGTTCCGCGACTACTTCGGGCTTGCCTATCCTTCGCGCATCGACTACTGCATCATGGATCAGCCTAAGCTGCTTTTCCTGATGGCCGAACAGATTCTGTCAGGCAAGGGCGAGCTCGTGGTGGCCGAGAACGCCGAAGTGACGGCCTTCGCGCGCACCGGTCCCGACGGCGCCCTCGACGTCAAAGGGATCGCCAATGGCTACCGGCTGCTGCGCTTCCACGAGGCTCTGGAGCACTACCCCAGAGCCGTCTCCCTGGCTGGGGTGGACGATGCCTTCCACCGCAAATACGACCCGTGGGTCATGGTCAACACCTGGGACGAGCTCGACGAGATCGCCAAGAAGGCCGAGAACTTCCACGTCGCGGCCCGCACGCTCATCGACGCCTCGGGATACAAGTCAAACCTCGTCAAGTCCTTCCACCGTCAGCGTTCAAGCTACGCCTGGAAGTGCCTCATCTACGAGTTCGAGGAAATTGAGCCGCAACCCGAGATCATCTGGGACCTGGCGCTTCCCACCGAGACCCACGCCAACTTCTGGGTGGACGTCTCCGGGGACGCCTCGGCGGGAATCGGCGTCATGGTGCTGACGCAGGCCGATGCCAATTTTCCGATGGCCCACCCGTCCAAGCGGGATCTGGAAGACTACATGAGCCGCTGGCTCAACGTGCGCCGCATCTCGGGGAAGTTCGTGCGCGAGCGCTTCGGCATGATTCCCATGACAGATTTTGTCGAACCGGCGACCTACGAGCGCATCCTCTTCGTGGGCGCCAGCGCCACCCGTCAGATTCCCAACACGGGCTTCGGCATCCAACCCTGCATCGAGGAGGGCGAACTGGCCGGAAAGGTGATCGCCGAGGCCCTCGCCAAGGGCGACCTCTCGCAAGCCTCGCTCCGCAGCTTCGACTACGCCTGGCTCCGACGCAACGAGTTCCGAGCCAGCATCGACCTCTTCCAGCAGGACTTCCACTTCGCTTACACCTGCGACGAGTACTTCCACGAGTTCTCGGCCTGCTGCACCTCGGTGCCGCCGCACGTGGTCAAGGAGCGCCTGCTTGACGACGTCGACGTCCACCATCTCCATGTGCTGGCCGGGATGTTCCTCAAGAACACCCAGCTGCTGGACCGGAACCGCTTTCACGACGAATGGATCGCGCCGCTCTCCCGCGACATGGGGCGCATGGTCTACGTCCTGCTGGCGCAGTGCTTCGGCGGCTATGTCCCGTCGCTGCATCCGATGTTCCGCAAGGACGGAAGCGGACGCAGCCTGCTGCGCGGATTTGGAGTGTGGACGGCCAGGCTAGCGCTGCGTGAGGCGCCCGAGGCGATGCTGAGCTTCCTTTGCCGCCAACTCTTTCATGCTCCAGTGCTGCGTCTGGCCGCTGCCGCTCGTCCTGTCCTGCTCACGGTCATCACGCTTCTTGCCAAGCTGCACGACCGACGCACCAAGCGCTGATCCATTTTCTGACCTGCGACCGGCAATGCGCCGACCGCACTCCAGGAAAAATCAGTGCAGGACTTGGATCATTTGCTGGTAAGAGCTGGATGCCGAGCGCAAGCGCACGAAGTAGAGCCCAGTCGGAACGTTGCGCAGCGAAACTTGTCCGACGGAATTTGTCTCGCCCTGCCACAGCGGCACCACGCGTCCCTTGAGATCGACCATGTCGAGGCGAGCCTTGCCCATGTCCGAAGGATCGAAGGTAAGCACGCCTTCAGCCATTCCCAGCCGCACGCCACCCAGCAGGCGATGGGAGATACCTGTCGATACAGGCGAGAAGCTCACTCCGAGGTGCTGGTAGTAACCCATGGTGATAGTGCAGGTGTCCTTCTTATCCGTGCAAGAATCAATCCATCCAGAGAAGGTATAACCGCTAGCCGGAACCGCCACGATCTTGACCACGGAACCCAACGGGAACGTGGAATCCGAGGACATGGCAGGAATAAAGGTCAGGGTGCCGCCGCTGAAGCCGTCCATGGCGATCTTTTCCATCGGTGCCTGGGTGAAATTTGCCGTCACCGAATGGGCCGCGTTCATGGTCAGCGAGCAGGTCGAATCGCTGCCGTTGCAATCCCCCGACCAACCGGTAAGCTTATAGCCATAATCGGGCCGCGCCACCAGCTTGACGGCCGTTCCCGAGTCGTAGCTGCTGGCCGACGGCGTGGCGATGATCGTTCCTCCGGTAGGCGCCGTGATCGTCAAAGCGTACTTGGGAGCCGCATTTTTGGCGAAGGTGGCCGTGAGCGTAGTGTCCTTGCTCATCTTCACCGTGCAGGTGGTGCTGGTGCCGGTGCAGGCTCCTGACCAGCCGGCAAAACTGTAGCCTGCAGAAGGCGTCGCCGTTGCCGTTACGCTGGTTCCCGAATCATAGCTCGATCCGGTGGGAGAAAGTACGATGCTGCCGTTGGCGGTCACTGTCGAAAGTTTATAGCTCGGAACCTTTGCAAAATTCGCCGTGAGCGTTTTGTTGGCATTCACCGTCACCGTGCAAATGCTCGACGTGCTGGTGCTGGCTCCCGACCAGCCCGTGAACCGGTAACTGCTGCTTGGCGTTGCCGTTGCGATCACCTTGCTTGCCGAGTCGTAGGTGTTGTTGGCCGCCGCCGGACTGAAAGTGATCGTGCCATTGGTGGCCATGGGCGTTAAGGTGAACTGGCTCTTGGGAGTCACCGGGGTGCCGTCCCACAAGTTGTTGAAGTTGCCTGAGAGCAGCAGCTCATAGAGCATCTTCAAGGAACGGTGGTAGTAACTGTTTGAGGAGGCTTTGCCAGAGGCCAATTGAGTCCAGCTGCTGTTAACCCAGCTCTGGTACTTCGAATCGACCATGCCGGCGGCGCCGAAGGCTCCCACGAAAGTCGCGACATTGTAAGTACTGCTGGGCGAGCCGTCATGACTGTAGCCGTCGACCACACCTGAAGGCTGGCCATTGGTCTTGTTGACGATCCAATTGGCC
>Ga0302263_10000499_pt1 | contig 15017 bp, 15 predicted proteins | sample II_Fen_N1_4_FD_194564 | JGI IMG/M metagenome (GOLD analysis project Ga0302263, IMG submission 194564) | Peat permafrost microbial communities from Stordalen Mire near Abisko, Sweden - II_Fen_N1_4 | ecosystem: Environmental > Terrestrial > Soil > Wetlands > Permafrost | place: Sweden: Abisko... | reverse complement strand
CCCCGCTCCCTGCGTGACCACCTCACCGCCGCCCTCGACGCCGCCGACCCGACCCTCGCCGGCCGCCTGGAGTCCGACCCCGCGGCGTTCCTCGACCTCGTCGCGCTCGCGCGGGACGCGCGGAAGGAGTCCGGCCGACTGCTGCAGGCCGCGGTCGACGCCGCCCGCGGCGCCGGCTGCACGTGGGAGCAGATCGGCGCCGTGCTGGGCACGTCCCGGCAGGGGGCCCAGCAGCGGCACGGCGGGCCGGACGCCACGGCCGACGCGATCACGGACGCCCCGGTCGACGACGCCGCGCCCGAGCGGTGGGAGCTGCGCCCGCTGACCGCCTTCAACGAGATGCACGTGCTGGACCGCGCCGGCCGCTACGGCTGGCACACCGTCGGCTACGGCGTCGCGTTCCACCTGGTCGAGCGTGACTCGGTGCAGTGGGAGCACGCCCGCACCACGTTCGGCGCCCAGCCCTACGGCACCGGCTGGCAGCGCGTCGGCGCCGGCTGGGCGCTGTGGACCTACTGGGCGCGCCCGCTCGGCACGCCGGCGGTGCCCGGCAACCCCACCGTGAGCGACCTGCTCCGCGGCTGACGGCCGGGGCGTCGGCGACGGCCGATCAGTCCAGGTCGCGGCGCCGGAAGCCGACGAGCCCGACCCCGATCAACCCGAGCCCGACGGCCGTCAGCCACAGCACGGGCGGCCAGCTGAAGTCGGCCGCCGGCAGCCGCGGAGTGTGCGCGAACGGCGAGAGGTCCATGGCCCACTGCGGCAGCCTGAGCAGCGGACCCAGCTCCCCGAGCAGCAGGAAGGCGACGACCGCGCCCCAGCTGATCGCCGACGCCCACCGGGGCGCCAGCGCGGTCGCGGCGAGCGTCAGCCCGACGAGCACCAGCACGGCCGGCAGCTGGACCGCCGCCGCCTGGAGCATCCGGCCCAGCATGGTGGGGTCGTCGAACGCCCGGGCGCAGGACAGCCCGGCCGTCAGCCCACCGATCGCGAGCAACGCTGCCGCGCCGCCGGCCGACATCAGCAGGTGGCTGGCCGCCCAGCGCGTCCGGGTGAGGGCGGTGGCGAGCAGCGGCTCGCCGTGGCCTGAGGTCTCCTCGCCCCGCAGCCGGAGCATCGCCTGGACCGCGAACACCGCGGTGAAGATGCCGATGAATGCCCACTCCGTGGCCAGGTACGCGTCGACGAGGGTGCCGGTGCCGCCGAGCTTCTCGAGGATCGCGAGGGTCGCGTCGTCGATGAAGCCCGCGACGTTCGCGACGAGACCCCCGACGATCGAGCCGAGCGCCGCGAACGCGAGCGCCCACGTCAACGTCGTCCCGCGGTGCAGCCGCCAGGCCAGCCCCACCTCGTCGGACAGCCACCGGCCCGCCGTGGCCGCACCGGGTCGATCGGGCAGCAGCCCCGCGCCCAGGTCGCGCCGCTCCACCAGGCGGAACGCCGCCACCGCGAGCACCACGGTGAGCGCGAGGCCGAGGCCGAGCACCCACCAGCGCTCGCCGGCGAACGGGCGGACCTGCTGCGACCAGCCCACGGGCGACAGCCAGCTCACCCAGGTGAGGGAGCCGTCGGCGGACGAGTCGGCGGCCCCACGCAGCACGTAGGCGACCGCGAGCGCCACCCCGGCCAGCCCGGTGGCCCCGCGTGCCACGCTCGCGACCTGCGCCGCCACGGCCGCGACGCCGGCGAACACCATGCCGGTCATCGCCCAGCCCAGCCCGAAGGCCAGCGAGCCGGCCGCATCGAGCCCGGTCGCGACGAGCCCACCCGCGGTGAGCAGCCCGAGCACCAGGTCCGTGCCGAGCACGACGATCAGCGCCGCCGCCAGGGGAGCCGACCGCCCGACGACGGTGCTGCCCAGCAGCTCGGTGCGGCCGGTGTCCTCCTCGGCCCGGGTGTGCCGGACGACCAGGATGATCGAGAGCAGGCCGACGAACACGGCGCCGAACGCGCCGACCTTGAACAGCGCGACACCGCCGAGGGTGGCGTCGGACAGCACCCGGCCGTACAGCGCCAGCAACGACGGGTTGGTGTTCACCGACTCCGCCAGCTGGTGCCACGACGGGGCGTCGGGGTAGAGGCTCGCGACCGACGCGGCCTGGCCGACCGCCGTCGCGACGAACACGGCGATCCACACCGGCACCAGCACGCGGTCCCGGCGCAGCGCGAGGCGCACCAGCGCACCGGTGCCGGCGAACCGGCCTCGGCGGCCGGCCGACGTCCTCGGCGCCGCGCCCCGGGCCGTGGCGGCCTGGCGGGTGACGGCCGTCGTCATGGTGTCACCGTGACCGGCTCGTCGACGTAGTGCCGCAGGAACAGCTCCTCCAGCGTGGGCGGCGCGCTGGTCAGCGCCCGCACCCCGGCCCCCGCCAGGATGCGCAGCAGGGCGTCGAAGGCCTCGCCGTCCACCTCGCAGCGCACCCGGATGCCGTCCCCGTGCGGCTCGATCCCCACCACCTGCACGCCCGGCAGCGCGTCGAGGCCGGCGGGGACGGCGGCGACGTCGGCCGTCACGGACGTGCGGGTCAGGTGCCGCAGCTGGACCAGCGTGCCGGTCTCCACCACGCGGCCGCGCCGGATGATGCTCACCCGGTCACACAGCGCCTCGGCCTCGGCCAGGATGTGGCTGGACAGCAGGACGGTCACCCCGCGGGCGCGCAGCGCCTCGACCTCGGTCCGGAACGCGGCCTCCATCAGCGGGTCGAGCCCCGACGTGGGTTCGTCGAGCAGCAGCAGCTCGACGTTGCTGGCCAGCGCCCCGACCAACGCCACCTTCTGCCGGTTGCCCTTGGAGTAGGCCCGGGTCTTCTTCGTCGGGTCCAGCTCGAAGCGCTCGAGCAGCGCGGCCCGGCGGGCCGGGTCCAGGCCGCCGCGCAGGCGGCCGAGCAGGTCGAGCACCTCCCCGCCGGTGAGGGTGGGCCACAGCGCGACGTCGCCGGGCACGTAGGCCAGGCGGCGGTGCAGCGCGGAGGTGTCGGCCCACGGGTCGCCGCCCAGCAGCCGGACCGTGCCGGCGTCGGCGCGCAGCAGGCCGAGCAGCACGCGCAGGGTGGTCGTCTTGCCGGCGCCGTTGGGGCCGAGGAAGCCGTGCACCTCGCCGGTGGTGACCTGCAGGTCCAGGCCGTCCAGCGCGCGGGTGGCGCCGAAGTTCTTGACGAGTCCGGTGACGTCGATCGCAGCACTCATGGGTCGGGACGCTACTCCGTGTTCACAAACTTGTGAAACGTTTGACCATCGGGCAGAGTCATGCCATGGCGAGCGTCCCGTACGCGCAGGTGGCGGGCTTCGTCGAGGACTTCGCGGGCACCATGGTGGCTGCCGGCGTTCCCCGGATGCCGGCCCGGGTGTTCGCCGCGCTGCTCATCTCCGACGAGGGCCGGCTGACCTCCGCCGACCTCTGCGAGCGGCTGGGGGTGAGTGCCGGTGCGGTGAGCGGCGCGGTGGCCTACCTCGCCCAGGTCGACCTGGTGCACCGGGTGCGGCCCGCCGGGTCGAGGCGCGACCAGTACGTGGTCGACACCGACGTCTGGCAGGAGGTGACGCTGTCCCAGGCCGCGGTGCTCGGGCGGTGGGTGGCGCAGATGGAAGCCGGGCTGGCGCTGGTGGCCGACGACTCCCCGGCCGCGGAGCGACTGCGTCGGTCGAAGGACTTCTTCACCTTCATCGACGAGGAGATGGCCGGGCTGAAGGAACGCTGGGAGGCGCGGCGCGCGTCGTGGTCGGGCTCGGTGTGACGGTTCGGCGGGTGCGTCCTTCCGTCAGGGCGTGAGGCCCTGCGCCACCTCGTCGCCGATCGCCTGGTCGAGGATCTCCAGGCCGAGCGCGATCTCGTCGGCGGACGCGGTCAGCGGCGGCGCGATGCGGAACGTGCCGCCCGTCCCGGGCAGCTGCACGACATTCATGTGCAGCCCCAGCTCGCGGCAGCGCTCCGTGATCCGGGCGCCGAGCTGCGGGGCGGGCCGCTTCGTCGCGCGGTCGCTCACCAGCTCCAGGCCGCGCAGCAGCCCGCGCCCGCGCACGTCCCCCACCACCTCGTGCCGGCCGGCGATCTCGAGCAGGCCGGCGTGCAGCTGCTCCCCGCGGGCCGCAGCGGCCAGGTCGAGCCGGTCGCGCTCCAGCACGTCGAGCACCGTCAGGCCGATCGCGGCGACCAGGGGGTCGGAGACGTGGGTCGTGTAGAACAGGAAGCCGCGCGCGTGCGCCTCGGCCTCGATCTCGTCCGACGTGATCACGGCGGCCAGCGGGAAGCCGGCGCCGAGCGTCTTGGACACCGTGAGGATGTCCGGCACGAAGCCCTCGCGCTCGAAGGCGTACCAGTCGCCGGTGCGGCACAGCCCGGTCTGGGCCTCGTCCAGCACCACGAGCATGCCGCGCTCGTGGCACTTCGCGGCCAGCGCCGCCAGGTAGCCCGGCGGCGGCACGATCACCCCGCCGCTGGACAGCACCGGCTCCACCAGGCACGCCGCCAGCGAGCCCACCGACTGCGCGTCCACCAGGGCGAACGCCGCGTCGAGCTGGCGGGGCCAGTCCAGCTCACCGTCCGGGCCGACCATGTCCGGGCGGTAGGGGTTGGGCGTCGGGATGGCGATGTTGCCCGGCGCGACCGGCCCGTAGCCCTTGCGGCCGGCCGAGTAGGTGGCGCCGGCCGCCGCGGCCGTCATGCCGTGCCAGGAGCCGGCGAACGAGACCACCTCGAACCGGCCGGTGACCAGCTTGGCCAGCCGCAGCGCCGCCTCGTTCGACTCGGCCCCGGTGGACAGCAGCAGCACCTTGTCCAGCGGGTCCGGCAGCGTACCGGCGAGCCGCCGGGCCAGGTCGACCACCGGGCGGGACAGCATGCCGGAGAACAGGTGGTCCAGCTCGCCCACCTGCCGGCGCACGGTGGCCACGACGTCGGGGTGGCTGTGCCCGAGGATGGCGCTCATCTGCCCGGACGTGAAGTCCAGCAAGCGGCGGCCGCTCGCGGTGTGCAGCCACGAGCCCTGCGCGCCGGTGATGATCTCGGGCGTGAAGGGCGCGCCGTACCGGACCAGGTGGGCGGCGGCGTCCGCCCAGAACGCGTCGTCGGACGGGACGGGGGACGGCGGCAGGGTGCTCACGCGCGCAGGGTAGTCCTGCCGGGTGTCGTCGACGGGCCCCGCCCGCAGACGACACAATCTCCCCTGTGAGCGACGCGCTGCCCGGCTGGGCGCACCTGTCCGCGGGCAAGGTGCGGGACCTGTTCGCCCCCGACGAGACCCCCGCCGGCCGCGCGGTGAGAGCCACGCACGGTGACGTGCTGCTCGTCGTCGCATCGGACCGGATCTCCGCCTACGACCACGTGCTGAGCCCCGGCATCCCCGGCAAGGGTGTGGTGCTGACGGCGCTCAGCCTGTGGTGGTTCGACCAGCTGGCCGACCTGGTGCCGCACCACGTGGTGTCCACGGACGTGCCGGTGGCGGTGGCCGGGCGCGCGATGATCTGCCGGCGTCTGACGATGTACCCGGTGGAGTGCGTCGCGCGCGGCTACCTCACCGGCTCCGGCCTGGCGGAGTACCGCGCCACCGGCGAGGTGACCGGTATCCCGTTGCCCACCGGCCTCGTCGACGGCTCGCGGCTGCCGGAGCCGATCTTCACCCCCGCGACGAAGGCCGAGCTCGGCGAGCACGACGAGAACGTGACGTTCGAGGCCGTGGCCGCGCTCGTCGGCCCGGCGCCGGCCGCCGCGCTGCGCGCCACGACGCTGGCGGTGTACCGCCGCGCCGAGGACATCGCCCGCGCCCGCGGCGTCATCCTCGCCGACACCAAGTTCGAGTTCGGCACCGACGCCGCCGGGGTGCTGACGCTGGGCGACGAGGTGCTGACGCCCGACTCGTCGCGGTTCTGGCCCGCCGATGCGTGGCAGCCGGGGCACGCCCAGCCCTCGTTCGACAAGCAGTTCGTCCGCGACTGGCTGACGTCGCCGGCCTCGGGTTGGGACCGCGACGCGGACGCGCCGCCGCCAGTGCTGCCCGACGAGGTCGTCCAGCGCACGCGCGAGCGCTACCTGGAGGCCTACCGGCGGCTGACCGGCCTGGACCTGGACCTCTTGCCCTGATAGGTCGTTGCGCGATATATATCGGGGGTGGCGTTCAGGATGACGGAGCAGGCGTATCTGGTGATGCTTTCTCTCGCGCACGGGCCCCGGCACGGGTACGGGATCGTGCAGGAGGTGGTGACGCTCTCCGAGGGCCGCGTGAAGCTGGGTGCCGGCACCTTGTACGGGGTACTCGATCGCCTGGTCGACGCGCGCTACGTCGAGGCGTCCGGCGAGGAGGTGGTGGACGGACGGCTGCGCCGCTACTACTCGTTGACCGACGAGGGCCACGGGGCGAGCGTGGCGCACACCCGGCAGCTGGCCGCGCTGGCGCGTACGGCCCATCGGGCGCTGACCGCACGTCCGGTCGCCGGGACTGCCTGATGAGCGCCGAGGGGGCCGGCGTCGAGGTGCGTTTCGCCCGGTCGGTGCGGCGCTGGCTGGTCGCCTACCCGCCGCGCTGGCGGCGGGTGCGGGCGGGGGAGATCACGGCGGTGCTGGCCGACCTGGCCGCGCCCGGGGCCACGCGCCTGGACGTGCGCTCGGGCCTGGGCCTGCTGCGCGCGGGCCTGGCGACGCGACGCCGGATGGCACCGCCCTTCTTGGTGCGGATGAAGTACGTCGCCTTCGACTGGCCGCTACCGGCTCAGTACCGGCCGTGGGTGGACGACCAGCTCCGCTCGGCGGTGCCCGGTCAGGGACTGCTGACTACCCCGATGATGGTGTTCCTCCTGTGGGGGCTGCCCTGGCTGATGGGGACGAAGCCGATCTTTGACCTGACGTTCCTGGTCCTGTACCTCCTGCTCCTGGGGACCATCGCCTCCTCGCGGGGACGAGGCTGGCAGCGGCAGGCCGGGCTGCGCCACCTGGTGCCGCAGGCCGGTGAGGAGCCGGTCCCGGGCTGGTACATCAAGGGTCTGGTGTTCCACCCGCGGCTGGCCGCCCGGTCGGGGGCCAACCTGGCCGCCGTGTTCTTCGGCGTGCCGGCGGTGGTCGCGGCGACGGTCCTGCTGGCGGGGGGCCGCCTCCTGCACCCACTGCTGGGCGCATTCGTGCTCGCCGGGGTCCCGTTCGCGCTGGTCGGGCCGGTGCGGTGGCGGCATGGGATCGGCCGGCTGCCCGCACAGCCGGCGCGCCTCGTCGAACGGGCGAGCGGCCGCGTTCGCCGGATCGTCGCGAGCTGGACGGTCGTGATCTCGCTCGTCGTCGTTGCAGCCGTGGCCGACGATCACTCGTGGATCGCGTCCGCCATCCTCGGTGCCCTGCTGCCGGTGCTGCCGTGGGTGGTGGCCGCGTGGGCGCGGACGCGTGGCGCCGTCCCGGACGAGCTGACGCTGGTAGACCTCCGTGACCTGACGGTGCGCCGCCACGTGCAGGTGGACGTGGCGCTGCCCGGACCGGTGCTCTGGCTCCCTGGCGGGGCCATGCCCGCCGGCGCGGAACACGCGCCTGCGCCCTCCGGCGTCGCACCGGCCTGAGGCCGCCGCGCCTGGACCTCTTGCCCTGATAGGTCGTTGCGCGATATATATCGGGGGTGGCGTTCAGGATGACGGAGCAGGCGTACTTGGTGATGCTCTCTCTCGCGCACGGGCCCCGGCACGGGTACGGCATCGTGCAGGAGGTCCTGACGCTCTCCGAGGGTCGCGTGAAGCTGGGTGCCGGCACCTTGTACGGGGTACTCGATCGCCTGGTCGACGCGCGCTACGTCGAGGCGTCCGGCGAGGAGGTCGTCGACGGGCGGTTGCGTCGCTACTACTCGTTGACCGACGAGGGTCACGGGGCGAGCGTGGCGCACACCCGGCAGCTGGCCGCGCTGGCGCGTACGGCCCATCGGGCGTTGACCGCACGGCCGGCTACCGGGACTGCCTGATGAGCGCCGAGGGGGCCGGCGTCGAGGTGCGGTTCGCCCGGTCGGTGCGGCGCTGGCTGGTCGCCTACCCGCCGCGCTGGAGGCGCGCGCGGGCGGGCGAGATCACGGCGGTGCTGGCCGACCTGGCCGCACCCGGGGCTACGCGCCTGGACGTGCGCTCGGGCCTCGGCCTGCTGCGGGCGGGCCTGGCGACGCGACGCCGGATGGCACCGCCGCTCCTCGTGCGGTTGAACTACTTCGGGTTCGACGCCCGGGTGGCGGCGCCGTACCGGCCGTGGGTAGACGACCAGCTCCGCTCGCCCATGTCCGGTCAGAGCCTGCTGATCGTCCTCATGACGCTGTTCTTCTTCCGCGTGCTGCCCTGGGCGATGGCGACCGAGCCGACGTTCGACTCGGCCTTCGGGGTGGTCTACTTCCTGTTACTCCTGACGATCGGCTGCTCGCGGGGGTGGCACTTGCAGCGGCGGGCCGCCCTGCGTCACCTGGTGCCGCAGCCGGGTGAGGCACCCGTGCCGGGCTGGTACGTCACCGGTCTGGTGTTCCACCCGCGGCTGGCCGCCCGGTCCGGGGCGAACCTGGCCGCGGTGCTTGTCGGAGTGCCGACGGTGGTCGCCACGGCGGTTCTGCTGGCGGGTAGGCGCCCGCTGCCCCCGCTGCTGGGCGCGTTCCTGCTCGCGGGTGTGCCGCTCGCCGTGGTCGGGCTGCTGCGCTGGCGGCGCGGGATCGACGGGCTGCCCGCACAGCCTGCGCGCCTTGTCGAACGGGCGAATGGCCGTGTTCGCCGGATCGTCGTGAGCTGGGCGGCCTGGGTCGCCCTCGCGGTCGCCTCAGCCGCGGCCGACGCGCAGTGGTGGGTCGCGTACGCCGTCCTCGGAGCGATGCTGCTGGTGGTGCCGTGGGTGGCGGCGGTGTGGGTGCGGACGCGCGGCGCCGTGCCGGACGGGTTGGCGCTGGTGGACCTGCGTGACCTGACGGTGAGCCGGAGCGTCCAGGTGGACATACCCCTGTCCGCGCCGGTGATCTGGCTCCCTGGCGCGGCCGTGTCCGCCGGCGCGGAGCCGGCGCCCGCGCCCTCGGGCGTCGCGCCGGCCTGAGCCTGCTGCGGGCTGCCACCGGGACTGACGTCGTCGCGCCGGTCCGCCGGTCGCCACCGATTCGATTGCCGCCGGCTTCCCGGTTGCCGCCGCCGTGGGCGTCCCGGTCGGCGCACCGCGCACCGGCCCTAGGATGGGCGCCGACCCCGTTCGCCGCGCCCCCGGGAGACTGCTGTGGGACTGGTCGTCGTCGACGTCATGCCGAAGCCCGAGATCCTCGACCCGCAGGGCAAGGCCGTCGCCGGCGCCCTGCCGCGGCTCGGGTTCGCGCAGTTCACCTCCGTGCGCCAGGGCAAGCGCTTCGAGCTCTCGGTGGACGGGCCGGTGACGGCCGAGGTGCTGGCCGCCGCGGCGGCCGCCGCCGAGCAGGTGCTGTCCAACCCCGTGATCGAGGACGTCGTCCGGGTGGCCGAGGCCGCGGCGGGCGCCGACGCGGCGGATCCCGCCTGATGGGCCGGATCGGCGTCGTCACGTTCCCCGGGACGCTCGACGACCGGGACGCGGCCCGTGCGGTGCGGCTGGCCGGCGGCGAGGCCGTCGCGCTGTGGCACGCCGACGCCGACCTGCACGGCGTGGACGCGGTGGTGCTGCCGGGTGGGTTCTCCTACGGCGACTACCTGCGCGCCGGGGCGATCAGCCGGTTCGCGCCGGTGATGGGCGAGGTGGTCGCGGCCGCGGCGCACGGCCTGCCGGTTCTCGGCATCTGCAACGGGTTCCAGGTGCTCACCGAGGCCCACCTGCTGCCGGGCTCGATGATCAAGAACGACCACCTGCGCTTCGTCTGCCGCGAGCAGGAGCTGGTCGTGGAGAACACGCAGACGGCATGGACCGGCCAGTACGCACCGGGCGAGCACATCACCGTGCCGTTGAAGAACCAGGACGGCCAGTACGTCGCCGACGAGCGCACGCTCGACGAGCTCGAGGGCGAGGGCCGGGTCGTGTTCCGGTACGCCGGCTGGAACCCCAACGGCTCGCGCCGCGACATCGCGGGCATCACCAACGCCGCCGGCACCGTGGTGGGGCTGATGCCGCACCCGGAGCACGCCGTCGAGCGTGGCTTCGGCCCCCGCGGCGACGCCGGCCCGCACTCCGGCACCGACGGCCTGCGGGTCTTCACCTCGGTGCTGCTCTCGCTCGTCGGGTGACCAGGCTCGAGCAGGTCCGGTGGGAGCACCCGGACCTGATAGCGCTGTGCGGCGCCCAGCAGGCGGAGCTGCGCGCGGTCTACGGGGTGGACGACGCCGGTCCTGCCCTGACCGGCGACGACGTGCTGGCGGCCGTGCTGCTGCGGGAGGACGACGGCACGCCGGTCGCGTGCGGCGCGGTGCGGGACGCCGCCGAGCTCGGCGTGGGCACCGGGGAGCTCAAGCGGATGTACGTGGTGCCGTCCGCGCGTGGCCGGGGCCTGTCGCACCGGGTGCTGGACGCCCTGGAGTGGGCCGCCGCCAGGTGCGGGCTCACCCGCCTGGTGCTGGAGACCGGGGTGCTGCAGCCGGCAGCGATCCAGCTGTACCTGTCCGCGGGCTACCTGCCCATCAGCAACTTCCCGCCCTACGACGACGAGCCGTCGTCCCGGTGCTTCGCCAAACGCCTGACGGGCACCGCACCGGTGCCGGTCAGCGAGCCGGTGGCCGACAAGCCGCCGCGAGTGGCCGTGCAGCGGTCCTCCGGGCTGACGGTCGTCTCGGCAGGCTGGACGGACCACCGGGCAGTGGCACTTCGCCGGCAGATGGCCGCCGAGCTGGCGGACATCTACGGGTTCACCGCGTGGTTCGCCGACGCGGCGACCCAGGCGGCCTCGGACCTGGACCACATGCCGTCCGTGCTGACGACCCTGCTGGCCCTGGACCGCGGCGTACCGATCGGGGCGGCGTCACTGTCCACCGGGCACGAGGGCTGGCCGGGGGACTGGGTGGAGCTGGAGCGCGTGTTCGTCCTGCCCGAGGCCCGGGGTCGGGGCGTCGCACGCCTGCTGCTGAGCGTGGCGGAGGACGAGGCGAGGGCGCTGGGCATGACGACGATCGTGCTGGACACCGGGTTCCTGCAGGATCAGTCGATCGCCCTCTACCGGTCCGCGGGGTACCGGGCCGTCGAGCCCTACGGCGACTGGTACCTGCGACCGCGCCTGCTCTGGTTCGCCAAGACGCTCTGACCGCGCTTGGTGCGGGGTCGACGAGCTACTTGGACAGCCCGGCGACGAGGTTGACCAGCAGCGCGAGGATCACCGTGCCGAACAGGTACGAGAGCAACGCGTGCACCTGCGCGGTGCGGCGCATCGACGAGGCGGACAGGTCGGTGTCCGAGATCGCGAAGCTCATCCCGACCGTGACGGCCATGTAGGTGAAGTCCGTGTAGCGCGGCGGCTCGTCCTGGTGGAAGTCGACCCCTCCGGGGAGGTCGGTGTAGTACATCCGCGCGTACCGCAGGGCGAAGAGCATGTGGATGGCCGCCCACGAGGCGCCGATCGAGGCCAGCACGGCGGCGAGGGCGAGCGGCCGTTGCTTGCCGGCCGCGCCGATCAGCACGAGGCCGACGCCGATGAGGCTCGCGGTCGCCGCGACGAGGACCAGGGTGTGCGCGGCGACCCGGGTGGGGACCTCGCGGGTGGCGTGCTCGGCGGTCGCCACGGCATCCATCGGCACCACGACCAATGCCGTCCAGAGCACGAACAGCAGGGCGGTGACCGCCCAGCCGCTCATCACGGCCACGACGGCGGACGACCACGTCAGCGAGACGCCGACCGCGATGCCGACGACCGCCGGAACGGCCAGCCGGACCGTGGGTGGCACGTCGAGCAGCCGGCTCAGACGGCGTGACTGCGGCTGCTCCATGCCCGGCATCCTGCCACCGAAGCCGCTCGCCGCCCGGCGCCGCACGACGTCGCGCGTCGCCGCCGGTCGACGACGACGATCAGACCGAGTTCAGCGCCTGGTCGAGGTCGTCCCGCAGGTCCTCGACGTCCTCCAGGCCGACCGAGAGCCGGACAGTCGCATCGCCGATGCCGACGGCGGCCCGCCCGGCCGCGCCCAGCCGGCGGTGCGTCGTGGTGGCCGGATGGGTGACGATGGACTTCGCGTCGCCGAGATTGTTCGACAGGTCGATCACCCGCAGCGCATCGAGCATCCGGAACGTGCGGGTCTTGGCCTGCGCGGGGTCGTCGGGTGCGCGCAGGGTGAACGTCACCACGGTGCCGCCACCGGACTGCTGCGCCAGGGCGAGCGCGTGCTGGGGATGCGAGGGCAGGTACGGGTAGCGCACGGCGGCGACGGCGGGGTGCTGCTCGAGCCACCCCGCGAGCTGCAGGGCGGAGGCGGTCTGGTGCCGCACCCGCACGGAGAGCGTCTCCAGCCCCTTGAGCAGCACCCAGGCGTTGAACGGCGACAGCGACGGCCCGGTGTTGCGGATCAGGGTCCGCACCGGCCCGCGCACCAGCTCCGTCTGGCCGAGGATGGCCCCGCCCAGCACCCGGCCCTGCCCGTCGATGTGCTTGGTGGCCGAGTAGACGACGACGTCGGCACCGAGCTCGAGCGGGCGGCTGAGCACGGGCGTCGCGAACACGTTGTCGACCACCAGCACCGCACCGGCGGCGTGCGCGAGCGCCGACACGGCGGTCAGGTCGACGAGGTCCTGCATGGGGTTGGACGGGGTCTCGACGAAGACGACGTCCGCGGGGGTGGCCAGGGCCCGCTCCCACTGCTCGGGTACGTGGCCGTCGACGTAGGCGGTGCGCACGCCCCACCGCGCGAGGATCTCGTCGAAGATCACCAGCGACGAGCCGAACAGGGCCCGGGCGGCGACCACCCGCGAGCCGGAGCTCAGCAGCGCCGCCAGCACGGTGAACACGGCGGACATGCCCGTGGCGGTGGCCTGGCACGCCTGCGCGCCCTCGAGCAGCCGGAGCCGCTCCTCGAACGTCGAGACGGTCGGGTTGCCGTACCGCGAGTACTGGAACCGGTCCACCTCGCCGGCAAAGGCGGCCTCGGCCTCGGCGGCCGAGCCGTACACGTAGCCCTGGGTGAGGAACAGGGCCTCCGACATCTCGTCGAACCCGGAGCGGACCAGGCCGCCCCGGACGGCCAGGGTGTCCGGACGGAGCCGCGCCCGGTCGACGCGGCGGGCGTCCCAGTCGTCGGGTCCCGGGGTTCTCACGCCGTGCGCCACGGCAGGCCGTCCGCCCGCCAGCCGGTGTGCCCGCGTCGGCCGTCCGTCCCCAGGTCGCCCTCGTAGCCCTGGAGCACGTTGTACGCAGGACCGAGGCCGGCGGCCGTGAGTGCGTGCGCGGCCGCGACGGAGCGCACGCCGGTCCGGCACAGCAGGACGACGGGGCGGCCGGGGACGACGCCCGCGGCGAGGACGTCGTCGAGGAACGTCGGGTTGGGCCCGCGGCCGGCGCCCAGCACCCACTCGTCGAGCACGGCGTCGCGGCCGAGCGTGGCGAGGTCGGGGACGCCGACCTCGTGCCACTCCTCGCGGGTGCGCACGTCGACGAGGACCGCCTCGTCGTCGGCGGCGAGCAGGTCCCAGGCCTGCTGCGGGGTCAGGTCTCCGGCGTAGCTCACGGGGTGTCCTCCGGTGCGGGTGCGGCGGGTGCAGGTGCGGCACCACGGATCACGTCGACCCGCAGGTGGGCACGATCACGGCCGGGCGTCCAGACGGTGACGGCGTGGTTGCCGTGCTGCACAGCATGCCGGACGGCGACCGTCGAGGGCAGCAGCGCCGGGGAGTCGAAGTGCGCGGACCAGGTGAACGCCTCGCCGCGGGCGGCGCCCACGTCGGCCAGCGCGCGGGCCGCGGTGTACATCCCGTGCGCGATGGCGCGGCGGAAGCCGAACGGCCGGGCCGTCGCCGCCGACAGGTGGATCGGGTTGACGTCGCCCGACACGGCCGCGTACCGGCGGCCGGTATCCGCGGCCAGGTGCCACGCGCCGGTCGGCTCGGGCGCGACGAAGGCCTCGCGCCCGGGCGGCTCGTCGTCAGCCCCACGCGCGCCGGACGGCTCGTCGTCGGCCGCGGTGAGGTGGACTCCCCGGGCCAGGTAGGTCGAGACGCCCTGCCAGGCCGGCGGCCCGCCGCCGTCGCCGGTGCGGCGCACCTGCGCGACGAGCTCCACCTGCGTGCCCGATCGGTGCGGGGCGAGGGTCCGTGCCCAGGCGACGACCTCCAGCTCGTCGTCGACCCGCAGCGCGGACCGTTGCTGCACCTCGTTGGCCACGTGCACCAGACCGATCAGCGACAGCGGGAAGTCGTCGCGCACCATCAGCGCGGTGGCCACCGGGAAGGCCAGGACGTGCACGAACCCGGCCGGCAGGGTGTCCAGGGCGCTCTCGCCGACGATGTGCTGGTAGGCGGTGAGCCGGTCCGCGTCCGGCCGCAGCCCGCTGACCCGGTAGGCGACCGCCGGCAGGGTGACAGGACCATGGCCGGCCCGTCGCGCCGCCGCGAACCGGCCGCCGGCCACCAGCCCGCGCCGGTACAGCCGGCCGAGCGAGGGCACGCCTGGCAGCGTCACCTCGTCGTCGGGGCGACTCTCCTCGCTCACCGGCCCACCAGGTTCTGGCCGCACACCCGCAGCGTGCGCCCGACGATCCCACCGGCCGCCGGTGACGCGAGGAACGCCACCGCCTCGGCGACGTCCACCGGCAGCCCGCCCTGCTGCAGCGAGTTGAGCCGTCGGGCCACCTGCCGCGTCACGGCGGGCATCCGGGCGGTCATCTCGGTCTCGATGAATCCCGGCGCGACCGCGTTGGCCGTCCCGCCGAACGGCGCCAGCAGCGGCGCCGTGGCCCGCACCATGCCGATCACGCCGCCCTTGCTAGCCGCGTAGTTCGTCTGGCCGCGGTTGCCGGCGATGCCGGAGGTGGACGCGGTGGCCACGATGCGCGGCGCGTCGGTGAAGTCCCCGCTGGTCAGCAGGGCCTCGTTGATCCGCAGCGCGGCGGCGACGTTCACCTCGAGCACCTGCCGCCAGCGGTCCGCGGTCATGTTGGCCAGCAGCTTG
>Ga0302263_10000498_pt1 | contig 15027 bp, 14 predicted proteins | sample II_Fen_N1_4_FD_194564 | JGI IMG/M metagenome (GOLD analysis project Ga0302263, IMG submission 194564) | Peat permafrost microbial communities from Stordalen Mire near Abisko, Sweden - II_Fen_N1_4 | ecosystem: Environmental > Terrestrial > Soil > Wetlands > Permafrost | place: Sweden: Abisko... | reverse complement strand
CGGACCCGTGTAGGACCCAGGCCCGCGGCGCCTGTCTGGGCCACGTGGCCACGCCCGGGGCGGGCTCAGCCCCGATCGCGACGCCGCCCGCGGCGGGCTCAGCCCCGATCGCGACGCCGCCCGCGGGCCGCCATCGCGAGACGCGGGCCCGCCCCAAGGCGCACGAGCCAGATCCCGAGCCACACGGCCACGAACGCGGGCCAGCCGCGGGCGAGGCGCTCTCGGCGCCCGGGCTCCAGGCGGCGGTCCATGCCCGCCGCGTAGGCCGCGGCGCCGCCCAGCGCGACGATTCCCAACGGGTGGAACCGCAGGCTGTCGCCCGGGCGGCCGTGCAGCGCCGCCCGCCAGGACCGGGTCAGCCCGCAGGCGGGGCAGGGGAGCCCGGTCGCGAGCCGAAGGGGACACAGCACCGGGCCGTGCTCCGCCACCATCGCCGGGAGGAGCGACGCGCCGAGGATCGCGAGCGCCGCGAGCCACCGCGTCGGTTCGCCGGCCGCCCGGGTGTCGTTGGCCACCATCAGCTGCGGCGCAGCGGCAGCCCGTTCGCGTCCCCGAGGCTGCCCATCGCGATCAGGATGAAGTCGATGAGCGCCCAGATCCCGCAGCCGCCGAGGGTGATCAGCTTGAGGATCCCCAGCCCGGTATAGCCGAGATAGAAGCGGTCGATGCCGAGCACGCCCACGAAGAACGACAGGAGGGTGGCCGTGAGCCAGTCCCTGTCGGAGAAGACGCCGGGGACCTCCGAGGCCACGAACCAGCTGCCCACGCCGTCGGCGCGGCGGAGCGTGGTCGTGGCGCGGATGTAGCCCGCCTTCGCCTGCGCCTGCAGGTCGGCGATCGTATAGGGACCCTCCTCGGTCCCCATGCGCTGGACCATGAATGTCTGGTAGCCGGTCACGCGTGCACCTCTGCGTCTGGACGCGCGCCAAGCGTAGCAATCCCGCGGGGCCCACCGGTAGAGCGCCGAGATCCTGGTGGCCTTGCAACCCGCGGCGCGCAGGCCCGCGACGCGCCTCAGGCCGCGGCCGGCGAGTGGAACACGATCCACGACCGCGCGCCACCGCGGAATGGCGCGCGACCCCGCTGGTATGCTCGCGCGCGGAGCGGTGGCCGAGTGGTTGATGGCAGCGGTCCCGAAAACAACCGCCTTCACGCCGCAGACGTCTGGCTACGATCGAAGAACAGCCGCGGCCGACCGAAAATATGCCCATCGTCCGAGCGTAAGGTGCCCACAGAATCCAGCGTCCCGGGCATGGCGGATTCGCCTGGTGCTCCTCTGGGACCGGCGCGAACCTCTGCGCGAGGCGATCAGCGCCCCCGCGGCGACACGATCCCGCTGGCGAGCTCGACCGCCTGCTGCGCCTGCTCGCGTGTCGCATCCGGCGCGTCGCCCGGGTAGCGGCCGGTCACCGCCCACGCCGACAGCTCCTTGGCGGCGTCGAGGTCGACGCCACGGCGCAGGTCGTCGGGCAGCAGCGCCCGGAGGGCCACGAGGTCGTGAGTGCGCGGGAAGTCGATCCCTCGCCGCGTGAGGCTCGCCTTGATCGGCTTCTCGGCAGCCTGCTGGGCGAGGAAGCACGCTATGCGAGGCGCCACGTCGTCGCGTTCGAGGAGCGCGCCGGCGCCGAGGAGGTCGTCCTTGGCGAGCCGCAGCCAGCGGCGGCTCTCGGCGACGAGTGGGTCAGGAGCGCTGGTAGACAACGGTCCCCTCGCGGAGGGCGGCGGCGAGGGCGAGGCCCGGCAGGGTGCCCCGGTGGCGGACCTCGTCGCTGTCGGTCACCAGGAAGTCGACGGGGGCCGGCACGTCCTCGATGGCGCCACGCAGGCCGACCGCGGTCGCATGCTTGTCCACGGGGCGCTCGAACTCGACGAGCAGGTCGATGTCGCTGTCCGGTCCCGCGTCGCCACGGGCCAGCGAACCGTACAGGATGATTCGCTCGGGCTTGTAGGCTGCCGCAATCCGCTCGACGACCGACGGCAGCCACTCCGCGATCGTCCGTCCCTGATAGAGGAACGGACGCTGGACCGCCGGAAGCTCGATCGACATGGCGCCATCTTGGACCAGTCGCCGTGCCTCCGTCGAGCGGTACTCCAGTCAACCTGCCGAACTCACCTCCCGGCCCTGGGAGACCGCGCTTGCGAGTCGCCGCCGAGCCCACTGACCGCGCGGCGGCTCACGGAGCAGCAGTTGCGCCGGGCATTGGCCCGACCGCGAGCAGCCGCCAGGTCACGTCGTGATCGGCAACAACCACCAATCGCGCGTCGGGACCAGGCGAGGCCACGGCGATGCTTTGGATGTCGACCGATGGCTGGCACGCCGTCTGGTAGCCCGCCAACTTGGTGTCCCCGGCCATGACGCGCACGTCGATGCCGCCGCCGATGCAGTCGATGACCAGCTGGATGTCGTGAACCGCCCCCACGGCCCCCAGGTCCGTGGTGAGCAACGCGCCGGTCGCCCCGGGGTCGGGACCCTCGCCACTTGCGATGGTGACGCCGCCCGTTGTGCGGGCCCGCTGGGCCGCGAGCCGCAGCTCGTCGAATGGCTCGGGGCTTCGTGCGGGACCCGTCCCCGTGGCGAGCACCAGCCGCCACGAGTCGTCGGACGGCGTGGACACGCTCACGAGGGCCGGACCGGCTTCCCAGTCGAGCGAGCCATGGGCCAGCCCGTCATCACACTGGAGGTCCATCGTGTCCGGTGTCGTGTCACCTGTGTCGAACGTGATCGTGACGTGCTCGGACAGGCAGGAGAGTGCGTAGGCGACCGGCGAGCCGGCCCCGACGGCCCCCAGGTCGAGCGTGACGTCCCCGACGCCGCCCGGTGAGCCATGGTGTTCTCCGCGGACGACGCCCGTGTGGGCGTCGGCCGGAAGGAGCGCTGTCAACTCGTGGTACGTCGCCACAGGCGCCGCGGGCGGGATGGAGGGCTGGGCCGCGCTCTGCCACTCCGCCACAAGGTTCGGGATGGCGACGGCAACGGCGGCGACCACGAGGACTGCTGCGAGGACCGATGCCGAGGCCGCAAGCCTGCGCCGGCGCCGTGCGTGCCACCGTGCAGCGACGTGGTCCTGCTCGAGGCCGACGCGGCGTCCCTCCACCTCGCTCCCGAAGGCCACTCGAAGCCGGGCCTCGAGTGCCGGGTCGAACTCGTCAGCCATGCCGGTCCTCCAGGAAGTCATCGGCCTCGCCAAGGGTCACGCGGAGCTGGGCGAGCGCCTCTCGGAGCTGGGTCTTGATCGTGTTCCCGCTGGTGCCGAGTGCCTCGGCGACATCGCGGACCGGGAGGTCGGCGTAGTAGCGCAGAACGAGGGCCGCACGCATCCGTGGCGCGAGCCGCTCGACCGCACCCAGCAGTGCGATGCGGTCGTCATCGAATGTCCGCCTGGCCTCGCGGTCGGGCACGAGGCGGAGCTGGACCACGCGCGACGACGATCGTCGGGCGTCGATCGCCCTGTTCACAGCGATGCGGAGCAGCCACCGCCGGAGGGCCGCCTCGTCTCGCAGGGTGTCGCCCCGGTCGAGCGCCACCATGAGCGTGTCGGCCAGGACATCCTCGGCCATCGCCCCAGTCCCGGAGGATCAGGTAGGCGACATTCTGGATCTCGAGCCCGTGCCGATCCATCAGGTCTGCGAGGACCTCGGGCCGGCGGCCTCGCAGCGCGTCGAACGTCATCGCCCCACTCGTGGCGGCGGCCATGGCGACCGCTCTGGAGAATAGACGGCCGAGCGAGGCCATTCGGGTGACGAGACGTTGAGGTCGACTGGTTGACTCACTGCGGACATGCTGCAGAGCCTCTCGGTGCTCCCGGTTAGCCGCACGTCTGGCGGGCCGAATGCTGACCAGCCGCGAGCATTTCGTGCGCGATACGCCCTTGGTATCCTCGGCCACGGAGCGGTGGCCGAGTGGTTGATGGCAGCGGTCTTGAAAACCGCCGGGGCGCAAGCTCTCGTGAGTTCGAATCTCACCCGCTCCGCCAGCCGGCGCGGTCCCGCGACGCGGCCACCCGCCGCGCCCGCTCCCGTCTCGCCGCGCCGACACCCCCACGGCCGAGGCCGCCCCAAGGCCGTCGCTTGACGCCTCGCGATCCGCGAGCCTATCCTCCGCGCCACAACTGAACAGCGGGCCTTGATCGGGACGAGTACCCGTCGGGCGCCATCACAGAGACCCGGCGGCTGGTGTGAGCCGGGATGGCGGCGGCGGCGAATGGACCCGGGAGCCCCCGGACCGAACGCGGGGCGGCGGACGAAGAACCCGTCGCGGACGACCAGTAGGCTCCGGCGCAGAGCGCCAGCGATAGAGGGCAGCGCCGATCGATCGGGCGGCCGGGCAACCGGCGACGACGATCCGTCGGTCACGAGTGCGGCACACCGCCGAACGTGGGTGGCACCGCGGAAGGAGCAACGACCTTTCGTCCCGGAAGAGACGAACCTGGTCGTTTCCGATTCTCGAGGACCGCACACCATGACCGACCCGCTCAGCCTGCTCGAAACGAAGCGCCTGGCCTCGACGGCGGACACCATCCTCCTGCGCGCGACGCGCACCGCGGACCTCGAGACGCCCATCGGGGCGTTCCTGCGCCTGGACGACGGCGTGACCCCCGCCTACCTGCTGGAGTCGGTCGAGGGCGGCGAGCGCTTGGGCCGCTACAGCTTCCTGGGCGTGGGTCCGCGGCGGCTCCTCGAGGTCGGGGACGGCGTCGCCCGCACGACCTCGCGGCCCGTGGGGGTCACGGACTACGCGCCGGACCTGCCCGTCACCACCTCCGGGACCCCGGACCCGCTCACCGCGCTGCGCGCGTTCGTCCCGAAGCGCCGCGTGGTTCCCGTGGACGGGATGCCCCGCTTCACAGGCGGCGCCGTGGGCGCCCTGAGCTACGACGCGATCTCGGTCTTCGAGCCGTCCGTGCCGCTGCCGGACCGCGATCCGGTGGGCACCCCGCTGGCGAGCTTCATCGAGACCGACCTCGTCATCGTCTTCGACCACCTCACGCACCAGCTGTCCGCCATCGCGTCCCTGCACACCGAGGCGCCCGACCTGGAGGGCCGCTACCGGATCGCCGAGCGCGCCATCTTCGAGGCCCTGGAGCGGACGGCCCGCCCGTCAGCAGCGGAGATGGCAGCGAGCTTCACCCGCCCCGGCGATGCCGCCGGCGCGACCAACCTGGGCCAGGTGGAGACGAGCCTCGGGCGCGACCAGTACATCCGGGCGGTCGAACGGGCAAAGGATGCGATCGCGGCCGGCGAGGCGATCCAGGTCGTGCTCGCGCGGCGGCAGTCGTTCGACCTGCCGGCCATCGCCGACGGGACGCGGCTCGACGGCATCGGGCTCTACCGGGCGCTCCGCCGCGTGAACCCCTCGCCGTACCTGTTCTTCACCCGGACCCCGGGGTTCGAGGTCGTCGGGGCGAGCCCGGAGCTGCTCGTCCAGGTCGTGGGCGACCGGATGAGCACCCACCCCATCGCGGGGACGCGGCCCCGTGGCACGACCCCCGCGGACGACGAGCGCCTGGCCGACGAGCTGCGCGGCGACCCCAAGGAGCGCGCCGAGCACGTGATGCTCGTGGACCTCGGGCGCAACGACCTCGGGCGGGTCGCGCGGCCGGGCACCGTGACCACCAGCCAGTACATGGAGGTGGAGCGCTACTCCCACGTCCTGCACCTGGTCAGCCACGTCGAGGCGCGCCTCCGACCCGAGCTCGACGCACTCGATGCGCTGCGCAGCGTCTTTCCTGCGGGGACGTTGACCGGGGCACCCAAGATCCGGGCGATGCAGCTCATCGCCGCGGCCGAGGGCGAGCGTCGCGGCCTGTATGGTGGCGCGGTGGGCTACCTCGGCTACGACGGCAACCTGGACACCGCGATCACGATCCGGAGCGCGGTCCTCAAGGACGGCCAGGCACACGTCCACACGGGCGCCGGCATCGTCGCGCGGAGCGTGCCGGAGAGCGAGTTCGAGGAGACCGAGCACAAGGCGGCGGCGCTCCGCCGTGCGATCGAGCTGGCGGCGGCGACCCCGGCGACCCCGGCGACCCAGCGCCCGACCCCGGGCCCGTCGGGCGCCGACGGAGCGGCGGGTGCCGCCGACGGAGCAGCGGGTGCCGCCGACGGAGCGGCGGGTGCCGCCGACGGACTCGCCCCGGCCGGGGAGGGCGCCTCGTGATCCTGATGATCGACAACTACGACAGCTTCACCTTCAACCTCGTCCAGGCCCTCCAGGCCGCCGGCGCGGACGTCCGCGTGATCCGCAACGACCAGGTCACCCGCGCCGAGGTCGAGGCGATGGCCGACGACCCGGCCCAGGCGCTCCGCGGCATCGTCATCTCGCCCGGCCCCGGGGACCCCGACTCCGCCGGCGTGAGCGTCGCGACCATCGAGGTCGCCCGGGAGCGCCGCATCCCGCTGCTGGGCGTCTGCCTCGGCATGCAGTCCATGGGCGCCGCCTGGGGCGCCCGCATCGTCCGCGCCCCCACGCTCGTCCACGGCGAGGCCAGCGACGTCCACCACGACGGCGAGGGCCTCCTCGCCGGCATGCCGCAGGACTTCCCGGCCGCGCGCTACCACTCCCTGTGCGTGGATCCCGCCACGCTGCCCGAGGACCTCTACGTGACCGCCACCAGCCCCGACGACGGCGTCGTCATGGGCCTCCGCTCCCGCACGCTGCCCATCGAGGGCGTCCAGTTCCACCCCGAGTCCGTCCTCACGCCCGACGGTCCGCATCTGCTCGCGAACTTCCTCCGGCTCGCCGGGGAGGGCGACGGCGCGCGGCTCGACGCCGTGATGGGCTCGTTCGCGACCCGGGGCATGGCCGAGTCATCCGACGACGGGTCCACCGACGCCGACGCGGCGGGCTCGACAACGACCGCCGGGGCCGCCCGATGAGCGAGCTGGTGCGGGCCGCGGTGGCGGCAATCGTCGAGGGTCGCACGCTGCCGATGGAGGAGGCGCGCCTCGCAATGGGCGCGGTGATGGACGGCGAGGCGACCCCCAGCCAGCTCGCCGCCCTGCTCATGGGCCTGCGGATGCGCGGCGAGACGGTCGACGAGCTGGCGGGCTTCGCGGCTGCCATGCGCGAGCGCGTCATGGTGGTCGAGGCGCCCGAAGGCACGATCGACGTCGTCGGCACCGGCGGCGACGGGTCGAACACCTTCAACATCTCCACGACCGCGGCGCTGGTCGTCGCGTCGATGGGCATCCCGGTGGCCAAGCACGGCAACCGGGCGATCACCAGCAGGTCCGGATCGGCGGACGTCCTCGACGCGCTGGGCGTGCGCATCGACCACGACGCGGCCTCGGCCGGACGGTCGATCTCCGGCCTCGGCTTCGCGTTCCTGCTCGCCACCTCCTTCCACCCGGCGATGCGCCATGCCGGCCCGACGCGCCGCGAGATCGGGGTGCGGACCGCGTTCAACCTGCTCGGCCCGCTCACCAACCCGGCCGGCGCGACGCGCGCGCTGATCGGCGTGGGCGTGGCCGAAGCGGCGCCGCGGATCGCCGAGGTCGCCGCGAGGCTGGGCACAGAGCGGACCTTCGTGATCCACGGCGCGGGCGTCGACGAGCTGCCGCTGGACGACACGGGCGTGCTGTACCAGGTCGACCCCGCGGGGATCGTGCGCCACGAGATCCGGGCGTCGCAGCTCGGGTTCAAGGTCACGCCGACGAAGAGGCTCGCGGGTGGCACCCCGGCCGAGAACGCCAAGATCGTCGAGGACGTGCTCCGCGGCGAGCCTGGCGCCCGGCGCGACGTCGTGCTGCTCAATGCGGGCGCCGCGCTCTTGGTGGCGGGCGCCGTCGGGCAGCTGGAGGAGGGGATCGACAAGGCGGCGTTCGCGATCGATGCCGGGCTTGCCGAGGAGCTCCTGGGCAAGCTCCGCGCGGAGCGTCGTGCCCACGAGGCGGCGACGTCCGACGTCGATGGCGATGCCGCGGCGGCGCCCGGCCACGGGAGCCCGGCGTGAGCGCCGTCGTGGATCGACCCCGCATCCGGGCACGCGCCGGGGCCGGCGTGGTCGCCGGGATCGCGGCACGCCGCCTCGCGGATGTCGTTCCCGAGCTGGACGCCCTGGGTCGTGACGGGCTCCGGCGGGCCGTCGCCGCCGCGCCCGTGCCGCGCCCCGTGGCCGAGGCCCTCGCGGCTCCCGGCCTCCACCTGATCGCGGAGGTGAAGCGCCGCTCGCCGTCGGCCGGCGCCATCGCCGCCGAGGACGACGCCGCCGTGCGCGCGCGCGCCTACGCGGCCGGGGGTGCCGCCGCGATCTCCGTCCTGTGCGAGCCCCACTGGTTCGGCGGGTCGCTGGACGACCTGCGCGCCGTCCGGGCGGCCGTGTCCGTGCCGGTCCTCGCCAAGGAGTTCGTCGTGGACCCGCGACAGCTGGACCTGCTGCGGGCCGCGGGCGCGGACCTCGTGCTGCTCCTCGCCGTGCTGCACCCGGCCCGTCGGCTCGCCCGCCTGGTCGCCCGAGCCCGCGACCTGGGCCTCGAGCCCCTCGTGGAGGCGCATGATGCCCGCGAGCTCGACAGCGCGCTCGCGACCGGCGCGCGGCTCATCGGGGTCAACAACCGCGACCTGCGGACCCTGGACGTGGACCCGGAGCGGGCCATCCGGCTGCGCGACCGGATCCCGGGCGACCGGCTCGCCATCGCGGAGTCCGGCGTCCGCGACACGGCGACCATCGCCCGCTGGCGCGCGACCGGGTTCGACGCGGCGCTCGTGGGCGAGGCGCTGATGCGCTCGGCGGACCCGTCGGCCGCGGCGCGCTCCTTCGTCTCTGCCGGCCGGTACCCCAACGATCTCGCGGGCATCGCCCGCGCGCCCCGCGTCAAGATCTGCGGCGTCACGGACGCGGCCGGGATCATCGCCGCGACCCGCGCGGGCGCGGACGCCATCGGGCTCAACTTCGTCCCCGGCACGCCCCGCGCGCTGACCATCGACGAGGGCGCGGCGCTCGCGCAGCTCGCCCGCGCCTCGGCCTCCGCCGGCGGCCCCCGGCCGCGGATCGTCCTGGTCACCGCGGACCTCGCGGCCCAGGAGCTGGCGCGGATCATCGCGGCCGTGGACCCGGACGAGGTGCAGCTCAATGGCGACGAGCCGCCGTCCGCCGTGGCCGTCATCGGCCGCCCCGTCTCCAGGGCACTGCGGGTCGCCGCGGACGCGAAGGCCGACGACGTGGTCGCCGCCGCCCGCGCGTTCCTCGCCGCGGGCGCCGTGGGCATCCTGCTCGACGCGGCCGGCGGTCCCCACCCGGGCGGCACCGGGATCCGCGTGGACACGTCGCTCGCCGCCGCCGTGGCCCGCGAGGTGCCGATCACGCTGGCCGGGGGCCTGGGGCCCGCCACCGTGGGCGAGGCCGTCCTGGCCGTGCCGTGCGTGGGCGTGGACGCCGCCTCCGGCACCGAGGGCCCGCGCGTCGCCGGGGAGCGCCCCCGCAAGGACCCCGTCCGCGTCGCGCTCTTCGTCAAGCGCGCCCGCGACGCCCGTCGGCATCGGCCCAACGTCGCCTTCGGCCCCACCCCGGTCCACCCCGGGCTCCTCGCCGTAGACGAGCACGGCCGCTGGGGCATGGAGCGTGACTTCGGCGGGCGGTACGTGCCAGAGACCCTCGTCGGGGCGCTCGAAGGGCTCGAGTCTGCGTACGACGCCATCCGCCACGACCCGCGGTTCTGGGCCGAGCTCGATGACCTGCTGGCGCGGTTCGCCGGTCGTCCCACCGCGCTCTACCGGGCGGACCGGCTGGCGCAGGCCGTGACCCTCGAGGCCCGCCGGGGGGCCCTCGCGGCCGGCCGCCGGGACCCCGTCATCCCGACGTTCCGCCTCTACCTCAAGCGCGAGGACCTCGCGCACACCGGCGCCCACAAGATCAACAACGCCCTCGGCCAGGCGCTGCTCACGCGGCGCGTCGGCAAGACGCGGGTCATCGCGGAGACCGGCGCCGGCCAGCACGGCGTGGCGACCGCCACGGCCTGCGCGCTCCTCGGGTTGCCGTGCGTCGTGTTCATGGGCGAGGAGGACATCCGCCGCCAGGCGCCGAACGTGCTCCGCATGCGCGCGCTGGGAGCCGAGGTCCGCAGCGTGACCAGCGGCACCGCCACGCTCAAGGACGCCGTCAACGAGGCGATGCGGGACTGGGTCACGAACGTCGAGACCACGCACTACGTCCTGGGCTCCGCGATGGGCCCGCACCCGTACCCCACGATCGTCCGGGACCTGCAGCGGCGCATCGGTGACGAGGCCGCCACGCAGCTGTACGCCGCGGAGGGCCGGCTGCCGGACCTCGCGCTCGCGTGCGTCGGCGGCGGGTCGAACGCCATCGGCCTGCTCGCGCGGTTCATCGGCGAGCCGTCGGTCCGCCTCGCGGTCGCGGAGGCGGCCGGCGACGGCGTGGCGACGGGCCGTCATGCGGCGGCGATCGTGGGCGGGACGCCGGGGATCCTCCACGGCTCCCGGTCGCTCATGCTCCAGGATCGCGACGGCCAGGTGATCGAGGCGCACAGCGCCTCGGCCGGGCTGGACTACCCGGGCGTGGGCCCGCAGCTCGCAGCCCTCGCCGAGGCCGGCCGCATGGAGGTCGGGACCGCGACCGACCGCGAGGCCATCGCCGCCATGAAGTCCGTCACCCTGACCGAGGGGATCCTGCCGGCGCTCGAGACGTCGCACGCCGTCGCGGCGCTGCCGAAGCTCCTCGCCGGCCTGGAGGGCTCCGGGACGCCCTATCCGGACGACGCCGTGATCCTGCTCGGCTTCTCCGGCCGGGGCGACAAGGACATGGCCGCCCTCGAGCGGTTCGACGATGTGCAGCCATGGGAGGGGATCGGATGAGCGGGGCGATCGCGGCGGCACCGCACACCAACGACACGGCAGGGGCGCGGCGGATCGCCGAGGCCTTCGCCCGGGCGCGGGCGGACGGGCGCGCGGCGTTGATCCCGTACATCGTGGCGGGCTACCCGGACGCGGAACGCTCCCTCGAGGTGGCCTGCGCGGCGATCGACAACGGGGCGGACCTCCTCGAGGTGGGCCTCCCGTACTCGGACCCGCTCGCGGACGGCGCCACCCTCCAGCGCGCGAGCCAGGGTGCGCTCGCCGCGGGCGCCACCTTCGACCGGTCGCTCGCCCTCGTCGGGCGCATCGTCGCGGCCAGGCCGGGCGTCCCAGTCGTGGCGATGGGCTACGCGAACCAGCTGATCGGCGGCGGCGACGGCCGGGACCGGGCTCGGGCGCTCGCCAGGGCGGGCGTGACCGGGGTGATCGTCGCGGACCTGACGCCGGACGAGGGCGCGCCGTTCGAGGCCGTCGCGGCCGAGGCGGGGATCGCGGTCGTCTACCTCGTGGCGCCCACGACGGCGCCGGGCCGGCGGGCCGCGGTCGCCGCGCGCTCCGGCGGGTTCCTCTACTGCGTCTCGCTGGTCGGCGTGACCGGGGCCCGGACCTCGCTGCCGCCCACCGTCGCGAAGCTCGTCCGCGAGGTCAAGGCGGCCTCCCCGGTGCCGGTGGCGGTGGGGTTCGGCGTCAGCAGGCCGGCCCACGTGCGCGCGATCGCCGGGGCGGGCGCGGACGGGGTGATCGTGGCGTCGGCCCTGGTGGACGCGCTGGGCCGTGATGGGACGGACGTCGCGGCGCTGGGCGCCCTGGTCGCAAGGCTGCGGGCCGCCACGGGCCGCTGACGCTCGGCCGGGCCATCGCGCCCGGCCGGGCGCCGGGTGCGCTCGGTCAGGCCGGCGGCGGCGGGGGCGGATACGGTCCCTGGGGATCGTACGGCGCGGGCGGGTAGACCATGGCCGGCGGCTGGTTCCGGCCGCGCTGGCTCTCGTACAGGATCGCCATCACCACGATGGTGAACGCCTGCAGGGCGGTGTCGATGGCGGAGTTGATCGCCTCGCCCGCCGCCGGCACGCCCGCCAGCGCGAACCCGATCCCGAACTGCACCACCGCCAGCAGCGCTCCGATGCCGAAGACCGCCAGGCCCCAGCCCAGCGCGCGCAGGACGGCGTCCCGCGTGAGCCGCCAGCTGCGGGCGGCCCCCTGGCCCACGGTGGCGCCGTCGAAGATCGAGAGGGTCCAGAACTGGAGGCGGATCGCCACGTAGACGAGGACGGGCATCATCCCGAGCAGCAGGATCAGACCCACGAGACCCAGTCCCAGGCCGATGAGCAGCACGGACGTCAACGCCATCGCGAGGAACAGCGTCGCCGCGAGCGCCCGCAGCCCGGCGCCCAGCACCCAGGGCAGCGTGACCTCCTTGTCGCGCAGGCCCGCGAGCGCGTTCGCCACGAGGAACCACCCCGCGACCAGCGAGGTGAGCCCCACCGCGAGCGGCCCGGCCACCAGGCGCGGCAGCTCCGACGGCTCGATCCGGCTGCCCGCAACCGGGAGGAGCACCCGGGTCATCGTCTGCTGGTCCACGCCCGTCCCGCCGAGCAGCCAGTCCGCGAGGCCGCTCGCGAGCGCCACGGCGATGACGGCGAGCAGCCACCGGTCCCAGGTGGACCGCCAGTACCTTGCCGCCAGGCGCAGCGCCTCGCCGAGGGTGACGTAGGCGGGCGGCCGCTCGAACGGGATGGTGCGCATCGTGGAAGGGTATCCGGGGCGGACGGACCGTGACCCCGACCTGGACATGACAGGACCTGGCTGGTCCGCGTCGCATACTCCGCGCATGAGTACTGTGATCCGTGTCCTCGTCGAGACCACGCCCAGGAAGGTCTTCGTCTCCGCGCTCGACTGGCCGGGCCTGGCCCGGGTGGCGAAGGACGAGGCCGGCGCCGTGGAGGCGCTGCTGGCCGCCGCTCCCCGCTATGCGGAGGTGGCCCGCGCAGCAGGCGAGGCGTTCGACCCCGACGCGCTCGAGGTCGAGGTTGCCGAGCGGCGCGACGGCGACGCCACGACGGCCTTCGGCGCGCCATCGATCGTCGCGGACGCGGACCGCCGCCCGACGGACGCGAGGGAGGCCGCCCGCCTGGACGCCCTCCTCGCCGCGGCCTGGCAGCTGCTCGACCGCACCGCCGCGGCCGCGCCCGAGGCGTTGCGCAAGGGGCCCCGCGGCGGGGGCCGGGATACCTCGAAGGTCGTGGAGCACGTGCACCGCGCCGACGAGGGCTACGCGGGGGTCCTGGGCCTGGCTCCGGCCGAGCGGAAGACGGTGGAGGGGCTGCGCCAGCGTGTCCTGGAGATCCTCCGCGAGCCCTCGGACGGCGCGCCGATCGCCGGCAAGCGCTGGCCGCCCCGCTACGCGGCACGCCGGTTCGCATGGCATGCGCTCGATCACGCCTGGGAGATCGAGGACCGCACCGAGCCGGACTGACCGGCCCGCGCCTTTCGGGCGTTTCGTCCCGCCCGCACGGCGCCCCGCCCGCCGATACTCGGGGCATGTCCCGCACCCCCGCCGAACCCCGCAGTCGCCGGCCGGCCACGATGCCCGTCCCCGGCACCGGCGAGGGCCGCCCGGGCGTGGACCGCCACGACTCGGGCGCCGTGGTGGACGCATGGGTCGGGCGGATCGCCGCCACGGACGGGATGTTCGTCACCGACGACCGTCAGCGCATCGTTGCCTGGTCCAGCGCCGCCCAGCGGCTCCTTGGCTTCAGCGCGGACGAGGCGGTCGGGAGGACCTGCTACCAGGTGGTCATGGGCCGCGAGCCGGACGGGCATCCCGTCTGCGGCCGCAACTGCTCGGTGACCCGCAACGCGCGGCGCGGCCGCGGGACCGCCGGCTACGAGGTCGTCGCGCAGGCACGGGACGGCGGCTCGAAATGCCTGTCCAACAGCGTCCTCGTCATCGACGGACCCGACAACGACTTCCACGTCATCCACCTCCTGCGCGAGGCGGCCGCGCCGGCGCCGGCGCCGGTGGTCGGGCGGGAGCACGGGGCCGCCCCGGCGGCCGCAGACGACCCCATGGTGGAGACGCTGACCCGCCGCGAGCTGGAGGTCTTGCGCCACTTCGCGGCCGGGTCCACCATCGACGAGGTCGCCGGGGCGCTGTCCATCAGCGTGTTCACGGCCCGCAACCACATCGCGAGCGTCGGCCGCAAGCTCGGCGCGCGAAGCCGCCTCGAGATCGTGCTCCTCGGGATGCGCCGCGGCCTGGTCTAGGCCCACCGGCCCGCCAGCCCACGCTCGACGCCCGTCCTGCCCCTGCCGCTCCGCCACCGAAAAATGGTTCGCTGGCACCATGAATCGGGGCGTTCGCGGTCCAGCATAAGTGCCGGAGACACCTGTGGAGGGCCCGACGGCCCATCCGCCCACGCCGCACGCACGCGCCGCCGCCCGAGCCCGAGGCGAGCCCGGACGGTCGCACCAGGGAGGAGTCGCTCATCTCGTGGACCCGCTGATGCTCGCACGGTGGCAGTTCGGGATCACCACCGTCTACCACTTCCTGTTCGTCCCGCTGACGATCGGCCTCGCGTTCTCCGTGGCCGGCTTCCAGACCGCCTGGTACCGGACCGGCAAGGAGGGCTACCTGCGGCTCACGAGGTTCTTCGGGGAGCTGTTCCTCATCAACTTCGCGCTGGGCCTGGTGACGGGCATCGTCCAGGAGTTCCAGTTCGGCATGAACTGGAGCAGCTACAGCCGGTTCGTGGGCGACATCTTCGGCGCCCCGCTGGCCGTGGAGGGCCTGCTCGCGTTCTTCCTGGAGTCCACCTTCCTCGGTCTCTGGATCTTCGGCTGGGGGCGCCTGTCGCGCGGCCTCCACCTCGCCACGATCTGGAACGCCGCCATCGGGACCATGCTCTCCGCGTACTTCATCCTGGCGGCCAACTCCTGGATGCAGCACCCGGTGGGCTACGTCTACAACCCGGTCACCGGGCGCGCGGAGCTCACGGACTTCATCGCGCTCCTGACCAACAGCACGACGCTCATCACGTTCCCGCACACGATGGCCGCCGCGTTCATGACGACGGGCGCATTCCTGGCGGGCATCGCGATGTACCGGATGCTCAAGGACCGGGACCGGCCCGACGCCGCGGGCCCCTTCCGCGCCGCCGCGAAGGCCGGCGCCGTGATGCTCCTCGTGTCGGGCCTTCTGGTCGCGCTCACGGGCG
>Ga0302263_10000494_pt1 | contig 15099 bp, 16 predicted proteins | sample II_Fen_N1_4_FD_194564 | JGI IMG/M metagenome (GOLD analysis project Ga0302263, IMG submission 194564) | Peat permafrost microbial communities from Stordalen Mire near Abisko, Sweden - II_Fen_N1_4 | ecosystem: Environmental > Terrestrial > Soil > Wetlands > Permafrost | place: Sweden: Abisko... | reverse complement strand
GGATCTCGTCGGGATGCGCAAGTTCGGTTTCGACGACGCCCGGCCTGTCCTGGAGCGGGCCAGCGCCCGCGAGACGGCCATGCGGGTGGCGCTCGGCGCCGTCGCGGCGGCGCTGCTCGAGCAGGCCGCGGGCGTGCGGCTGGTGGCCCATGTGGTGCGGATCGGCACCGTGGCGGTGCCCGACGGGGCCGCCCTGCCCAGTCCCGACGACGTCCCGGCGCTCGACGACGACCCGGTGCGCTGCTTCGACGCGGCGACCTCCGCCGCGATGGTGGCGGAGATCGACGCCTGCCACCGGGACGGCGACACGCTCGGCGGCGTCGTCGAGGTGCTCGCCTACGGCCTGCCGTCCGGGCTCGGCACGTACACGTCGTCGGACCGCCGGTTGGACGCGCGGCTCGCCGCCGCGCTGATGGGCATCCAGGCGATCAAGGGCGTCGAGGTGGGCGACGGCTTCGCCACGGCGTCCCGCCGCGGTTCCGTCGCGCACGACGAGATCGACCGGGTGGACGGACGCCTCGTGCGCCGCACCAACCGCGCCGGCGGCGTCGAGGGCGGCATGTCCAACGGTGAGGTGCTCCGCGTGCGGGCGGCGATGAAGCCGATCTCCACCGTGCCGCGCGCCCTGGCCACCGTGGACACGGCCACCGGCGAGGCGACGACCGCCCAGCACCAGCGTTCCGACGTGTGCGCGGTGCCGCCGGCGGCGGTGGTGGCCGAGGCGATGGTCGCTCTCGTGCTGGCCGACGCGCTGCTGGAGAAGACCGGCGGCGACAGCCTGGCCGAGGTCCGACGCAACCTCGACGCGTACCGGGCGTCCATCCCCGACCTGCTCGCGTGAGCGACGACTACCCTGCACGGGTGTCCTCCACGTCCCGCCCACCCGGGCCCTGGGTGGTCCTCGTCGGGCCGCCCGGCTCCGGCAAGTCGACGGTCGCGCGCGCCCTGGCCGAGCGCTGGCGCCTGAGGGCACGCGACACCGACGCCGACATCGAGGCCCTCGCCGGCAAGCCGGTGTCGGACATCTTCGTCGACGACGGCGAGCCGGCCTTCCGCGAGCTGGAGCGGCGGGCGGTCGCCGCGGCCCTGGACGAGCACGACGGTGTGCTGGCTCTCGGCGGCGGCGCGGTGCTCGATGCCGCGACCCGCGACGCACTCGCGGCCTACCAGCGGGCCGGCGGTGCGGTGGTGTTCCTCGACGTGACGCTCGCCCATGCGGCTCCGCGCGTCGGGTTCAACCAGTCACGGCCGCTGCTGCTCGGCAACCCACGGGCCCGCTGGCAGGAGCTGATGACGCAACGACGACCGGTGTACGAGCAGGTGGCGGGCGTGACGGTGCTCACCGACGGCCTGCGCCCGGCCGAGGTGGCCGACCGGGTGGAGTCCGCCTTGTCGGCGCAGCGCGCGGCCGGGACCGGGGCGCACGGGGTCCAGCGGTGACCGGCACCCGCACGGTCACGGTGCCGGGGGAGCGGCCCTACCCGGTGGTGATCGGCCGCCATCTGCTCGACGAGCTGCCCGCTCTGCTGGGCGAGGGCGTGCGCCGCGTGCTCGTCGTGCATCCGGCGGCGCTCGCGACGACCGCGGACACGCTGCTCGACGATCTGCGCGCCCGCGGCTACGAGGCGTTCGGCGCCGAGGTCCCGGACGCCGAGGACGCGAAGACGGCCCAGGTCGCGGCGTTCTGCTGGGGCGTGCTGGGGCAGGCGGACTTCACCCGGTCCGACGCGATCGTCGGCGTGGGTGGCGGAGCGACGACCGACCTGGCCGGGTTCGTCGCGGCGACGTGGCTCCGGGGTGTCAAGGTCGTCCAGGTACCGACCACCGTCGTCGGGATGGTCGACGCGGCCCTCGGCGGCAAGACGGGCATCAACACCGCCGAGGGCAAGAACCTCGTGGGCGCCTTCCACCCCCCGGCCGGCGTGGTGTGCGACCTGGCGGCGCTCGAGTCGATGGCGCCGCACGACTTCGTCTCCGGCCTGGCCGAGGTGGTCAAGGCCGGCTTCATCGCCGACCCGGAGATCCTGCGCCTGGTCGAGGGCAACGTGGACCTGCTCACCGACCCCGTCGCGGCGGCGCGCTCCGAGGTGCTGGCCGAGCTCGTCGAACGGTCGGTGGCGGTCAAGGCCGCCGTGGTCGGCGTGGACCTGCGCGAGGCGGGCCTGCGGGAGATCCTCAACTACGGACACACCTTCGGGCACGCGATCGAGCACGTGGAGCGCTACCGCTGGCGGCACGGCGCGGCCGTCGCAGTCGGCATGGTCTACGCGGCCGAGCTGGCGCGGCTGGCCGGCCGGCTGTCCGACGACGTCGTGGACCGGCACCGCGCCGTGCTCACGGCTCTCGGCCTGCCGGTGACGTACCGGCCGGACCGGTGGGACGCCCTGCTGGCCGCGATGCGGCGGGACAAGAAGACCCGTGGAGACCTGCTGCGGTTCGTCGTCCTGGAGGACGTCGGGCGGCCGACCCGCCTGGAGGGACCGGACCCCGCCCTGCTGGTGTCCGCCTACGCCGAGGTCAGCGCGGCATCTCCGGGCTCGCCGACCGCCGTCCACCTCTAGCGGCATCACCCGTCCGGCTCAAGGTTCGCCGCGCCGACGCCGATGCCCTGACGTCCCGAGTGCACCTGGAGGTACGGGCGTGGCTCCCAGCTCGGCCCGCCAGGGTGCCGGCAGCGCGGCTGGTTCGCCGACCCCCGCCGACGGGACGACCGCACGGCTGGCCCTCTGGTGGCGCACCGAGACGCGTCGTCTGGACCGGGAGCACCCCGCCCTCGCGCGACGACTGCGCGCCGTCGGTGCCCGGCCCGAGGCGGTGCTGGTCCCCGTCGCGGCGCTGGTGGCGGGCGCCTTCGGCGCCGTGGTGCCGGAGGGCGACGCCGGCTGGTTTCGAGCCGCCGGGCAGCAGATGCTCGGCGCCGGCTTCCTCGACGTGTTCGCCGCCTCCGGCCTGCAGATCGGTCCGCTCTACCTGCTGGTGCTCGGGGTCCTCGCGCGCGTCGCGCAGGTGCTCGGCCAACCGACGGTACAGCTCGCGGTGCTGGCCGGCGTGCAGGGGGCTGGGCTGGTGTGGTTCGGCCAGTGGACGGGCCGACGAACGGCACGTCACCTCGCCGTGCCCGACCTGCCGGTGCGGTGGGCGGTGGGACTCGTGCTCGCCCTGGGCGGGTTCGTGGCCGAGGGGATCGGCAACGGTCACCCCGAGGAGCTGCTGGTCGGCCTGCTGCTGGTGCACGTCGCGCTCGACGCCGCGTCCGGACGCCACTCGCGCGCCGGCCTGCTGCTCGGTCTGGCGGCCGCCGTCAAGCAGTGGGCCGTGATCGGCGGCGGCATCCTGCTGCTGACCCCGGTCGTGGCGGCGGCTGCGCCCGCACAGGGTCTGGACGGCCGCGCGCGTCGGGCGGCCGCGCTCCGTGGGGCCGTGCGCGGCGGGCTGGTCGCCGTCGCTGTGACGATCGTCGCCTACGGGCCGTTCCTGATCTTCGGCCACACCGCGACCTTCGAGTTCGCCTGGGGGTTCTCCGGGGGGACGACCCTGCTCGGTCGGATCGGTGCGCTGACCGGGGCCTCGGACTGGACCCTGCGCGCCGTGCAGGGCGGCGCATCGGCCCTGGTCGGCGCGTGGTTCGCCTGGCGTTCGCCACGGTCGCCGCTGGTGCCGGTCGCCGCAGCCATCGCGATGCGGCTGCTGCTCGACCCGCTCCGGCTGACGTACTACTCCGGGCCGCTGGTGGTCGTGCTGGTCATCGCCGCGTGGACGTCCCGCGACGCGGTCGTCGGCCGGTACCGGCTGGCGCTGACCGCGGCGACCCCGCTCATCGTGGTGCTGCCCTACCTGCTGCCCCGCAGCGTGCTCGACGTCACCGGAACGACGGTGCTGCTCGCGGTGCTTGCGGCACTCGAATGGTCGACCCGGCGCCATCGGCGACCGGTCGTCGCTCCCGCCCCCACGGACGCGCCGGCCGCCTGACCGGTGCCTGTCACCCGCAGGCGGTGATCCGGTACACGGAAGCGGTTCCGCCCGAGTCGACGAGCTCCACCCCGTCGGCCGGCGCAGCGGTCACCTTGATCATGCCGTCCACCGAGTTCCAGGGCTCCGGGTCGACGTACAGGTAGCCGATACCGAGGTGCTCCAGGGCCACGCACAGCGCCGCGTCGTGCCCGAGCGTGGCGAGGTGCTCCTCGATGTAGGTCATGTCGGGGTCGGCCCGCACGATCTCGCTGGGCGGCTGCACGGCCTGCCCGAAGCGGTCCCGCAGGTTGAACGTGCCGGCGAAGGGGGAGCCCAGCACCGCGACGTCGTGGTCGAGCTCGGTGTCCAGCCTGCGGGCGAGGGCCAGCTCGTCGTCGTCGGCCAGCACGCCGTGATCGGCGTCGGCCTGGTACGTGTAGCGGGTGAGATCGGCCACCCCTACGGCCGCGACGAGTGCCGGGGCGAGCACGAGTCCGGTCATCGCGGCGGTCGCGACCCACGCCGGGCGATGCTCGCGCACCGCGAGCCGGCGGAGCGCCCGCGTGCTGGAGTCGAACGCCAGTGCTGCGGGCGGCACCGCCATCGCACCGATCGCCGCCGCGAATCGTGACGGTTCGCCGTACCAGAGGCGGTCCAGGTCGGTGAGGAAGGGGATGGCCGAGGTGGTGAGCAGGTAGAGCACGCAGATCGCGACGAACCCGGCCCACTGCCACCACGCCTGCCGCAGCCGTCGTCCCAGGACGACGCCGGCGAAGGCCGCGAGCATGACGACGAAGCCCGCCGACCAGCCGTAGTACCGCCCGTTGCCCGACAGGAGGTGCATCGCCGCGTCCGCGGGGGAGAGCGGCGCGTCCGGGATCCAGGTCGTCACCGCCCGGTACTCGCTGGTGGTGGTGAGCGCGACCAGTCCCGCCGCCGCGGCACCGACGACGACCATCGCGGTGAGCACGCGCCGAGGGCGACCGGGCCGGTCGGCAACGACCCAGGTCACGGCCAGACGTACCAGCGCCGGCGCCAGGATCACGCCGGCGGTGAACCCGACGTTCGGGTGCGTGAGGACCACCCCGGCGGCGGCGAGCAAGGTCACGGGTACCGCCACCGGCCGGGCCTTGACGGCGTGGACCGCGAGAGCGAGCGCCGCCGGGAGGAAGGCCATCGCCGTGGCGTTCGCCGTCTGACCGGCGATCCACAGCGCCATCGTCATGGGAAGGACCACGCCCGCGGACCCGAGGATCGGCGCGAGCACCCACGTCCGCGGCCTCGAGGGGAGCGTCACCTGGCAGAGGAAGGCCAGCCCGATCGTCCAGGCGACCATCGCCGGGAGGACCGTGATCACGTTCGAGACCACCGTGGGGTCCGGCAGCTGCGGCACCAGGGCGGCGGTGTCGTGCCAGCCCGCCCCGTAGAACGTGCCCGCATCCCCGTGGACCCGAGCCGCTGCCGTCAGGTGCAGGCTCGAGGCCAGGCCGGTCTCGCGAATCCTCGCGACCGCCGCCAGGTGGAACGTCGTGTCGTGGGCGGTGAGGTATCGATCCGGGCGCCCCATGCCGATCGCGAACGGCACCAGCTGGGCGGCGACGCCGGCGACGACCGCCCACCGCAGGCGCACCCGCCAGCGCGCGGGGACCGACAGCGTGTCCGGCGGTCGGGGCTCCGACCCTGACCGCGACCGGGACCAGAGCCACCCGACGCCGCAGGCGACGGAGGTGACCACCGCGGCGGTGGCGGCGTTCCACGGCACCCGCGCCGGCTCGGCGGCGATCGCGGCCAGGGCGAACAGCCCCGTCGTGACGAGTGGAGCGACAGCCAGGGCCCCCAGCCGGCCGCCGCGCCAGCGCCAGGTCCGCAGCACGGCGTAGCCCGGCCCCCAGAAGATGGCGACGGTGGCGACGGCCGTCGCAGCTGCCGCCCACCACCTCACGCCCGCATCTCCCTTCGACGACCGTCCCGCACCCCGACGGTCCGTGCGTCCCGCGGCCGATCCTGCCTCATCCCCATCGGTGCGAATCCGGGTCGACTTGACTGCGCAGCGCTCCGCCGTCCGATCACCGCTACCCTGGCGCGCGTGACCAGCGTCCTCGTCCTCAACGGTCCGAACCTCGGCCGGCTCGGAGCCAGGGAGCCGGAGGTCTACGGCAGCGCGGACCTCGCGGCGCTCGTCGCGGCGGTCGACGGCTGGGCTCGCGAGCTCGGGCTCCAGGCGGAGGTCCGGCAGACCGACGACGAGGCCGAGCTGGTGGGCTGGCTGCACGAGGCCGTCGACTCCGGCCGGGCGGTGGTGCTCAATCCCGCGGCGTTCACCCACTACTCCTACGCGTTGCGCGACGCGGCGGCGCAGGTCACCGACGCCGGCCTGGTGCTCGTCGAGGTGCACCTGTCGAACCCGCTGGCCCGTGAGCGGTTCCGGCACGAGTCGGTGATCGGTCCCGTCGCCACGGGCACGGTTGCGGGCTTCGGGTTCGACTCCTACCGGCTCGCGCTGGACGCGATCGCGACGGCCCGCTGATCCACGCGCTCAAGGCCACGGCGCCTGGAGCCGATGGACCGTCGTGATGCCCGACGCGCCGGTCGACCCGACCCAGGCACCCGGCGTCTCGACCGGTTCGTGGCTCGCGCGCGAGCTGGACCGGCTCTCGCCGCGGCGCCGTTCCGCGCTCCAGTGGTGGCTGGAGCATCCGGAAGCGCTGCTCGTGCCGGTGTCGGCCATCGTCTTCGGCGCCTTCGTGGTGATCTACGGGGACGGTGACGCGCCTGCGTTCCGCGCGTCCGGGGTCGATCTGTGGACCGGGGCCGGCCTCGACGTGTTCGCCAACCAGTGGCTCCAGGTCGGCCCGGTCTACCTGGCACTGCTCGGACTCGCCACCCTGGCGGTCGAGCCCTGGGCGGGGGTCGTCCTCACGGGCGTGCTGCTGGGCGCCCTGCAGGGTGCAGTCCTCGTCTGGTGGGCGATGCGGCTCGCCCGGCGCACCGCACGCCGTACCGGAGCCGATCCGGTGCCGGCGGCCTGGGCCATCGGGCTCGTGCTCGCGGTAGGTGAGTGTGTGCAGATCGCGCTCGAGTGGGGTCACCCGGAGGAGATCGCGGTCGCCCTGCTGCTCGCCGAAGCCGCGCTGCTCCAGGTGAGTGGGCGGCCGGTGCGCGGTGGTGCGCTGCTGGGCCTCGCCGGCGCCACCAAGCTGTGGGCCGTCATCGGTGCCCCGGTCGCCCTCCTCGGACGCCGGCCGAGGACGATTGCGGTGTGCGCTGCGGCTGCCCTCGGAGTCGTCGCCGTCGCGTACCTTCCGTTCCTCCTGCATGGTCAGGTGCGCACCTTCGAGCATGTGTGGAACTTCGACGACCAGACGATCCTCGGCTGGTGGGGGTTCCGCACCGGATGGTCCGAGTGGTCGTTGCGGGCCGTCCAGGCCGGGGCTGCGGTGCTGGTCGGCGCGGCGGTCGCGTGGCGCCGCCCCCTCGTCCCCGAGCTCACCGTGCTGGGCGCGGTGGTCGCCCGAGTGCTGCTCGACCCCTTCCGTCTCCAGTACTACCTGAGCCCCGCGCTCGTGCTCATCGTGCTGTGGGCCTGGACGTCCACGACGCCCGGCGCGCGGCGCTGGCGTCTACCCGTCGCGGTCCTGGCCGTGGTCGTCGTGCAGGCCCGCGCGGTGCTCCCGCCCGATGCGACCTGGTGGTTCGGATGCGCCATGGTGCTCGCCGGCCTGGTGCTGGCGCTGATCTCCGAACGTCCGGCGCAGGGTCCTGCGGCGCGCGACCTCAGGAGCAGTCGAGCTCGGTGATCCCGTTCTCGGTGGCCCAGAGCGTCCGGTCCGCGGTCGTCGAGCGCGCTTCGAGGCAGACCGACTCGGCGGACGCGCTGACGATCCAGACGTCCACGGTCTCCGGCAGCTGGCCGACGTACGGCGACACCGCGTCGACGTCCGCCGAGTAGCCGCCCCGTTCGGCCCGGACCGACTCCTCAGCGATCAGCACCTCCTGGAGCGCCGACCTCAGCTCGGTGTCGACCCCCTTGTTCCGCTGGTTGAGGAACACCGGGATCGCGATCGAGGCGAGGATCCCCAGCACCACCCAGGTGCCGAACACGGCGCCGATCACGATGGCGACCGTCGCGCCGGCAGAACGGCCACGCACGGGTGGCGGGGGCGCGCCGACGGCGACCCACTGCCGACCGTCCCACCACCAGCGGCCGTCCGGACCGGGCTGCGGAACGGGAGGACCCGGCGGGTACGACATGGTTCTCCGATCTGCGCGACGGTTCGAATGGCCATCGGCGCCCGGCTCGCCCGACTTGAGACGGGTCCGCGGGGCGCCCGGTTGATGACGCGCGACGACCGAAAGTGGCCTGATCAGCACCTCTGGATCGAATCGAACCTTGTTCGGGAGTGAACAAGGCGATAGGCTTGTCGGATGTTCGTTCTGACCGTGGACCAGAAGGACTCCCGGCGGGTGGGGGACCGGGTGCCCGACGTGCTGGCCGCGCTGGTGGACCGCCAGGGCCTGGTGCTGCCCTTCGAACGAACCGTCGGCGACGAGGTGCAGGGCGTCCTGGCCGACGCGCCCGCGGTGGTGGACCTCGTCCTGGACCTGCTGCGACGGGGTGGCTGGAGCGTCGGCATCGGGACGGGGGCGGTGGACCTTCCGCTTCCTGCCTCGGCAAGGGCGGCCTCGGGGGCCGCGTTCGTGCTGGCCCGGGAGGCGGTGGAGGCGGCCAAGAGTCGCGCCCGGTCGGTGCCGTTGGCCGTGCGCGGAGCCTCGCCGACCGCCGCTGCCGACGCCGAGGCCGTGCTGACTCTCGTCGCCGCCATCGCCGCCCGTCGCAGCACGGCCGGCTGGGCGGCGATCGACACGCTGCGCAGCGTCGACGCGGAGGCCACACGCGTCCTGGGGGGCGCCCCACTCGTCGGTCCGGACGGTCCACGGGCGGCAGCCGTCGTCGGCGTGGCGCGCCAGCAGGAGGTGGCCCGTCGGCTCGGCGTGAGCCAGCAGGCCGTGAGCCAGCGGCTGCGCGCCGCCCTCTGGGCGGACGAGGTTGCCGCGCGGCCCGCTGCGGCGCGGCAGTTGACGGCAGCAGCCGGCTGACGGCAGGGTCGCCACGTGTCCCCGATCCTCACCGTGCTGATCGTCCTCGGCGCCCTGCTGCTGTCCGCTGCGGGGGGCTGGGCCGTCACCCGCCTGGTGCTGCACCTCGCGTCCCGCTCGTCGGACGCCGGACGCGCGCACCCGGCCACCGGGCCGGACGGTGCCGTGCTGCTCCGCGCGCCGTTGCAGGCCAGCGACGGCCCCGAGGGTGCGGGCGCACGGGCCGTGCTGCGCGGCGGGACCTGGATCGGCATCCTGGAGCGGCTGGCCACCACCGCAGCCCTGCTCACCGGCCAGGCGGGGATGGTCGCCGTCGTCGTCGCCGTCAAGGGGCTCGGCCGCTACCCCGAGCTGCGCGAGAACCCCGGCGCGTCCGAGCGGTTCGTCATCGGCTCGCTCGCATCGCTGCTGTGGTCGGCCGCCGTCGGCCTGGCCGGACGATGGTTGCTCGGCCTGTGACGAAGAGGGCCCGCCACCGCGCGGATCACGCTCACGGTAGGATGGCCGACGGCCTTGCGGCCCGCCGCGCTGCTCCCGGGAGCCTGCGCCGGCCGCCGTGCACCCCACCGTGACTGGAGAACGACGAACCGTGGCGACCACCAACGACCTCAAGAACGGCCTCGTGCTGCGCATCGACGGCCAGCTGTGGACCGTCGTGGAGTTCCAGCACGTCAAGCCCGGCAAGGGCGGCGCGTTCGTGCGCACCAAGCTGAAGAGCGTGCTGTCCGGCAAGGTCATCGACCGCACGTTCAACGCGGGCCTGAAGGTGGAGACCGCGACCGTCGACAAGCGCGAGATGCAGTACCTGTACAAGGACGGCGACGACTTCGTCTTCATGGACACGGACAGCTACGAGCAGATGCACGTGCCGGAGGCGACCGTCGGGGACGCGGCGCACTTCCTCCTGGAGAACCAGAACGCGCTCGTCGCCACCAACGAGGGGCTCCCGCTCTACATCGAGCTGCCGCCCTCGGTGGTGCTCATGCTCACGTACACCGAGCCGGGCCTGCAGGGCGACCGCTCGTCGGCGGGCACCAAGCCCGCCACCCTCGAGACCGGCTACGAGATCCAGGTGCCGCTGTTCCTCGAGTCCAACACGAAGGTCAAGGTGGACACGCGCGACGGCAGCTACCTGGGCCGCGTGAACGACTGAGGTGACCGCCCGCAACAAGGCCCGGCGACGCGCGCTCGACGTGCTGTTCGAGGCGGACCAGCGCGACCTCGACCCGTTGGCCGTGCTCGCCCGCCGGATCGCGGAGCCCGGCCCGCAGTCCCCGGTGCCGCAGTACGCGGCCGATGTCGTCGAGGGCGTCGTCGCGCACAGCGAGCGCATCGACGAGCTGCTGACCACGCACTCGCACGGCTGGAGCATCGAGCGGATGCCGGCGGTCGACCGTGCGCTGCTGCGGATCGGCATCTGGGAGGTGCTCTACAACGACGACGTGCCCGACGCGGTGGCCGTCACGGAGGCCGTGGACCTGGCGGGCAGCCTGTCCACCGACGACTCCCCGGACTTCGTCAACGGGCTGCTCGGCAGGATCGTCGAGCTGAAGCCCACGATCCTCGCCTGATCGGTGGCGTGCCGCACGAGCCCCCGGCGCCAGGCGCTAGGGTGAGTGCCCGACAGACAGACACCTTTAAGACCCGTCCCGAGAGGCGGGGAAGGAGTCGTGGACGATGAGTCCTGACAGTGCCGTGCCCCACGCCGACATCCCCGGTGCCGAGGTCCTCGGACCGGCGGAGATCGCGCGGGCCCTGACCCGCGTGGCGCACGAGATCCTCGAACGCAACAAGGGCGCCGACGGCGTCGTGCTGCTCGGCATCCCCACACGGGGGCTGCCGCTGGCGCACCGGCTCGCCGCCCGGCTGGCCGAGGTGGAGGCCGGCGTGGACGCCGATGCGATCACCGGCAGCCTCGACGTGACGATGCACCGCGACGACCTGGCACTCCAGCCCACCAGGGTCATCGGCAGCACCGAGCTACCGCCCGGCGGCATCGACGGGCGGGTGGTCGTCCTGGTGGACGACGTGCTCTACTCCGGCCGGACGATCCGCGCCGCGCTGGACGCGATGAGCGACCTGGGCCGGCCACGCGCCGTCCAGCTCGCCGTGCTCGTCGACCGGGGTCACCGCGAGCTGCCGATCCGCGCGGACTTCGTCGGCAAGAACCTGCCGACGGCGAGCACCGAGCGGGTCCGGGTGCTGCTGTCGGAGACCGACGGACGCGACGCCGTGCTCATCGAAGGACCGACGGGGGAGGGACGATGAGGCACCTGCTGTCGGCCGCCGACCTGTCGCGCGACGAGGCGGTGCAGATCCTCGACACCGCGGCGCAGATGGCCGCCACCCAGTCGCGCGAGATCAAGAAGCTGCCCACCCTGCGCGGGCGCACGGTGATCAACCTCTTCTTCGAGGACTCGACGCGCACGCGAATCTCGTTCGAGACCGCGGCCAAGCGGCTGTCCGCCGACGTGATCAACTTCTCCGCCAAGGGATCGAGCGTGTCCAAGGGCGAGTCGCTCAAGGACACCGCGCTGACGCTGGCGGCGATGGGCGCGGACGCCGTGGTGATCCGGCACCAGTCGTCGGGGGCCCCGCACACGCTCGCCCACGCCGGGTGGACCGGCTGCGCGGTGGTCAACGCCGGCGACGGCACGCACCAGCACCCCACGCAGGCGCTGCTCGACGCGTACACGCTGCGCCGGCACCTGGCCGGCCCGGGGGACGTCGCCGGACGCGACCTCGCCGGACTGCACGTGGCCATCGTCGGCGACGTGCTGCACAGCCGGGTGGCGCGCTCCAACGTGCAGCTGCTGACGACGCTCGGCGCCCGCGTGACGCTCGTCGCGCCCCCGACGCTGGTGCCCGTGGGCGTGCACACCTGGCCGTGCGAGGTCTCCTACCACCTGGACGACGTGCTCGCCGGTGGCCCCGACGCGGTGATGATGCTGCGCGTGCAGCGCGAGCGGATGGCCGGCGGGGGCGGCGGATTCTTCCCGAGCCCGCTGGAGTACACGCGCGGCTACGGGCTGGACGCACGCCGGGTCGCCACGTTGCCCGAGCATGCGATCGTCATGCATCCGGGCCCGATGAACCGCGGTCTGGAGATCTCGGCCGACGCCGCGGACGGTCCCCGCGCGGTGATCGTCGAGCAGGTGGCCAACGGGGTCGCCGTGCGGATGGCGGTGCTCTACCTGCTGCTGGCCGGCGGCGGCGCGACCCGCCCCACGAGCCCCGACGACGAGACGAGGATCCCCGCATGAGCGTGCGCTACCTGCTGCGCGGCGCTGCGCCGCTGGGCGACGAGCCGACCGACGTGCTGCTGGCCGACGGTGTGGTGTCCGCGCTCGGCGCGGACGCAGCCCAGGCTGCCGACGACGAGGACGTCGTGGTGCTGGACGCCACCGGCCTGGTGCTGCTGCCCGGCCTGGTCGACCTGCACACCCACCTGCGCGAGCCGGGGCGGGAGGACGCCGAGACCGTGCGCTCCGGCACCCGGGCGGCCGCGCTGGGCGGGTACACGGCCGTGCACGCGATGGCGAACACCTCACCGGTCGCCGACACCGCGGGCGTCGTCGAGCAGGTGTGGCGGCTCGGCCGGGACGCGGGCTGGGTCGACGTGCACCCGGTCGGCGCGGTCACGGTCGGACTGGCGGGGGAGCGGCTCGCCGAGCTGGCGGCGATGGCCGACTCGGCTGCGCGCGTGCGGGTGTTCTCCGACGACGGGAAGTGCGTGGACGACCCGGTGGTGATGCGCCGCGCCCTCGAATACGTCAAGGCGTTCGACGGGGTGGTCGCCCAGCACGCCCAGGAGCCGAGGCTGACCGAGAACGCCCAGATGCACGAGGGCGTCGTCTCGGCCGAGCTGGGGCTGGCCGGCTGGCCGGCGGTGGCCGAGGAGGCGATCATCGCGCGGGACTGCCTGCTGGCCGAGCACGTCGGATCACGGCTGCACGTGCTGCACGTGTCCACGGCGGGTTCGGTCGAGATCGTGCGGTGGGCCAAGTCGCGGGGCATCGACGTCACCGCCGAGGCGACCCCGCACCACCTGGGGCTGACCGACGACGAGGCGCGCGGCTACGACCCGCTGTTCAAGGTCAACCCGCCGCTGCGGACGGCCGCGGACGTCGAGGCGCTGCGCGCGGGCCTGGCCGACGGCACCATCGACACGGTCGGCACCGACCACGCGCCGCACTCGCGCGAGGACAAGGACTGCGAGTGGGCCGCCGCCGCCTTCGGCATGACGGGCCTGGAGACCGCCCTCTCGGTGGTGCAGGCCACGATGGTCGACACCGGCCGGATGACCTGGGCCGACGTGGCACGCGTGATGTCGGTCACACCCGCCCGGATCGGCCGGGTGGCCGACCAGGGCCGGCCGATCGCGGTGGGGGAGCCGGCCAACCTCGTGCTGGTCGACCCCCGGGCGCGGCGGGTCGTCGAGCCGCGCCGGGCCAGCCAGAGCGAGAACAACCCGTTCCGCGGCCGCGAGCTGCCCGGGCGCGTGGTGGCGACCTTCCTGCGGGGGCGCGCCACGGTGCTCGACGGCCGGTCGGTCGACGCGACGACGGAGGAGGTCTGATGCCGACCCGGGCGAGCGTGACGTTCCTGGTGCTGGTGCTGGCGATGGCCGGCTGGGGGATGTGGTACGGCTGGCGCGAGCGGACCCGCCGCTCCGCCGTCGCCGTCCCCGCGCCGCCCGCGGTGCCGGACGACCTCGGGGCGCTGCTGCTCGGTCCGCTGGACGGCACCTACGTGTCGACGACGCGCTCCGGTGACTGGTTGGACCGGGTCAGCGCCCACGACCTCGGCGTACGCAGCGCCGCGCAGGTGGAGGTGCACACCGGCGGCGTGCTGCTGCGCCGGCAGGGCGCCCAGGACGTGCTCGTGCCGGGCGACCGGCTGCGCGCGGTCGGCACCGCACCGGGGATGGCCGGCAAGTTCGTGGGCGGCGAAGGGCTCGTCGTGCTGACCTGGTCCGCGGGAGACGACGCGTCGGGCGACCTCGGGGCGCAGAGCGCGGCCGTGCTGCTGGACACCGGGGTGCGGCTGCGGAGAAAGGCCGACCGCGTGCGGCTCCTCGAGTCCGTCCGCACGCTGCTCGCCGACCAGGAGGGCGCCGCATGAGCGGGGCCGTGCTGGTGCTCGAGGACGGCCGCACCTTCGTCGGGGACAGCTACGGAGCGCTGGGCGTGACGCTCGGCGAGATCGTCTTCGCCACCGGGATGACCGGGTACCAGGAGACCCTGACCGACCCCTCGTACCACCGTCAGATCGTCGTGATGACGGCGCCGCACATCGGCAACACCGGCGTCAACGACGAGGACCCGGAGTCGACGCGCATCTGGGTGGCCGGGTACGTGGTGCGCGACCCCTCCCGCCGCTCGTCCAGCTGGCGGGCGCAGCGGTCGCTGGACGACGAGCTGGTCGCGCAGGGGATCGTCGGGATCAGCGCCATCGACACCCGCGCGCTGACCCGCCACCTGCGCGACCGCGGCGTGATGCGGGCGGGGATCTTCTCCGGCCCGGCGCTGCTCGACCACCTTGGCGAGCGCCGCCCCGTGGACGAGCTGCTGGACGAGGTGCTCGGCGCGCCCGGGATGGCGGGTGCGGACCTGGCCGGCGAGGTCTCGACCGACCGGCCCTACGTGGTGCCTGCGCTCGGCCAGGACGGACAGCCGACCACGGAGCCGGTGGCCCGCGTGGCGGCCGTCGACCTCGGGATCAAGACGATGACCCCGCACCGGATGGCCGAACGGGGCATCGAGGTGCACGTGCTGCCCGCCGCGTCGTCGATCGACGACGTGCTCGCCGTCGCGCCGGACGGGGTGTTCTTCTCCAACGGCCCGGGAGACCCGGGCGCCGCGACCCACGAGGTGGACCTGCTCCGCGCGGTGCTCGACCGGCGGATCCCGTTCTTCGGCATCTGTTACGGCAACCAGCTCTTCGGCCGCGCGCTGGGCTTCGGCACGTACAAGCTGACCTACGGCCACCGCGGGGTCAACCAGCCGGTGATGGACCGCACCACCGGCAAGGTGGAGGTCACCGCGCACA
>Ga0302263_10000493_pt1 | contig 15101 bp, 15 predicted proteins | sample II_Fen_N1_4_FD_194564 | JGI IMG/M metagenome (GOLD analysis project Ga0302263, IMG submission 194564) | Peat permafrost microbial communities from Stordalen Mire near Abisko, Sweden - II_Fen_N1_4 | ecosystem: Environmental > Terrestrial > Soil > Wetlands > Permafrost | place: Sweden: Abisko... | reverse complement strand
GAACGGCGCCGGCAAGACCAGCGCGATGCGCATGGTGGCGTGCGTCTCGCCGGTGACGGAGGGCACGCTGCGCATCCTGGACCTGGACCCGGCCACGGACGGCGCCCGGATCCGCGGCCGCCTCGGCGTGGTCCCGCAGCAGGACACGCTGGATACGGAGATCTCCGTCCGGGACAACCTCGTGATCTACGGCCGCTACTTCGGGCTCTCGCGCGCCGAGTCGCGTCGGCGTGCCGAGGAGCTGCTGGAGTTCGCACAGCTGGCGGAACGGGCAGGTGACAAGGTCGAGCCGCTGTCCGGCGGCATGAAGCGGCGCCTCACGATCGCCCGCGCCCTCATCAACGAGCCGTCGATCCTGCTCCTGGACGAGCCGACCACGGGCCTCGATCCCCAGGCACGCCACCTCCTCTGGGAGCGCCTGTACCGCCTCAAGCAGCGCGGGGTGACGCTGGTCCTCACGACCCACTACATGGACGAGGCCGAGCAGCTCTGCGATCGCCTCGTGGTCATGGACAAGGCGAGGATCGTGGCCGAGGGCTCCCCACGGAGTCTCATCTCCGAGTGGTCCACCCGCGAGGTCACGGAGATGCGGTTCCCGGTCGGGGTCCAGGACGCCCTCGGCGACCGGCTGGACGGGATCGGCGACCGGATCGAGCTGCTGCCGGACCGGGTGCTCGTCTACTCCGATGACGGCGAGGCCGTCGCGGTCGCGGTCCACGGACGGGGCCTCGTGCCGGAGACGGTACTGGTCCGGCGGAGCTCGCTCGAGGACGTGTTCCTGCGGTTGACGGGCCGCAGCCTGGTCGACTGATGGCCGTCGCGGAGGTTCCGGGCAGCCCGCAGCCCCACCGCACCGGGGACGCCGTCCCGGGCCAGAGCCCCCTCGCCGGCATGCGCGCCGCGTACGAGCACCTGTGGCTCCTGTACGTGCGCACCTGGCGAGGCTCGATCTTCGGCAACTTCGCCCAGCCGGTGCTGTTCCTCGTCGCAATGGGGGTGGGCCTGGGCTCATACGTGGACAAGGCCGACAGCGCCGCGATGGGCGGCGTGCCGTATCTCCAGTTCCTGGCGCCCGCGCTGCTCGTCTCCTCGGTGATGCAGGCGTCGGTGTTCGAGGCCACGTTCTCGATCCTCGAGGGGTTCACCTGGGTCCGCCGCTACCACGCGATGTATGCGACCCCGCTGACGCCGTTCGCGATCGCCTTCGGCCAGCTGGCCTGGATCGCCACGCGGGCGACGCTGGTGGGCTCGATCTTCCTGGTCGTCATCCTGCTGTTCGGGGCCGCGGCGACCCCCGGGATCATCTTCGCGGTGCCGGTGGGGACCCTGACGGCGCTCGCGTTCGCGGGTCCGATCGCGGCCTTCATGTCCACGCAACGGGACACGTCGGCGTTCAACTCCATCTGGCGCTTCGGGATCACGCCCCTGTTCCTGTTCTCGGGCACGTTCTTCCCGATCAGCCAGTTGCCGGAGCAGATCCGCTGGATCGCGTGGGTGCTCCCGCTGTGGCACGGGGTGGATCTCTCACGGTCCCTGGCCCTGGGCACGGCCTACGAGGACCCGCTCGTGCAGGTCGCGCACGTCGTGATCCTGAGCACCTACGCGATCGTCGGCACGGTGGCGATGTTCGTGATGTTCCGGCGCCGGCTGGAAAGCTGACGATGCTGCAGCTGACCGCGCTCGGGCGCGTCCTCCCGCTCGGCTTCGGTGGACGCCGTGCGCTGCTCCTGATCGAGCGCAACCTCCTCGTCTACAAGAACGGCTGGCTGGTGATCCTGTCCGGCTTCTTCGAGCCGCTGTTCTACCTGCTGGCGATCGGCTATGGGATCGGCGGAATCGTGGGGGTCCTCCCTGGTCCGAACGGCACCTCGATCCCATACGCGCTGTTCGTGGCCCCTGCGCTGCTGGCGTCCGCGTCGATGAACGGGGCCATCGCCGAGTCCACGTTCAACGTGTACTTCAAGCTCAACTTCCAGAAGGTCTACGACGCCGTGCTCGCGACTCCCCTGGGTCCCGGCGACGTGGCCTTGGGCGAGATCGGCTGGGCGGTGATCCGGGCAACGCTGTATGCGCTGGGGTTCATCGCGGTGATCTTCGTGCTGGGCCTGGTCCGGTCGCCGTGGGCGGTGTTCGCGGTCCCGTCGGCCACGCTGCTCGCGTTCGCGTTCGCGGCGGTGGGCATGGCCTCGACGACGTTCATGCGCTCCTGGCAGGACTTCGACCTGATCAACCTCGTCGTGCTGCCGCTGTTCCTGTTCAGCGGCACGTTCTACCCGCTCACCGCGTACCCGGAGCCGCTGCGCGTGTTCATCGAGCTGACGCCGCTGTGGCAGGGCGTGGACCTGATCCGGTCACTGGTGCTGGGAGTCGTGGAGCCGTCGATCCTGTGGCACGTGGTCTACCTCGGGACGATGGGCCTGGTCGGGCTGGCGGTCGCCGAGCGGCGGCTGGACGGGATGCTGCTCAAGTAGGGCCTCGTCCGCCGCCCCGGTAGGATCTGCGGGATGCCCGCCGCCCAGACCGCCGACGCCGCCCGGGACTCCGAGGACCTGCCGACCCTCGACGCCCAGATCGGCATGTGCTACGCGTGCCCCCGCCTGGTCGAGTGGCGCGAGGGTCAGGCCCGCACGATGGTCGCCCGCTTCCGCGACGAGACGTACTGGGCCCGCCCGGTGCCGGGCTTCGGCGACGAGGCCGCCCGGATCCTCCTCGTCGGTCTCGCCCCCGCCGCGCACGGCGCCAACAGGACCGGGCGCGTCTTCACCGGCGATGCCTCCGGCGACTTCCTCTGGCGCGCCCTGCACGCGGCCGGCCTCGCGAGCCAGCCCGAAGGCCGTCGCGCCGGTGATGGACTGAGGCTCACGGACACGCGTGTCGCCGCCGCCGTGCGGTGCGCCCCGCCCGCCAACAAGCCGACGCCCGACGAGCAGGCGACCTGCCGTCCCTGGCTCGTCCGGGAGATCGAGCTGCTCACCGCCCTCCGGGTCATCGTCCCGCTGGGTGCCATCGGCTGGGACGCGTCGCTCCGGGCCCTCGCCGTTCTGGGTCCGGCGACCGCGACCCCGACACCCAGGCCGAAGTTCGGCCATGGCGCGGAGGCCCGGGTCGGCCCATACGCGCTCATCGGCTCCTACCACCCGAGCCAGCAGAACACGTTCACGGGACGACTCACGCAGCCGATGCTGGCCGACGTCCTGGAGCGTGCGAAGACGCTCGCCGGGCCCGGGCCACGGAGCCGATAGACTCTCTCCACCCATGGCTGCAGAGCGCGACTTCTACGAGGTGCTCGGCGTCGAGCGAACCGCGGACGACGCCGAGATCAAGCGCGCCTTCCGCAGGCTCGCCCAGCAGTGGCACCCGGACGTCAACAAGGATCCCGCGGCACAGGACCGCTTCAAGGAGGTCAACGAGGCCTACCAGGTCCTCAGCGATCCCCAGCGGCGCCAGACCTACGACATGTTCGGGCGGGCAGGCCTCGGCGCGGCCGGCGCCGGCGGCGGAGCCCAGGGGTTCGGTTCGGCGGGCTTCGGCGGCTTCTCGGACATCTTCGACGCCTTCTTCGGCGGCGCGGCGGCCGCCGGGGCAAGGCGCGGACGGCCGACCACGGGCTCTGACCTGCGCTACGACCTCCGGATCTCCTTCGACGAGGCTGTCCTCGGCACCGAGAAGGAGATCGAGTTCCCGGTCCTCGGCCGCTGCGACACCTGCGGCGGCTCGGGTGCGAAGCAGGGCACGGCGCCCGTGCAGTGCCCTCAGTGCAACGGCCGCGGCGAGGTCCGCAGCATCCGCCAGACGATGCTCGGCCAGATGGTCAACGTCGCCCCGTGCCCGCGGTGCCGCGGCGAGGGCAGGATCGTCGAGTCGCCCTGCGACGCCTGCCGCGGCGAGGGCCGGACGGAACGTCGCCGGAGCCTGCGGGTCACGATCCCCGCCGGCATCGACGAGGGCCACCAGATCCGGCTGTCCAACGAGGGCGAGACGGGGCCGCGCGGAGGCGCTCCGGGCAGCCTCTACGTCGCGGTCCACGTGGCCGACCACCCGTCGCTCACCCGCGAGGGGACGGAGCTCTTCTACGAGGCGGACATCTCGATCGTCCAGGCCGCGCTGGGGACGAAGCTCCACGTGCCGACAGTGGAGGGCGACGACGCGGAGGTCGAGGTCAAGGCCGGGACGCAGCCCGGGACGGAGATCCGGCTCCGCGGGCGCGGCGTGCCCAACCTCCGCCGCCAGTCCGCGCGCGGGGACCTCCACGTCGTCGTCAACGTCGTCGTTCCGACGAAGCTGTCCAGGCAGCAGCGCGAGATGCTGGAGGCCTACGCGAAGGACGCGGGCGAGAGCGTTTCGACGGCCCACGGGTTGCGCGAGAAGCTGGGTCTCTGATGGGCGAGCGGTCCGCCGCCGATCCGGGTACCGCCACGTCCAACGACCCGCTCGCCGGCATCGACCTCGCCGCCGCAGCGGCAACGCCTGGCGCCTGGCTGGAGCTCTCCGTCGCCGCCGACCACGAGGCCGTCGAGGCCGTGTCGGAGATCCTGTCCCGTGCGGCGCCCGGCGGCACCAGCGTCGAGCCGGCCTTCGAGCTGGTCGAGGACGGCCTCGCGGCGCGCGTGGACCTGGCCCGCCCCGCGGTGGTCCGCGCCCACCTTCCGATCCTGGACGCAGCGGTCATCCGCGCCGCCGTCGCCCGGGCCGACCGCGATCTCGGCCATCTCCAGGCCTTCGGCCTGCGGCCGATCGGGGACCTCACCGCGGCTATCGTCCTCGAGGCCGACTGGGCGAACGCCTGGAAGGCCCACTTCCCGGTGCTGCGGATCGGGCGGCGGATCGTGATCCGGCCCACGTGGCGGCGCCATCGCCGGCAGCCGGACGACATCGTGCTGGCCCTGGACCCGGGCATGGCGTTCGGGACCGGGCTCCACCCGACCACGCGCCTGTGCCTGGCCGCGCTCGAGTCGCTTGGGGACCGCGGCCTGGTGGATCACGGCGGCGCGGATGGCGCCCCGGCGCGGGTCCTGGACGTGGGCTCCGGGTCCGGGATCCTGTCGATCGCGGCCGCGAAGCTCGGGGCACGCGAGGTGCTGGCGGTGGACGTCGACCCGATCGCGGTCGAGGCGAGCGCGGCCAACGCGCGTCGCAACCGACTGTCCCGCGTCATCCGTGCCCGCGAGGGGAGCGCGCCAAGCGGCGAGGGCCCGTTCGACGTGGTGCTGGCGAACCTCATCGCGTCGCTGCTGATCACCCTGGCCGACGGCCTGGTGGCAGACCTGCGCCCGGGTGGCACGCTGATCGGGTCCGGGATCTTCGTCACCCGCGAAGCCGGTGTCGTGGAGGCCTTCGGGGCGCGCGGCCTGGAACCCGTCAACCGCTCGGCGGAGGGCGACTGGGTGGCCCTGGAGATGCGGCGTCCGTCCTGAGACCGGCGCGCTGCGCCGTGACGGGGTCCCCCGCGTCCGCTGCGCTACGATCCGCGCCTGATGCCGGACGTCTCCTCGCTCTTCCCGCTCGTCCTCGCCACGCACATCTGCCTGGCGATCGCGCTCTTCGTGCCGAGCCTGCTGCTGCCGTTCACCCTCCGCAACCGCCTCGTGAGCCGCGGATACGACGCACCGCCGCCAGGCCCTTTCGTCCGCATCATGACGGCGATGCAGGCCCGGGGGGCGATCGTCATCGGCATCGGGCTGGCCCTGACGGGCGCGACGATGGTCGTCGTGCTTGGCCCCCGGATGCTGCAGCAGCCGTGGCTCCTGGTCAGCCTCGCCACGTACGCCATCGCGGCCGTCGTCGTCTTCGCGGTCCAGCGGCCGGGCCTCCGGCGCCTCGCCCGGCGGGACGGCATCGAGACCGACGCGGATCGCGAGGCGTGGCGGGCGAGGGCGCGTGGACAGCGGTACATGGCCTACGCGATCACCACGGCGGTCGGCCTCATCGCCTTCCTGATGTCGACAAAGCCCGTCCTGTGGTGAGCACTGGGATCCCGGCCCAGCCGGGCTCCGCGCCGGTGTCCGGTGGCCCGGCTTCCGCGCGACCCCGGTCCGCCGCGATCGTCAACCTCGGCTGCAAGGTCAACCAGTCCGAGATGGAGGCGGCGGCCCGGCTCCTGCGCGAGGCGGGCGTCCCGCTCGTGGACCCGCACGAGGTGGCGGACCTCTACCTCGTCAACACCTGCACCGTGACCTCCACCGCGGACGAGAAGTCACGCTCCGCAGTCCGCCGTGCCCGCCGTGCGAACCCCGGCGCACAGGTCGTGGTGACCGGCTGCTCCGTTCAGGTTGACCCGGCGGCCTTCGCGGTCGTGGACGCCGGTGCGCGGCTGGTGGGGAACGAGGACAAGGCCGGGTTCCTGGCGGAGCTGGAGGGGCTGCTCCGGATCGGTGGCCGCGCAGGCGAGGGCGATGACGGCCCGCACGCGCCGCTCGACGCTGCCCTGCCCACGCTGTCTGGGGTCGAGGCGGTCGGCCCCACCGAGGCGCTCGGTCCCGTGGAGGCCGGGCAGAGCGCGGACGCGATCGTGACCGGGGCCATCGACGGCGTCGATGACGGGCGCGTCTCGGTCGAGCGCACCCGAGCCTTCGTCAAGGTCCAGGACGGCTGCTCGTTCCACTGCACGTACTGCATCATCCCTCGGGCCCGCGGCGACGAGCGGTCCCTGGCACCGGACGTCGTGCTGGCGGACGTGCGCCGCGCGCTGGCCGCCGGGCACCGGGAGATCGTGCTCACCGGGATCAACATCGGGACCTACGACGGCGGCTGGTCAGAGCGCGGCACCCGTGGGTCGCATCTCCGGAGCGCGCTGACCCTCGCCGGCCTGGTCGGGAGGATCCTCGCCGAGACCCCGGTGGAGCGGATCCGGCTCAGCTCGATCGAGCCCCAGCACGTGGACGACGAGCTCCTTGCCACCTGGGTCGAGGGCGCGCCGCGCACCCTGCCGCACCTCCACCTGCCGCTGCAGTCCGGCGACGACGGCGTGCTCCGCCGCATGGGCCGCCGGTACACGTCCGCCGACTACGCGCTGGTGGTGGCCCGCGCGCGGGGCGCGATCCCCGGGGCGGCGATCCACGCGGACGTGATCGCCGGGTTCCCCACGGAGGACGACGAGGCGTTCGGGCGGTCACTCGCCTTCATCCGCGGGCTGGACCTCGCGGGCCTCCACGTGTTCCGGTACTCGGCCCGGCCGGGCACACCCGCGACCCGGATGGCGGGCCAGGTGGACGAGCGGACGAGGAAGGCGCGCGCGGGCGAGCTGCTCGCGGTGGCCGCGGGCGCGCGCGCGGGCTTCGCCCGGCGCGGGCTGGGGACGGAGACCCGCGTGCTCGTGGAGTCACGCCTGGCGGACGGCCGGTGGGTGGGCCACGCGGAGGACAATGTGCTGGTGGCCGTGACGCCGCGCCCGCGCGACCCCGGTGGCCTCGAGAATGCGATCCTGACGGTCCGGCGGCAGGCGATCGATGCCGATGCGGCCGAGCGCGTCACGGGCGACATCCTCCACCTCGACCCCGCGCCGCGCACCTTGCGGGCGGCGCCGCCCATGCTCGCCGGATCGCCGGCCAACCAAGGAAGGGGCGCATGAGCGCTGATTGCCTGTTCTGCCGGATCGCGGCGGGGGAGATCCCGGCCACCCGCCTCCACGACGACGACCTCGTGTTCGCCATCCGCGACATCAACCCGCAGGCGCCGACGCACGTCCTCCTCATCTCGAGGGCGCATGTCGTCTCGGCGGCCGAGCTCGGCGAGGATTCGGGCCCGTTGCTGGGGCGGCTGTTCGCCGTGGCGGCCGATATCGCCCGCCGGGAGGGTCTCGACGGCGGCTGGCGTCTCGTCGCCAACGTCGGGCCGGACGGAGGCCAGACGGTGGCGCACCTGCACCTGCACCTGCTCGGCGGGCGGGCGATGGGCTGGCCCCCCGGATGACCGCCTCGACCGGTCCCGACGCCACCACGCCGGCCCGACGCCGCGGCGGTCCCCCGCTCCTGTTCGCCGTGCTCGCCATCGGCAGCCTCGCGCTGGGGGCTCTCCTGATCCTCGTCTCGGCGCTGGGCATCGGGTTCGGTTCGGGCGCGTCGCCCACCATGGCCCCGACGGGCCAGGCCGCGCAGCTGACCCATGACATCGTCGCCGGGGCACTGGGGGCGGCGTCGTTCCAGGTCCAGGACCCGCTGACCGTGTACCGCCCGGGCGAGACGGCCGATCTGTCAAAGGTCCCGCGCCGGCTCCTGCAGGCTGTCCTCCCCGACGAGCCGCTGGGCGGCTACGTCGTCGTCTACGAGCTGCCGTCCAACACGGAGGCCGACAGGATCGGGAGGGACTTCGCCGCCTACCTCGCGTCGGGCACGGGCGCGATCCAGTATCCGCGCGACACGCAGTTCGTCATCCGGCGCCAGGGCTCCACCCTGGTGTTCTTCGCCTGGTCACCGACGGCCGATGCGGACCCGCGGGTGGCCGACATGGCGGCCGCGCTCGAGACGGTCGGCGTGCCGCTCACCGGCGGCTGAAGGAGGGACCCATGAGCGTCAGCTTTCGCGCAACCATCCAGCAGACCGGCAAGACCGCGTGCGGCATCGAGGTGCCCGAGGCCGTCGTGGATGCCCTCGGCGGCAGCAGGCGTCCGGCCGTCGTCGTGACGCTGGACAGCTACACCTACCGGTCCACCGTCGCGCCGATGAACGGCGGGTTCTGGGTAGGCGTCAACGCGGAGCACCGCGAGGCGTCCGGCCTCGGGGCCGGCGACGAGGTCCAGGTCACCCTCGCGCCCGACACCGCGCCGCGAGAGCTGGGGGTCCCGCCGGAGCTGGCCGCCGCGCTCGACGCGGATCCGGTCGCCAGGGCGTTCTTCGACGGTCTCTCGTACAGCAACAGACGGGTCTTCACGCTCAGCGTGGAAGGGACGAACAACCCCGAGACGAAGGCGCGCCGCGTCGAGAAGGCGATCGCCCTCATGCACGAGGGCCGCGTCCGCTAGGGTCGCCTCGCCCCGGCCGCCTCGTCCTCGCTCACCGGCAGCGGGGCCTCGATCGCGGCCCACGCGCGCACCCGGTCCCGTCTCACCTTGTACGTGTGCGTCCGCGGGAAGTCCGCCTCCGGCCACAGCCGCCACCCGGCGATCCGCTGGTTCGGGCCGAGCGCCGCGTTCGCCTGCCTGACCGCCGCCTCGATGGACGCCCGGACGTCGGCCGGTGCCGCCGTCTCGATCGCCGCCGTCGCCCGCGGATCTCCCGGCGCCCCGTGCGTCGCCGGCGCCAGCACCACGGCCTCGATCCGCCCCGGGCGCGCCTCGATCGCCACGGAATCCCGGATCCCGGCAACCCGCAGCGCGTTCTCGATGTCCTCCGGGTACACGTTGAACCCGTTGGGCAGGACGATGATGTCCTTCTTGCGCCCGTGGAGGTGCAGGCGGCCCTTCTCGTCCACCTGGCCCAGGTCTCCCGACCTGTACCAGCCGTCCGGGGTGAAGGCCGCGGCCGTCGCCTCGGGGTTGTTCCAGTAGCCCTTGAACACGCTCGGACCGCTGAACTCGATCTCGCCGTCATCGGCGATCCGCATCTCGACCGGCTCCGGCGGCCAGCCCACGCACCCCAGCGGGTGGTCGTCCATGGTGGTGCAGGTGCCCGCCGCGGTCTCGGTGGCGCCGTAGCCCTGGAGGACGATCACGCCCATGTCCTCCCACGCCTGCTGCAGCGCCGGCGGCAGGAACGCCCCCGCGGTGGCGAACAGCCGCAGGCCGCCGCCGAGCTGCGCATGGACGCTCCGGAACATGAGGCGCCGCGCGGAGTAGGGGAGCCGTCGCGCCACGACCCGCAGCCGGTTGAACGCCACCTCGCGTCCCTGCCTCGCCACCTCGCGCTCGACCGCGCTCCAGAACAGGTCCAGCAGCTGCGGGACGAGGAGCATCGTCGTGACGCGGTGCTCGCGCAGCGAGTCGAAGATCACCCGCGGGTTCCGGCTCCGGACGTAGAGGATGTCCGCGCCCACGTCCATCGCGTAGAACAGCGAGACCGCCTGCTCCAGCGAGTGCGAGAGCGGGAGCAGCGACACGAGCCGGTGCTCCATCGGGTTGATGATCCGGTGGAAGGACGCCACGCCGGCCATGACGCTCCCGTGGGTGAGCATCACGCCCTTGGGGTTGCCGGTCGTGCCGGACGTGAACACCAGCTGGAACGTGTCGTCCGGGGCCGGCCGATCCCAGGCGGCGAGCTGCGCGTCCCAGTCGGACGGGAAGGTCTCGTCGGGCTCCTCGGACAGCGACTCGATGACCGTCGTCGGGAACCGCTCCAGGCCCACCTCGCGCGGGTCGGGAGCGTCGCGCCCGGAGCCCAGCAGGAGCCGGACCGCGCCCGACGCCGCGATGATGTTCGAGATCGCGTCCGTGGACATGCGCGAGTCGAGCGGGACGTAGATGAGGCGGGCGTACATCGCGCCGTAGTAGGCCGCCGGCAGGGCCGGCGTGGACGTGGACCAGGTGAGGACCCGGTCGCCCGGCTGGAGTCCCAGCGCGCGGAGCCGCCACGCCGCGAGCCGGCTGCGGCGCAGCACCTCGCGATAGCTCCAGTGGAACGTGGTGCCGTCGTCGAGCCGGAGGCCGAGCGCGTTCCGGTTCCCGTAGCGTGCGGCGCTGTCCTCGAGGAGATCGAGCAGGGTCTCCATGGTCGGCCGATCCTACCCGGCACCGCCGCCCCGGGGAAGTGCCGCGCGCCCACGTGAGGCAGGCAGGAGGCGGACGCTTCGGCACCCTGCGCAGACGTGCTCGGCGACACCGTGCCGCTCGGCCTGACCGACGGCACTTCCCGACCGGCGCGGGACCGCCTAGCGTTTCGGGCCAACCATGGACGCACCGGATCTGCTCGAGGTCGTTGCGCAGGCGCTGTCCGCGCTCCTGGCCGTGTGGCTCGGCCTGACGGTCGCCACGCGCTCCGACTTGCCGGTGGCCCGGGTGTTCACGTTTCTCGCGCTCGTTGTCGCGACCTGGAGCAGCAGCATCATCGTCCAGCGGATGACAACGTCGGCCGACGCCGCGGCCGCGGGACGCTCCGTCGAGGACCTGGCGGCAGCGCTGGCCATCGGCGGCCTGGCCCACTTCGCGCTGTCGGTGTCGACGGACGGCCACCCGTCGCGACGGCAGCAGGCCATCGTCCTCCTTGGCTACGCGATCCTCGTGGCGTTCGCCATCCCGACCATCCTCCACTTCGACGCACAGGTGGCCCTCGCGCCACCCCACTTCTCGTTCGGCCCCATCCCGGGCGCGGTGCTCGGTTGGGGCTGGATCGTCGCGCGACTCGCGGCGATCGTGCTTGGTGCCGCCTGGCTGATGCGAGCCATGCGAGCCCGGGACGCCGGCCAGCTTCGACGGCGCCAGCTCGGGGCGGCGATGGCGACGATCCTGCTCGCGGGGTTCGGCGCCAGCCTCCGCTTCCTCCCCGTGATCGGAGATGCGGACCCGTGGATCGGGACCGCCTTCATCACGCTCGCCGTCGTGTGCGCCTCGTACGCCGTCTTCGCAGCCGGCATCTTCTTCGGGCCCGCGGTGGCGGCCCGCGCCTTCCGCACCTCGGTCCTGGGCGGGGCGGTCGTCGCCGCATTGATCGCGGTGCTGCTCGCGATCGACGTGCTCAGCTCGAGGCTCATGGGGCTCGATGGACCCTTCTTCCCGGTCCTGGGGCTGGTCGTCATCGCCGCCCTGTACGGGCCCCTCGGCTGGCGCCTCCGGGGGAGGGTCATGGGAGGCGGCTCCCCCGCGGTCGCACGGGATCGCCTGCTGCACGCCCTGGGAGAGCGGGAGCTTGCGGTCAGCCCGGCGTCGGCGGGCGTCCAGCCCGCGCTCGCCCACGTCATGCGGGCGCTCGACGTGACTGGGCTCACGGTGTCCGCGCCGGACGGGACCGTGGTCGCGGCCGAGGGTGCGCCGCCGACCTCGGGCCCGGTCGTTCCCATCCCCCTCCTGGACGGCGACGAGCTGGTCGGCGAGATGCGCGTCGGCGAGACCCTCTCGGGCGCCCCCTTGGACACGCGTGACCTCCGCCTCCTCGAGCTGTCGGCGTCCTACGTCGCCAGCGCCCTGCGGACCGGCCGCCGAGAGGACGAGCAGGCAGCCGAGCTGGCCCGTCTCGCGGACGCCCGCGCCGCCGTCGACTCCCACGCGGCCGCGCTCCATACCGCGCTGGTCGAGCGGAGCGACGTGGCTCCGGGCGTGCGCGTCTTCGCCCTTGGCCCGCTGCGCATGGAGCGCGGTGGGGTGCGGATCGAGCACTGGGGCGGCGACAAGGCGGGAAGCCGCCAGGCGGAGGCGCTGTTCGCGTTCCTCTATGACCGCGGTGAGCGCGGGGTGGCCAAGGACGAGGTGCTGGAGCTGATCTGGCCGGACGTCGACCTCGAGCGCGCGGACCTGGCCTTCCACAGGACGATGGGCGGGCTGCGGTCCACCCTGGAACCGGATCACCGGAAGGGCGACTCGTCCGCGGTCCGGTTCGCCAACGATCGCTACCGGCTCGGCCGCGATGCCGTGGCCTGGTCCGACACCGATGCCTTCCTCGCCGCGCTCGACGCCGCTGCCGCCGCCGCCCCGGCCAGCCGGGTCCAGCTCCTCGAGGAGGCGCGGCGCCTCTACCGGGGCGACTACCTCGACGATTGCCCCTACTACGGCGACAGCGCCTTCGTCGAGGATCGGCGCGCCCAATTGCGCAACCGGTTCGTCGATCTCGTCGTCGCCCTCGGGGAGGCGTACGAGTCCGGTGGGGACCGTCTCTCCGCGGCCGCGGCCTTCCGGGAGGCGCTCACGCGTGCGCCGGAAGGCTGCCCACAGGCCGCCGCCGGCATCGGGCGCCTGGGGCTCTGACCCGGCAGATCGGCAGGACCGGGCACCGCAGGATCACCGCAGTCCTCCCGCGGTCGTTCCGGGGTGACCGCAGCGCAAGGTGCGAGGGTCAACGCCTCGCACGAGAGCGACTGCCATGTCGGTCAACTTCCCGCTCAACCCTCCGTTCGAACGATCCGCCCTCACCGCGCCCCGGCCGCAGGGCCACCAGCTGGCGCGCGACCTCGCCGGCGAGATGTTCGAGCGCCATCACGACGAGCTCTACCGCGCCGCGTATCGCGCCTGCCGCGACCCCGAGACGGCCGACGACCTGGTCCAGGAGGCCCTCCTCCGGCTGATCGTCGAGATCGACACGAAGGGCGCGCCCGAGAACATGCGGGCGTGGCTCCACCGGGTGGTCGCCAACATGGCCGTGTCGATCGGCCGGCACGAATCCGTCGGCCGGAAGTACGCGGGGGCCCTCGTGCGCCACGAGGAGCCGGCCACCCCCGAGGCGATCGTGCTGGACAACGAATCCCGGTCCGACCTGGCGTCGGCGCTACGGACGTTGCCCGAGGGGGCGCGGACGGCGCTGGTGCTGGCGGCCAGTGGGTATGCGGGGGCCGAGATCGCGACGGCGATCGGGCGCTCGGACGTCGCGACCCGCACGATGATGAGCAGGGCCCGGGTCAAGCTCCGCGATCGCGTGGCCGCGTGACGCGGCCACGCGCCTCGTCCCCCGGGGGACCTTCGGGTGTTTGACCCTTGCCCGGACCGCGCGTACACTCCGGCGGCCTGCCGGCTGGCTTGGCGTGCCTCGTGTGCGCACGGCTGCCGGGACGCCCCCTGCGCCGTCGGGCATCGCGCGCGGGAGGCGGGTGCGAGACCCCTGCCCGAGGAGGTGAACCGGGATTGGCCGAAGTCCGAGTGGGTGAGAACGAGACGTTCGAGAGCGCGCTCCGCCGCTTCAACAAGAAGATCCAGCAGAGTGGCATCCTCGCCGAGGCTCGCCGACGCGAGCATTACGAGAAGCCGTCTGTGAAGCGGAAGCGGAAGGAAGCGAAGCGCAAGAAGAACGCGCGCGCGAGCAACGGCTGAGCCACCTGGTCCCGCGGCCGGTCAACGCGACCGCGCCGCGGCAACCACGGCCCAGCCTGTAGCGTCGACCGGGATCCCGTCCCGGAACCCCACCATCGGCGCAGCTCGCGGGCACGGCGACGAACGACGAAGCCGTGACGCCCGAGGAGCCATCCGGTGACCCTTCGCGAACGACTCCATGACGATACGACCGCAGCCATGCGGTCGGGTGACGCGCTGCGCCGCGACGTGCTGCGGATGGTCCAGAACGCCATCTACAACACCGAGAAGGCGAAGAAGGTCACGCTGTCCGAGGACGAGATCCTGGGCATCGTCGTGCGCGAGGTGAAGACCCGTCGCGAGAGCGTCGAGGCCTTCCGCCAGGGCGGCCGCGAGGATCTCGCCGCGAAGGAGGAGGCCGAGATCGCCATCCTCGCCGACTACCTCCCCCAGGCCCTGACCGACGATGAGCTGCGTGCCCTGGTCGAGGAGGCCGTGGCCGCCACCGGCGCTGCCTCCGCCCGGGACATGGGCAAGGTCATGGGCTGGCTCTCCCCGAGGATTCGCGGCCGTGCCGATGGCAAGGTCGCATCGGGGCTGGTGGCACAGGCGCTCGCCCGCGCGGACGTGTCCGCGCACGAGGCGGGGCACTAGCCCGCGGTCGCGGAGTCAGCCCGATGCTCACCCAGACCTCCGAGCCGGCGATCCGATTCACCCGCCGCGACGCGGGGCGCCTGATTGCGGCCGCCGCGGTGCTGGTGGTGGCGATGTCCGTGATCCTGGGCCTGGACTTCCTGCCCGCCCAGTCACAGCTCGAGGTGGACAAGCCCGCCCCGTCCAACGTGTTCGCGCCGCGCGCGGGCCAGTACGAGAGCGCGATCCTGACCGACGCCGCGCGCGAGGCCGCACGCAAGGACGTGGGGCCGCAGTACGACTTCACGGCCGCCCAGGCCGAGGCCATCGCCGTCCAGCAGTCCCAGGCGTTCGAACGCCTCGTCAGGCCGATCGACGCGGCATTCGCCGACGGGGTGACGCCCGCGGATCGCCTGGTCCTCCTCAAGGCCGCGATCCCGGCGCTCTCCGCGGACCAGATGACGACGCTCCAGGCGCTCACTCCCGAGCGCTGGGCGGGGGTCCGCACCGAGGCCGCCCGGGTCCTGGACACCGTCGAGCGGACGGAGCTCAAGGACACGCAGGTCCCGCTCGTGCGGGACAACCTGGCCGGACGGATGGCAGGCGACCT
>Ga0302263_10000490_pt1 | contig 15127 bp, 15 predicted proteins | sample II_Fen_N1_4_FD_194564 | JGI IMG/M metagenome (GOLD analysis project Ga0302263, IMG submission 194564) | Peat permafrost microbial communities from Stordalen Mire near Abisko, Sweden - II_Fen_N1_4 | ecosystem: Environmental > Terrestrial > Soil > Wetlands > Permafrost | place: Sweden: Abisko... | reverse complement strand
AGCGACTTCAATCCCTGCCATGGCAACGCGCCACAGCTCGTCGCCGCGGTCAAGCGCGGCGTCATGCTTGCGGGGGGCTTGCCGATGGCGTTCCCGACGATCTCCATCCACGAGAGCTTTGCCGCGCCGACCAGCATGTACCTGCGCAACCTCATGTCGATGGACACCGAGGAAATGATCCGCGCGCAGCCGATGGATGCGGTGGTTCTGATCGGCGGCTGCGACAAGACCGTGCCGGCTCAGCTGATGGGCGCGGCATCCGCGGGCATTCCTGCGATACAGCTCGTAACCGGATCCATGCTGACCGGCTCGCACCGCGGCGAACGCGTGGGCGCATGCACCGATTGCCGCCGCTACTGGGGAAAGTTCCGCGCCGGGGAAATAGATGCGGCCGAAGTGGCCGGCGTGAACGATCAACTGGTCGCGAGCGTGGGTACGTGCTCGGTGATGGGCACGGCGAGCACGATGGCGTGCATTGCCGAGGCGCTCGGCATGACCATGCCCGGCGGCGCATCGCCTCCCGCCGTCACCGCAGACCGAATACGGATTGCCGAGTTGACCGGCGCACAGGCGGTACAGATGGCACGCGACAAGCTGACCATCGACCGGATTCTCACGCCCGCGGCATTCGAGAATGCGCTGCGCGTCCTGCTGGCCATCGGCGGCTCGACTAACGGCATCGTCCACCTCGCGGCAATTGCGGGCCGCGTCGGCCTCGACATCGACCTGAATGCGCTGGACCGGATGGGTCGCGAGACGCCGGTGCTGCTCGACCTGAAGCCCTCGGGACAGCATTACATGGAGGACTTCCACCGGGCCGGCGGCATGGCGACGCTGCTGCGCGAACTGAAGCCGCTGTTGCGACTGGAGGCGCTCACCGTCACCGGGCGCACGCTCGGCGACGAGATCGAGCGCGCGGGTCCGGGTTTCGCGCAGGACGTCGTGCGCAGCATTGGCAATCCCATCTATCGCGAAGGCAGCATTGCGGTGCTCCATGGCAACCTCGCACCAGGAGGCGCCATCATCAAGCAATCCGCCGCGGATGCCGGGCTGATGGAACACGAAGGGCGCGCGGTCGTTTTCGAGAACATGGCCGACCTGGCTGCACGCATCGACACCCCGGACCTCGACGTGACACCGCTCGACGTCCTGGTGTTGAAGAACATCGGCCCCAAGGGCGCACCCGGCATGCCCGAGGCCGGCTGCATTCCGATCCCGCGAAAACTTGCGCGCGCGGGCGTCAAGGACATCGTGCGCATTTCCGACGGGCGCATGAGCGGCACGGCATTCGGTACGGTTGTGCTGCACGTCACGCCGGAGTCCGCGGTCGGCGGACCGCTCGCGCACGTACGCAACGGCGACCGCATCCGCCTGAGCGTGTCTCGCCGCGAACTGTCGCTGCTGATTCCGGACGCGGAACTGGCGCAGCGCGCGCACGATCATCCCATCGCCGCACCGGCGGCCGACCGCGGCCTCCATAAGCTGTTCCTGCAAACGGTGACGCAGGCCGACAAGGGCGTCGACTTCGACTTCCTGCGTTCGCCAACGATTGTCGGCACGACCCCGCAGCGCTGACATGAATTCGCCGATGCGACGATTCGAGGTAACACAATGACCGCACGCTTGAGGGGCGTCCTGGCGCCCGCGCTGACGCCTTTCAACGCCCGCCTCGAACCCGACCCCGCGCGCTTCATTGCCCATTGCCGCTGGCTCGTGGACAACCACGCCGGATTGGCGATCTTCGGCACCAACTCCGAAGCGGCGTCGCTGTCCGTCGCTGAGCGCATCGTGCTTACCGATGCGCTCGTCGAAGCCGGCATTCCCGCGTCGAAGCTGATGCCCGGTACGGGTGCTTGCTCGATCACCGACGCGGTGGCGCTGACGCGGCACGCCGTCGGGCACGGCGCTGCCGGCGTGCTGATGATTCCGCCGTTCTACTACAAGGGCGTTTCCGACGATGGCGTGTTCGCTTACTACTCGGAGGTGATCGAGCGTGTCGGCGACGACCGGTTGGCCATCTACCTGTACCACTTCCCGCTGTTGACGCAGGTTCCCATCACGCTCGGCCTCATCGAACGCCTTCTAAAGCGCTACCCGAAGGCGATTGCCGGCGCCAAGGATTCGTCGGGGGACTGGAACAATTCCAAGGCGATGATCGACAATTACGGCCACGACGGCTTCGACGTCTTCCCCGCCAGCGAGGCGCTGTTGTCGAAGGCGCTGGCGATCGGCGGCGCGGGTTGCATCAGCGCCACCGTGAACGTCAACCCGGCCGGCATCTACGCCGTGTTCACCCAATGGAACCAACCCGGGGGCGAGCAGTTGCAGGCGCAGGCCGATGTCGTCCGCAAGATCTTCCAGTCCACGACGATGATTCCAGCGATGAAGCGCGTGGTCGCCGAATTCGCGCGCGACCCGGGGTGGCGCACGGTGCGGCCCCCGCTGACCGCCATGGACGACACGCCCGCGGCGGACCTGCTGGCCACGCTCCGCGACGCGCAGTTCGACATGCCGGGCTATCCCCGGCTCTAGGACGCGCTACGATATACTTCTTCCGCCGCCATCCGCATCTCCGATCAACCGCGACGAAAGCAGGAGAGACGACGTGGATTTCTCCAGCCAGCGCTTTGTCGACGTCGTCGTCGCCGTGCCCGTCGGCCAGATCGACCATCCGAACGCCGAGTCGCTGAAGCAGGCGCTCGCGCCGATACTCGATGCGACCGTCCCTCCCATCGGTGCGCTCGTCCTCGACTTTTCCCGCGTGACCTACATCAGCAGCATGGGCCTGCGCGTCCTGCTCGTGGCGGCCAAGCAGATGCGCGCCTGCAACGCGCGGATCGCCATCGCATCCCTGCAGCCGGTCGTCGGCGAGATCTTCGCGATCGCCCGCTTCAATCACGTCCTGGAAGTCTTTACCGACGTGCGCACGGCGCTGGAGCACGTGTCCGGCCCCGCCCTCGCGGCCTTCGACGCGGCCGCGGCATGATGCGCATACGCTTCTGGGGCACGCGTGGATCCCTGCCTGTCGCGTTGACCGCATCGGGCGTACGGGACAAGGTCATCACGGCGTTGCGCGCGGCGGACGGGAAGTCCTTTGCCTCCGACGCGGACCTCGAAACGTTCGTCGACGGCCTTGGCCAGACGGTCGCGGGGAGCTACGGCGGGCACACGTCCTGCGTCGAGATCGAATCCGGCGGATCGGATTACGTATTGTGCGACCTGGGCACGGGCGTGCGTCCGTTCGGCCAGAAGGCGCTCGCACGCCATGGCGCTGCAGCACCGCAGACGTACCACGTCTTCATGTCGCACGTGCATTGGGACCACATCATGGGGTTCCCCTTCTTCACGCCGGCTTACATCCCGGGCAACCGCATCCGGATCTACGGCGGTCACGAAGAACTGGAACAGGCATTTCGCCGCCAGCAGGCCGCGCCGTCGTTCCCGGTGGATTTCGAAGCACTCGGCGCCGACATCGAATTCGTTCATCTTCATCCGGGAAGGCAATACGACATCGCCGGCCTGCAGGTGAACCTGATGCTGCAGCGGCACGCCGGGGATTCGTTCGGCTACCGCTTCAGCGCCGGCAGCCGGTCCGTCATCTACACGACCGATTCGGAACACACGCTCGAGGACGCGAAGGAGACGGGGATCTACGTCAATTTCTTCCGCGACGCCGACCTGGTCATCTTCGATGCCATGTATTCGCTGGCCGACACGATCTCGGTCAAGGCCGACTGGGGCCACTCGAGCAACATTGTTGGTGTCGAACTGTGCCAGCTTGCCGGCGCGCGCCAGTTGTGCCTGTTTCACCATGAGCCCATCCACGGCGATGCCGCCATCGAGCGGATCCTGGCGGAGACGCGGCGATATGAAGAAATCACGCGCTCGGGCCAGCCACTGCTCGTCACCGCCGCCTACGACGGGATGGAAATCGAGTTGTGAGCGACACGGCGGAAGCCGCGCCGGACTTGCCGGGAAATCGCCGGATCTGGCTCGTCGGACTGCTGACGCTGGCGCTGCTGACCTCCCTCGTCGGCATGGCGCAAGCGTGGAACGCGCGGCTGCAGTCCTATTGGTTCGACGCGTTCCAGCGCATCGAACCCCGCACGGTTCAATCGATGCCGGCGGTGGTCGTCGAGATCGACGAGAAGAGCCTCGCCGCGCTGGGCCAATGGCCGTGGCCGCGGACGATCCTGGCCGAATTGCTCCGCGACATCGAGAAGTACCAGCCATCGGCCATCGGCGTCGACGTCCTGATGCCGGACGCGGATCGTCTGTCGCCGCACCAGTTGCTGCAGCGCGCGCGGCAGCAGGATCCTGTCCTCGCCGAACGGTTGTCGTCACTGCCGTCGAACGACACGGACCTGGCGTCGGCCATCGCCGCAGGGCCCGTCGTCCTGGGGCTGATGGGCATGCCCGACACGACGGGCAGGACGCTGCGGGCACCGCCGTTCACCGTCGCCGATGCGGACAAGCGCGAGGGAAGCGAGAGTGCCGCGCCTGCCATCGGGCAATTTCGCGGTGTACTCCCCAGCATCGATGAACTCGACCGCGCGGCAACGGGCCACGGACTCGTCTCGCTCAACGATCCGGCAAGGAGCGTGATCCGGCACATTCCGCTCGTCGCCAGCATCAATGGGACACTGGCGCCCGCGCTGTCCGTCGAAATGCTGCGCGTGGCATTGCACGCGCCGGCGCTGCGCCTGCAGACGTCGGGTCCGGCGGTCCGCGCGGTTTCCGTCGGGGACTTCACCGCGCCCACCGAGGAAGACGGATCACTCCGCATCTACTACTCGCCGCACGACCCCAGGCGTTCCGTGTCGGCGCTCGACGTGCTCAACGGCCGCGTGGATCCGATGCGGCTGCAGGGAAAGCTGGTCCTGGTCGGTGTAACCGGCCTGGCGCTGACCGACTACCAGAACACGCCGCTGGGCGAGTCGATGCCCGGAAGCGAGATCCACGCGCAGTTGCTGGAGAACCTGTTTGACCAGACCTGGCTCGTGCGGCCCGCGTGGGCGCCCAGGTTCGAGCTTGTGCTGTTCGTGCTGCTCGGCCTGCTGCTCGTGTGGGCCACGCCGCGCTGGAAGCCGCGCAACGCCGCGCTGCTCGCCACCGCGTGCGTGATTCTGCCGGCCTTGGCGGCGTTCGCCCTGTTCCATACGCAGCGGCAGTTGTACGACGCGGCAACGTCGGGCATGGCGCTGCTGGTCCTGTTCAGCGTGCTTCTGGTGCTGACACTGGCCGAGACGACGCGCCGCCGGAAGTCGCTGGAACGCGTCGTGCAGGCGCAGCGCCTGGAGGCGGCGTACATCGAAGGCGAACTCGAGGCCGCGCAGCGCATCCAGACAGGCATCCTCCCGCGCGCTGACTCGCTGCGCGACGAAGCCCGCATCGAACTCGCCGCAACGATGCTGCCCGCGCGCGAAGTCGGCGGCGATCTCTACGATTTCTTTCGCCTGGACGCCGATCGGCTGTTCTTCCTCATCGGCGACGTCGCCGGCAAGGGCCTCTCGGCCAGCATGTTCATGGCCATCAGCAAGTCGCTGCTCAAGAGCGCGGCCCTGAGCCGGCCCGATGCGGCGATCAGCGACCTGATGCGCACCGCCAATGCCGAAGTCTCGCGCGACAACCCGGAAATGTATTTCGTCACGGTGTTCGCGGCGATCCTGGACCTGTGCACCGGCGAGCTCTCGTACTGCAATGCCGGGCACGACAATCCGTATGTGCTGGATGGGCACGGCGGTCTCGCACGCCTCGACCAGGGCGCCGGGCCGCCGCTGTGCACGGTCGACGATTTTGCCTACACGTCGGGCCGCCATCGGATGCAGCATGGCGAAATCATCTGCCTCACGACCGATGGCATCGCCGATGCGCAGGATCCGGCGGGCGATCGCTATGGCGCCGAAAGGCTGCGGCAGCTGCTCGAGCGCCTCACTGCCGGCGAATCCAGCGCGCGCGCCGTGGTCGATGCCGTAGGCGAAGACGTGCGGGCTTTCGTCGGGACCGCCCTTCCGGCCGACGACGTCACCGTACTGGCGGTGCGGTGGCTGGCACCCGGCGCGGCGGTCTAGCGTTTCCGCCTTCCTGCGTCCCGCTCAGCGCACGATGATCTCGACGCGGCGGTTGAGCGGCTCCGCCACGCCGCTTGCCGTCGGCACGGCCAGGCTGCGCTTGCCCCGCGACAACGCGCGAATGTCGTCGGACGGTACGCCGAGGCGTATCAACGCCGAGCGAACGATGTCGGCGCGCTGCTGGCCGAGCACGTCGTTGGCCTGGTCGCTGCCGACCGTGTCGGTGTGCCCGATGACCAGGACGTCCGGCACCGGCCGCTGCGCAATCTCGGTCAGAATCCGGTAGACATCCTGTTGCGATTGCTCGGTGAACTCGTCCTTGCCTTCGACGAAATACAGCGTGAACTTCGTCGCGCGGGCCGGTTGCGCGGCCAGCGCCGGACCGAATTGCGCATTTACGTCCTGCTGGGTCGCCACGTACGCGCGCGGCCCCTGCGCATTCGTTCGCGCGGCCGCAAATGGCTGGTCCAGGACGACTTCCTTGTCGCCCTGCTTCACCGACACGGCGGTCTGGCGGCCGTCCTTCTCCGGCAGCAGCACCACGGTGCCGCCGCTGGCGCATGCGCCGAGAACCACGCACACACCCACCAGCGTGGCGATGACTCGCAGCCGCGCCAGCGCGTCAGTCATTGGCGCTCACCACAAACTCGGTACCGCGCACGCCGAGAATCGCGTTGGGCGTGCGCACGGTCATCGCGTCCGGCGTCTGCTTGGCGATGCGCCCCGAAATGACGGAAAGCGTCCCCTTGTTGAGCGACGTGTCGAGGCGGCCCTGATTGGTCGTGGAATCGAACGCATAGTTGTCGAGCGACAGCGCGCTGTTGGGCCCGGCGGACAGCAGCGAATCGTCGTCCATCGTGATGCCGACCGAACCGTCGGCGCCGGTCTTGACGATGTCGGCGACCTGCAGCCGCGCGCCCACCGCCGCGGGGATCGTCTTCCCCTGTCGCTCGATGGTGACCTGGCCCTTGGCGATCTTGACCTGGCCGATATCGGCGGCAGTAGCGGCGAGCGCCCATGCAGTCAACACCGCGGCGACAACAGCATTCCGGCAATGCATCGGTGAAAGGTTCATCGGTCGCCTCCGAAACATGCGCACCATCACGTGCCCAGAATAGCAAATCGGACGCGGCCCGTCAGGCGACGACGTACAGCGGCCACGTGCCTGGGATGCCCTTCAACTCGAAGTCGCCGCGCTCGCTGAACACGAGCCCCGATCCTGCCACCAGGTCCCTGACGGTGCGCGACGTCCAGACTTCGTCGGCCGGTGCGTTCGCGGCGACGCGCGCCGCCAGATGCACGGCGATGCCGCCGATGTCGTCCCCCATCAGCTCGACCTCTCCGGTATGCAGTCCCGCGCGAATCCCGAGTCCGAGCTGGCGGGACTCCTGGCGGATCGCGAACGCGCATTGCACGGCCCGCGCAGGCCCGTCGAAGGTGGCGAGAAAGCCGTCGCCGGTGCTCTTGATCGCTCGCCCGCGAAACCGGGCGATCGCCCTTTTTGCGAGCTGGTTGTGGTCGCCCAGCAGTTCCCGCCAGCGCTGGTCGCCGATTTCGGCCGCGCGCCGGGTGGAGTCCGCTATGTCGGTAAGCAGGACTGTTGCCAGGATCCGGTCGGGCTCCGGGACTGTCCGCTCGCCGGTAAGGAACTCCTGGATCTCGTCGGCGAACGCATCGGCATCGCCGACGAAATGAAAATGAGCGCTGCCCGGCAATTCGACGAATTTCGCGCCGGGAATGTGCTCCTTCAGGTACCGGCTGGCCTCGATCACGGCGCCCTGGTCGCCGACGCGCCGCAGCACCAGTGTCGGAACGTGGATCGACGGCAGTACGTGGCGCACGTCGATCAGACGATTCATCCGCCGCAACGCGACGGCGGCGCCCGGGCTCGCACCCTGGCGGGTCAGCTTGCCGGTCCACTCGCAGAAGCGCTCGTCATCGGCCATCTCCGGCGCCAGCCAACCGGCCACGAGGCGGCGTGTCGCCTCGGCACTGCCCCACGTCCTGCGCACGTCGTCGTCATGGGCCGCCGCTTCCTCGATCGGGACTCCCCAGGGATAGTCGGGCGCCCAGGTGCTCCGGGGCGAGGTGCCGTAGAGAATCAGCGCTTCGGTGCGCTCGGGGTAGGTGGCCGCGAACAACGCGCTCATCGGTCCGCCTTCGGAAATGCCGAGGATCGCCGCCCGCGCGCTGCCCGCACTGTCCATCACCGCACGGATGTCGTCCATCCGTTGTTCGAGCGACGGGATGCCGGCGTCACGGTCAGATAGTCCGGTTCCACGCTTGTCGAAGCGGATCAGGCGGCAGAACGCCGCCAGGCGCTGCAGGCTGCGGGCGAACGAAGGCTCCTCCCAGGAATGGTCGAGATGCGACACGAATCCTGGCGTCATGATCAGGTCGACCGGTCCGCTTCCCGTGACCTGATAGGCGATGCTGACGTCGCCGCTTTGCGCGTACCGTGTTTCAGGAAAGGGCGCCATGATCGCCGGAATGGTACCGGCTGAACGTCAACGGCGAGACCCGGAACGTCGACGTTCGCGATCCCGGCGAGCCGCTGCTGTACGTTCTGCGCAATGCGCTGGGACTGACCGGCGCCAAGTACGGCTGCGGACTCGGGCAATGCGGATCGTGCACGGTGATCGTCGACGGCGAGGCGGTCCGCTCCTGCCTGATTCCGGTGGCGTCACTGGCGGGAAAGAAGGTGACGACGGTCGAAGGACTCGGCACGCCGGACAAGCCGCACCCGCTGCAGGTGGCGTTCATCGCCGAGCAGGCGGCGCAATGCGGCTACTGCGTCACCGGCATGGTGATGACCGGCGCGGCGCTGCTCGCGCGGAAGCCGTCGGTCACGCGCGACGAGGCGCAGCAGGCGCTGGCGGGCAACCTGTGCCGCTGCGGCACGCACGAGCGCATCCTTCGCGCCATGCTGCGCGCGTCGCAGAAGGCCGCGTCATGACGGCGCAAGCGTCGATGGGCCGCCGCCAGTTCCTGCAGGCGGGCGGCGCGCTGGTCGTCGGCTTCACGCTGCCCTTGCCTGCCTACGCACAGCGGCAACCGGGCGCCGACGCGGCGCTCGGCAAGACGCTCGACGTCAACGCTGTCGACGGCTTCGTCGCGGTGAATGCCGACGGCACGGTGACGATCTACTCCGGCAAGGTCGACCTGGGACAGGGTCTGCGCATCGCGATTCCACAGATGGCCGCCGAGGAATTGGGCATCGACGTTGCGCGCATCGTCATGGTCGAGGGCGATACCGCGCTGACGCCCGACCAGGGTCCAACCGCCGGCAGCAGCGGCATCATGCGCGGCGGCATCCAGATCCGGCAGGCGGCCGCCACGGCGCGCGAGGCGCTGGTCGCGATGGTGGCGTCGCGCTCGAACCTGCCGCCTGCGGATTTCGACACGGCCGAAGGCGAAGTGCGGCGGAAGTCCGGCGGCGCAGGCATCGCGTTCGGCCAACTGGTCGGCGGCAAGCACCTCGATGTCAAGGTCAACCCGAAGGCTGCGCTGCGCGATCCCGCGTCGTACGTGGTCGTCGGCAAGCCGATCGCGCGGCCCGACATCCCCGGCAAGGTCTCCGGCCGTCACATATACGTTCACGACTTTAAAGTCGCCGGCATGATGCACGGTCGCATTTTGCGACCGCCGTCCGTGGGTGCCACATTGCTTTCCGTCGACGCGGCGTCCGTCAAGTCGCTGCCCGGCGTGCGCGTCGTGCGCGTCAACGATTTCCTGGCCGTCGTCGCCGCGAACGAATGGGACGCGGTCTCGGCCACGAAGCTGTTGAAGGCGCGCTGGTCGGACCCGGCATCGCTGATCGGCGCCGCAGCCGTGCGGGAGTCGCTGCGCGCCGGCCCCTTCGCCGGCGACGAGACGCTGGTTAAGAAAGGCGACGTGGCCGCGGCACTTGCCGGCGCCACCAAGGTATCCGCCGAATTCTACTGGCCGATGCAGTCGCACGCGTCGATGGGACCGTCGTGCGCGGTCGCCGACGTGCGCGGCGGCAAGGCGACGATCTGGTCGGCCTCGCAGGCCACGCACCGCTTCCGCGAGACGATTGCGCGCGCGCTGGAATTGCCCAAGGACGCGGTGCGCGTCATCTACCTCGACGGCTCCGGCTGCTACGGGATGAACGGCCACGACGACGCCGCGGCCGACGCGGCGCTGCTGTCGAAAGCCGTCGGCAAGCCGGTGCGTGTCCAGTGGTCGCGCGAGGACGAGCACGGCTGGGACCCCAAGGGACCGCCACAGTTGCTGACGCTCGAGGGCGCGCTCGGCGCCGACGGGAAGATCGCGGCGTGGCGCACGCAGATGTTCATCCCCAAGGCGACGGCGAGCCTGCCCAACATGCCGCTGCTTGCCCTCGATGCCGCCGGCATCGCGCAGACACCGGGGATCACCACCGGACTCATCAGCCAGAATGGCGATCCGCCGTACGCCGTGCCGAACCAGGAAGTCGTGGTCCATTGGCTGCCGACGTCCCCTCTGCGCCCGTCGAACTTCCGCGCGCCGGGCAAAGTCGCCAACTGCTTCGCCGTCGAAAGCTTCACCGACATGCTCGCCGCCTCCGCGAAACGCGACTGCGTCGATTTCCGGCTGCAGGCGCTCACGGATCCGCGCGGCGTCGAGGTGATCCGGCGCGCATCTGCCTTGATCGGATGGCAGCCGCGGCCCTCCCCCGCGCCCGGGGCGACGGGCACCGGCCGCGGCTTTGCGTACATGCACTACAAGCACAACGAGAGCTACGTCGCGATGGCCATGGAAGTCGACGTCGACCGCGCAACCGGGAGAATTCGCGTGCGCCGCGTCGCGTGTGCGCACGATTGCGGGCTCGTCATCAATCCCGATGCGCTCCGCTCGCAGATCGAGGGTAACATCCTGCAGACGCTGTCGCGGACGCTGTTCGAGGAAGTCGCCTTCGACCGCTCGCGGGTGACGAGCGTCGATTGGGCGAGCTACCCGATCCTCCAGTTCCCCGACGCGCCGGAATTCCTGATCGACATCGTGAGCCGTCCGCTGGAGCCGCCGCTGGGCGCGGGCGAGGCGTCGGCCACGCCGGTGCCCGCGGCACTCGCCAATGCCGTCTTCGACGCCACCGGCGCGCGGCTAACGACGGTGCCGTTCACGCGCGACCGCGTGCGCGCGGCGCTCGGCTAAGCACCATTCCATTCACTAACGGAGAACTGCATGTCCAAGGAAAGACCCAAGATCGGCGCCGACGGGTCGGTGCTGCCCATCCTGCCGCCGGAACGCGACGCGCGGGTCTGGGCGCGCCTGGTGCGCGTCATGTTCTACACGCCCGGCTTCCTGGCGCTGCTGCTGATCAAGGCCGGCGAGCCGGCCAGCTTCGGCATCACCGTCGAATTGCTCATGCTCGCCAGCGCGGCAGCCATCGTCGGCGGGCTCTTCATCGGCACGCAGTCGGACGGCGCGGGCGCGGACGTGTCGTCGCAGGTCGGCACGTGGAGCGGCTCACTGGTCTTGGAGCTGCTCGCCGTCGTGCCGTTTCTCGCGGCAATCCCGTCGCTGTTCCACGAATTGGTGAACAGCACGCTGCTGCACGCCAAGGCGCCGGGCGCCGTCGACATTTCGCTTGGCGCGTCCGAGCTTCTGCCGATGGTCGCGATCCTGCCGTTCATGGTTTACCAGCTCGCCGGATTCGGCACGCTGCACTACATCGTGTCCCGCAACGTGAACTGGATCATCAATCTCGTCATCCTCGGCCTAATCATCGCCGCGTATGTCGCCAATCGCCAGGCAGCCTATCCGGTCGAAAGGGCGTTCACCGGAGTCCTCGTCCTCGCCATGGGGATAACGATGGCCTACGGCATACTGAAGCTGAAACGACTGCAGGCGGCCTACGACGCCAACGTCCCTCCCAAGTCTCCGAAATAGCGGGGTCGCGCGCGGAAAATGACGGAAAATGGGGTCAGGTTAACTTTTCGGTAACTGCAAAGTTAACCTGACCCCATTTTCAGGTGCAGCGCCGCCTTCACCAGCAGGTGCGCCGACACCGGCGCCGTGAGGAAGAGGAACAGCGTGATCAGGATCTCGTGCACCGAGAAGCCCGGGCCGCGCAGCGTGAAATAGACGGCGGAGGCGACCAGCACGCCGCCCACGCCGAGCGTCGTGGCCTTGGTGGGGCCGTGCAGCCGCTTGTAGAAGTCGCTGAACCTGACCAGCGCGAACGACCCCGACAGCGCGGTGAACGCGCTGACAACGAGCATCAGCGCGATCAGCGCGTCGGCCCATACCGGCAACGCCTCGAGCGCGCTCATTCGATGACGTCGCCGCGGGTCACGTACTTGGCGAGCGCGATCGTTCCCACGAAGCCCAGCAGCGCCACGACCAGCGCCGCCTCGAACAGGAGCTGCGTGTCGTGCTGGATGCCGAAGAGCACCAGCAGCGCGATGGTGTTCACGTACAGCGTGTCGAGGGCGAGGATGCGGTCGGGAAGTCCGGGACCCCGCAGCAGGCGGTAGCCGCTGCACAGCATCGCGAGTGCGAAGGCGGCCTCGATCCAGGGCAGAATGGCGGCGGTCATCCGTAGATCTCCTTGAGCGGCTTCTCGTAGCGCGTCTTGATCGAGGCGATGATCGCCTCGGCATCGTCCACGTGGAACGCATGGACCAGCAGGTACGAGCGGTCCTCCGCCACATCGGCGGTCAGCGTTCCGGGCGTCATCGTGATGATGCCAGCGAGCGTGGTGATGGCCCAGTCGTCGGTGAGGTCGAGCGGGACGCGCAGGAAACCCGGGCGGATCGCCGACTCCGGTCCCAGCACGCGCCGCGTGACTTCGACGTTGGAGACGACGACATCCCATAGCACCCGCAATGCCAGCATCAGCGCGACGCCCGGACGGTGCAGCCGCGGCCACGTGCCGTCCGCCAGGTGCAGGCCGGTCAGCGGCAGCACCCAGGCCAGCAGCGCGCCGAGCAGCACATGCGCCGGGGCCACGGTGTTGTTGAGCGCGAGCCACGCCAGCCACAGCACCAGGGACAGCAGCGGATGCGGCAGTAGCCGCTTCATGGCGAGGTCCTCCCCGGAGGCGAAACGGGCGTCTGGCTCATCACGGCGCCGGCGTAAAGGCGTGGCTGGGCGAGCTGCTCCGCCGTCGCCAGTGAATAGCGCGCAGCGCTACCGGCAAACACGAACAGGAGCGTTCCCGCCACCGCCAGCAGGGCGACGCCGGCGCGATTGCCCAGCGTCATCGGCGAGCCCGTAGACATACCATGCGTCTTCCAGATCACGCTGCTGCCCGCCCGAGCAAGTGCGAACGTGGCCAGGAGGCCGCTGCCCAGCACCGCCGCCCAGAACCATGCGGCGCTTGGCGCCTGTCCGGAACCTTGCAGCATGAGCACCTTGCCGATGAATCCGGACAACGGCGGCAGCCCCGCGGCGGCGACGGCACCGATTAGGAACAGGACCCCCAGCAGCGCCGGCTGGACCAGCGGTGGACCGTTGCCGAACCGGTCGGCGCGCGGCCCGCGCTGGTCGGCGATGGCATGGACGATGAGGAACATCCCGGCGACGGCGAGCGTCGTGTGCACGAGGTAGTACAGCGCGCCGCCCAGGGCCGCTACGCCGAGCATAGCCGCCGCAATCAGCATGCCTGAGGAGATCAGCACGAGATAGGCGACCAGCGGGACCAGGCGCTTCGTGGCCAACGTGCCCATGGCGCCGAAGACGACGGTCAGCAGTCCGAGCACGAACAGCGCCGGTCGCCCCCAATCGGTCATCCAGTCGTCGCCGCCGAACACGGTGAACGTGACGCGGATGATCGCGTAGATGCCGACCTTGGTCATGATCGCGAACAGCGCGGCGACCGGCGCCGGCGCCGCGCCGTAGGTTTCCGGCAGCCAGAAGCCCAGCGGCAGCAGCGCGGCCTTCACGCCGAAGACCACCAGCAGCAGCAATGCCGCGCCGCGCGCGAGTCCGGCGTCCCATTCCGGCAGCGCCGGCAGCCTGCCCGCCAGGTCGGCGAAGTTGAGCGTGCCCGCCACGCCGTAGAGCAGGCTTGCGGCGATCAGGAACAGCGAGGCACCGATCAGGTTGATGACGACATAGTGCATGCCGGCGCGCAGCGCGCGCCCGCCCGCCTGATGGAGCAGCAACGCGTACGAGGCGATCAGCAACACTTCGAAGAACACGAACAGGTTGAAGACGTCCCCAGTCAGGAAAGCGCCGTTCAGCCCCGCCAGCTGCATCTGGAAGAACGCGTGGAAATGCGGTCCGCGCCCGCTCAGCCGCCACGAGGCGGCGAGGCTCGCGACGGCGACGACACCGGTCAGTGCGAGCATCAGCGCCGCGAGCCGGTCCAGCACCAGCACGATGCCGAACGGCGCCCGCCAGTTGCCGAGCAGGTAGACGCCGATGCGGTCGCTGTCCGCAACAGCAGCCAGGCGGAATGCCAGCACGGCGACGGCCACGGTGACGACCAGCGAGATCGGCGCCTGCCATGCGGGACGAACCCGCTCGACCAGCAGCAGCAGGACCGCGGCGAGCAGCGGCAGCATGATGGGCAGGACAAGCCAGTGTTCGGGCAGCGGCGTCATCGCGGCACGTCCTCGAAGCGCGTCTCGACGTCGGCGTCGCAGGCGTCGCCGCGGTTCACGAAGCGACTCTTGAGCGCGAGGGTCAGCACCAGCGCCGTCATCGCGAAGGAAATCACAATGGCCGTGAGCACCAGCGCCTGCGGCAACGGATCGGCATAGTGTGCAAGCGTCGCCTGCGTGCCCGGCTGCAGGATGGCCGGCGCCCCGAACGTCAGCCGGCCCATCGCGAAGATGAACAGGTTGACCGCATAGGAAAAGAGCGCCAGCCCCAGCACGACGTCGAACGTGCGCGCGCGCAGCACCAGCCACACGCCGCATGCGGTGAACACGCCGATGGCGGACGCGAACAGCCACTCGGTCATGGCACGGGCTCCGGGTCGACGATCTCGGGCAGCAGACCCGGAGACATCGTCGACAGCATCGTCGCGGCGACGACGACGAGGAAGACCCCCAGGTCGAAGAACGCGGCGCTGGCAATCGGCACCTCGCCCACTACCGGCA
>Ga0302263_10000489_pt1 | contig 15136 bp, 14 predicted proteins | sample II_Fen_N1_4_FD_194564 | JGI IMG/M metagenome (GOLD analysis project Ga0302263, IMG submission 194564) | Peat permafrost microbial communities from Stordalen Mire near Abisko, Sweden - II_Fen_N1_4 | ecosystem: Environmental > Terrestrial > Soil > Wetlands > Permafrost | place: Sweden: Abisko... | reverse complement strand
GCCGTGCCCGGCTGACCCGCCAGCCAGACCGCGACCTCCACGCCTCGTGCATGGATCGCCGTCGACTCCGCGAGCAGCAGGTCCCGCCGGCGCGAGCCCGTGTGCGGGCGCCCGGCGCTGACCGGAGCCGGGTCCGGGACGAAGAGCCGCGGGGAACGGGCGCCGAGCGCCTGCCGGCCGGGGGGCGAGTGATAGAGCAGCACGCGCGCGCCGGTGATTGCCGCGAACCTGGTCGCGGCGTCGCGGACGGCCGCGCAGCGCGGGTCGGATCCGTCGTCCGTCACGGCGATGATCGTCGCGCCGGCGGGAATGAGAGCGGCGATGTCGCTGAAGGTGCTGGCGGCTGCGGTTGCCATCGTCGTACCTCGGGTCTGGTGGTCCGTGACCGGCCCCGGCCGTCGTGTCTGACGATGTCGACCGGGTGTCACGACACGAGTCTCGCGTCCGCCCCTGTCGGTTCGGTTACGTCGCCACTCCCGGGTTCAGGGCGCCCGGGAGTCCGCCCGGGCAATGTCGTGCACCGCTCGGAGCCGTGTCAGGCGGTCCGCTGTTCCTGACTGCGTTCGATGGCCCGTCGATGCCATGGAACGACACCGTCGAGCTCGATGTCGAGCGAGAAGCTGAGGAACGTGCGGACGAGGACGATCAGGCCGAGCGTGGCCGCGTTCTCCAGCGTCTGGTCGATCGCGACCGTCAGGATGATGTCGGCGACGATCAGCACCTCGAGGCCGAGCAGGATCGTCCGCCCCACGTTGTTGCGCAGCGCGACATAGGCGGCCGCCCGGTGGCCGTTCGCGACATCCCGGACGTAGGCCACGATGCTCACGAGGCCACCGATCAGCAGGATCAGGACGCCCACGAACTCGAAGGCGTGCTCGGCGAAGTCTAGAAGGTGATCGAACGTCACCCGTTCCTCCTGGCTCTGACGGGACTCCCGTCGCCCCGATCGTGTGGACCGCCGAGGCTCGGCCACGGCCGCCGAGGCAAGTATGGCGTGAAGGGCGCGAGCGCCGACCGAATCCGCGCACACGTCCTGGTCGGGCCCGGGCGCCCGGCGTGATCGCCGGCCGTCGGCCTGCTGCTACGCTCCGGCCATGACCGATTCCGAGTACTGGGCCCGCTACTACACGATCACCGGCGAACGCCCGGCGTGGGGGACGGTCCTCCGGGCCATCGAGCTGTTCGCGGCCGAAGAGGAGGCTGAGCGACTGGCCGGCGGGGGGGCCGGGGCACCGGCAGGCCCGCGGCTTGCCGTCGACCTCGGGTGCGGAGGCGGCCGCGACGCCCGGGAGCTGCTGCGCGCAGGCTGGCGGGTGCTGGCGATTGACCGGGAGCAGGCCGCCATCGCGGCCGTCGAGGCCGCGACACCGCCGGAATTGCGCGCCGCACTCGAGGGTCGTATCGCCGATCTCGCGGACGTCGCGATTCCCGCATGCGACCTCGTCAACGCGAGCCTGAGCCTGCCCTTCCTGTCGTCCGACGCCTACTGGATGACCTGGGAGCGGATCCTCGCGGCACTCCCCGTCGGCGGCCGCGTTGCCGCCCTGCTGTTCGGCGACAGGGACGGGTCGGCGTCGGACCCGTCGATGACCTGCCCGCCGCCGGCGGAGATCCGGGCGCGTCTCGGGTCGTTCGAGGTGGAGCACTGGGTGGACCGCGAGGAGGACACGACCACCGCGCTGGGCGAACCGCACTACTTCCACCTCGTGGAGCTCGTCGCGCGCCGCACCTCGCCCGGCTGATCTCACCCCGCGATGCGTCCCGCCCGGCGTTCCCGACCCTCGACGGTTGCCGTTCGCCATCCGGACTGCCTCCGGACCGCAGCGCCGGGTTGGGCTGGCGGCCCGGGTTCCCCGGGCCGGATGGCGCTGGCGCTCCGGGGGCCGGGAGGGTCAGGATCGGTCGTCCCGTCGTCCGGATCAGAGGAGGCTCCTTGGAAACCCGGGTCCTGGTCGCATACGCGAGCCGCTTCGGCTCGACCCGCGCCATCGCCCTGCGGATCGGTGGCGTGCTCGCCGCAGCCGGGCTGGCGGTGGACGTCCAGGCCGCGGGCGACAGTGGCGAGATCGACGTTTACGGCGCCGTGGTGATCGGGAGCACGGTCGAGGCCGGCCGCTGGCTCCCCGATGCCGTGTCCTTCGTCGAGCGCCATCGCACGGAGCTTGCCGTCCGCCCCGTCTGGCTGTTCAGCAGCGGGCCGCTGGGCGATCGTTCCGCGCGCGCTCCGCAGCCGGACCCGAAGGATGTTGGGGCAATCCGCCGGGCGGTCGCTCCGCGCGATCACCGGGTGTTCGCCGGCTCCTTCGACCGGGCGACCGCGGACTTCGACGGGATGGGGATCGTCGATCGGACCGTGGTGCGGCGCTTCCTGCCCGACGGAGACTGGCGTGACTGGCCGGAGATCGAGGCGTGGGCTCGCGGGATCGCGGCGGCGCTGGCGCGCGACCCGGTCTCCGAACACGCCTGACCGGACACGCCTGACCTGACCCGCCTGACCGGGGACGGCTCCCGAGGGCCCAGCGACCCTCACGCGCCAAACGTGCCCGCCCCGCACCCTGCACAATTCGACACGATCCGCCACAGGAGAAGGGCGATGGCCGTACCGCGCAGCAGCTCATTCAAGGGTCCCGTCTACGAGCTGTTCATCCTGCCGGTCAGCATCCTGTCGGTCTTCAACGTCGTGATCGTGCTGCTGACGCAGCCGTCGATCGTGCAGCAGGTCGCGCTGCTCATGGACCTGCTGCTGACCCCGATCTTCCTGTTCGACTTCGTCTTTCGCCTGGTCACGGCACCGTCCAAGAGGGGGTACTTCTTCAGGGACTGGGGCTGGGCGGACATGGTGGCCATCGTCCCGATGCTCCGTGTCTTCCGGGTGTTCCGGATCTCGTCCGTGGTGAGGCTGGTCCGCGCGTACGGGGGCAGGCAGATCGTCCGCGAACTGATCGTCGGGCGGGCGAGCGCCACGTTCTTCCTGACCGTGTTCATGGTCATGGTGGTGGTCGAGTTCGCCGGGATGGGCGTCTACTACGCGGAGCACGCGGCGCCGGGGGCGAACATCGTCACCGCCGGCGACGCGGTCTGGTGGGGCCTGGTCACGATCACCACCGTCGGCTACGGGGACCAGTACCCGATCACGCCCTTGGGCCGCGCCGTCGGCGTCGTCCTGCTCTTTGCGGGCATCGCGCTGTTCTCGGTGCTGACCGGCTTCATCGCGAATGTCTTCCTGGGGCCGCGGACCAGGGCCCGCGCGAAGCTGGAGCAGCCGGGGACGGTGGCGGCGGAGATCGGCGCGCTGCGGGACCTCCTTGCCGACCAGGAGCAGCGGGCGGCGCTGATCCGCGCCAAGCTGGACGATCTCGAGACTGCCGTAGCCGCCGTGCCAGGCCCGCCGGTCGAGTGAGTCGCCGACGGGCGGCGTCGCTTCAACGCCGGTCTCGCCAGGCCTCGAACGCCTCCACTGCGACCGGGAGCGTCGGGTAGATCCGCTCCTCGTCGATGATGTCCATGAGCTCACCGCGGACGAGCTGACCGCGCAGGTCCTGCTTGACCCGCGCCATCGCGAACAGCGTGTGCCGCTTGGCGAGATCGCCCACCAGCTGCCGCAGCGCGTCCACCGCGGTGGTGTCGAGCTCCACGATCGCCTCGGCGTTGAGCAGCAGCCATTCAACCGGTTCAGGCTGCGCGTCGACGGCCGCGAGCGCGTGGGACCGGAAGTCATGCGCGTTGGCGAAGCAGAGCGGGGCGTCGTAGCGGAAGACCAGGAGGCCCGGGATCTGTTGTGCGTCCGGGTAGTCGGCGATGTCGTGGAGGCCCGCCAGCCCGGGGACGCGCCCCAGGATCGCCGCGGGTGGCCGGGCGACGCGGATGAACAGGTCGGCCACCGACAGCCCGACCGCGAACAGGATCCCGCCGAGGACGTCGAACAGCAGCACGCCGATGAGCGCCGCCAGCGCGAGGCCGATCTCGGTGGACCGGAACCTCGCCATCCGGCGGAGCTCGCTGACGCGGACCAGGCGCAGAGCGGCGTAGATCACGACGCCGGCCAGGGCAGCCTGGGGAATGAGGGCGATGAGGCCCGGTGTGACCAGCACGACGATCATCACGGCACCCGCCGCCACCAGCCCGGCGAGCTGGGTCCGGGCCCGCATCGCGTCGATGATCGCGGTGCGCGACCCTGAGGCGCTGAGGGCGAAGCCGCCGGTGAGCCCGGCGGCGACATTGGCGACGCCCAGGGCCAGGAACTCCCTGTTCGCGTCGATCTCCTCGCCGGTTCGCGCCGCGAACGCGCGTCCCGTGAGGGCGACCTCCGTGTAGGAGACGAACGTGATCGCGGCTGCCGACCCGATGAGCGCGGAGATGTCGCCCGGCTGCAGGCCCGGCAGAGCCGGGACGGGGAGCTGCCCGGGCACCGCACCGACCAGCGTGACGCCGTGCCGCTCGAGGCCGAGGACGAGCACCGCCAGCGAGGCGCCGATGACGGCGAACAGCGTGCCCGGGGCGAGCGGCTTGAGCCTGTGGAGGACCAGCAGGAACACGACCACGACCACGCCCAGCACCAGGGTCACGGGCCTGATCTCGCCGAGCCGCCCCGCGAGCTCCGCCACCTTGTCCGGGGTGGTGTGCGCCGCGATGACGATCCCGGTGATGGTGCCCAGCTGCGACCCGATCATGATCACCGCCACGCCGGCCATGTACCCGACGAGGATCGGCCGCGACAGGAGGTCCGCCAGGAAGCCGAGGCGCAGCGCCCAGGCGCCGATGCACAGGATCCCGACCATGACCGCCAGCCCGGCCGTCAGCGCGAGGTAGCGCGCCGGGTCCCCGGCCGCGAGCGGGGCGACAGCGGCCGCAACCATGATCGCGACGGCCGATTCGGGGCCAACGGACAGCAGGCGGGAGGTCCCGATGAACGCGTACAGGATCATCGCGATGACCGCGACCCACAGGCCGGTCACGGGCGCGACCCCGGCGAGACCCGAGTAGGCGAGGCATTGCGGGACGAGATACGCGGTGACCGTGACGCCGGCCAGCACGTCGGCGCGAAGCCACGCGCCCTGGTAGCCGCGGAACTGCGCGGCACCGGCGACCACGCCGTCCGCCGCGCGCCCTTGCCAGCGGCTCCTCATCCCCATCGGCTTCTCACCCTGCGCCCTCCGTTCCGCCGATGGCCCGCCAACGTCGGGACGTTCGGCTCTCCGCCGGGGGAACGCATGGTGGGATGGTACGAGGACGCGAGGCACGCGGCCCGCTGGTACGAGCAAACCATTCGCCTGCTCCACACTGGCCGACCACCGATCCGGCAGACCCTCTGAGGCTCCGGAACCTGGATCCACCGGCCGACCGGAGCAATGGCCGGGCCGCGAGCCCGCTGTTCATGTCCGGCCAGTCCCGTGTTCGGTGCGCCGCCGGTCCTGATCGGCCCGAAGTGGCCGTCAGGATTCCTCGGCCGCCTCCGCCGGGACCGAGACCGTGAAGGCGGCGCCGCGGTCGGGAGCGGCGGGCTCGAGGACGAGTTCCCCGCTCATCGCCCGGCACAGCTCGCGCGAGACGTAGAGGCCCAGTCCGGAGCCCTCGCCGCTGGGCCGTTCGGCGCCGCGTTCGTAGCGCAGGAACAGGCGATCACGGTCGTCGTCGCCCACGCCGGCACCGTGGTCGGCGATGGTGATCGACACCAGCCCGGTCCCGGCATCGACCGCGACCAACGCATCGACCGCCGTGCGCCCGCCGTAGCGGACGGCGTTGTCGAGGATCGCCCACAGCACCTGGTCCAGCTGGTCCGGGTCCGCGAGCGCCAGCCATCCGGCGGAGCGGTCGTCCAACGAGAACGGGACGTCCCCGGCGCCCAGGGCCTCCCACGTCCTGCGGACGCGGGGAGCGGGCGCGAAGACCTCCAGGCGCGGCCGCAGCGACCCGGACTCGATCCGGTTCACGGTGAGCAGCTGGCGGACCATCCGGGACAGCCGGTCGGCCTGCTCCGTGATGATCCCGAGACGCCGGTCGGGGGCCTCGGCGGCCAGCTGCTGGGCGTACCCGCGGATGCTTGCCAGCGGGGTCTGGAGGTTGTGCGAGACGCCGCGGAGGAAGTCGTCCTTGGCCTCGTCCAGCGCCACGAGACGGCGATTCTGGTCCTCCACCCGCGCGTACAGCTGGGCGTTCCGGAGGGCCGCGGAGATCTCGATGGCGAACAGCTCGAGCAGGTCCTGGTCCGCGCGCTCCCAGCGGCGCGTGGCCGGCAGGTGACCCACCGCGACGCCGAGGACCTGGCCCGCGGCCGAGAGCTCGGCGCGGACGGGCACCGCCTCGCCTGGGACGACCTCCTCGAACGGGATCTGGCGCGGGTCCACCAGGAGGATCTCGCAGTCGATCATCCCGAACGCCTCGCGCGCCCGGGCACCGGCCTGGATCGCCAGGACCTCCGGCCTCTCGTGCAGCGTGATCGCCTCCAGGGCGTTGAGGATCCGCCGCAGCTCGCGGTTCCGGCGCTCGAGGTTGGCCGCGAGCCGGTTGTGGCTCTCGGCCAGCCGGCTGAACTCGTCGTCGCCGGGCAGCTCCAGGCGCGTGGCCAGGTCGCCGGCCGAGACGCGCTCAACGGACCGCTCGATCGCTCGCAGCGGCGCCGCGAGGTCCGCCGCAAGGTAGGCCGCCAGGAGGACCGCGAACACGACCGCGACGGCGACCGCGAACAGGAGCACGCGCATCAGGTTGGAGCTCGCGTCGCCGGAAGCCCCGGTCGCGAGGAGGACGACGACGCCAAAGCCGAGCACCGGCAGGACCGCGGCGACGATGAGGCCCAGCGTCAGACGGGTCCGGAAGCCGAGCCCGGCGCTGCGGTAGACGGGGACCCCCGTGAGTTCCGATTCGGGTGCGGGTGCGGCTTCCGTCGCGGGTGCCGGAGCGGCAGGCGACCCGGCCGCAGGTGCGGGCTCCGTGCTCATGGGCGGGTCACGAGCCCACGGGGGCGGACGCGCCGACCAGCCGGTACCCGATCCCGCGCACGGTCAGCAGGTGCAGCGGCTTGTTCGGGTCGATCTCCACCTTCTGGCGGAGGCGCCGCATCGTGACCCAGACGTAGCTGGGGTCCGCGTCCTCCGTGTCCGCCCAGCCGCGGGCGAGGAGCGTCTCGGTGGTAACGGTCTGGCCCAGGTTGGCCGCGAGGGCGTAGAGGAGTCGCGACTCGGTCGGCGTGAGCGAGACCACGTTGCCGCCGACGATCGCCTCCCGCCGGTGGAGCTCCAGGGCCAGGTTCGGGCCGAGGTTCAGCCGCTGGCGCGGCACGCGATCACCCAGGCGCCGCAGAACGCGCTGGATCCGCGCCCGCAGCTCCGGGTAGTGGTAGGGCTTGGTGACGTAGTCCTCGGCCACCTCTTCGAGCAGATCGGCCTTGGAGTCCGCGGTGTCGATCGCGGACAGGACGATGATCGGCAGGTCGGCGCGCGCCTTGACCTCGCGGGCCAGCGTGAGGCCGTCCATCCGCGGCATCAGCATGTCGATGATCAGGAGGTCCGGCCAGGACTGGGCGAGCCGTCGGAGCGCCTCCTCGCCGTCCCGCGCGGTCTGGACCTCGTAGCCGTCGGCCTTCAGCTGCTCGGCGAGGATCACCAGCAGGTTCGGGTCGTCGTCGACGATGAGGATCCGCGGCGCCGTCACGCCGTAGGGGCCGGGTCCACCGTGCAGCATGGCCCGAGGATAACAGCGCGCAACGCGGGCGGACCCGGCCTGCGCAACGCGCTCGGGCGGGGCAAGATGGCTCCACCTGACGGTTGTCGGACGCGACTCGAGAGGTTTCCGGCTTTGCGGCGCACGCGCGCGGGGCGCAACTCTGGGAGGATTGGCGAGATGGGCGACGTGGCACCGGTGGTCGGGATCGTCTGCGGCAGCCGTTCGGACTTCCCGATCCTCGAGAAGGCGCAGGTCCTGCTTGGGGATCTCGGCGTGCCGTGCGAGCTGCGGGTCGCCTCCGCGCACAGGGCGCCGGATCTCGTGGCCCGCTACGCCGAGACCGCGGCCGCCCGGGGCATCCGCGTCATCATCGCGGCCGCCGGCGGGGCGGCGCACCTCGCGGGGGTCATCGCCGCACAGACGATGCTGCCGGTGATCGGCGTGCCGATGCAGACGTCGGCCCTCGGTGGCCTGGACTCCCTCCTCTCGATCGTGCAGATGCCGCGTGGCATCCCGGTGGCGACCGTGGGGATCGGCAACGCGGAGAACGCGGCGCTCCTGGCGGTCTCGATCCTGGCCCTCTCGGACCCCGCGCTGGCTGCGCGGCTGGCCGCGTACCGGGCGGCGCAGACCGCCGCGATCCTGGACGATCCGTCGAACGCGGAGCCGCTGGGGTAGGACTCGCCGCACCGACTGGCGACCGGGGTGGTCGAACACGTCACCGGGCGGTAGGCTCAACCGATGGATGACGAGCGCTGGGAGCCCGGCATGATGGTCCTGGACCGCCAGACAGTGGTCGAGCGGGCGGCGGTCGCGCGCCCGGGGCCCGGTCTCGGCGGCGAGGAGGCGCTGCCACCGAGCCTCCGCGGGCTGCCGCCACGCAGCGTTCCCGAGGTCGCCCCGACCCCGCTCCAGAAGCACTTCGTCCTGCTCTCGGCGCCCGCACTCGTGGCCGGGGCCATCGCGATCACCGCCCTGGAGCTCGGGGCGGGGTTGGGCAGCCCCCTCGTGAAGCTGTGCGTGCTGATCGCGGCACCGCTGCTGATCGTGACGACCCTGGACGCCACGGTCCGGATCTGGCGTTCGGCGTGGGCGTGGATGCCGGTGAACCGCGGCCGCGGCCTGTTCCGGCTCGCATGGGTGCTCGTCAGCCTCGTGTTCCTGGTCCTGATCATCGCCGCGACCATGCTCGTGCTGGGGGCCTGACATGACCGAGCGGTCGGACGACGAGGAGCGGCGCGCGCGGGAGGCCGTGGAGCGCGGGCCGGATGCCGTGGGACGCGGGTCGGACGGGCGGTCGACGGATATCGCGTCGGGCCGTGGCGCGCCGCGCTGGATGGCGGCCACCGTCAACTTCTGCTCCCGGTGCGGCTCGGGGCTGGCGCTCGGCCGGCCGCCGGAGGAGGATCGCGATCGCCTCTTCTGTGCGGCCTGCGGTCACGTTGCCTACGTCAACCCGAGGGTCGTGGTCAACACGCTCCCGGTCACGGATTCGGGCGAGGTGGTGCTCCTGCGGCGGGGGATCGAGCCCGGGTATGGAGCCTGGGCGCAGCCGGGCGGCTTCCTGGAGGTGGATGAGACGGTGACCGAGGCTGCCGTCCGCGAGACCCTCGAGGAGACGGGCCTCGTGGTCAGCCCCGGCGACCTGGTCGGCATCTACACGCGTCTCGAGGCCGCGGTCGTCGTGCTCGTGTTCGAGGCGCGGATCGTGGGCGGTGCGGCACACACCACGCCCGAGGCGCTCGAGGTGCGCGCCTTCCAGGCCGCGGACGTCCCCTGGGGCGACATCGCCTTCAAGACGTCCTGGTGGGCGATCCACGACTGGGTCCGGCTGCGGCACCCGGACGCCGTCGTCCCGGAGCGCTTCGAGGGCCGCGAGGCCTACTGACGCAGGGGCGCACCCGTCGCGGGCCGTCACGCAGCGGCGCGGCGACGGCTACGATCCTCAACATGCAGCCGATCGCTCATGGCGCTCCGGGTGACTCACTCCGGGACCGGCTGGTGCGTGCCGGCTCGGATGCCATTCGCGGGCACCACGTCCGGGCATGGATCATCGCGGTGGTCACCGTCACGGTGGTCGGGACGCTCGGCTACATGGCGTTCGGATGGTCGGCGTCGGACGGCGTCTACATGACGGTCATCACGCTCACCACGGTCGGCTTCCGCGAGGTCAACGAGCTGGTCGGGTTCCCCGAGCGGCTGTGGACCATGATCCTCGCGGTATCGGGCGTCGCGATCATCTTCGGATCCATCGGCATCGTGGCCGAGACCATCGTCAGCGAGGCCGCGAGCGGCCGGCGGGAGGCGAAGAGGATGCAGCAGGCAGTTGCGACGCTCCGGGACCACTACATCGTGTGCGGATACGGCCGGGTCGGGTCAACCGTCGCGCGCGAGCTCGCCCACACCGGGGAGCGCCTGGTCGTGATCGACATCAACCCAGCCTCGCTGGAGCGGGCGTCGGGCGACGGCCACCTGGTGGTTGAGGGCGATGCCACCGATGACACGACCCTTCGCAAGGCCGGCCTGGCCATGGCCCGGGGCCTGGTCACGACCATCGACTCCGATGCGAACAACGTCTTCGTGACCTTGTCGGCCCGGGCCATCAGCGAGCACCTGTTCATCGTGGCCCGCGCCAACCTCGAGGGCTCGGAGGCGAAGCTCCAGCACGCGGGCGCGAACCGGGTGGTCTCGCCGTACACGATGGCCGGGCGCAGGATCGCAGAGCTGGCGAGCCGCCCGCGCGTCGCGGACTTCATCGATGCCGCTCTCTCGCACGGCAACCTCTCGTTCTCGCTGGAGGAGGTGGAGGTCAACGGTGAGAGCCCGCTGTTGGGCGTGACGGTCGGCGCGCTCCGTGCCGACGGGGTGGTGACGCTGGCGATCCTGCAGCAGGACGGGGCATACGAGGCGAACCCGCCGGAGTCGCGGGGGCTGCGCGCAGGCGAGAGCGTCATCGCCTCGGGCTCCACGGAGGCGCTGTCGGCGCTCCGCGCTCGGGCGTAGCGGGGCCTCGCCCTCAGTGAGCGGCGGCCTCCTGCTCAGAGGCCGCCATCGCGGCGCCCACGATCCCCGCGTCGTTGCGCAGCTTCGCCGGCACCACCCGTGCCCGGACGGTGAGCTTGGGGACGTACAGGTCGGCCCGCTTGGACACGCCGCCGCCGATGATGAACAGGCGCGGCGAGAACAGCTTCTCGATGGCCAGCAGGTGCTCGTCGAGATCCGACGCCCAGGCCTTCCACGAGATCCCGCGCCGGAGCCTCGCCGCTGCGGCCGACCGCCGCTCGGCGTCGCGGCCCCTGATCTCCATGTGCCCCAGCTCCAGGTTGGGGACCAGCATGCCGTTGTAGAACAGCGCCGAGCCGGTGCCCGTGCCGAGGGTGATCAGGAACACCGTCCCGCGCTCGCCAACGCCCGCGCCGAACCGCATCTCGGCCACGCCCGCGGCGTCCGCGTCGTTGACGATGTGGACTGGGCGCTTGAGCACGCGTTCCATCGCACGGTCGGCATCGAAGCCCAGCCAGCCGGGGTCCACGTTCGCGGCGCTCCTGGTGACGCCGTCGATCACGACAGCCGGGAAGCCCACGCCGACCGGGGCGCCTGGCCCGAGCGTGACCTCCGTCACGATCTTCTTGACCATCCGGGAGATCGACGCCACGACCGCGGCAGGTGTGGACGGCTGGGGCGTGGGCACGCGATGGCGCAGGCCGATGAGCTCGCCCGTGTCCAGATCCACGGCCGCGGCCTTGATCCCACTGCCGCCGACGTCCACGCCGATGCCGACGCGGCGATCGCCGGGGTCCAGCGGCTCACCCTCGGCCGCGGGCGCCTTGTCCTGGTCGTTCTCGACATGGATCTCGGCAAGCGCCGCTGCCTCGTCCGCGACCGCCGCCGCCGCGTCGTGCTCGATCACGGCGGCCGCGTCGTGCTCGATCGCGGCCGTCGCACCGACCTTGGGTCGCTTCTCGCTGGGCACGTGCAAGGCTCCTCGCGCTGGCGGCCGGTGGCTCCGGCCGCGGGCAGTCTATCTGGAACGATTCGACAGGGCGTGACCGTCGAGTCCCTAGTCTTGCACCGTTCGCCCGGTCCGGCACTCCGGCGCAGCCGGGTGGGTGGGTTGGCGCTGTCGCAGGTACGTTGGTACCGGAGCCAGATTGGCGGTGCGGGCGTACAACAGAGCGGCCGCCGAGTGGTGGTGAACCTCCCAGGGCGGGCCACGCCAGATGAAGACACCCGCGACCCGAATGACGCGGCCGATCCGTACCAGCCTGGTGCGCTGGTTCGGTGCGTGCGCGGTGCTGTGGATCGGCGCGACGCTGCTCATCGCCTGGCAGACGAACCCGGATGTCCGCTGGGCAGCGCTCATCTGGCTGCCGCTGGTGATCGGGTTCAGCGTCCTGTCCGGGATGATGCTCCAGCGGACGCTGCGCCAGATGGAGGATCTCGACGAGGAGCAGGGCGGGCTCAAGGAGGCCTACGACCGCGCGCGCCTGGACGCGCTGCACGACGGGCTGACCGGCCTCGGCAACCACCGGGCGTTCCAGGAGGAGCTCGACCTCCAGGTCGGCAGGGCCCGTGCCGAGTCGAGCTCGATCGGACTCCTGTTCGTGGACCTGGACGAGCTCAAGCAGATCAACGAGGCCCAGGGCCACGCCGCGGGCGACGAGATCCTGCGGGCCACCGCGCGGATCATCCTGGGCAGCCTCCGCCGGGCGGATCGCGGGTTCAGGATCGGCGGCGACGAGTTCGCGATCGTGATGCCGGACAGCGGGCCGGACGAGGCGGTCGGCATCGCGCGACGGATCCTGGCGAGCGCGTTGAGCGGCGGCTCGGGCACGCTCGGCGTCGCCCCGTTCTCGCTGACCGTGGGCGTCTCGGCCATGCCCGCGCTGGCCAGGGACCGCAAGCAGCTGACCCACCAGGCGGACGCCGCTCTCTACTGGGGCAAGCGCCACGGCCGCACGGACGTCCAGCTGTTCGACCCGACCCGGCACGGGATCGCGGACGACGGCCGATCGCTGTCCGAGCTGGCCGCCGCCGTGTCCCGTGTCTCGGCGGAGCGGCTCCTGACGCCCGTGTACCAGCCGATCCACTGCCTCCGGACGGGCCGCGTCCTCGGGTACGAGGGCCTGGTCCGCCCGAATGCCGACGCCGGGTTCGCCAACGCGAGCGCCCTGTTCGTGGCGGCCGAGTCCACCGACCACACCGTCGAGCTCGACCTGGCCAGCCTGGACACCGTCCTGACCGGCGCGCGATCTCTCGATCCCAGCCTGTACCTGTCGGTCAACCTCTCCCCGCGGTCGCTCGAGTCGGACGAGTTCCAGCCGCAGGAGTTCCTCGCCCTCGTCCGCCGGCGCGGGTTCGACCCGTCCCGGATCGTCCTCGAGCTCACCGAGCGCGAGGCAGTCGAGGACCTCGACCGGCTCCGCCACGGCATCGCGCTGCTCCGGCGGTACGGCATGCGGATCGCGGCCGACGACGTGGGCGCCGGCAACGCGGGCCTCCGGCTGCTGCGGGAGCTCGAGTTCGACATCATGAAGATCGACCTGTCGCTGGTGCAGGCCGGAGCCCGAGACGACTCGTCCGAGGCCGTCCTGCGAGCCCTTCGCGAGCTTGCCCAGCGCCGCCACCAGACGACCGTCGCCGAGGGCGTCGAGACGCCCGACCAGCTCCTGACCGTCATCGAGATGGGGTTCGACGCTGCCCAGGGGTACCTGCTGCACCGGCCCGGCCCGGCCCTCAGCGCCCCGCCGATCGATCTCGCGCGGGTTGCCTTCCCGCCGCAGCCCGTCGGCGCGGCCTAGTAGATGAAGGTCGTGTCCGCCGGGAACGAGAAGGCGAAGGCCGACGGGGGCAGCACCGCATTGGGCTCGTAGCTCGTCACGGCAGCATCGCGGGTCACCTGGTCGCCCATCGACTCCTCGAGCCGCAGGATCACGCCATCTGCACGGTCCACCGCGATCACCAAACGGTAGTCCGGCCGGTCGGCAATACGCTCCACCGTCCTCGGATGGTCGCACTCGATGACGATCGCCTCGCGCCCGGCGACCTCCATGGTGCCGGTGATCCGGCAGTCGCCCGTGGTGAGGACGTTCTGGCAGAAGCCGGCAGGATGGACGAACAGCTCCGGCAGCGACTCGGCCTGGAGTGGCGTCACCGCCGTGTAGACCTTCGAGGTGCCGGGGAGATCGCCCCCGCTGCCGCCGACACCCTTCACCGTGCGGCGGACCGGCCGCCGGGTCCCGACCTTGCGGCCGGCGACGAACGTCCGGACGGTCTTCCCGTCCGAGAGCCAGACCTCGTAGTTGGCCGCCGTGCCCCGGGCCGGCACCGACGCCAGGACCTTGACCTCCCCGGGATGGCGCAACGCCACCTCGATCACGGTCAGCTCTTCGCCGAGCGCCGTCCATGCCCGCTCCTCGATGGTCATCCGGAGGGTCGCGAAGCGGAGCTCAGCATCCCGCATGAACGTGAACAGCGTCTCGACCGAGGGCAGGTCGCCACGGATGGCGGCAACCTCCGGCATCGGGCGTTCGCCGGCGGGAACGGGGAGGGCCGCTGCGCGGTCCCAGGCACTGTTGGCGGACATCCGCGCGATTGTAGCGGGCGCCCGGGGCGGCGGACAGGCCAGGGGCCAGGCGGGCGGCTCGTTCCGAGGTGCGCGGTCTCTCCCGCCCAGCTACCTGATCGTGACCTTCGTGCCCACGGGGACCGCCTGGATGAAGATGCGGCCCCGGACCAGCGACAGCTCCTGTCCGTCGGGCCCCATGACGATCGTCGGCGCCTGCTCGGACGCCTTGGACCAGGTGACAGGCGTCGCGCGACCCTCGCTGAGCACGACACCCTTGCCCGAGCCGATGAACCCGAGCACCGGACGCGCATGCCCCCGCTCGATCGTCGAGTCCGTTCGGAAGGTCATGTCGAGGATCATCACGGTCCGCGCCGTGACCTGCTTCCCATCATCGGGGTCGACGTGCGCCTTGCCGTCGAGCGTCCGCTTGTAGGCGTTTGTCGTCGGGTCGTAGACATAGCCGACCGTCACGGTGTTGTAGGGGATCGACGCCCGCTCGGCCGTCCCACGATCGGCGGGTGGGCTGTCGTCACGGAACGGACGCACGTGCAGCGACCCGTCGAAGGTCGGGTCCGCGCCGCGTTTCAGGGCCACCCTCCGGAGGTCCCTGCTGGACGTGTAGGCGTTGTGCGGCGCCTTGCGGCTGCCGATCCGATGGTAGGCGGCATTGCCCGCGCCGAGGCCGTCAACGTCGGTGATCGCCTCGCCGGCATGAGCCGCGATCCACGCCCGCGTGATCCGGTCGCCCCCATAGTGGGCAAGCGCTGCGCGGACCTCGGATGCCCACTGCGCCTGGTAGTTCCGGGAGCTTCGGACGGGTCCGATCGTCGCCGCGTCACCCTCCTGGAAGACGAGGAGGTAGCGCACCTCGTAGCCGTCGGCCGGTGCCTGGTAGACGATCGACGCCTG
>Ga0302263_10000488_pt1 | contig 15151 bp, 14 predicted proteins | sample II_Fen_N1_4_FD_194564 | JGI IMG/M metagenome (GOLD analysis project Ga0302263, IMG submission 194564) | Peat permafrost microbial communities from Stordalen Mire near Abisko, Sweden - II_Fen_N1_4 | ecosystem: Environmental > Terrestrial > Soil > Wetlands > Permafrost | place: Sweden: Abisko... | reverse complement strand
CCTGCTGCATACTGGGGACTTCCACAGCACCCTCACCGAGGAGTCAACTATGCAGCGAAGTTGGGTCATGGCCATCATCGTGGCCTCGGGCCTTCTGGCCCAGACACCACCCCCAGAAGCACCGCCAGTCCCGGTCCAGGTCCCCGCGCCTGAACCCAAGCCAGCGGACATGAAACCGGAAGCTCCGGTTGCGCCCAAGACAGAAGAGCCGAAACCCGCCGAGGCCGTGATCCTGGGGGCCAAGCCCTTCGACCAGCTCCGGCCCACCCAGCGCAAGCTGGCCTACACCCTGCACCGGGCCTCCCTGTCGGCCCACGAGTTGGGGTACTACCAGAGCCACCCTCGCACCATCGAAGTGCGGGACGCCCTGGAGTCCCTGGTGGAAGCCAAGCTGTACATTCCCGAGAAGGCCCAGGGCACCTTGCAGGCGGTGGAAGCCTATCTGCTGAAGCTCCGCGCCAACCATGGCCTATACGACGCCGCCGGAAAGAAGCTGCTCCTTGAAGGTTCCTGGAAGGACCTGCAGGCAGCGGCCCACGCTGTCGCCAAGACCGGCCCCAAGGGCCTGGAACCGCGGCTGGCGAAGCTCAAGGGCCTGCTCTTCGACGCCAAGGTGGACGCCACCGCCCCCAGCTGGGCCGAACCCGACCCCGCTGCTGCGAAGAGCGCCAAGGGCAAGAAGGCCAAGACAGCGAAGGGCCCCCAGGCGCCCGAAGGCTTCGCAGAGCAGAAGGCCAAGACCGCTTTTTGGGTGAAGCGCGCCCAGGCCTGGATCGAGAACACGCCCCAGGAAGTCGAGATCAAGGGGGAGAAGAAGACCCGCCGCCTGCCTGATGCCGCGCAGACCAAGGCCCTGAATGATCTGCTGGCCTGGCTGGACAAGGATGACCTCGAGCTGCTGCGCGACCCCGGCTTCGGCTGGCTGGATCTGCGGCGTCTCGGCGCCACCCCTGGCGCCAGTCTGCTGGCCAAGGCCGGTGACATCACCACCGCCAAGGCGCCCGAAGGCGCAGCGGGGGAGTTGGTTCTGCTGCCGATCTTTGAGCCCGTGGTGGGCGACAGCAAGTTCAGCAAGGGCGAAGAGAAGCGCACGGTTCTCACGGAAGTGAAGCAGGGGCCCGCTCCCGCCAGCCTCACCGAACAGTCCATGGCCTTCGAGAAGCTGGGCCGAAGCCGCGAGTTCGACGTCAAATAGGTGCTTCTTTACACATAAAACGGGGCGCATCCGCGCCCCGTTTTATGTGTGTTTCCGGCGTTCAGAACCGGAAGGTCACGCCGGCCTGCAGGGAATTGGCGGCCGGGTCCCAGGCCGTCCGGTTGGCGTAGTGGGTGCTGACGTAGCGCAGCTCGGCTCCCACGGAACGGTTGAAGTTGTATCCGAGTCCTGCGGCGTACCCGAACCGGGAGGAGGACTGGGTTCCCGATGTCGCCGGGGCGGAGCCGACGGCGGGGGTCGTGCTGTCCACGCTCCAACGATGGAGCCCCAGACCCGCAGTCAGGTAGAGCCCATTGGGCTTGCCACCGGGGAAGTACAAGTAGTCCGCGCCCAGGCTGAGGTCGTTGGCCTTGGTCTTGAAGCCGTTGAAGGAACCCTCGGGAAAGAACACCGCGTCGACCCTGGGTCGGATGACGTGGCCACCCCCCAAGTCGAAGGTGATGTGGGCGCCCAGCCCCGCTCCGGGTTTGTCCTCGACCGCATTCTTCAAGTCCCCGCTCGGGAGGTTGGCATGAAGCTGGAGGCCATACCTGGGTTCTTCGGCCCTGGCTGGGGTCGAGCCGAGGATGAGCACCGCCATGGACAGGGCGGCCAACCGGGCATTGCGCGACATGGTGTCTCCTGGGGGCATGCCACTGAGCATCAGTGGGACATGGACAACCCACTAATGAGGGCACCGCTCCAAAGGTTCACACCCCATGGTCGTCAATGGGAGGTCATTCCTCGCCCTTGCGCTGTTTGCCTTCGGGATCGAACTGGTAGCCCACGCTGCGGATGGTGTGGACCCAGCGGGGATGGTGGGGATCATCCTCCATCACGCGGCGGATGCGGACGATGAAGTTGTCCACCGTGCGGCTGGTGGGGTAGGCGTCTTCGCCCCAGACCTTGTCCAGGATGTCGGTGCGGCTCACCACTTGGCCAGGCCGCTCCATGAGCAGCTTCAGGATCATGGATTCCTTCACGCCCAGCTGGAAGGCGCCGCCGGGGCCTTCGCCGCAGAAGTTGTCGAAGTCCACCCAGTAGGCGCCATAGACCTGCCGGCTGCTGATCTCGCGGCTCTTGTACCAGGACTCGCGGCGCAGGATGGCCCGCACCCTGAGCAAAAGTTCGCGCACCTGGAAGGGCTTGCCCAGGTAGTCGTCCGCGCCGGTTTCGAAGCCGTGGACGCGGTCGTCATCGGTGTTCTTGGCGGTGAGGAAGAGGATGGGGGTGAAGTTCTTGGCCTCGCGCACCTTCTCGCAGATGGTGAAGCCGTCCATGCCCGGCAGCATGACGTCGAGGATCACCAGCTCAAAGGATTCAGCCAGGATCTGCTTCAGGGCCTGATCCCCGCGGGAAATCCAGGTGCAGGCCAGGCCTTCCAGCTCAAGGTTGAGCTTGATACCCTCGGCGAGACTAAGCTCGTCTTCCACCAGCAGGATCTTGGGCTCGGACATGGCAAACTCCTGAGATCTGTTGATCCTACTAGAATGAGGCCTTGGAGCATCCATGGACCCTTACCTCAGCATCGTCATCCCCATCTACAACGAGGAGGAGAACATCCCCACGTTGTGGGCGCGGCTGTCCAAGGTGATGGCGGAAGCCTTCGTGGACCCCAGGAAACCCTGGGAGATCATCTTCACCGACGACGGCAGCCGGGACCGCAGCCTGGCCATGCTCATCGACATCGCCAAGGCCGAGCCCCGGGTGAAAGTGGTGGAGTTCAACCGGAACTATGGCCAGCACAGCGCCATCTTCGGAGCCTTTGCCGAAGCACGGGGACAGGTGGTGGTGACCCTCGACGCCGACCTGCAGAACCCTCCAGAGGAAATTCCCAAGCTCGTGGCCAAGGTCGAAGAGGGGTACGACGCCGTGGGCGGCTGGCGCCAGGGGCGCAAGGAAAATGACAGCTTCTTCCGCACCATGCCCAGCAAGATCGTCAACGCCGTGACCCGCCGCACCACCGGCGTGAAGATGCACGACTACGGCTGCATGCTGCGGGCCTACAGCCGGGATGTCGTGAACGCCATGCTGCTCTGCAAGGAGCGGTCGAGCTTCATTCCGGCCCTGGCCAACAGCTTCGCCAAGCGCATCGCCGAAGTGCCCGTGGCCCATGCCGAGCGGGCCGCCGGGGAAAGCAAGTACGGCCTGTGGAAGCTCATCAACCTCCAGTTCGACCTGCTCACCAGCTTCAGCCTGCTGCCCCTCCAGGCCCTCAGCGTGTTCGGGGTGCTCACGGCCGCCTTCGGGTTCCTGCTCTTCCTGGGCCTCGTGGTCTACCGCTTCGTCCACCCCGAGGGCACGGCCCAGGGCGTGTTCACCCTCTTCGCCATCCTCTTCTTCTTCGTAGGATGCCAGGTCATCGCCTTCGGTCTTTTGGGCGAGTACATCGGCCGCATCTACCAGGAAGTGCGCGACCGACCCCGGTACATGGTGAAGAAGGTTCACCAAGGGGAGTGAACTCCGGCACAACCGCCCCGGAGAGGCTCACCCCTCCTGGCACCCTGGGGGGATGAACGGTTCGGGCATCAGGTCTTTCGGTCCTTCTTTTGTGGCGCTCTGGTGGTTCTATTTCCTGTCCTTCGTGGCGGGATTCCTGCTCTTTCCCGTGGTGCCCCTGCACCTGCGGGCCCTGGGGGCGGCCATCGCGGAAAGCGGACGATTCCAGTCCGCCTTCTGGTTCGGGTCGGGGCTGGGGTGCCTGGTTTCCGGACCCCTGGGGGACCGCATCGGGCAGCGGCCCCTGCTGAGCGGATCCACCCTTGCGGCGGCCGGGTTTTTTGTGATCTACGCCTTCCTCCCTGTGCGGTGGGCCTTCTTCTTGCTGGCACCGCTTCACGGCCTCATGTGGTCCGCCCTCCGGACCGGGGCCCTGGCCTGGGTGGGTGGCTCCCTGGCGCCGGAACGCCGGGGGGAAGGACTCGCCCTCTTCGGCATGGCGGCGCCCGCAGGGGTGGCCATCGGCCCCCTGCTCGGGATCTGGCTCTATCCCCGCGTGGGGTTCCAGGTCATCTGCCTGACCTTTGCGGTCTTGCTGATGGGGCTCTTCCTGGTGGTTCGCAACCTGCCGGGCGGGGAGCCCGTGGCCGCTCGGCCTCGGAGGGGTCTGGGCTGGCCTGAGCCCTGGGTGTTCGGCCCCGCCCTCATCCTGTTCCTGCTCTGCCTGGGCGATGGACCCATGGCGCCCTATTCGGCCCAGGAGGCCAAGGGACTGGGCCTGTTCTGGCCTTCGGCCTACCTCACCTGCTTCGCCGGGGGCATGGTGGGCATGCGACTGCTGCTGGGACTGAGCGGGAAACCCGTGACGGCCGCCCGTCTCATTCCCTGGATGCTGGCCCTGGCCTTTCTCGGCAACCTGATGCTGGCGGTGCTGCCCGGCGGGCAGGCGCGGCACCTCGTCTCGGGGCTCGTCTACGGATCCGGCTTCGGCATGACTCAGACGCTGATGTTCACCCACGTCATCGGACGGACGCAGCCCGACCGGCACGGTGCGGCGGTGGGCGCCCTCTACTTCGCGTTTGACGCGGGCATCGCCCTGGGCAGCCTGGGACTCGGCTGGGTGATGCAGACATCTGGATTTCGCTGGGGCTGGGGGCTGGGTGCCCTCCTGGTGCTGCCGGCGATCCTGCTCAGCCTTCGATTGAAGGAGCGTCCGGAGGCGGTGGCCTGACCCTCGTCAAGTGTGGAAGAATCGGCCATGCCCTGGGATCCCGTTCTGTACCTGAGCTTCGATGCCGAGCGGCTGCGGCCCGCCCTCGACCTCCTGGCCCGGATCCCGCTGGAAGCGCCCGAGACGGTGGTGGATCTGGGCTGTGGGCCCGGCCATGTCGCGAAGCTCCTGAAGGCCCGCTGGCCCGCGGCCCGGGTGGTGGGTGTGGATCGATCACCGGAGATGCTGCAACGGGCCGCCAAAGAAGGTCCGGAGCTGGCGTGGCAACGGGCGGACTTGGCGGAGTGGCATCCGGAGCAGCCGGTGGCTCTGATCTACGCCAACGCCTCCCTGCACTGGCTGGAGGACCACGCAACGCTGTTCCCGCGGTTGATGGCCTTCCTGAAACCCGGCGGCTATCTGGCGGTCCAGATGCCCCGCAACCACGACCGTCCTTCGCACCTGGCGGCCTTCGACGTGGCCGAGCAGGGGCCCTGGCGGGAGCGGCTCAGGCCCCACCTCCGCAAGCAACCCGTATCCGAGCCAGAGGACTACGTGCGCTGGTTGACCCCGTGGGCCAGCCAGCTGGATCTCTGGCAGACGGACTACCTGCACCTGCTGGCGGGATCGGACCCCGTTGTCGCGTGGACCCGGGGAAGCCTGCTGGTGCCGCTGCTGGAGCCGCTGGACGAGGTCGAACGGGGTGCTTTTCTGGAGGCCTATCGCCAGGAAATACGGGCGGTCTATCCGGCGGATGCGACCGACCGGACCCCCTTCTGGTTCCGGCGACTGTTCATCGTGGCGAAAGCGGGAAGACCAGGGTGACCACAAGGCCGGTGCCGATGGGCGGGTCCGATAACTGGACTTCGGCACCGAGGGCCAAGGCGACCTCCTGCACGATGGACAGTCCCAGGCCGCAGCCGGGCGTATCGTCGTCGTGCAGTCGGCAGAAGCGTTCGAAGACCCGGGTCTGGTCCCCAGGCGGAATGCCCGGGCCGTTGTCCTCCACCCGCAGAACGACCAGCTCCTCCACCCGTCGCACCGAGACCGTGACCATGCCCCTAGGGGGCGTATAGCGAAGCGCGTTGTCTACCAGGTTCGCCAGCAGCTCGTGGAGCATGGAGGAAGAGGCCAGGAGCTCCACCCGCTCGGTCTGAAGGTCGAGTCCCAGGTCGATGTCCTTGGCCTGCGCCAGCGCGGCCTGCTCCTCCAGGACCCGCTGCACCAGGTCGACCAGATTCACCGACACCGGTGGGCGCGGGTGCTGCACCCCGGCCTCGGCCTTGGACAGGCTCAACAGCTGGTTCACCAATCGGGTCCCGTGGCGCACGCCCTGGAAGATGGCCTTCAGGGCTTCATCCTTTTGGTCCGGCGCCGGGCTTCTCAGTCCAAAGTTCACCTGCGTCTGCAGCACGGTGAAGGGCGTCCGCAGCTGATGCGAGGCATTGGCGATGAAGCGGCTGCGCACGGCCATCTGCGCATCCAGCCGTTGGACGTAGCCGTTGATGGCGCCGACCAGGGGCTCCAGTTCCTGGGGGACGGGGCCGGGATCCAGCGGTTCCAGGGAGCCTGGCGTGCGCTCCCGCACTTTGTCGCCCAGGCGCACGATGCCCTTCAGTCCTCCGCGCAGGGAGATCCAGGCGAGGATGGCCACGAGGGCCAGCATCCAGGATTCCTGGCGCAGGCTGGTGGTCCAGATCTGCTGCACCAGCTTCCGGTGGGACTGATAGGTCTGGGCGACCTCGATCACCACGGGACCTTCGTCCGGCGCGGCGAACACCGGCTGGGCATAGGCCACCACCCGCACCGGCTGGTCCCGGACCACGGCGCTGAAGTGGAGGGATTCCTCGGGTCTGAGCACGCTGGGCGGGGCCGGGAGCTCCGCGTAGCCCGACAGCAACACGCCCTTGGGGGAGGCGATGCGGTAGTAGACCCGATCCTGATCAGACGAGTGGAAGAGCTCGAGGGCCGCTGGTGGAATGGCCACTTCCAGCACGCCATCATCGAACTGGATCTGCTGCGCGATGATGCGGGCCGAGCCCAGCAGCAGGCGATCCTGCACCATGGTGGCCGTGTTCCGGGCCTCCCGGTACGCAAACCAGATGTTGAGGCCAGCCAGGACACCCAGCGGCACCAGCAGCCAGAGCAGCAGCCGGACCCGGAGGCTGGAAAGGATCCTACTGTTCATAGCGCGTCTTCAACAGGTAGCCGAGTCCCCGAAGGGTCACGATCACGGCATCTCCGGGTTCCAGTTTTTTCCGGACCCGATGAATGTAAATTTCGATCGCGTCGGGATTCACGTCCTCATCGATGGAGAACAGGCTGTCGGCCAGGGCCTTCTTGCTCACAGTCTTGCCGGATTTCATCATCAACATCTCAAGCACAGCGTGCTCGCGCGGCGTGAGAGCGAGTGGCAAACCCCCCAGGGAGAACTCGCGGGAATTGCTGTCATAGACGAGCGAGCCACAGGTGAGGATGGGGTTCTTCTGCTGGTTGGCCCGGCGCAGCAGCGCGCGCATCCGCGCTTCCAGTTCATGCACTTCGAAGGGCTTGGCCATGTAATCATCCGCGCCGAAATCCAGGCCCTCCACCCGATCCCGGGTGCCATCGAAGGCCGTGAGGATCAGCACCGGCACGGGGTTGTGGCGGCCCCGCAGGCGCTTCAGGACATCCCGTCCATCGAGGCCCGGCAGGGCGATATCCAGGATGACGAGATCATAGGTCTCGGTGCGCAGCAGCTGATCCGCGTCGGCGCCGTCGTAGACGCACTCGACCGTGTACTTGTCGGCCTGGAGCGTGCGCGCCAGCCATTCGGAGAGGGCGCGGTTGTCCTCGACGAGCAGGATCTTCATGAGCAGGGGGCTCCGGGTTTGGAATCACTTGACCGCGTTGACGAAGTCCAGGGTGAACGTGCTGGGCAGATCGATGGTCTTGCCCTGAAGGGATTTCTCTGTGCGGGTGAGCACCTTCAGGACATGGACCGGCCCGTTTGCGGGCATGCGGCCATCGGGGATGAAGATGGGCTTGCTGCGGGCCAGGGCCTTGATGTACGTGGCCTTGTCCCCCGCGTAGAACGGCGGGGGAAGCTGGGCCGCGATCTCCGCCGCGGTGTGGGTCTGGATGTAGCGGAGGGCCTTCACCAGGGCATTCACGAGCTTCTGCACCTCGGCCTTGTGCCGCTCCACCCAGGCGGTCTGCATGTAGAGGCAGGCTGCGGGGTAGGGGCCGCCCAGGGCCTTGGCCGTGTCCTCGGGCGTGCGCAGATCCACCAGCACGCGGGCCTGGCCGCTGTTGAGCAGGCGGGAGGCGGTGGGTTCCGTGGTCATGCCCGCAGCGATGGTGCCCCGGTTCATGGCCTCGATGAAAGCATCGCCCGTTCCGGCGGGCACGAAGGTCACCTGGTTGAGCTTCAGGCCTGCGGAGAGCACCAGGTAGCGGGACAGGAACTGCGTAGAGGAGCCGAGGCCCGTGACGCCAAGGTTCCGATCCTTCAGATCAGCCATGCTGCGGACAGGGCCCGGGATCCGGGTCGAGACGAGCTCGACTTCGCCCGGGGCCTGCGCGAACTGGATCACGGACACCACGGCCTTGCCCTTGGACTGCATGTAGATGGTGTGATCGTAGAACCCCACCACGCCCTGGACCGTGCCCACCAGCAGGACGTCCACGCCATGGATGCCCGACCATTCGCTGCGCAGCTCAACGTCGAGACCCTCGCCGGTGAAGTAACCCAGCTGCTCCGCGAGCTTGACCGGCAGATAGATGATCTTGTCGATGCCGCCCACCATGAGCGTGATCCGCTCGGCGGCCAGGGATGGAAGGGTTCCGGCCGCCAGAATCAGGGCGAGCATCGATGACGTGAACGCGCGCTTCATGGGGCCTCCTGTCGAGCGGTCGAGCCTGGGCCCGTCCGAGATAGGTCCGAACCAAAGGATGGACGAACCGGGCCGACAGGGGGGCCTCCGCGTGACGGATAGCACATTCGGCGGCACTGAAAGGTGACTGAAAGGTCCGCTCTCTAGATTCCGGACTGTCACCAAGCCCCGCACGTCGCCATGCCTAGGCCCCTGCGCCGCATGCCCGATCCCATCTCCCCTTCTTCCCAAACAAGGAGCGCCATGAAGTTCTCAGGAATCGCCACCCTCACCGCCCTGCTGGCCGCCGGCAGCCTCCAGGCCCAGGCCCCCGAGACGGACGTGAAGGCCGAACTCGCCAAGCAGAATGCCCGCATCGCCGAGCTCGAGAAGAAGGCCAGCCCCAAGGCCGATAGTGCCCCGCTGTCCTTCCCGGAAGGCCTGACCCCCTACGTCCTGATCGACCTGACCGTGGTGGGCAAGTCCAACGCCACCGCCGATGGCCGGACCAAGGTCGATATCGGGGAGCCTTTCTTCAGCGGCAACCGCTGGGGCCTGAAGGGCCTGCTCAAGACCAACATCGATGGCCTGGACATCATCTACAAGCTGGAGAGCGAATACTTCCTCTACGACGGCGAACAGGGCAAGACCAACGCCCTGTTCAACCGTGACGCCTGGGTGGGCATCAGCGGCAAGTCCTTCGGCAAGATCACCATCGGCCGCCAGAACACCCTGGCCCGGGACTTCGCCGTGATCTACTGCGACCCCTTCAACCACGCCGAAGTGAACTACGACGAAGGCGGCTGGACCAACAACTCCAACTTCAAGTCCCTGGTCTACTACGCCGGCGCCGTCAGCATCGGTCCGGTCACCGGCGGCCCCGCCCAGACCCGCATGGACAAGGGCATCGTCTGGAAGAAGATGGAAGAAGATGGCCTGTGCTTCGGCCTCGCCTACAACCTCAACTACGAGCCCAACACGTCGGTCCGCAACTCCACCGCCGCAGTCGCCCTGGGCTGGAACGCCCCCACCTGGCACCTGGCCAGCTTCTACACCCAGGCCAACAACGCCGGTAGCACCGCCGCTGCAGCCGCCTTCGCCACGGCCCCCACGGGCTTCACGCAGAAGGCCATGTCCTTCGGCGGCAATGTCAACCTGACCCCCGCCCTGAAGATCAACGCAGGCTACTTCCACTACACCGCCGAGCAGGGTCTTGGCCACCCCGATCGTTCCGACAATGCCTACACCCTGTCGGGTTCGTTCAAGGTGAATCCGAAGTGGACTCTGTACGCCGGTCTCCAGTCCATCAAGGTCGAGAACGCGGGCATGGCCACCGCCACGGGCAGCATCCCCAATGCCTTTGTGGATGGCTCGAACGCCAAGTTCTACACTGCGGGCAGCAAGGACTCGATTTATGGCGGCGTCCGGCGCCACCTGAGCCGGAAGATCGAAGCTTACGCGGTCTACGACTACATGAAGCTGAAGGATGCCTACCTGATCAACACCCGCCAGAGCCAGGCCGAGTACGGCCTTGGCCTGCGGATTTCCGCGCTCTAGACGGCTGGGGGAGGCAGGGTCCCATGACGGGGACCCTGCCATCCGCTGGGCCTGGCGATACCGGGTCCAGCGGATTCCAGCCACCCATGCCCCCCGATAGAATCCCTTGCAAGACCATCGATCCCTAGTCCCTAATCCCGGCGCCGGACCACCGGCCCTTTCTCGCGGGTAGCAACATGTCGAACCCTGAACCCAAGGGCGGTGGATGGCAGGGGGCCAAGCCCCTGCAACTCCTGGCCACCCTCGCCGTAGGCTGTCTCCTCTATTTCGTTCTGCCTCGCATCGCACCGATGCCGGACGCCAAGTTCTTCTCCGGCACGGCCGGTGCCAAGGCCACCGCCAAGCCCGCCGACAAGGCTGGCAAACCCGGCGAGAAGGGGGCGAAGCCCGAAGCGGGCAAGTCGGTCGAGAAGCCCGTCAAGGTCGAAGCCAAGGCTGAGGCGAAACCCGCGGTGAAGACGGAAGCCAAGCCCGAAACCAAAGCCGAAGCCAAGCCCGGTGCCAAGAAGCCCGTGCTCTCCGCGAAGGAGCAGGCTGCCCTGCAGGGCGAGGCTGACGCCAAGGCCAAGTTCGAAGCGGCCGCCAAGGCCAAGGCTGACGCCGAAGCCAAGGTGAAAGCCGAGGCGGATGCCAAGGCCAAGGTCGAAGCTGAGAAGCTGCGGCAGGCGGACTGGACCCGTGGCCTGCACCTCTTCGCCATCTTCGTGGCCACCATCCTCGGGATCATCCTGCGACCCATGCCCATGGGCGCCGTGGCCATCATCGGGGTGGCCCTCACTGCCATCACCGGTACCTTGCCTGTGGCCGACAGCCTCAGCGGCTTCGCCGAGAAGACCCTCTGGCTCATCATCGTGGCCTTCATGTTCGCCCGGGGCTTCATCAAGACCGGCCTCGGCACCCGCATCGCGTACTTCTTCATGAAGCTGCTGGGCAAGCGCACCCTGGGCCTGGCCTACGGTCTCGCCGCCACCGAGTTCGTGCTGGGCCCCGTGGTGCCCAGCAACACGGCCCGCACCGCCGGCATCATGATGCCCATCGTGCGCTCCCTGGCCCGGGCCTACGGCAGCAACCCCGAGGACGGCACCGCCCGCAAGATCGGCGCCTACCTGTTCATGGCCTGCTTCAACATCGACATCATCATCAGCGCCATGTTCCTCACGGCCATGGCCGCCAACCCCATGACGCAGAAGTTCGCCGCGGACTTCGGAATCACCATCACCTGGAACAGCTGGTTCGTGGCGGCCATCGTGCCGGGCCTCGTGGGCCTGTTGGTGATCCCCTACCTGCTCTACAAGCTCTACAAGCCGGAGATCACGGAGACCCCCGAAGCGGTCGAGATGGCCACGGCCAAGCTGAAGGAGATGGGCCTGCCGTCCATGGCGGAGTGGCTCATGGTGGCGGTCTTCGCCTTTGTGCTGGTGCTCTGGGTCATCGGTGAGAAGTCCTTCGGCATCGATGGCACCACGGCCGCCCTGTTGGGTCTGGGCCTGCTGCTTATCACGGGCGTGCTGACCTGGTCCGATGTGCTGTCCGAGCACAATGCCTGGGACGTGCTCATCTGGACGGGCACCCTGATCATGATGGCGGGTTTCCTCAACAAGATCGGGATGATCCCCTGGTTCAGCAAAGTCATGGGCGCCGCCATGGCGGGCCACAGCTGGCACTTCGGTTTCCTGGTGCTCGCTTTGACCTACTTCTACGCCCACTACTTCTTCGCGAGCATGACCGCCCATGCGGGTGCCATGTATGCCGCCTTCCTGGGCGTGTCCATCGCCCTCGGCGCCCCGCCCATGTTGGCGGCCCTGGTGCTCTGCTTCTTCTCGAACCTGCACGCCAGCATGACCCACTACGGGACCGGACCGGCGGCCGCCATGTTCGGCATGGGCTATGTGCCCATCGGCACCTGGTGGCGCCTGGGCTTCATCGTCAGCGTCGTCAACATCCTCATCTGGGTGCTGGTCGGCGGCGCCTGGTGGAAGTTCCTGCACCTCTGGTAGTCCTTCACGTGTTCTAAAAGGGGAGGCGTCTGCGGATGCCTCCCCTTTCCTGCGAGGCAGCCATGCAACCTTCGGCCCTCAGTGGCATTCGCGTCCTGGAACTGGGCCAGCTCATCGCCGGTCCCTTCGCCGCGAAGATCCTCGGCGAGTTCGGGGCCGAGGTCATCAAGATCGAGCCGCCCGGTACGGGAGATCCGCTCCGCAAGTGGCGCCTGCTGAAAGATGGGACTTCTGTCTGGTGGCAGGTGCAGTCGCGGAACAAGAAGTCCGTGTCCATGGACCTGCGGCGGCCCGAGGCCCAGGCGATCATCCGCGGCCTGGTGAAAGAGACGGACGTGCTCATCGAGAACTTCCGGCCTGGCACGCTGGAAGGCTGGGGCCTGGGCTGGGAGGAGCTGCACGCCATCAATCCAGGGCTCATCATGCTGCGCATCTCGGGCTACGGGCAGACCGGCCCCTACAAGGATCGTCCGGGTTTCGGCGTCATCGGCGAAGCCATGGGCGGGTTGCGCTACCTGACCGCGGAACCGGGCCGCACGCCCGTCCGCGTGGGCGTATCCATGGGCGATTCCCTGGCGGCACTGCACGGCGTCATCGGCGTGCTGCTGGCCCTGTACCACCGTAAGGTGAATGACGGCGAAGGCCAGGTCATCGACATCGCGCTCTACGAAGCGGTCTTCAACATGATGGAAAGCCTGCTGCCGGAGTACAGCGCCTTCGGCGTGGTGCGCGAGCCCTCGGGCAGCGCCCTGCCGGGCATCGCGCCCACGAACGCCTATCGCTGCGCGGACGGTGGGTACGCGCTCATCGCGGGCAACGGCGACGGCATCTTCAAGCGGTTGATGGTGCGCATCGGCCGGGCGGACCTTGCCGCGGATCCGGGACTGGCCAGCAACGAGGGCCGCGCCGCGCGGGCCGCGGAACTGGACGGCGCCATCGGCGCCTGGTCGGCCACGCGGTCCCTGGATGAAGTGTTGCAGGTGCTCGACGAGGCGCGGGTGCCCTCGGGCCGCATCTACAATGCCCGGGACATCTCGGAGGATCCCCACTTCCGCGCCCGCGACATGATTCTCCAGGCTCAGCTGCCGGATGGCCAGCTGATCGACGTGCCGGGCATCGTGCCCAAGCTGAGCCTGACCCCGGGGCGCGTCAGGGGGCTCGCTCCGGCCCTTGGGGCGGATACGGAGGCCGTTCTGACGCGGGCGGGCGTGTCCGAAGCCGCCCTCGCCGAGTTGCGCGCCAAGGGCATACTTTGAGGGGGGTGTCCCATGCTTGAAGCCACCATTCAGGGCCACGCTGCCAGCGAAGGGAAACCTCTGTTCATCCAGGAGGTGGGCACCCGGGACGGCTTCCAGAGCGAGTCCCGGTTCATCCCCACGGCAGACAAGATCGCCCTGGTGGATGCGCTCAGCCTCTGCGGGTTGGCCAAGATCGAGGTGACCTCCTTCACGTCACCGAAGGCCATTCCGGCGCTGGCCGATGCCGATGAGGTCTTGCGGGGCATCCGGCGTCAGCCGGGAGTGGTCTACACCTCCCTGGTGCCGAACCTGAAGGGGGCGGAGCGCGCCATTGCCGCGGGTACGGATGAACTCAACCTGACCATGTCCACCAGCGAAACCCACAACCTGCTGAATCTGCGCATGACCCGAGAGCAGTCCGTGGCGCGGCTGCTGGAGGTGGTGGAGCTGGCGAAGACCTCCGGCGTGGCGCTGAATGTGTCTCTGTCCACCTGCTTCGGCTGCCCCATGGAAGGCGATGTGCCTGAGGCCGTGGTGTTCGGGTTCGCGGAGCGGTTCCTGGCTCGGGGCGTGGCGGGGATCTCGATCTGCGACACCACCGGCATGGCCAACCCCAGCCAGGTCCTCATCCTGTGTCGGCATTTCCGGGAGCGTTTCCCCGAGGCGCAGGTGACCCTGCACCTCCACAACACCCGGGGCATGGGGCTGGTGAATGTGTTGGCTGGGCTCGAAGCGGGCGTGGATCGTTTCGACGCCTCCCTGGGCGGCATCGGCGGTTGCCCCTACGCGCCGGGCGCCACTGGAAATGTCTGCACCGAGGATCTGGTCCACATGCTGCAGGCCATGGGCCACTCCGTGGACGTGAACCTGTCGCGCCTCCTGGCCGCGGCCCGGACCCTGCCGGGCCTGCTCGGCCATGATGTGCCCGGCCAGGTGGTGCACGCAGGTCTCAGCTCAGAGCTGCACCCCGTTCCGCCCAGCCTGGAAGAGACCCGGGCGCGCGCCCTGGCCCAGGGCTGATCAGCCACCTTCGATCTCATCGCTCCAGCCTTCGCCATCCTCTTCCTGGGGTTTCTCGGGGACGCGGTAGCTTTCGCTGGACCAGGCCCCAAGATCCTTGATCTGGCAGCGTTCGGAGCAGAAGGGCTTGAAGGCATTCCCCTCCCAGGAAGTGGGTGTGCGGCAGGTGGGACAGGGCCGAAGGATCATGGCTTTCAGCATATCCAGGATGATAAGGTGGTCAACTGAGAAGAAAATATGAGTTGTTTTTTGAAGATTACATTGACAAGGGCCCCATACCCCCTATGCTGGTAGTTCCAGGGCATGTGAAGCCTCGGCCTGGACCAACGGAGGAACGACATGGGCAAGATCATCGGCATTGACCTCGGCACCACCAACAGCTGCGTGGCCGTTATGGAAGGCGGCGTCCCCAAAGTGATCCCGAACCCCGAAGGGGCGAACACCACGCCTTCAGTGGTCGGGTTCAACCCCAAGACCAGTGAGCGGCTGGTGGGCGTGTCCGCCAAGCGGCAGGCCGTGGCCCAGCCCAAGAGCACCATCTACTCCATCAAGCGGTTCATGGGCCTGCCTTTTGCCGACTCGGACCGGGAACAGAAGCTCGTGCCCTACACCGTCGAGCGTGCCGACAAGGGCGGCTGCGC
>Ga0302263_10000487_pt1 | contig 15163 bp, 11 predicted proteins | sample II_Fen_N1_4_FD_194564 | JGI IMG/M metagenome (GOLD analysis project Ga0302263, IMG submission 194564) | Peat permafrost microbial communities from Stordalen Mire near Abisko, Sweden - II_Fen_N1_4 | ecosystem: Environmental > Terrestrial > Soil > Wetlands > Permafrost | place: Sweden: Abisko... | reverse complement strand
GCGGCGACGGGCCGTCCGTGCCGCCCGAGCCGGTGGCCGGCACCCTGCGCTTCCCCGCGAAGGCCGTCGCGCTGCCCGGCGGCACGCTGCTCGTGGCCGACGCCGGGCACCACTCGCTGGCCGAGCTCGCCGCCGACGGCGAGACGCTGGTCCGCCGCATCGGGTCCGGCACGCGCGGCTGGGTGGACGGCGGGCCGGACGAGGCGCGGTTCGCCGAGCCCGGTGGCGTGGCCCTGGTGCCCGACGAGCTGCGCGGGCGGCTCGGCTACGACGTCGTGGTCGCCGACACGGCCAACCACCTGCTGCGCGGCGTCGCTCTGGCCGACGGCCGGGTGACCACGGTGGCCGGGACCGGGGAGCAGTACGTCGTCGGCGGCCCCGACAACGAGCCGGCAGGCCCCGACGACCCGGCATGGGCACTGCCCGGGCCGCGACGGGTGCGGCTGTCGTCGCCGTGGGACGTCGCGTGGTCCGCCGACCTCGCGGGCTTCGTCGTCGCGATGGCGGGCAACCACACGCTGTGGCTGTTCGACGACGAGGAGGGGTCGTTCCGGCGGCTGGCCGGGACCATGACGGAAGGGCTGCTCGACGGCCCGCCCGACGAGGCGTGGTTCGCCCAGCCGTCGGGGTTGGCCGTCGGCGGCGACGGACGCGTCTGGGTGGCCGACGCCGAGACGTCGGCCCTGCGCGTGCTCGACCCGCGCGGCGCGGCCCGGTCGGGGGCGGGCGCGTCCAGCGCGCCGGTGCGCACCGTCGTCGGGCAGGGGCTGTTCGACTTCGGCCACCGCGACGGCCCTGCGTCGGCCGCGCTGGCTCAGCACCCGCTCGGCGTCGCGGTGCTGCCCGACGGCTCGGTGCTGCTCGCCGACACCTACAACGGGGCGGTCCGCCGCTACGACCCGGCGTCCGACGAGGTCGGCACGCTGGCCGACGGGCTGGCCGAGCCGAGCGGCCTGGTGGTGCTCCCCGGCGCCGACCCGGACGGCGCCGACGTGCCGGTGGTGCTCGTCGTCGAGTCCGCCGCGCACCGGCTGACCCGGCTCGCGCTGCCCACGGGCCTGGCCGGCGCGCTCGTCGACGGCGGCGCGCAGCGCACGGCGCGCCCGGTGACCGAGCTCTCCCCCGGGCCGTTGCGGCTCGAGGTCGTCTTCACCCCGGCCCCCGGGCAGAAGCACGACGACCGCTACGGCCCGTCCACGCGCCTGCGGGTGTCGGCGACGCCGCCCGCCCTGCTGGTGGCGGGTGGCGGCGACGACGTGCCGTTGACCAGGAGCATCGTCCTCGCGGCGGACGTCGCCGAGGGGGTGCTGCACGTCACCGCGCAGGCGGCGAGCTGCGACGCCGACCCCGCGGTGCCGTACCCGGCCTGCCACCTGGCGACGCAGGACTGGGGCGTGCCAGTGCGCCTCGTCGCGGGCGGCCCGACGACGCTGCGCCTGCCGCTGCTCGGCTGACCGCGCTCAGGCGGGGCGGGCCGCCACGGCGACCAGCGCCTCGAGCGTCGTGCGCACCGGCTCACCGGTCGCGGCCGTCAGCGAGGCGCCGACCTGCACGGTCCACGCCTCGTAGCCGACGTCCAGGGTCGTGGTGCCCTCGTGGGCGTCGGACGGGCTGCCACCGCGCGCGACCACCATCGGCTGCTCGTCGTCGTGCCGCACCAGCACCGCCCACTGCCCACCGCCGAGCACGTCCGTCGCCGCCGCCGCGAGCGCGCACAACCGGGCCACCACGGCCCGCTGCGCCGCCGCGACCGCCGCCGACACCGCGGCGACCAGGCGTTCCGCGGTGACCGCCGGGTCCGCCGCCGCCGGCACCGCCATCTCCCGAAGCCTCGCGCGGGCACGCTTGGCCCGGTACTGGGCGGCGTCGGCGCGCCGGAACAGCTGCCGGGCCGGCACCGCGCCGGTGATCGCCGTCGATGCCAGCCCGTACGACACCGCGGCGCCGTGCGGCAGCGGGAACTCCTCCAGGGTGCCGGCGACCACCTCGCGCACGTGGGCGCGGGCCTGCCCGACCGTGACGACGCAGAACTCGTCGCCGCCGAGCCGCGCGGCGGTGGAGCCGGGCAGCGCCTCCGTGATGCGCCGCAGCACGTCCGCCACCGCGCGCAGCAGGTCGTCGCCGGCGTCGTGGCCGAACTTGTCGTTGACGCGCTTGAGGCCGTCCACGTCGCACATGACGACGCACGTCTCCTGCCCGCCGGCCAGCGCGTGCTCGGCGGCGGCGTCCGCCACCCGCCGGTTGGCCAGGCCGGTCAGCGGGTCCTCCGCGACGAGGTGGCGCACCTGGCTCTCGAGGTCCGCCCGGGCCACGGCGCCGGCGAGGAGCCCGGCGAGCACCGTTCCGGCGGCGAGCTCGTCGTCACCGAACGGCGCACCGGGCTCCCGGCGGGTCGCGAAGATCTCCCCCCACACCGTGCCGTGCAGCACGACGGGCACCGCCATCGCGCTGGCCGCGCCGAGCTGCAGCAGGGTGTGCACCTCGCTGACGTCGCCCGCGGCAGGGTCGCCAGGCTCCCGCAGCGAGCCGTCGGGCGCGTACGCGTTGGCCACCCAGGGCTGCCGGTCCCTGATCAGCGCGAGCAGCGCCGGGCGGTCCTCGGCCCGGAACGAGGTCCGCGCCATCACGACCTCGCGGACACCCTCGGGCGGCGGGCAGACGGCGACCGGATGGCAGGTCGCCTGCTCGATGCGGCACACCGCCGCGTTCGAGGCGCCGAGCACCTCGATCGCGCACTCGGCGGCCACCTCGAGCACGTCCTCGAGCGATCCGGCCATCTCCAGGCGGCCGGCCGCGGCGGCCAGCTCCGGCACCACCGCAGCGCGCACGACGGACGCCTCGTCCACGTGCGCGCCGGAAGCGGTGGAGCCACGACGAGCCATCGGCCCATCATCGCGCGTCCGGCCGACCGCTGGGTCCCCCGCCGGGGTGAGGAATCCCGGCCGAGGCCGAGGACCTCAGGGTCGTGGGCGCCGCTCGTCGGCGGCGAGGCGCGCGAGCATCGTGTTGTACTCGTCCATCTCGGTGTCGCCGTCGCGGTCGACGCGACGGTCGCGACGGCGCGCCACGCGTTCGTCGTCGCGTGACCACGCCACGGCCACGCCGATGGCCAGCGCGAGGGTGGGCAGCTCGCCGACCCCCCAGGCCACCGACCCGCCGAGCCGCTGGTCGGCGATGGCGGACGGGCCCCACGGCCGACCCAGCCAGCCGAACCAGTCCGCCACCAGCAGCAGGTCCCCGCTCACCAGCGCCACGCCGAAGAACGCGTGGAAGGCCATCGTCGCGAACAGCAGCAGCAGCCGCTGCGGGTACGGCGGGCGGCTGGGCCCCGGGTCCACCCCGATCAGGGCGTTCGCGAACAGGTACCCCGCCAGCGAGAAGTGCACCACCATGAACAGGTGGCCCTCGGCGGTCCGCAGCGACCAGCCGAACACGTCGGTGTAGTAGAACGCCACCATCGAGCCCGCGAAGTTCAGGGCCGCGACCAGCGGGTGCGCGACGAACCGCCCGACCCGGGAGTGCACCAGGACGAGGATCCACTCGCGCGGCCCCCGCGAGGCGTCGCCGGGCAGGTGGGCGGCGCGTGCCGGCAGCGCGCGCAGCGCCAGCGTCACCGGCGCGGACAGCGCCACCAGCACCGGCACCACCATGGCCAGCACCATGTGCTGCACCATGTGCCCGCTGAACAGCACGTGCCCGTACACGTTGGGACCACCGCTGGTGACCCAGGCGAAGATCACCATGGCGGCCACCCAGGACGCGGTCCGCCCCACGGGCCACCGGTCCCCGCGGCGGTGCAGCCGCCACACCCACCGCAGGTAGACCACCAGGCCGGCGACCGCGGCGGCGGCCAGCAGCACGTCCCAGCTCCAGAGCGTGAACCAGCGGGCGGCGGTCGGCTCCGGGGGTAGCGGGTGACCGAGCACGCGGAAGGCGGCGCTGGTGTCCACCGGCGGCACGGCGGCGACCGGCGGCGCGGACGACGACAGCGCGACGGCCACCCCGGACACCGCACCCATGACGGCGAGCTCCACGAGGACCAGCCGGGTGAACGCCGCCCCCGCACCGGAGCTGAGCTGCGGGATGGTGATCCGGCGGTGCGCCAGCCCCAGGGCGCCGAGCGCCACCAGCAGCACCGCCTTGGTGACCAGCAGCAATCCGTACCGCGAGCCGAGGTCCGACCAGCCACCCACCCGGATGAAGCCGTTGACCAGGCCGGACGCTCCGACGGCCGCGAGGCACCAGCCAGCCACCACCGAGTAGCGGCGTACGGCCGCTGGCAGGTCGGTGCCGAGCCGCCGGCCGAGCACCGCCAGCGCGGCGAGCGCGCCGATCCAGACGGCGGCGCCGATCAGGTGCAGCAGCAACGCCTGGGTGGCCACCTCGTGGTGCGCGGCGCCGGAGGCGTGACCGGTGCCGGACTGCATCCACAGCGCCACCAGGGCGAGCGCGCCGGTCCAGGCCGCGCCGGTGGGGGTGCCGACGAGGAGGCACAGCACCGTGACGACGGCGGCGACGAGTGCGATGCCGGCGAGCGCCCGGCCGAGGTCGACCTGCGTGACGAACAGCCACAGCGGCGCACCGGACGTGCCGAGGTCCATCGACTGCCCCGCCACCTGGGAGTACGTCAGCACCGCGCGGGCCACGGCCAGCACCGTCCACGCCGCGGCGGCTCCGGTCGCCACCGTGGTCGCCGCGGGCCAGGCCGCGCCGACCGCGGGCGCCGCCGAGCCGGGCGGCACCCGGCGCGGCGGGTGCGCGTCCGCCGCCGCGAGCCGCGGCACGATGCCGATCGCCAGGGCCAGGGCACCCAGCGTCAGGGCCAGCGCCACGTCGGTGAGCACGTCCACCACCGGCAGCCCCCAGCGGACGGCTGCCCCGGGATCGCCGAGCACGGTGGCCGCTGCCGCTCCGGTGAAGGCGACGCCGACCAGGACGGCCACCACCGCGACGGCCCCGAGCACCGCGAGCCCGCGCACGGCGACAGCAGGGTGGCGCGTCGGCACCCGCCCAGCCTAGGCGCCCGCCGTGACCGGCGGGCTACGGCGGGCTACGACCGGCTCGGCCGGCGGGCTACGGCTGGCAGGCCCGCACGAGCACCGCGACCAGCTGATCGACCGCCGCGTCCCGGCCGGCAGGCGCGGCGCTCGTCTCCGGGGCGTCACCGGTGGCGGCCCAGGTCAGCGGCTCGCGGAGGGCGTCGAGCTGGCTGGCCCCGAAGATGACGGAGGCGATCGTCGCCGGCGCGACGTCCGGGCTGATGGTGCCCAGGGCCTGCTCGGCGGTGAGGTAGTCGACGATGTCGCCCCAGGCCACCGGGGGCATCCGGCCGTCGACCCCGTGCAGCTGGGTGAACAGCGCGTGCAGCAGGTCGGGACGTCCCAGCAGGCCGGCGACCATCGGGAAGGCGTCGGACTGGAATCGTCGGCACTGCTGCACCAGGGTGCGCAGCCCCTCGCGCAGGTCCTGCGCACCGGGTCGCGGGCAGCCGGCCGTGAACTGCCGGCCGAGCTCGGTGAACCGCTCCACCAGCGCGACGACGACGAGGTCGTCCTTGTCCGCGAAGTGGTTGTACAGCACGCCGTCGGCCACCTGGGCCTCACGGGCGATGGTCCGCGTGGTCAGGCCGGTGACGCCGTGCGCGGCCAGCAGGCGCTGCGTCACGTCGATCAGGTGCTGGCGCAGCGCCTGGGGAGGGCCGTGCTGGTCACGAAGGACACGTGCGGAGCGGGCCACCTGGCGATCCAACCATCCGCGTTCAGGTCACGTCACGCCGGCGGGTGACCGCCACGGCGACGAGGCCGGCGAGCGCGGTCCAGCCGGCGAGCACCAGCCCGGCACCGACCTGCGGGAGATAGCCCTTCCCGGGCGCGTTGCCGAGCGCCGAGGCGGCGGTGGCCGGGAGCCACCGGCCCACCGAGGACACCAGCTGGGACAACGCCGTCTCGGCGACGAACAGCCAGGCCACGGCGGCGACCACCGCTGCCGCCTGGGCGCGGACCACCGCACCCAGTGCCACGCCGAGCACGGTGTACAGGATCTGCCACACCAGCACCCCGAGCGTGCTGCGCGCGACGACGTCCCAGTCCAGCGTGACGCCCTTGGCCCCGTACCAGATCACCGCGAGGAGGATGACGGTGGCCGCCACCACCAGGCCGGCGACGAGCCCGGCCAGCGCGCCCGCCATCAGCTTGGCGGCGACCACCCGGCCGCGCCGCGGAGTCGTCAGGAACGTGTCGACCACGGTGCCGTGCCGGAACTCCCCGGCGCTCATGGTGATGCCCACGGCCAGGGAGAAGATGGCGACCACGCCGCCGTGGGCGAGGAACGTGCGCATGCCCTCGGAGGTCGCCATCCGCTCCGCGGACAGGGTCCCGGACACCACCGCACCGCTGGCCGCCATCGCGAGCAGCACCACCTGGACCAGCAGCACCCAGCGCGGCGTACGGACGGTCGCGAGCTTGGTCAGCTCCGCGCGGATCAGCGCCCTCATGCCGCCACCCCCGAGGTCAGACGCAGGAACGCACTCTCGATCGCGGCGGCGTCGTCCGGGCCGGCCGCGGCATCCGCAGTCGCCGCGAGAGCGGCGAGGGACCCGTCGAAGCGCAGCTGTCCCTGGTCGATGACCAGCACGTGGTCGGCCGTGCGGGTCACCTCGGCCAGGAAGTGGCTGGACACGAGCACCGTCCGCCCCTGCGCGGCGCTGCCGCGGAAGAACTCCCGCACCCAGGCGATTCCCTCGGGGTCCAGGCCGTTGGCGGGCTCGTCGGCGATCAGCACCTCGGGGTCCCCCAGCAGCGCGCAGGCCAGTCCCAGCCGCTGCCGCATGCCGAGCGAGTACTGCCCGACGCGACGGTCGGCCGCCGCCGTGAGCTCGACCATCTCGAGCACCTCGGCGACCCGCGCCGGGCCGATACCCGCAGCCATCGCCACCACCCGCAGGTGGTCGCGGCCCGTGCGGCCGCGATGGAAGCCGTCCGGACCCAGCAGGGCGCCGACCGAGCGGCGCGGGGAGTCCAGCTCGTCGTACCGGCGCCCGCCGAACAGCGCCTGGCCGGCAGTGGGACGCACCAGGCCCAGCAGCATCCGCAGGGTGGTCGTCTTGCCTGCGCCGTTGGGCCCGAGGAACGCCGTCACCTGGCCGGGCACCACCTGTGCGGAGACGTCCCGCACCGCCGTGACGGCACCGAACCGCTTGGTCAGGCCGATCAGCTCGACATCCATGGGTCTCGCCTCCCTTTATGAGCGTCTGTTCATGAACATGCGTTCATTATTGGCCGGAGGATGACTCCCGTCAAGCCACGACGACGGCAGGACGAAAGGCGCCCGCCGCGGGAGGTCACCGCGCGGCTGTGTCGGGAGGGTCGAGGACGTCAGGTTCCGGGCGCCACGTGGACGTCACGCGGGCAGCGGGCCGAGGACGTCACGCCTGCGGCGGGCCGGATGTCAGGGCTGCGGCTGCCCCGGTCCGGAGGGGGCGCCCGGGTCCTGCCCGCGGCGGCGGGCCAGCGCGACGGCCACTGCCGCCGCTGCCGCGATCAGCAGCGCGCCCCCGATCACGGGCCAGGAGGACCGGGCGCCGGACGACGTCCCCTCGCTCGGCGTCGGCGACGGGCTGGGCTCGGCCGGGTCGGTGCTGGCTGTCGCCGTGGCCGCGGACGTCGGCGTCGGCGTGGGCGTGGGGGTCGACGTCGGGGTCGGTGTGGGGCTCGGCGTCGGCGTCGGGGGCGCGCCCGCAGCCTCGGCGGCGACGAACGTCAGCGTCCCCGAGACGGGATGCCCGTCGGCGGAGGTGACCCGCCAGTCGACCGTGTACGTGCCCGCCGGCCGGTACGCCGCCAGCGTCTGGACCACCGCGAGAGCGTCGAGAGTCGGCTCGCCCACGCTGACCACGGTCCCGTCCGGACCCGTCACCCGCACCTCGGTGCCGAGTGCCGCGGGTGCGTCGGAGAAGTCCAGCCGTACCTGCTCCGGCGCCACCGGCACCGTCGCGCCGTCTGCGGGGTCGGACCCGGTCAGCGCATCGTGCGCCGCGGCGGGTCCGGCGCCGACGACGACGAGCGCGAGCAGCGACCCGGCCAGCACCAAGGCTCGGCGGAGCGCCGTCCGTCGCACGCCCCACGGCCGCGCCGGCGGCACGCCGGTCCGCTCCCGGAGCTCGACAGGGGCGACGGACGACCGACGCGGCGCCATGGGCCACACGGTACCGGTCGGACGGACGCCGCCGGACGAGCGCCGCTCGTCGCCAACTCGTCTCCCCGCCCGGGAACAGATCGACCCACCACGCGTGTTGGGACCGAAGTCCCACGCGAGGCCGCCGCGGCGTCGCCTCGCGCGCCGACGGTGACATCACGCCCGGCTTCCCGGCCCCGGCCGGCAGCACTGTCCCGGAAGGCCCCATGTCCCAGCACACCTCCGCCGACGCGCGCATCGCGAGCGCCGCCGGACCCGAGACCGGCAGCCCGGCGACCGGCAGCCCGGCGCCCGTCGGCCCCGCGAGCGCCCCCGGGCTGCACGCCCCCACGCACCGCGAGATCCTCACGATCATCGGCGGGCTGATGATCGGCATGTTCCTCGCCGCGCTCGACCAGACGATCGTCGCGACCTCCATCCGGACCATCGGCGACGACCTCAACGGTCTGTCGCTGCAGGCGTGGGTGACCACCGCCTACCTGCTGACCTCGACGATCGCCACGCCGCTGTACGGCAAGCTGTCCGACATCTACGGCCGCAAGCCGTTCTACCTCGGCGCGATCGTGCTGTTCGTCGCCGGCTCGCTGCTGTCCGGCACGGCGACCTCGATGTACGAGCTGGCACTCTTCCGCGGCCTGCAGGGGCTGGGCGCCGGCGGCCTGATGTCGCTGGCGATCACCATCCTCGGCGACCTCGTCGCCCCGCGGGAGCGCGCTCGGTACCAGGCCTACTTCCTCGCCGTGTGGGGCACCTCGTCGGTGCTCGGCCCGGTGGTCGGCGGGTTCTTCGCCGGCACCGCGACCATCTTCGGCATCGCCGGCTGGCGCTGGGTGTTCCTCATCAACGTGCCGCTCGGCCTGCTGGGCATCCTCGTGATCTGGCGGGTGCTGCACCTGCCGCCGCTGCGCAAGGTGCAGCACAAGATCGACTGGCCGGGCGCGTTGGCCCTGGTCATGGCGCTGGTGCCGTTGCTCCTCATCGCCGAGCAGGGCCGCACCTGGGGCTGGACCTCGACGAGCGCGCTGGCCTGCTACACCGTCGGCCTCGTCGGCATCGGCCTGTTCCTCGTCGCGGAGATCCGCGCCGGCGACGACGCGATCCTGCCGCTGCGGCTGTTCAGCACCCGGACGTTCTCGGTGGGTGCGATCGCCAACGTGGTGATCGGCATCGGGATGTTCGGTGGGCTGGCCACGCTGCCGCTGTACCTGCAGATCGTCCGCGGCCTGAGCCCGACGAAGGCCGGCCTCGCCCTCATCCCGTTCACGCTCGGCATCATGGTCGCGTCCGTGGTCGCAGGGCAGACCACCGCGCGCACCGGCCGGTACAAGGTGTTCCCGGTGGGCGGCACGGTGCTGATGGCGCTCGGTGCGGCGCTGTTCTCCCGGCTCACGCCGGGCACGCCGATGCCGGAGTTCTTCGCCTACTCGGTGCTGTTCGGGCTGGGCCTGGGCTTCGTCATGCAGCCCCTGGTGCTCGCCGTGCAGAACGCGGTGCCGGCGCGTGACATGGGGGTGGCCACCTCGTCGTCGCTGTTCTTCCGGCAGATGGGCGGCACCCTGGGCACGGCGGTGTTCCTCTCGGTGCTGTTCTCCACGGTGGGCGGCAACATCGCGGCGGCGTTCCGTACGGCCGCCGGCACCCCCGCGTTCCAGGCCGCGCTGGCCGACCCGGCCGTCAAGGCCGACCCGGCGAACGCCCCGGTGCTGACCATGCTCGCCGGCGGCCCCGCGCCGTCGATCGACAACTCCTCGTTCATCAGCGCGCTGGACCCGCGCCTCGCGCAGCCGTTCCTCGACGGGTTCGCGCAGTCGGTGGACCAGGTGCTGCTCATCGCCGCGGTGATCCTGCTCGCGGGGATCGTCCTGACCGTGCTGCTGCCCGAGCTGCCGCTGCGCACCATGTCCGGCATCCAGGGCCGCCAGCAGGAGGACCAGGCCGCCGACGAGGCGCTGGCCACCCAGGCAGCGGCCGACGCGGCCGTGGCCGACGGGGCAGAGGCCGACCGGGCCGTCGGCGACGCGCTGCCGGCCGACCAGGCGCGACGTCCGGGCGACGGTGTGATGTCCGCGATCGGTGGCGTCACCGCCGTCGTCGCCGTCCAGGCCGCCCAGGCCGGCCACGGTCGTCGGGCGCAGCGCGTCGCGCCGGACGAGACTCGTCTCGCCGACCTCGACACCATCACCGACACAGGCGCCGACCTCGACACCGACGAGAAGAGCAGCACCGACCGGAGGTAAGCCGATGGGTACCACCGCCAGCCCCGTCCCGCCGAGAGCCACCACGCCCGAGAGCGTCGGCCCCGAGGCGGTGGCCACGCCAGTCGCGACCGACACCCGCGGTGTCACCCGGCGGGCCGTCCTGGTCGGCGCCGGCGCTGCGACGCTCGGCGTCGCCGCTGTCGGCGTGCTGGCGGCGTGCAGCCCGAGCTCGTCCGGGGGTAGCGGTGGAGGTGGGACGCCCGGTGGCCCGCTCGCGCAGCTGGCGGACATCCCGGTCGGCGGTGCGGTCTCGGCCCAGATCGACGGCAAGCCGGTCCTCCTGGTCCAGCCGACCGCGGGCACCGTGGTGGGTCTGACGGCGATCTGCACCCACCAGGGCTGCACCGTCGCGCCGGGCAACGGCGAGCTGGACTGCCCGTGCCACGGGTCGGTGTACGCCCTGGACGGCTCCGTGGTCCAGGGGCCGGCCTCCGCGCCACTGGCCACGGTGGACGTGCACGTCGCCAACGGCGCCGTGCTCGCGGGGAAGGCGTAGGGCCGTGCGCACCAGTGGGACGGCCTGGCTGCAGCGGATCGTCGTCGCGCTGTGCGTGGTGACGTCGGGACTGGTGCACCTCTACCTGTGGCAGCAGAGCATGCACCGGGTCGCCATCGTCGGGCCGGCGTTCCTGGTCAACGGGGTGGCGGGCATCGTCATCGGCGTGCTGCTGCTCACCTGGCGGCACCCGATCCCGCTGCTGCTGGCGATCGGGTTCGGGCTGGCGACCCTCGGTGCGTTCGTCGTCGCGACGAGCTCCTACGGCCTGTTCGGCGTGCACTCGCGCTGGCAGGGCTGGGCGGAGTGGACGAGCGCGATCAGCGAGGCGCTGGCGATCGTCGTCGGGATCTGGGGTCTGGCCGTGGAGCGTCGCATCGCCCGCACCGGCTGGTAGCGGCGCGCGGCACCCCCACTCGCGCTAGCCCCAGACGAGTCCCCACCCGGGGTCGACCAGCACCGCGGCGACGTCGGCGAGCACCCGCGAGCCGAGCTCGCCGTCCACCAGCCGGTGGTCGAAGCTCAGCGCCAGCTGCGTGACGTAGCGCACCTTGATCTTGCCCTTGTGCACCCACGGCTGCTGCCGGATGGCGCCGAACGCGAGGATCGCCGCCTCGCCCGGGTTGAGGATCGGCGTACCGGTGTCGATGCCGAACACCCCGACGTTGGTGATGGTGATGGTGCCGTCGGACAGCGCGGCGGGCGTGGTGCGGCCGGCGCGTGCCGTCGAGGCCAGCGCGGAGATCTCCTTCGCCAGCGGCAGCAGCGGCAGCCGGTGCGCGTCCTTGATGTTGGGCACGACGAGCCCGCGGGGCGTCGCCGCCGCGATGCCGAGGTTGACGTAGTGCTTGTAGACGATCTCCTGCGTCGCCTCGTCCCAGGTCGCGTTCACCTCCGGGTGCCGGTGCACCGCGAGCAGCAGCGCCTTGGCGGCGATCAGCAGGGGAGTGACCTTGACGTCGGCGAACTCCCGGTCCGCGCGCAGGTGCTCGACGAGCCGCATGGTCGCCGTGACGTCGACCGTGTGGAACACCGTGACGTGCGGCGCCGTGAACGCGCTGGTCACCATGGCCTCGGCGGTGCGCTTGCGGACGGACTTCACCGGGACCCGCGTCTGCCGGCTGTCCGGCGACACCGTGCCACTGGCCAGCCAGGGCGCGTCGTCACCGGGGTAGGTGGCCAGGCCGCGGGGCTGGGCGCGCGACTGCTGCTCGAGCACGTCCTCGCGCGTGACGATGCCGCCGGGGCCGGTCGGCGTCACCATCTCGAGGTCGACGCCCAGGTCCCGCGCCAGCTTGCGGATGGGCGGCTTGGCCAGCGCGTGCGGCGACCCCGTCGATCCCCCGCCGGACGACGAGCCCGCAGCGGACGACGAGCCCGCGGCCGACGGGACCGCGGCCGAGGGGGCACTGCTGGGCGCCGACATGGCGGCGGCCACCGGGACGCGGCGACGCCGCGCGCTCCCTCCGGCGTCCACGCCGTAACCGACCAGCACCGCCCCGCTCTCCTCGTCCCGGGCGGCGGTGTCGCGGGCGGCGGCGATCTCGTCGGCTCCACCCGGCTCCTCCGACGTGCGCGTCGGGTGGCCGGCGCCGCCGTGGTGCGACGGCGCGACCGCGGTCCGGGGCGCGGCCACACCGGCGTCGGGGCCGGCAGGCCCGGCAGCGCCCGCCGGGTCGGTGTCCACCTCGATGATCGGCGTGCCGACCGCGACCGTCGTCCCCGGCTCGACGAGGATCCGGGACACCACGCCCGCCCACGGGCAGGGCAGCTCGACCAGGGACTTCGCGGTCTCGATCTCCACGAGCACCTGGTTGACGGCGACCACGTCGCCGACCGCCACCCGCCACTCGACGACCTCGGCCTCCGTGAGGCCCTCCCCGGCGTCGGGCAGCCCGAACTGCTGGAACGTCGGCATCGGCTCAGTACCCCATCGCTCGGTCGACCGCGTCCAGCACCCGGTCCACGCCGGGCAGGTACTCGTGCTCGAGCTTGGCCACCGGGTAGGGCGCGTGGAACCCACCGACCCGCAGCACGGGCGCCTGCAGGTGGTAGAAGCACTCCTCGGTGATCCGCGCGGCCACCTCGGCGCCGGACCCGTAGAGCACCGGCGCCTCGTGCACCACCACGCAGCGGCCGGTGCGGCGCACCGACGCGGCCACGGTGGGGGTGTCCAGCGGCGACAGCGTGCGCAGGTCGACCACCTCGATGCTGGTGCCCTCGGCGGCGGCCGCCTCGGCGACCTTCAGTGCGGTGGCCACCGTCGGCCCGTACGCGACGAGCGTCAGGTCGGTGCCGGCGCGCACCACGCGCGCGGTGTCCAGGGCTCCCGACGCGCCGGCAGGGCGCGCCTCGTCGTCCCGGGGCCCGGACTGACCGGGCTCCGCGTGCGCGCCGGACGACGGCAGCGCCGGCCCGAGGTCGACGTCGCCCTTGTCCCAGTACCGGCCCTTCGGCTCGAAGAACAGCACCGGGTCGGGCGACGCGATCGCCGCGCGGATCATCGTGTAGGCCTGCGCCGGGTCGGACGGCGTCACCACGCGCAGCCCGGCGGTGTGCGCGAACAGCACCTCGGGCGACTCGCTGTGGTGCTCCACCGCGCCGATGCCGCCGCCGTAGGGGATGCGGATGACGACGGGCACGGTCAGCCGTCCGCGCGAGCGGTAGTGCATCTTCGCCAGCTGGGTGGTGATCTGGTCGAACGCCGGGAAGACGAACCCGTCGAACTGGATCTCGCACACCGGCCGGTAGCCGCGCAGCGCCAGCCCGATCGCCGTCCCGACGATGCCCGACTCGGCCAGCGGCGTGTCGACCACCCGGTCGTCGCCGAACTCGGCCTGCAGGCCGTCGGTGACCCGGAACACGCCGCCGAGCCGGCCGACGTCCTCGCCCATGACGAGCACGCGCGGGTCGTCGAGCATCGCGCGCCGCAGGCCGAGCGTGATGGCCTTGGCGAACGTCAGCCGCTGCACCCCGGTGAGGCCAGGCGCCGCGTCCGCGCTCGGCGGGCCGGACGTCGCCGGGGTGGTGGCCCCGGGGCCCGTCGGCGGGCGGTCGGTCGTCGTGGTCATCGGGTGCCCTCCTCGGGGTCGGCGAACGAGGCCTCGTACCGCTCGAACCACGCCCGCTCGGCGTCCACGACGGCATGCGGCGTGGCGTACACGTGCTCGAACATCGACGTGGTCGCCGGCTTGCCCATCGCCCGGACCTCGGTGCGCAGCCGCGCGCCGAGCGCGTCGGCCTCGTCGGCCAGCTCGGTCCCGAACACCTCGGGCAACTCGCCGATCGCCGAGAGATAGGCGCGCAGCCGGTCGATCGGGTCGCGGCGGCGCCAGAAGTCCTCCTGCTCGGAGCTGCGGTACCGGCCGGGGTCGTCGGACGTGGTGTGCGCGCCCATCCGGTAGGTCAGCGCCTCGACGAAGGTCGGCCCGCCGCCGCTGCGGGCCCGCTCCAGCGCCTCCGCCGTCACCGCGTAGCAGGCGAGCGCGTCGTTGCCGTCCACCCGGACGGACGGGATGCCGAACCCGGGCGCGCGGTCGGCCAGCGGGACGCGGGCCTGCTTGGTCGTCGGCTCGCTGATGGCCCACTGGTTGTTCACGCAGAAGAGCACCACCGGCGCCTGGTTCACCGCGGCGAACACCATGGCCTCGTTGACGTCGCCCTGCGAGGTGGAGCCGTCACCGAAGTAGGTGAGCACGGCCGTGTCGCGCTCCGGGTCGCCGGTGCCGACCAGGCCGTCGCGCGCGACGCCCATCGCGTACCCCGTCGCGTGCAAGGGGTGGGCGCCGACGACGAGCGTGTACAGGTGGAAGCCGTGCGCGGCCGAGTCCCAGCCGCCGTGGTCGACACCACGGAACAGCCGCAGCACGTCGGCGAGGTCGACGCCGCGCACGTGGGCGACGGCGTGCTCGCGATAGCTGGGGAACACCTGGTCCTGGCGGCGCAGCGCGTACGCGGAGCCGACCTGCGCCGCCTCCTGGCCGAGGGCCTGCGCGAACAGCGCCAGCTCGCCCTGCCTCTGCAGCGCCGTCGCCTCGGTGTCGAACCGGCGGGCCAGCACCATGTCGCGGTACATGCCGCGCAGGGTGTCGGGGGCGAGGGCCGCCGCGGCGTCGTCGTACCGGGGGTCGGAGACGCGCTCACCGGCGGGGGTGAGCAGGCGGACCAGTCCGACCTCGGACAGCGGGCCGGGCGGGGGGGTCGTCACACGGTTCTC
>Ga0302263_10000486_pt1 | contig 15171 bp, 12 predicted proteins | sample II_Fen_N1_4_FD_194564 | JGI IMG/M metagenome (GOLD analysis project Ga0302263, IMG submission 194564) | Peat permafrost microbial communities from Stordalen Mire near Abisko, Sweden - II_Fen_N1_4 | ecosystem: Environmental > Terrestrial > Soil > Wetlands > Permafrost | place: Sweden: Abisko... | reverse complement strand
CGCCCGGGTGCGATCCGCCGCGGCGTCAGGCCGGAGACCGCGATGCCCGCTTCGGCCGCGGTGCGCACGATCCGCGCCTCGTCGAGGCCGTCCGGGAGATAGGCGAGCACGTGGAGGCCCGCCGACGCGCCCACCGGCTCGATGTCCGGCAGGTGGCGCGCCAGCGAGGCGAGGAGGGCGTCGCGCCGGCGCCGGTAGATGGGGCGCATGCGGCGCAGGTGCGCATCGACCTCGCCGTGCTCCAGCAGGTCCGCGTAGGTCAGCTGGTCGAGCGCCGGCGACCCCTGGTCGACCGCCTCCTTGGCCAGGGTGAGCGCAGCCGCGATCTCCGGTGGCGCCACCAGCCACCCCAGGCGCAGCCCGGGAGCGAGCGTCTTGCTCGCGGACCCGGCGTACACGACGGACGACGGCGCCAGCCCCTGGAGCGCGCCGATGGGTTCGCGGTCGTAGCGGAACTCCGCGTCGTAGTCGTCCTCGACGACGAGCCCCCCAGTCGCCCGCGCCCAGGCCAGGAGCGCAGCCCGCCGCGCCGGGGAGAGGACGGCGCCGGTCGGGTACTGGTGGGCCGCGGTGACGAGCACGGCATCGACGCCCGCCGCGCCCAGACGGTCCACGAGGATGCCGTCGCTGTCGACGGGGATGGCGACGGGCTCCAAGCCGCCCGCATGGACGATGGCGCGGTACTCGGGGTCGAACGGGTCCTCGAGCGCGAACCGCCGACCGCCGCGCGCCGCCAACACGCTCGCCACGAGCCCCAGGCCCTGCGCGAACCCCGAGCTGATCACCACGTCCGCCGGGTCGGCCGCGGTTCCCCTGACCCGGTTCAGGTACGACGCGAGCGCGACCCGAAGCTCCGGGACGCCCCGCCCTCCCAGGTACGAAAGCCGGTCAGCGGGAGCCTCCGCGAGCGCCCGCCGGAGCGACCGCACCCAGGCGGCGCGGGGGAACTCGGTCACGTCCGGGCGCCCGGGTCGGAAGTCGAAACGGTACGTGGTGGGCTCGAGGTCCCGTGGCGGCGGGGCGGTTGAGCCCGCGCCCTCCGCCACGCGCGTCGCCCCTCCGGGTCGCGCCACGAGATACCCCTCGGCGACGAGCTGTTCGAACGCCTCGACGACGATCCCGCGCGACAGCCCCAGCTGCGCCGCGAGCGCCCGGGAGGAGGGGAGGGGAGCGCCGGCGTCGAGGCGCCCGTCGCGGACGGCCTCACGCAGCCCGCGCGAAAGCTGCCGGTGGAGCGGCTCGCGTGACGCGCGGTCGAGCGGCACGTGCAGCTCAAGTGACAAACTGGTCCTTGATCGCATCCTTGAACTGGACCTTATCAGAGGACCACTGCTGCCGCAGGATCCACTCAGATCACGAACGCACCCCAGGAGGTCCACCGTGGACATCGCGTCCCTCGCCATCATCGCCATCGGCCTGCTCGCGCTGCTCGGCGCGGCGGCCGCCAACCTCGGCTCCGATAGCCGCGACGGCTTCGGCGTCGATCATCTCCCCCGCGACATCGCCCCGAGGATCCGCTGATGACCGACCCGATCACGACCACGACCCCGATGCCGATGCCGACCTCGACCACCGACGGGGCAGGTCTCGCGACCTGGGACGACCTTGCGGCCGCCGACCCGGCGCTGGCCGCCACGGCCAGGGCCCTCCTCGAGCGGACCGGGACCGGCGAGGGCCTCCTGGCCACCGTCCGCGGCGACGCCCCGCCGCGCATCCACCCGGTGAACGTCTCGATCGTGGATGGGCGGCTGGTCACCGTCGTCCTCGCGGGGTCGGCGAAGGCCGCGGACCTGCTGGCCGACGGCCGATATGCCCTCCACGCCCACCAGGACCCTGCGGTCCCGCATGAGCTCCTCCTCCGCGGGCGCGCCGTGCGGGTGACGGATCCGGCGCGGCGGGCGCGCCTCGTCGAGGGCTGGGCATTCACCGTCCCGGCCGACGCTCACGTCCTCGACCTGAGGATCGAGCACGCGCTCCTCGGCGAGCGCGCGGACCCGGAGGCGTGGCCGCCGGTGTACCACTCGGTGCGGCCTGGGGCGGCGGCGCCGCGCTGAGGGGCCGTCGCGGCGCCAAGCCCTGGGCGGCCCTGGATCCTGAGCGGTGCCGGCGGCGCTGGCGGCGCCGGCGTTGCTGAGTCGCCGGTGCATCGGAACCGGGGGTCCCACGAGGAGCACGACCGCCGAACCCGAGGTTGGGGCGCCGAGTCGTGCGGCAGCCGCCCCGCCATGATGCTGGCACGCATCAGGGGCTGGGTGGGGCTTGAGCGGGTCGGTGCGGCATGGGGCGGCGGCGCCGCGCAGGGGCCGTCGCGGCGCCAAGCCCTGAGCTGCCCTGGGTCCTGAGCGCGGCGGCGGCGGCGCCGGCGGGTGCTGAGTCGCCGGTGCATCGGAACCGGGGGTCCCACGAGGAGCACGTCCGCCGAACCCGGGGTTGGGGTGCCGAGTCGTGCGGCAGCCACCGCCTGCTGATGCCTGGGCGCATCAGCGGCGGGAGCGGCCAGCTGGCGCCCGGCCCCGTTGCCAGGCCCGAGGCGAACCGCCTTCAGCCCCCGAACATCACCATCTGGCGGGCGCCGGCGCCGGCGCGCAGCCGGTCGAACGCGTCCTCGAGGTCGGCCAGCGGCAGGCGCCGGTCGATCAGCCGGTCGATCGGAAGCCGGCCTGCCAGGTAGGCCTCGGCGTAGCGCGGGAAGTCGATCGCCGCAACCGCCGACCCATAGTTGGAGCCCAGGATCCGCCGGCCGCCGTCGACGAACGGGAACGGCTCGAACGCCGCCACCTGCCCGAACTTCGTGAGCCCCACGAGGACGGCGGTCCCGCCGGGCTGCAGCGCGGCGATCGACTGGGCGATCGTCTGCGGGAGGCCGATGGCCTCGAACACGTACTCGGGGCCGCCGTCGCCGGCCGCCTCCTTGATCCCATCCACCGCGCCGGCCGGGTCGGCAGGGTCGCTCTCGACCCAGTGCGTGGCCCCGAGCTCGCCCGCGAGGTCGATCTTGGCGCGACTCACGTCCACGGCCACGATCCGGCGCGCGCCCGCGAGCACCGCGCCCATCACGCACGAGAGGCCCACGCCGCCGAGCCCGATGACGGCGACCGTCGACCCGTACGGGACGCCGGCGGTCTTGAGGACGGCACCCACGCCCGTGGACACGCCGCAGCCGATCAGCGCCGCCACCTCCGCCGGCACGCCGTCCGGCATCGGGACCACGGCGCTCGCGGGGACGACCTGGTAGGTGCTCATCGTCCCGATGGACAGGTAGGCGAGCACCGGCGAGCCGTCCGGTCGGGAGAGGCGCGTGGTGCCGTCGGCCTGCGCATGGCGGAGGGACGGCGAGCCGGAGCAGAGCCACTGGCGGCCGCGCTGGCACTCGCGGCAGCGCAGGCACGGCGCGTACCACGAGAGCGCCGCCGGTCGCCCCACGGCCGAGGGGTCCAGCCCGGCGCCCACCGCCTCGATGACCCCGGCGCCCTCGTGGCCCATGACGATGGGCCCCGGGCGCACCCAGTCGCCGTCGCGGACGTGCAGGTCGGAATGGCACACGCCGGCGCTCGTCATGCGGATGAGCACCTCACCCGGGCGCGGGTCGTCGAGGACCAGCGTCTCGATAGCCGTGGGCTGGCCGGCCGCGTTGATGACCGCCGCTTCGATCTCGCGCACCGCGCCGCCTCCGCTGTCTCGTGCGCCGGGCCGGCGCGTGGTGCCATGGTGCCCCGGCTAGCCCGTGGTCTGCAGCCCCGCCGCGATGCCGTTGATCGTGGCGCCCACGACGGCGCGGATGGGGCCCGTCACCTCGGGCCCCGCGCCGGCGGCCTCCGCCGCGCGGAGCCGGGCGAGGAGCTCCACCTGGACCGCCGAGAGGGCGTCGATGTAGGGCGCGCGCAGCTCGGTGGAGCGGGCGAGCGTCGCGCGGCCCTCGAGCAGGCGGTGGCGTCCCGTGACCAGCATCAGGAGGCGCACCGAGCGGGTGAACTCGGCCTCGATGAGGCCACGGATCGCGACCGCCTCGGCGCCGCCGGCGAGGTCCGCGTAGCGCCGGAACGTGGCGAGGTCCACCTTGGCCAGGCTGAGCTCCCCGTTGTCCAGGACCGACGCGAAGAACGGCCAGCGCCGGTAGAGCTCCGCCAGGTGCGCGAGGACCTCCCGTCCGCCGCGGTCCGTGATCGCCTCGAGGGCCGTGCCAAGGCCGTACCAGCCCGGCAGATTGACGCGCGCCTGGGACCATGCGAAGACCCACGGGATCGCCCGCAGCGAGCCCAGGTCCAGCGCATCGCTCGCGTCGCCCATGCCGCCCTTCGGCCGCGACGAGGGCCGCGAGCCCAGGCCCAGGCCGCCGATGAGACCGATCGGCGTCGCGGCCGAGAAGAACGCCGCGAACCCGCGGTGCTCGATGAGTGCCCGGTACGCGGTGCGCGAGATCGCGGTGAGCTCGGCCATCGTGGCCGTCCCGGTCGCTCCGGCGGCGGCCACCACCTCCTCGTGCTCGGGCGTGGAGGCGAGGAGCGCCGCGGCAGCGACCTGCTCGAGGTGGCGCTGCGCGATGGTGACGTCGGCGTAGTGGGCGGCGATGACCTCGCCCTGCTCGGTGAACTTGAGGCGGCCGTCGACCGAGCCCGGCGCCTGGGCGAGGATGGCCCGGTTCGCCGGCCCGCCGCCGCGTCCGATGGCCCCGCCGCGGCCATGGAACAGCGTGAGGGTGACGCCGTGCCGGCGGGCGACGCCCACGAGCGCCTCCTGCGCCCGGTAGAGCAGCCAGTTCGCCGCCAGGAAGCCGCTCTCCTTGGACGAGTCCGAGTACCCGAGCATCACCTCCTGGGCGTCGCCGCGTGACCGGAGGTGCGCGCGGTACGCGGGGTCGGAGAGGAGGTCGTCGAGCAGGGCCGCGGCGCCGCCGAGCGCGTCGGCGGACTCGAGGAGCGGCACGACATCGAGGACGGGGAGGGCCGCTGGCAGGTCGCCGAGGGCGGGGCTGGGGCGCCCGAAGGGCTCCGGCCCGGCGGCGAGGCGCGCCAGCTCCAGCACGTTAGCGACGTCCTCGGGCGACGTGGTGAAGCTGATGACATAGCGGCGGCAGGCCTCGAGTCCGAAGCGGGCCTGGATCCGCGCGATGGACCGGAACGTCGCGAGGACCTCGGCGAGGGGCACGCCGTCGGAGACCTCGAGGTCGGGACCGGCGCCGGCCCGGAGCGCCTCGAGCGCGGCCCGGTGCACCGCCGCGTGCTGGCGGACCTCCAGCGAGGCGAGGTGGAACCCGAACGTCGCCAGCTGCCAGCGCAGGTCCGCGAGCTCGCCGAAGGCGACGCGTGCCAGGCCGTCGGCGACGAGCGCCTCCTGGAGCACGGCGAGCTCCGCGTCGAGGGCCGCCGGGTCGCGGTAGCCGCCCGCGCGCGGCGCGGTCTCGCCGGTGAGCGCGGCCCGCGTCCGCCGGATGCGCTCCGCGATGGCGCCGAGGCGCTGGCGGTAGGGTTCGTCCGGGAAGCGGCGCTGGAGCTGGCGGACCGTGTCATTGAGCTCCTCCGCGTCTCGGACGAGCGCGGTGTCGAGGGCCCGGTCGAGTCGCGAGGCCGGGACCCGGGCCGCGATCGTCTGCATCAGGCGGCCCGCCACGGCCTCGTAGCCGCGGAGCAGGTGGTCCGCCTGGAGGCGAGCGGCCTGGAGGGTCACATCCGAGGTGACTCCCGGGTGCCCGTCGCGGTCCGAGCCGATCCACGATCCCAGCCGCAGCAGCGCCGGCGTCTCGACGGGCCGCGTCCCTGTCCGCCCGGCATCGCCGGCGAGGGCCAGCGGACCGGGGCGGCCGCCGAGCGCGTCCAGCGCCCGGTCGACCGCGCGCTGGAAGTGGGGTACGGCCACGAACAGCGTCTCGTCGAAGATCGCGAGCTCCGAGCGGACCTCGTCGAGCGGCGTCGGCGCGATCGAGCGCAGGTCCGCCGTGTGCCACAGGAGCGTGATCTCCTCGCGGAGCCGGCGGCGGACATCCGCGTCCTCGTCGGGCGTGGTGAGCGGGTCGTCCAGGGCGTCGAGCAGCCGCCGGATCCGGCGCTGGGCCACGAGGAGGGTGCGGCGCCGGGCCTCGGTCGGATGGGCCGTGAGGACCGGGTGGATCTCGGTCCGGACGAGCATCGCCGCGACCTGCGCCCGGTCCCGCGTGGTGCCCAGCAGCGCGACGGCCTCACCCAGGGAGTCGTCGATCGCGCGGCCCCGGGCCTGCCGCGCCCGCGTACGCAGGACCCGGATCCGCTGACGCTCCTCGGCGAGGTTGACGAGCTGGAAGTAGATCGTGAACGCCTTGCCCACGGCGGCAAGCGACGGCAGGTCCAGCGCGGCGATCTCCGCGGCGAACTCCGCGACGATCTCCGCGGTGAGCCTCTGCCGCTGACCGTCCGGCTCGGCCGGGAGGTCCGGCTCGCCGCGCCGGACGGCGATCATCCGCCGGCGGATGCGCTCGACCTGGGCGAACAGCTCGCGACCGCCCTGTTCGGCCACGACCTGGCCCAGCAGCGAGCCCAGGAGGCGGACCTCGCGGCTGAGCGGGTCGCGGGCGCGCGCCAGCCCGGGGCCTGCGGGCTCCGCGGCGACCGCCGGGAAGCGGGCCACCCTGATTCGCGCGGACCCGGACCGGTGCGGGTGCTCGGCACGGGGTGTCATCGGCGGAATCATGCCGGTACGGCACCTGCATGTCAGCCGTCCGTGGGTTACGGTTCGACTGCAAGGGCACCGTCCCGCTACCGGGCCGCAACCGACCTCGGTAGCGGAGACGCCTAGGCTTGACGTGTGATCAAGATGGCCAAGCACGGAGACGCCGCCCACGCCGACCCGATGCCAGACGTCGGGCGCGGTGATGGGGAGGTTGCGCGCGCCACCGAGCCCCACCAGCCTGATGCCCCACCCGAGCCCCACCTGCCGGATGCCCCACCGCCGCACGACCCCGTGGCGCAGCTCCGCTTCCTTCACGAGCTGCTGCGTCTCGCGACCACCGCGCGGACGTGGGAGGAGCTTCTCGAGACCGTGATCGACGGGGCCCGGACCGGGATGCGGGCCGCGGTCTCGTCGCTCTACCTCATGGACCGCGACGGGCTGTCGCTCACCCTCGCGGCCACCAACGGCATCGACCGTCACCACATCGGCCGCGCGGTCGTGCCGTTCGGGGAGGGGATCACCGGGCGCACCGCCGAGACCCGCACGCCGATCATGGTCGACGACATCGCCGACGACCCCCGCTTCCTGTGGGTCCGCGGGCTGGACCAGCGGCGCTTCATCACCTCGATGCTGTCCGTGCCCCTGGCCTGGCACGACCAGGTCATCGGCGTCCTCAACGTGCAGACCGAGGAGCGGCGCCGGTTCACCGAGGAGGACGTCGCCCAGCTGTCCGCCATCGCGGACCTGCTCGCCGGCATCCTGGAGAAGGGCAGGCTCCAGCGGGAGGCGGAGGCGCAGGTCGCGCAGCTCAAGGCGCTCGACCAGGCCCGCAACGAGCTCATCGCCCTCGTGACCCACGAGCTGCGGACCCCGCTCGCCGTCGTCCGCGCCTACACGGACCTCCTCGCCGAGGAGCCACAGCTCGACGGGCGGTTCTCTCGCGACCCCGTGCGGCGCCAGACCCGCGCCGCCTGGCACCAGGGCACCGTCGAGCAGGTCGAGCGGCTTGACCGCCTCGTCGACTCCATCCTGGAGTCCGTCCGCGTCGTGCCCGACCGGCCCGCGGAGCAGCACTCCATCGACCTCAACGAGTTCGTCGAGGATCTCCTCGAGGACGTGGCGCCCCTGCTGCACCGGCATACGCCCGGGATCGCGCGGTCGCGGCACCTGCACGTCCTGGCGGACCCGGCCCGCCTCCGCCAGGTGCTGGAGCACCTGCTGGAGAATGCCGTGAAGTACGCGCCGCCCGACACGCGGGTGGAGCTGGACTGGACCCTCGTCGAGGGTGTGGTCCGGATCGGGGTCTCCGACGAGGGACCCGGCATCCCGCCAGAGTGGCGGGAGCGAATCTTCGAGCCCTATTCCCGTCGGGACACGCTCACGGCGCGGGGGTCCGGCATCGGGCTCTACGCCGCTCGGCGCCTGGCGGAATCCATGCGGGGACGGCTCTGGTGCGAGCCAGCGCCGGGGGGTGGTGCGCGGTTCGTGCTCGCGCTGCCCGCCTCCGTCGCCGCCTGATGCTGAAAGTGAGGCACCTCCTGTGATCGGTACGAGACCGCTCCGGATCCTGGTCGTGGACGACGACCCCGCGATGGTGGGAGCCATCACCGCGCTGGTGGGCACGGAAGGCCACCAGGTCATCACCGCGTACGATGGCCTCACGGCCGTCAAGCGCTTCCGCGAGGAGCGGCCGGACCTCGTCCTGCTCGACCTCGCGATGCCGGGCCCGGACGGGTTCACCGTCATCGGCCAGCTGCGCGCGTCTGGCAATGTCCCCGTGCTCGTGGTCTCGGGCGAGAGCGCCGAGGCTGCCAAGGTCAAGGCCCTGGGCATCGGGGCCGACGACTACCTCGTCAAGCCGTTCGGCAAGCAGGAGCTGCTCGCCCGGATCTCCGCGGTGATGCGCCGCGTGGACCTGGCGGGCGCGGGCCGCGTCGGCGGGTCGGACGGCGGGGCGCCGGGCGTCCTGACCGCCGGGTCGCTCACCCTGGAGCCGGCGCGCCACGAGGCGCGCGTCGGGGCCATCTCGCTGGGGCTGACGCCCACCGAGTTCCGCCTCCTGGAGGCGCTCGTGCGCGCCGGCGGCGACCTCGTGGCGCATCATCGCCTGGCGCGCGCGGGCTGGCCTGCCGAGCCCGACCCCGACCTGCTCTGGCTCAAGCCGCACCTCGCCCGGCTCCGCTCCAAGCTGGAGGCAGTCGGCGGGCCGCGCATCGTCGCGGTCCGGTCCGTCGGGTACCGGATCGAGGCGGACGAGGCCGCGTAGGTCCTCCGCCGCTCAACGCAGACCGCCGGCCCCGGCGCGGATCCTCCGCCCGGGGCCGGTCGATGCCCGGGGACGGTTGATGCCCCGGGCGCGGATCCTCCGCCCGGGGCCGGTTGATGCCCCGGCGCGGATCCTCCGCCCGGGGGCCGGTTGATGCTCCGGCGCGGATCCTCCGCCCGGGGGCCGGTTGATGCTCCGGCGCGGATCCTCCGCCCGGGGTCGGTCCACGCACCTGGCCGGCGGTCTCCTCGCCCTGGGCCCTGCTTCGTCCCCGGCGTGCACCTCGTCCCCGGCCGCGCAGCGGCCCGTGCGGTGCCCGCGACCGCTGGTTCTGCCGCCCGTCGGGCAACACGCCCCGCATCCTGTCGCGACGTGCCAAGTGACTCGCGCAGCGGCCGAGACGCAGTTCGTGGCCGACCGCTGGGCCGACACGCGGCCGCCCGCTCCGGTCTCTGGGTGGCCGCCCGCCGCTCCTAGTCCCGGCCAGCCGCGAGTTTGGCCAGGGCGATGGTCGTGTCCCTCGATTGCGTGCCGAGCTTGAACTTGCCGTGCGCCCCGCTGACCCAGGCCTCGAACAGGCCGGGGGCAGGCTGGACGAGCCACGCCTCGCTGCCGACGCCCGGGACGGCCGAGGGCGGCGCGATGAGCGAGACCTCGGCGCGCGTCCCGTACTCCGTGTCGTCCATGAGACTGACCGCGACCGCGACCGTGGACGGCTTCCCGTCGAACGTCACGAGGTACTGGCACACGACTGCCTTGCCCGTGGCCGCGTCCTTCTGCGTGTCGGTCGAATCGAAGGTGGCCTTGCCCTGCGGGTAGGTCGCGGCGACGACCTCGTCGTTCGTCAGGGCCGAGCAGACATCGCCGCCGAACTGGTCGCCGCCGGCCGCGGCCGGCCCGACCGAGGGTGGCGCGGCCGAGACCGAGGGCGTCGACGCCGTCGAGCTGGAACCTCCGCAGCCGGCCAGGACGAGGATCGCGACCGCCGCGAGCGTGAGGATGGGACGCCGCATTCGGATCCTCCAGGGGCAGATCGCAGAGCGTCGCTGCGCCGGTGCGAGCGCCGTCGGACGGACGGCACGCATGCGCATCCTAGCCACCCGGTCGAAAAGCGTCGGATGCGTGGCCCGGAGGCCGCCGGCCGCGCATCGAGCGATCCATCGCCCGCGGACGACGTCTCGCTCGCCAACAGCGAGCAACCCCGGCGTCAGGAGGCCGGCGTTGCATGCGCCGCTCGCTCTTAGCGAGCGGAACAGCGATCGCGAGCGGCGTATGGGCCGCCTGGCGAGCGAGACCCCGCGGGACCCTCCCGAACCCGCCGCCCGGCGAGCGAGACCCCGCGGGACTCCGCGGAACCCTCCCGAACCCGCCGCCCGGCGAGCGAGACCCCGCGGGACCCCGCGGAACCCTCCCGAACCCGCCGCCCGGCGAGCGAGACCCCGCGGGACCCCGCGGAACTCCGCGGGACTCCGCGGAACTCCACGAAGTCCCGCCGACTCCTCGAATCGAAACGGCCCCGGGGGCGTGCCCGGGGCCGTGTCGTTGTGATGGGGCCCGACAGGCTGTCGGGCGGCGCTCAGCCGGCGGTGCGCCCGGTGGCGTCGTGTGCGCTGTCCGCGCAGGCGACCTTGCAGCCGCGGGCGTCGCGACCGGCCATCGGCGAGAAGTGGTACCAGGCGCCGCGGCCATCCGAGGAGCGCTCCAGGCGACAGCCGCAGGACGCACACGTGACAGGACCGTTCCTGGGCTCGGCCGCGCCGGTGATGCCGTTGGAGTCGAAGGCGGGGTAGGTCATGGCGGGCTGTCCTCCCTGTCGGACGGGCCGGCCGTGGGCCGGAGCGGGCTGACGGACCGGGACCGGATCCGTGGGGAACCGGATCGTGCACGCCTCGACCGTCGCGCACGATGTCCGAACCGGCATCGCACCGGTTGCGATTTGGTTTCGCCCTCGCGGCGCGGCCTCCCGCGAGCGCGGCCCGCACGAGCGCCGCCCCCGGAACGCCGCCCCGGCGAGCGCGGCCCCGGCGGCCGGGGCGGGGGCCCCACGAGCGCCGCCCCCGGAACGCCGCCCAGGCGTCCCCGGCGGCCGGGGCGGCGCGAGCTGGCCAGACCTTGCAAGCGGCATCCCCGTGGACCTCGAGGTCGAAACGCATCTCCTCCCCGTGGGCCAGGGCCCGCATCCCGAGCGGGACATTCCACGAGCATCACGATGGTGCTTGACGATGATGAAGGTGGCGCGCTGTGCGTCCGTCACCCTCGCCGCGACCGCGGCGACCAGGACGACGATCTGGCAGGGGTTGCCGACGACGGCGCCGTGGCCGAGCGAGGAAATCGCCGTGGTCGCGGACACGCCGATGGCGACGAGGCCGGCGACGGCAGCGGGGGCCCTGGCACGTCGGTGCGCTCCCAGGACGTGCCCGCGCGAGGCCCCGGGCCGGCAGGCTCAGAGCCGGTAGGGCGGGCCGCCGTTGAGCGCCAGCAGCAGCGGCGCCGGTCCCGGCTCCACGATCGCCGGGCGGCAGTTCCGCATCCGCATCCGCGTCGACGCGGCAAGGTCGAGCTCCAGCACGCAGGTCGCGATCAGGCTCCGCAGGAATCGCCCGTGCCCCACGACAAGCGTGGTCCCGGTAAGCGGAAGGTCCTCCCAGACGGAACGGGCACGGGCGGCCACGGCGGCGAACGTCTCCACGCCCGGGTACTCGCCGCCGAGACGCCACGCGAGGGCCGCCTCGTCGTCGACGATCTCCTCGTGCGTCCAGCCCTCGAGCGGTCCGAAGTCCACCTCGACGAGCCTCGGATCCGGCTCGACGGCCGGGGAGCCCGGCAGCGCATCGAGCACGATCGTGGCGGTCCCGGTCGCGCGGCGCAGCGGCGAGCACAGGACCCGGTCGAACGCGACGCCGTCGGCGGCGAGCTCCGCGCCGAGCCGGGCAGCCTGCCCGCGCCCCCGCTCGTTGAGCGGCACGTCCGTGAATGAGAGGAGGCGGTCGATGGCGTTCCACTCGGTCTCGCCGTGGCGGACGAGGAACACCCGGGCCCGCCGTTCGGGATCGACGCTCATGCCCTCGCTCATGCCCCCGCCTCCGCGTCGTCCGGCGGGCTGATCGGGATCCCGGACCGCCGGACGACCCAGCCGGCCGTGGTGCCCTGGACCAGCAGCGTGACCAGGACGATCCCGTAGACCGCGCCGGTGAGCAGGTCGCGCTGCGGCAGGTCCACCGGCAGCGCCAGGGCCAGCGCCACCGCGATCGCCCCGCGCAGCCCCGACCAGAACATGACGTGGAGGTAGCCGAGCGGCAGCATGCCCGGCCCCGGCAGCAGCCGCTCGGCCCCGCCGATCAGCCCGTACACGACGAGCGCGCGGGCGACCGTGATCGCGACGAAGCCCACGACGATCACGGGCGCGGCCGTCACCAGGAGGCTGGGGCTGATGGCGAGGCCCACCAGGAGGAAGGTGAGGGCCGTCAGCAGGAACGCGACGAACTCCCAGACCGTGTCCAGCGCCTCCGTCGTACGGCGGCTCAGCGGCCGTGGCCCGGACAGCCAGCCGAAGACGACCCCCACCACGACCGTCGCGATGATCCCGGACTCGTGCAGCCGGTCCGCCACGAGGTAGGTCCCGTACGCGGCGACCAGCGAGATCGCCACCTCGATGAGATGGTCGTTGGTGAGGCGCATGATCCGGTAGGCGACGGCGCCCGCCCCGAGCCCGATGACCGTGCTCACCACGACGGTCAGGACGAACGAGACGGCCCCGTCCACGAGCGTGACGGGCCCCGAGAGCGCCGTGAGGGCGATCGCGAACAGCACCACGCCCGTGCCGTCGTTGAGCAGGCTCTCGGCCTCGACGGCGGTCGCCAGCCGGGTCGGCGCCCCCAGGCGCTTGAACAGGGCCACCACCGCGACCGGGTCCGTGGCCGAGATCATCGCCCCCAGCAGGAACGCGAGGGTGAGGTCCAATCCGGTGACAACGTGCACCGCGACCGCGACGAGCCCCGCCGTGATGATCACGCCCGGCGCCGCAAGGAACAGCACGATGCCGAACGTGTCGCGCAGCGCCCGCACGTCGATCTTGTAGGCCGCCTCGAACACGAGGCCCGGCAGCAGGACGGCGAGGATCAGCTCGGGCGTGATCGCGACGTGCGTGCCCGGGATGACCACCGCCAGCGCGAGGCCCGCCAGCACCAGCGCGAGCGAGTAGGGGAGCACCGTCCGGCGCGCGAGCAGCGCCACCCCGGCGCCCACCGCGACGAGCACGACGAACAGCTCGATGGGCAGCAGGCCGTCGACGGTTCCCTCGGTCATCTCCCGGCGAGCGTAGCCGACCCGCGGAGCCCGCGGACGGCTACCCTGTGCGGAACGCATCGGAGGACGGGATGGATCTGGAACTGCAGGGCCGGCGGGCGCTCGTCGGTGGGGGAGGCTCGGGGATCGGCGGCGGCATCGCGACCGCCCTGGCCGGCGAGGGGGCGCACGTGGCGCTCATCGGCCGGACCCGCGAGCGCATCGGGGCCGAGGCCGCGCGTCTCGGCGGCGTGGCGATCCTGGCGGACCTGGCCACGCCCGAGGGACCGGCGCATGCCGTGGACCAGGCGGTCGTGGCGCTGGGCGGGCTCGACCTGCTCGTCGTCAACACCGGCGGGCCTCCCGGCGGCACCTTCGACACCCTCTCCGAGGCGGACTGGGAGACGGCGATCGAGGGCACGCTCCAGTCGGTGCTGCGCCTCCTGCGCGCCGCGCTGCCGCACCTGCGCGAGGGCCGCGACCCGTCGATCCTGATCGTGCTGTCGTCGTCCGTGCGCGAGCCCATCCCGGCGCTCACGACGTCCAACGTCCTGCGCCCGGGTCTCGCCGGCCTCGTCAAGTCGCTGACCGCCGAGATCGCGCCGGTGCGGATCAATGGCCTCGCGCCCGGGCGCATCGCCACCGACCGGATCGCGTTCCTGGACGGCAAGCGGGCCGAGGCGGCCGGGGTCACGCGCGAGGAGATCGCACGCCGCACGCAGGCCACGATCCCGCTGGGCCGCTATGGCGACACCGCCGAGATCGGCCGGGTGGGCGCCTTCCTCCTGTCGCCCGCCGCGTCGTTCGTGACGGGCGCCATCGTCCCCGTGGACGGGGGGATGATCCGGGCGCTGCCGTAGGCGCGGCGCTCCGGCTTCAGCCCAGGAGGAGCGGCAGGACGGAGCCGGCCGCGAGGTGCGCGTCGAGCCCGGTCCGTGCCAGCACGTCGTCCAGGTCCGCCAGCGTCCCCTCATCGGGCGCCACGCCGGGGGCCCGCACCGTGTCATGGGCCATCGCGCCACGCCGCCGGTAGACCACCTTGCGGATCGGCAGGTTGAGCAGCGCCTGGTTCTCGAACCGGATCAGCGTCGCGTAGCGGTCGAACACCATCGCGGCCCCCGCCCTGTCGCCCGCGTTCCAGCGCCGGACCACGGCCACCAGCACCTCCGGGAACCCGAAGCCGGTCATCGTCCCGTGGCTGCCGCGGCGCAGCTCCTCGAGGAGCATCTCGCCGCCGAGCCCGCCGAGCACGATCACGTCCGGCGATCCCGCGACCAGCCGCCCGGCCTTGGGCGGCGTGGGCTCCTCCTCGAGCTTGACGACCCGGCACTGGGCGGACTCGGCGGAAAGCGCGAGGAGGAAGTCGGACGTCATCGGGACGCCGGAGCTCGCAGGGTGGTCCTGGACGACGATCGGCAGGTCGATGGCGTCCGCGACGGCGAGGTAGTGGCGGCGCAGCGCGGCGTCCGTCGGCCGTGCGAGGGGTGGCGGCGCCAGCATGACCGAGTGGGCGCCCGCCGCCTGGGCCTCGCGCGCGAACGCGATCGCCCGGTCCGTGGACGCGTGCGACACGCCCACGCAGACGGGGATCGAGCCCGCGGCGGCCCCGAGGACGGCGTCGAGGATTGCGGTCCGCTCGGCGTCGCCCAGCCGGCCCGCCTCGCCGAGGACACCGAGGATCGTCATGCCGTCGACACCGGTGCCGCGCACGAACGTCACCAGCCCGGGAATCGACGCGATGTCCAGGGCGCCGTCCGGGGTGAACGGCGTGGGCACGATGTTCCAGACCCCGCGCAGCGCCTCGATGTCGCCCATGCCGCCTCCGTCGCGTGCCCGCCAGGCGTGCGCCCGCCATCCGCGGGCGCTCCCGGCGAGGAGGCTACAGGATGCGCCGGCCCCGGACGCCGACGAACCGCCGGTCGAGGAAGAAGGACCGACGGTTCGCAGGTGTTGCGGGTGGGCCCGCCGGAAGGGAGGAAGGA
>Ga0302263_10000475_pt1 | contig 15361 bp, 14 predicted proteins | sample II_Fen_N1_4_FD_194564 | JGI IMG/M metagenome (GOLD analysis project Ga0302263, IMG submission 194564) | Peat permafrost microbial communities from Stordalen Mire near Abisko, Sweden - II_Fen_N1_4 | ecosystem: Environmental > Terrestrial > Soil > Wetlands > Permafrost | place: Sweden: Abisko... | reverse complement strand
GCGCGGCGTCACATCGTCCCACAGGGCCGGCATGTCCGGTTCCGCGCGGCGGGGCGCGGGGACCTCGAAGCCCAGGGACGCGAGATGGGCACGGGCCGCCTCGGTGGCGATGCGGCCCTGTGGAGTGCGGTCCAGGAAGCCGAGCCGCAGCAGGAAGGGCTCGTAGACGTCCTCGATGGTGTCCGGCTCCTCCGCGAGCACGGCGGCCAGCGCCTGGACACCCACGGGACCCGACTGGAACTTCTGCACGATCGCCGCGAGGAGCTTGCGGTCCGTCGTGTCGAGGCCGAGCTCGTCGATGTCGAGGATGGTCATCGCCTCGGCGACGGCCTGCACGTGGACGCTGCCGTCCCCGAAGACCTCGGCGTGATCCCGGACGCGACGGAGCAGGCGGTTGACGATGCGGGGTGTCCCCCGGCCGCGCTTCGCGATGAGGCGCGCGGCATCCGGGTCCACTTCCACCCCCAGGATCCCGGCCGATCGCCGCACGATGGAGGTGAGGTCGTCCTCGCCGTAGAAGTCGAGACGGTATGTCATCCCGAACCGGTCCCGGAGCGGCCCGCTGATTCGCCCGGCTCGTGTCGTGGCGCCCACCACGGTGAACGGCTTCAGGCTGAGCCTCAGGCTGCGCGCGCTCGGCCCCTTGCCGATCATCACGTCGAGCGCGTAGTCCTCCATCGCCGGATAGAGGATCTCCTCGACCGCGCGATTGAGGCGGTGGATCTCGTCGATGAACAGGACGTCGCGCTCGTCGAGTGACGTGAGGATGGCGGCGAGGTCCCCCGCCCGCTCGATCGCCGGCCCGCTCGTGTAGCGGACGTTGACGTCCAGCTCCCGCGCGATGATCGTGGCGAGCGTGGTCTTGCCCAGGCCCGGCGGGCCGTACAGCAGCACGTGGTCCGCCGCCTCGCCCCTCGCCCTCGCCGCCTGCAGCAGCACCGAGAGGCTGGCCTTGACCTCCCGCTGGCCGATGTACTCGTCCAGGGTGCGCGGGCGCAGCGAACCCTCGACGGCAAGGTCCGCGGGGTCGCTGGCAGCGGCCGCGAGCAGGCTCATGGGGTCGTCAGTCATCGGCGGCAGTCTATCAGGTTTCGTGCGCTATTGGTACGGATGTTCGGTCTCGAGGAGGGCGCCCCGAGTCGCACCTCAGTCGGTCGGACCCGTTCAGTCCCGGAGCAGCGTCCGGAGCGCAGCCTTGACGCGCTCCTCGAGCCCCGCGCCGACCGCGGGGTCGCTGAGGGCCAGCCGCGACGCCTCGCGCGCCTCGCCCAGCGAATAGCCCAGGGCCTGCAGCGCGGCCACCACCTCGCCCTCGGACGCGGTCGAGACGGCCGCCGACGTCCCGGCGGCGATGCCCGCGGCGGACACCTTCTCCTTGAGCTCGAAGATGATCCGCTCGGCAAGCTTCTTGCCGATCCCCGGGATCGACACCAGCACCGCCTGGTCCTGCTGGAGGATCGCCAGCTGGAGGTCCGCGGGGGGCCGGGAGCCGACGATCGCCATCGCGACCTTGGGCCCGACGCCGGTCACGGTGAGCAGCAGGTTGAAGAACCCGAGCTCGTCCGCGTTCCGGAATCCGAACAGGGCCTGCTGGTCCTCCCGGACGAGATGGTAGGTGTGGAGCTTGAGACGCCCGCCGGGGACCGCGGTCGCCAGCACGGCGGGGGCCGCGAAGACCTTGTAGCCGATCCCGCCGACCTCGATGACGAGCGAGTCCGCAGCGATGGCGCCGACCACCCCTTCGACGGATGCGATCATGGGCCGGCGGCTCCCCTAGCCGCGCCGCGCGGCGTCGGCAGGCGCCGGCTTCCGGCCCGTCTTCGGGCTCGACTTCGCCTCGAGGGCGAGCGCCTCCCGCACCGCGCGCCCGTACGGGGTGTCGCCGCGGGTGATCGGGTTGATGGCCGAGCGATCCATGACAGTCGCCTTGCCGGCGCCGGTGCCCGCGTTCAGGCGGTCGGCGGCACGCTCGGCGTTGGCGATGCAGATTGCGGTCGCGAGCGCGTCCGCCGTATCGTCCGGCGTGGGGACCTCGGCCAGCTGCAGGATCACGGAGACCATCCGGCCCACCTGCTCCTTGTCCGCGCTGCCGTAGCCCGTGACGGCCATCTTGACCTCGTTGGGCGTGGCCTCCCGCACGGGGATCCCGGCCTGGGCCGCGGCCAGGAGGACGACACCACGGGCCTGCCCGACGCCGAAGGCGCTCTGGGCGTTTCGCGAGAAGAACAGGCGCTCCACGGCGACGAGGTCGGGGCCGTGAGTCTCGATCAGCTCCGCGACCTGGGTGTGGATGTGGTGCAGCCGCTGCGGGAGCGGGACGTCCGCGCTGGTGGTGACGCACCCGTAGTCCACGGCTCGCAGGGTTCCGCCGGTCCGTTCGACGATCCCATAGCCGAGGGCCGCGGTCCCGGGGTCGATCCCCAGGACGATCATCCGGCCAGCTCTGCCAGGAGCTCTTCGGGGATATCCACGTTCGCGGTCACGCGCTGGACGTCGTCCAGCTCCTCGAGCAGCTCCACGAGGCGCAGCGCCTTGCGCACGTGCTCCGCGTCCAGGCTCACGGTCTGCCTGGGGAGCATCGCCTGCTCGGCCGACTCGACCGTGACGCCGGCGGCATCGAGAGCCTTCCGCACGGCCTCCAGGTCCCCCGGCTCGGTGTAGATCTCGATCGGGTCGGCCTCGGTGTCGACGTCGGATGCCCCCGCGTCGATCGCGGCCAGGGCGACCTCGTCGGCGTCGATGCCGTCACGGGGAACGGTGATCAGCCCGCGGGGCTCGAACTGCCAGGCGACCGCACCGCTGCCCGCGAGCTGGCCGCCGGTCTTGGTGAAGATCGACCGGACCTCTGCCGCCGTCCGGTTGCGGTTGTCCGTGGCAGCCTCGACGAGGACGGCGACGCCGCCGGGGCCGTAGCCCTCGTAGACGATCTCCTCGTACTGCACCTCGTCGCCGCCACCCGTGGCCTTCTCGATCGACCGCTTGATGTTGTCCGCGGGCATGTTGATCGCCCGCGCCTTCTCGATCGCAAGTCGCAGGCGGTAGTTGGCGTCCGGGTCACCGCCGCCTGCGCGCGCAGCGACCGCGATCTCGCGTGCAACCTTGGTGAACATGGCGCTGCGCTTGGAGTCGTTGACGCCCTTCTGGCGCTTGATCGTGGACCATTTGGAATGTCCTGACATCGGGCCGGAGTATACCGACTATCATCGGGCCGACGGGTGCGTCGTTCGGCGCCCGGGCCTCCACCGCCCCGTGGGGACCCGCATCGCCAACCGCCCACCCTGCGCCACCGTCCCGCCCGCTGCCGGGAACCCGGCCGGGCGGCCGCATACCGAGAGGAACCGCGCGCGATGACGTTGAAGAGCCACGACCTCGCCCACATCCGGAGCGTCGTGCTCGCCGGCCATGCCGGGAGCGGGAAGACGACACTCGCGGAGCAGGTGCTGTTCCGCGCCGGGGCGATCCCGCGGTTGGGGAAGGTTGACGATGGCACCGCCCACCTGGACTACGAGCCCGAGGAGCAGAAGCAGCACCGCTCGCTGAGCCTGGCGGTCGGGACCTTCGAGCACGGGGAGCACGAGATCACCGTCGTCGACACGCCCGGCTACCCGGACTTCGTCGCCGAGATGATCGAGGGCTTCCACGCCGCCGACGCGGCCCTGTTCGTGGTGGATGCGTCCGGTGGTGTCGACTCCGGCCTCGAGGCGTCGGTCAAGGTCGGGCGGGCCACCAACACCGCCGCCTGCTTTGTCCTCAACAAGTGCGATCGCGAGAACGCCGACCCCCTCCGTGCCCTCGACGAGCTGCGGCGGGTGTTCGGCACCAAGGTCGCCCCGCTCCATCTCGCCATCGGCGCGGCGGAGACGTTCAGCGGCTACGTGGACCTCGTCCATCGCAAGGCCTACCGGTTCGACGGTGGCAAGGAGGTCGAGATCCCCGTCCCGGCCGAGATGGCCGAGCAGGTCGCCATCCGTCGCGACCAGCTGCTCGAGGCCGCGGCCGAAGCGGACGACGCCGTCTTCGAGAAGTACCTGGGCGAGGAGGAGATCACCGACGCCGAGCTGGACGCATGCCTCCACAAGGGCGTTCGCCTGTCGATCCTTGCCCCCGTGCTCGTTGCGTCGGCGGCGAAGGGCATCGGCCTCGGGGCGCTCCTCGACGCCATCGTCCGCTACCTCCCCTCGCCGGAGGAGGAAGGTCCGTACGCGGCCCAGGACAAGGCCGGCAAGGACGTCGCCGTCGAGGCATCGGCCTCGGGACCGCTCCTGGTGCGCGTGTTCAAGACCGCGGCCGATCCCTTCGTCGGGCGGCTGACGTACCTCCGGGTGCTGTCCGGGACGCTCAAGAGCCAGGGTGGCGTGTTCAACGCCACCAAGGGCGAGGACGAGCGGATCGGGCAGCTGCTCTACCTGCACGGCAAGGAGCAGGAGCCGGCCGCCGAGCTGCGGGCGGGCGAGATCGGCGCCGTGGCCAAGCTCGGCGTCACCGAGACGGGTGACACGCTCGGGACGCGGGACCATGTGCTCCGCCTGGCGGCAATGGTGTTCCCCAACCCGATGCTCCAGGTGGCCATCGAGCCGCAGTCCAAGGGTGACCTCGACAAGATGGGCCCGGCCCTCACCCGCATGCTGGAGGAGGAGCCGACAGCACGCGTCGAACGCAGCGAGACCGGCGAGCAGATCCTCCGGGCCATCGGCGAGGCGCACGTCGCCGTGATCTGCGAGCGGCTCAAGCGCAAGTTCGGCGCGGCGATCATGACCCGCACCCCGACGGTCCCGTACCGCGAGACGATCCGCGGGACGACCAAGGCGCACGGCCGCTACAAGAAGCAGACGGGCGGCCACGGGATGTTCGGCGACGTCTGGATCGAGCTGGAGCCCAACCCGGCGGCCGGCGTCGAGTTCGCCGAGAAGGTGGTGGGCGGGTCGGTCCCCAAGGGCTTCTTCCCGGGGATCGAGAAGGGCGTCCGCGAGACGGCAGCTGAAGGCGTCCTTGCAGGCTTCCCGCTGATCGACTTCAAGGCAACCCTCTATGACGGCTCGTTCCACCCGGTGGACTCCAACGAGCTCTCGTTCAAGATCGCGGCGTCGATGGCGCTCAAGGAGGGCGTCATGCAGTCGAGGCCGGTGCTCCTTGAGCCGATCATGACCGTCCACGTGAACATCCCGGAGCAGTACATGGGCGAGGTCAACCGCGACCTCAACGGCCGTCGCGGCCGGGTCCTGGGGATGGACACGGCGGACGGGATGCAGGTCATCCAGGCACATGTGCCGCAGGCCGAGCTGTTCTCCTACGCGACCGAGCTCCGGTCCCTCACGGGCGGGCGCGGCACGTTCAGCTCGGAGCTGGACCACTACGAGGACGTGCCCTCCCAGCTGGCCGAGAAGATCATCGAGGCGCACAAGAAGAAGGAGCACCCGGAGGGCCACTGACCTCCTGGCGCTCGTGCGGGGGCACCGACCGGCGCTCCCCCCCACCTCGTGGCCTGCCCCGGCCGTCAGGCGCCCGGCGGGATCGCGTGCAGCGCTCGAACCAGGTCGCCCAGGTCCACTCGTCCCTCGTAGATGGCCCGGCCGACGATGGCCCCACCGCAGCCCGCGGCCTGGATGGCCAGGACATCATCGAGCGATGAGACGCCACCGGACGCGATGATCCGGCCCTGACCCAGCGCCACGAGCGCCCGCAGCAGGTGAAGGTCCGGGCCACCGAGCAGCCCGTCACGATCGATGGCGGTGACCTCGAACGACGCCACGCCGGCAGCCGCCAGCATGGCGACCGCCTCCGCCGCGACGATCCCCGGGGAGCCCGGGCGCCAGCCTTCTCCGAGGGCCATGCCGTCCCGGACGTCAATGGACGCGACGATGCGCGCGGAGCCGTGGCGGGCGACCACCGAGGCCGCGAAGCCCGGATCCCGGAGAGCGGCGGTCCCGATGGCGACGCGCGCGCAGCCCGTGCCGAGCGCACCCGCGACTGCCTCCGGCGTCCGCAGCCCCCCACCGACCTCCACCCGGGCAGCGTCGTGAACCTCCGCGACGATGGCCGAGACCAGCTCCAGCTGCGCGGGCTCCCCGTCCCTGGCTCCATCGAGGTCCACCACGTGCAGCCACGTCGCACCGGCGGCCGCGAACGAACGTGCGACCGCGATCGCATCATCGTCGTAGGCGGTCTCCCGGGCAAAGTCGCCCTGTCGCAGCCGGACGACATGGCCACCCCGCAGGTCGATCGCCGGCAGGAGCTCGAACGTCTCCACGGTCGCTCCTTCCATCTCCTAGCGTAGTAGCACGCTAATACGCTAACATGTCCGCAAGGACGCCGGACCTGAGCCGGCGCAGGCACCTGGAGGGACACCGACCCGTGGCCGACGACTGGCGGACCCCGGACACCGAGGCGCTGGTGGACGCCATTCTGCGCCTCGACGACCGCGAGGACGCGCTCAACTTCCTGAGGGACCTCTGCACGCTGGGCGAGCTGCACGACCTCGCCCAGCGCTGGGCCGTCGTCCGGCTCCTCGACGCCGGCATGCACTACGCCGACATCTCGCGGCGGACCGGCGCCAGCACCGCGACCATCACGCGGATCGCCTCCTGGCTCAAGCATGGAGAGGGCGGCTACCGTGAGATGCTCGACCGCCTCAGGTCGGGTGACGGCAGTGTCCCCGACCCGACCGGCACCGAGCCATGAGGGAGCGCCTGCGTCTCGCCGTCCCGAACAAGGGCAGGCTCGTCGAGCCGACGCTGAGCCTCCTGCACGCCTCCGGCCTGATGTTCGAGGAGCACGACCGGAGCCTCGTTGCGCGCGTCCAGAACCACCCCCTGGACATCCTGTTCGTGCGGACCGGAGACGTGATCGAGTTCGTCCGCGACGGAGTCGCAGACGTGGGCGTCACCGGGGCGGACATCCTGGCGGAGTCGGGCGTCGATCTCCCGATCCTGCGCCAGCTCGGCTACGGGCGGTGCCGTCTCGCTGCGGCGGTCGCGGCGGACTCGCCGTACGAGTCGATCGCGGACCTGGCCGGCGTCCGGATCGCGACCTCGCATCCCAACGTGACGAGGCGGTTCTTCGCGGACCAGGGCATCGAGGTCGAGGTGATCTCCCTCTCGGGCGCGGTCGAGGTCGCGCCGCGTCTCGGTCTCGCGGACGCCATCGTGGACCTCGTCTCGACGGGCTCCACCCTCGCGATGAACGGCCTGCGGGCGATCAGCGACATCCTCGCGTCGGAGGCCGTGCTGATCACCAGCGCGATTGCGACGGCGCAACGCGCGGAGGAGCTGGACGGCATCGTGACGATGCTCGGCTCGGTCATCGCGGCCCGCGGGCGCAAGTACCTGATGATGAACGCGCCGGCGGCGAAGCTCCAGGAGCTCGAGGCGCTGCTCCCGGGCATGGAGTCGCCCTCCGTGATCCCCCTCGCCCACGCCGGGATGATCGCGATCCACTCCGTGGTCGGCGCCGACGAGGTCTGGGCCCTGCTCCCGCGCCTGAAGACAGCCGGGGCATCGGGCATCCTGGTCCTGCCGATCGAGAAGATCCTCCCGTGACTGCTGACCTGCGGCTTCGCCGCCTGGATCTCCGCTCGCCCGATCCCGGGACCCTGGCGGCCCGCGATGCGCTGTTCCGGCGCGGCGCCGTGCCCGATCCCGCAGTCCGGGAGGCGACCCGGGCGATCCTCGCCGACGTGCGTGCCCGCGGCGCTGCGGCCGTGCGCGACGCGTCCGCGCGGTTCGGCGGCGGACGCCCGGACGGCCGGCTGCTGATCGGCCGCGACGAGCTGGAGAGCGCGGCCGAGGCCCTTGCTCCACCGGAGCGCGATGCCTTGGAGACCGCCATCGCGAACGTCCGGCGCTTCGCCGGGACCCAGCGCCCGTCGTCCGCCCGGACCATGATCATCCCCGGCGTCGAGCTGGAGCGTCGCTGGCTGCCGGTCTCCCGCGTGGGCGCATACGTGCCCGGCGGCTCCGCCCCCTATCCGTCGTCGCTCGTCATGACCGTCGTGCCCGCTCGCGTGGCGGGCGTGGGTGTTGTCGTGGTGGCCAGCCCCGCGGACAGCCGCGGCGAGGTCCATCCCGTGCTCCTCGGGGCGGCCGGCCTGCTCGGCGTGGACGCATTGCTGGTCGCGGGTGGCGTCCAGGCGATCGGCGCCCTGGCGTACGGGCTGCAGGACGAGGGACTCGAGCCGGTGGACCTGATCGTGGGGCCCGGGAGCGCGTGGGTCACCGCCGCCAAGATCGAGGTGGTCGGCGAGGTGGGGATCGACCTGCCCGCCGGGCCCTCCGAGGGCCTCGTCCTCGCCGACGCCAGTGCCGATGCCGCGACCGTCGCCGCGGACCTCATCACGCAGGCCGAGCACGGCGTGGACTCCCCTGCCCTCCTCGTGACCCCCGACGAGGCCCTCGCGGATGCCGTGGAGGTCGAGGTCGGCCGGCGGCTCGCGGGTGCCCTGCGGCGCGACATCCTCGCTCGGGCGCTGGCCGACCACGGCCGCATCGTCCTCGTCGACGATGTCGCCGCGGGCATCGACTTCGTCAACCGCTACGGCCCGGAGCACCTGTCGGTGGACGTCGCGGATCTCGAGGGCACCGTGGCAGCGATCCGGAACGCCGGCTCGATCTTCGTCGGCCGCTGGTCGCCCGAGAGCGCGGGCGACTATGCATCCGGCGCCAACCACGTCCTGCCGACCGGCGGCCTTGCCCGTTCGTGCGGCCCCCTCGCCGTCGAGACGTTCGGCAAGTTCAACCAGGTGCAGCGCATCACCCGCGAGGGGCTGGTCGCCCTCCGGCCGGTGATCCGGACGCTGGCCGAGGCGGAGGGGCTGCTGGCGCACCGCGACGCGGTGGAGGTGCGCTTCGAGGGCGACCAGCAGGACGAGACGCGATGAGCCCCAGCCCGTTCGCCGTCACCTCGCCGACCGACCCCGCCTCCTACGCCTGGGAGGCGACCGACGAGGGCGTGGCCCAGCGCTTCGGCATCCCCGTCTCACAGGTCCTCCGGTTCGACCTCAACACGTCGCCGGCACCCCCGGCGTCGCTCGCCCGCATCCTGGCCGGGGGCCGCTTCGAGACGGTCCTGTCCGAGTACCCGCCGGGCGACTACCGGCACCTGGTGGAGGCGGCGGCGGAGCGCTACGGCGTCTCGCCGGACGAGGTCGTCCCCGGAGCCGGCGCGGACGAGATCCTGGACATGTGCACGAAGGCGTTCCTGCCCGCCGGCCGGGCCGCCGTGATCTCCGTGCCGACATACGCGATGTACCGGATCCACGCGGAGCAGCGCGGCGCCCGGGCCATCGCCGTGCCCCGGCTCGGCCGGGCGCAGGGCTGGGCGATGGACGTAGCGGCGGTCCGCGAGGCCGCCCGCGATGCCACCCTCGTGTGGGCCTGCAACCCGAACAACCCGACGGGCCAGCCCGAACCCGCGGGCGCGATGGAGGCGCTCCTGCTGGGGCTGGAGGCCGATGCACTGGCAGACGGGCGTGCCGCGCCCGTGGTGGTCGTGGACGAGGCCTACGGCGAGTTCACCGGCGACTCCGTCATCCCGCTCCGGGTCCGCTTCCCCAACGTCGTGGCGGTGCGCACCGCGTCAAAGGCATACGCGATGGCGGGACTGCGGGTCGGTTTCGCGGTCGCGGCACCGGCGACGCTCGGCCGCATCGCGCTCTACCGGCCGCCCGGCTCGATCGGAACGATCTCCGCGACGGCCGTCACCGCCGCTCTCCGGGATCCCTCCGAGATGCGCGCCAACGTCGACCGCGTGGAACACGAGCGCCCACGCCTGGCCGCGGCGCTGGAGGGCGCGGGCTGGCGGCCCCAGCCTTCGGTCACCAACTTCATCCTGCTCGACCTCGTCACCGCAGAGCGGTCCGAGGCCGCCGCCCTCGCGCTGATGACCCGTGGGCTCGTCCCGCGGACGTTCGGGCACGGACACCACCTCGCACACTGTCTCCGGGTCACGGTCCGCAACCCCGACGAGAACGACCGGCTCATCACCGCGGTGACCGAGATCTCCCCCACCCTGCCCGTCATTCCGATGGAGACCCCCGCATGACCACGCCGCTCGGCACGCTGGACGTCCAGGAACGCGAGGGCCGCCGCGTCCGCGTTGCCCGGCACACCCGCGAGACGGACATCACGCTCGACCTTGACCTTGACGGCTCCGGCCGCGCCGACATCGAGACCGGGATCGGCTTCTACGATCACCTGCTGGGCTCGCTCGCGCACCACGGGCTGTTCGACCTGCGTATCCGGGCGACCGGCGACCTCCACGTCGACGAGCACCACACCGTCGAGGACGTCGCGCTGGTCCTGGGCGCAGCCTTCGCGGAGGCGCTGGGCGATCGCGCCGGGATCCGTCGCTTCGGTGACAGCTCCGTGCCGATGGACGAGTCCGTCGCGACCGCCGTCGTCGACATCGGCGGGCGTCCGTACGCCGTGATCGACCTGCCGTTCCGCGCCGAGCGCGCGGGGTCGCTGCCGCTGCAGCTGGTCGACCATGCGCTGGAGTCGTTCGCGCGGACCGCGGGCGCCACGCTCCACCTCCGTGGCACGGGACGCAACGACCACCACCTGGGCGAGGCCGCGTTCAAGGCACTGGGCCGCGCGCTGCGGGTCGCGTGCGAACCGGATCCGCGGCGGACCGGCGTCGCCTCGACGAAGGGCTCGCTCGGGTGACCGCGGCCGGGCCCCGCGTGGCCGTCGTGGACTACGGCGCGGGCAACCTCGTGTCGATCGAGCAGGCGCTGACGGCCGCCGGGGCAGTGGTGCATCGCGCCGTGACCGCCGATGAGATCGGCGAACCGGACCTGGTCGTGGTCCCGGGCGTGGGGGCAGCGGCACCGGCTATGGACCGGCTGCGCGAGGGCGGCTTCGTCGAGCCGCTCCGGGAGTGGATCGCCGCCGATCGACCGTTCCTCGGGATCTGCCTCGGCCTGCAGCTCCTGTTCGAGGGCAGCGACGAGGACGGCGCGGTGACACTCGGGATCCTGCCCGGAAGGACCGTCCGTCTCACCGGGGCGCCGACGCTCCCGCACATCGGCTGGAACCAGGTCGTGCGCCGCCGGGCGCACCGGGCGTTCGACGGCATCGCCCCCGCCGCGGACTTCTACTTCGTCCACTCCTACGTCGGGGCTCCTGCGAGGCCCGGAGCGGACGACGTGATCCTCGCCGAGACGGAGCACGGGAGCACGTTCGTCTCGGCCGTGGCCCGCGGCCGGCTGCTCGGCGTGCAGTTCCACCCCGAGCGTTCGGGTGCCAACGGCCTGCGCTTCGTCGCGAACGTGGTCGCCGGTGCGGCCGGGGGCGCCTCCTGATGCTCACCCGCCGCGTCATCCCGTGTCTCGACGTCGCCGACGGACGCGTGGTCAAGGGCACGAACTTCGTCGACCTCACCGACGAGGGCGACCCGCCGGAGCTCGCCGAACGCTACGCACGCGAGGGCGCCGACGAGATCGTCTTCCTCGACATCTCGGCCGCGCCGGAGGGCCGCGGCACGCTCCTCGACATCGTGGAGCGGACGGCACGGCGCGCGTTCGTACCCCTGACCGTCGGTGGCGGCGTGCGGTCGGTGGAGGACATGCGCGACGTCCTCCGGGCGGGTGCCGACAAGGTCAGCCTCAACACGCGGGCGGTGGCGGACCCTGACCTGGTGACGCGGTGTGCCGCACGGTTCGGCAGCCAGGCCGTGGTCGTCGCGATCGACGCGCGCAGGATCGCCGCGCCGGACCCCGCGATCCCCTCCGGCTTCGAGGTGGTCGTCCAGGGTGGCCGCGTGCCCGTCGGGCTCGACGCGATCTCGTGGGGGATCCGCTGCGTGGAGCTGGGAGCCGGCGAGTTGCTGGTCACCTCGATCGACCGGGACGGGACCAGGTCCGGCTTCGACACCGACCTTCTCCGGGCGATCACGTCGCGGGTTCACGTGCCCGTGATCGCGTCGGGCGGCGCCGCGGGGCCCGACGACTTCGTCACGGCCATCCGGGACGGCGGCGTCGACGCGGTGCTGGCCGCGAGCATCTTCCACCGGTCCGAGTACTCGATCGCGCAGGTGAAGGCCGTGATGGCTGCCGCCGGCCTGCCGGTCCGCCAGGTGGACCAGGAGGCAGGCCGATGACCCCCGCGATGCGACCCGGGTCTGCTGTCCTCGACACCACACCGGATCCGTCTTCGCTTGCCTGGGACGCCGCCGGCCTCGTCGCCGGCGTGGTCCAGGACGTGGCGGACGGACGGGTCCTGATGGTCGGCTGGCTCGACGCCGAGGCCCTGGCGGCCACGCTGGACACCGGCGACGTCCACTTCCACTCCCGGTCCCGGGACCGCCTGTGGCGCAAGGGAGAGACCTCCGGCAACGTGCTCCGGCTCAGGTCGCTGGCGGTCGACTGCGACGGGGATGCCCTCCTGCTGGGCGTGGAGCCCTCCGGCCCCGCCTGCCATCGCGGGACCCGCAGCTGCTTCGACGCTGACGGCTCACCGGCGACGACGACAACCCAGGGCTTCGCCTGGCTGGAGACCCTGTGGGCAACGATCGACGAGCGCGCAGGGACACGTGAGCCGGGGTCCTACACCGCCAGGCTCATCTCGGGCGGCGTGGACCTCGCCGGCCGCAAGGTGGCCGAGGAGGCCATGGAAGTCGTCCTGGCCGCGAAGAACGACGAGGCAGCCGAGGCCTCGGGCGCCGACCGGGCCCGGACACAGGATCTCCTCGCCGGGGAGGCCGGTGACCTCCTGTACCACGCGCTCGTGCTGCTCGCGGAGCGCGGCCTGGAGCCGCGTGCGGTGCTGGACGTCCTGCGCGGCCGCCACGGGCAGCCGCACCGGGGCTGATCACGACGCCCGCCGGCTCCATCGACGGAGCCGGGCCCCGCCGCTCGGAGAGCTCAGCCGCGCGTGACCCGCACGATCGTCCGGTTGCGCTTGCCCACCCGGAGCTCGTACCACTCGCCGGCGACCGGCGCCGGCATCGGGGCCGCCGGGTCCGTCACCCGTTCCCCGTTCACGGTGATGGCGCCCCCCTGGATCAGGCGCCTCGCCTCGCCTCGTGACGGAGCGAGACCCGTGTCGGCCAGGACGGCGACCACGCCGGCGCCCGTGACTTCCGCTCCCACCGAAGGCCCGCGCGTCGCGGCGTGCACGCGCTCGAGGAGCGCCGGGTCCGAGATCGGCTCCTTCTGGAACAGCGCAGCGGACACGGCCACCGCCCCGGCCGCAGCCGCCTCGCCGTGGACGCGCGCCGTGATGTCGAAGGCCAGCCGGCGCTGCGCCTCCCGCGCCTCCGGGTGGGACGCGATCTCCGCGTCCAGGGCCTCGGTCTCCTCCCGTCTCCAGACGGTGAACCAGCGGACGTACGTCGCCACGTCGCGGTCATCCGCCTGGACCCAGTACTGGTAGAAGGCGTATGGGGTCGTGCGGGCCGGATCCAGCCAGACGGAGTCCCCGCCCTCGCTCTTCCCGAACTTCGCGCCCGAAGGCGACAGCAGCAGCTTGTAGGCCATGCCGTGGGCCGGGCTCTCGTCCCCCTCGCCGCCGGAGGTACGCCGGATCAGCTCCAGGCCCGCGGTGATGTTCCCCCACTGGTCGGCGCCGCCCATCTGCATCTCGACGCCGTGCTCCCGGTAGAGGGTCGCGAAGTCGAACGCCTGGAGCGTCATGTAGCTGAACTCGGTGAACGAGAGGCCGCGCTCCAGGCGGGCCTGCACGGAGTCCTTGGCCAGCATGTAGGGCACGGTGAAGTGCTTGCCGACGTCCCGCAGGTAGTCGATGAGGGAGATCTGCCCCAGCCAGTCGTAGTTGTTGGCCATGACGGCCTGGGCGGGTCCCGGCGCGAAGTCGAGGAAGCGCTCCAGCTGGGTCCTGATCGCTGCGACGTTGTGCTCGAGCGTCGGCACGTCGAGCAGGTTCCGCTCCGAGGACCGCCCGGACGGATCGCCGATCATCCCGGTCCCGCCGCCGACCAGCGCCACCGGGCGCCCGCCATGCCGCTGGAGCCGGAGGAGGCCGAAGATCGGGACCAGGTGTCCGACATGCAGCGAATCCGCCGTCGGGTCGAAGCCGATGTAGCCGGAGATGCGCCGGCCCGACGCCAGGCGCTCCGGCAGGCCGGGAGTGGTGGCGTGCAGGATGCCGCGCCACTCGAGGTCCTCGAGGAGGCCGGCGAGCTCCGGGGCGTGGTCGTCGATCGGCGTGGCGCTCATGCGTGCGTCACACAGGCGTTGCCGGAACCGTCTGTGGTCCGGCCCGGTCGGGGATATCGGGCGTCCATTCCCTGCATGGTATCGTTCCGCCCGTCATGCAAACCAGCCTCTCCCGGAGGCAGCGCCGTCGCCGAACAGCAGGCGGGCGCCGCCCGCGGGGACGCGGTGTCGCCACAGCCGCGGTCATTGCGCTTCCCCTCCTCCTGTTCACGACCCTGCTCCTCGTCGGCGCTGCCGGCGCCACGGCGTCGGTCGCCGCGTACTCGTACCTTTCAAAGGACCTCCAGGACCCGAAGGCCGCGCTGGATGCGATCACGTTCACGTCCCAGACGAGGGTCCTCGACCGGACGGGAGACGTCCAGCTCGCCCGCCTGGGCGACGACCGTCGCGAGGTTGTCACGTTCGACCAGATCCCGCCGGCCCTCGTGGACGCGACCACCTCGATCGAGGACAAGACCTTCTGGGACAACTCGGGCTTTGACCCGGCAGGGTTCGTCGCCGCCGCCATCGACACGATCAACGGCAGGGACCGCGGCGGCTCCACGATCACGCAGCAGCTGGTCCGCGCCCGCCTGCTCCCGGCCAGCGCCTTCAGCGGCAGCGTGTACGAGCGCAAGGCCAAGGAGATCATCCAGTCGATCCGCCTGACCCAGGCCTATCCCGGCGAGGATGGCAAGAAGGCGATCATGGAGAAGTACCTCAACCAGAACTTCTACGGCAACCGCAGCTATGGCGTGGCGGCGGCGGCCCGGAGCTACTGGAACAAGGACCTCAAGGACCTGACGCTTGCCGAGTGCGCGCTGCTGGCCGGGATTCCCCAGTCCCCCACCAAGTTCGACCTGGTCAAGAACGCGGTCGAGGAGACCTACACCGACGCCAAGGGCGTCGAGCAGTCGCGGCTGGTGGTGCCGATGACCAGCGAGATCGTGGTCCGCCGCAACTTCATCCTCGAGCAGATGAAGACCAAGTCCAGGCTCACGGCGGGCACGTACACAGATGCCGACTACGAGGCGGCCAAGCAGGAGCCGGTGATCCTGGCGTCCCAGGCGACGGACCTGTGGCGCGCCCCGCAATTCGTGTGGCAGGTCCGCTCGGAGCTGGGACAGATCCTGTGCGGCGAATCCCAGTGTGACCGGATCGACACCGGCGGCTACACCGTGTTCACCACCCTGGACTACGGGATGCAGCGCA
>Ga0302263_10000472_pt1 | contig 15462 bp, 13 predicted proteins | sample II_Fen_N1_4_FD_194564 | JGI IMG/M metagenome (GOLD analysis project Ga0302263, IMG submission 194564) | Peat permafrost microbial communities from Stordalen Mire near Abisko, Sweden - II_Fen_N1_4 | ecosystem: Environmental > Terrestrial > Soil > Wetlands > Permafrost | place: Sweden: Abisko... | reverse complement strand
AGCTCTCGTCACGCCTCTCCGGTGAGCTCGGTGATCTGGTCGAGGTCACGCTCATCGACCGGGCGGACGCCTTCGTGTTCGGCTTCTCCAAGCTGGACGTCATGTTCGGAAGGCGGACCCCAGAGGCGGTTCGCCTGGAGTACAGCGGATACGCGACGCCCCACGTCCGCTTCGTCCGGGAGACCATCACCACGATCGACCCGGAGAACCGGCGCGTCGTGACCGACGGCGGCAGCTACGGGGCCGACGTCATGGTGGTGGCGCTGGGCGCCGAATACGACGTCGCGGCGACGCCGGGGCTGGCGGAGGTCGGCCACGAGTTCTACTCGGTGGCGGGCGCGGAGACCGTGCGCCGGATCCTGCCGGGCTTCACGTCCGGCACGGCGATCGTCGGCATCTGCGGCACGCCGTTCAAGTGCCCGCCGGCGCCCAGCGAGACGGCCCTGCTCCTGGACGAGTACCTCCGGGAGCGCGGCCTTCGCGATGCGGTGAGGATCCAGGTGGTGATCCCGTTCGGGCGGCCGGTGCCGCCGTCCCGGGAGACGTCGGAGGCGATCCTCGCTCGGTTCGCGGAGCGTGGCATCGAGTTCATCCCCGATCGCAGGGTCATCTCCCTCGACCCAGACAGGCGCGAGGCGCTCCTCGGCGACGGCACCGTCCTGCCGTTCGACCTGTTCCTCGGCGTCCCCGTGCACCGGGTGCCGGACGTGGTCTCGGCGTCGGGCATGACGCAGAACGGCTGGATCCCGGTCGATCCCGGTTCCGGGGCTACCCGGTATCCGGGCGTCTACGCCGTGGGCGACGTCACGAGCGTGGGCACGCCGAAGGCCGGCGTCTTCGCCGAGCGCGCGGCGCGGGTCATCGCGGACCAGCTCATCGCGCGCATCCGCGGCGAGGCCCAGCCGCCCGGGTATGACGGCACCGGCGCGTGCTGGATCGAGCTCGGCAACCACGAGGTGGGGCGCGTGCTCGTGGACTTCTTCGCCACGCCGGGCAACCCGACCGGGACGTTCACCGAGCCATCGCCCGAGACGGCCGCCGAGAAGGCGGCCTTCGGCCCGGAACGTCACGCCCGCTGGTTCGGCCTCAACCCGGGATAGGCGTCGCCCGCGCTCACCCCGCGGCGCAGCGCGTCCCATCCGGGTTCGGCCGGCAGCATGCATCATGGTCAGCGTCAACCGGGCCGCCCGGGTTCGCCCCGGATCGCGCGCCCCAACCCGCCAGCCGAGCCGCCCCATCGTGTCGTCCGCAAGCCCGTCCGTGATCCCGGCGCCGTCCGAGGCCGGTCCGGTCATCCCGGCCGGGCCGCACCCGTACGTCCCGCGGCTGCCCGTACCGGACGCGACCCCCGTCGCCGAGCTGGATGCCGCCGTCGCCCAGCTCCGGGCGGCGGCCGACGGCTGGGTCCGGGCGACCCCCGAGACACGGATCCGGCTCCTGGACGAGGTGATCCGGGCCACCCTGCCGGTTGCGGACCGCTGGACCGAGCTCGCCTCCCGGCACGAGGGCCTGGATCCGGCGGGGCCGGACTCGGCAGAGGAATCGATCGTCGGGCCGTACATCTTCGTGCGCGGAACCCGTCTCCACCGTGACGCGATCAGGGCGATCGCGCGCACGGGCGTGCCGCACATCCCGGGTCCCGTGCGGACGCGCCCGGACGGGCGCGTGACGGCGCGCGTGTTCCCGGCGAGCCTCGTGGACCGGGCAACGTTCATCGGCACCGACGCGGAGGTCTGGATGGACCGCGAGGTCACGGCCGAATCGCTGCCGTCCACCATGGCGACGCCGTACCGGCAGGCGCCGCCCGGGCGCGTGTGCCTCGTGCTCGGGGGCGGCAACGCGTCCTCGATCGGCCCGCTCGACGTGCTCCACAAGCTGTTCGTGGAACTCCAGGTCGTGGTTCTCAAGATGCACCCGGTGATGGCGCACCTGGACGAGGTGCAGGCGGCGGCCCTGGCGCCGCTCGTGCGCGCGGGCGTGCTGCGGATCGTCCACGGCGGCGCCGCGGAGGGCGGGCACCTGGCCAGTCATCCCGGCGTGGACACGCTCCACATCACCGGCGCCGACCGCAGCTACGAGGCCATCGTCTACGGCACCGGCCGGGCTGGCGCGGACCGCAAGCACCGTGACGACCCGGTGCTGCACAAGCCGTTCACCGCTGAGCTGGGCAACCTGACGCCCATCATCGTGGTGCCCGGCCGCTGGAGCCCCTCGGACCTGGACTACCACGCCGAGAACATCGTCACGATGCTGACGAACAACGCGGGCTTCAACTGCACGACGTCCCGGGTCATCGTCACGGCCGCGGGCTGGCCGCAGCGAGCCGGGCTGATGGACCGGATCCGGGCGCGCCTGGCCTCGCTGCCGACGCGCCTCGCGTACTACCCGGGGGCGCCGGAGCGGTTCGCGGCCTTCGGCGAGGTGCATCCGGAGGCGGAGCGCTTCGGGGAGGCGGGCGACGGGCACCTGCCGTGGATGCTGATCCCGGACCTGTCGCCGGATGCGGTGGGAGACCCCTGCTACCGGATCGAGGCGTTCTGCAGCGTCACCGCCGAGACCACGATCGATGCCCCCGATACCCCTGCTTTTCTCGAGCGCGCGGTGAGCTTCGTCAACGAGACGCTGTGGGGGACGCTCAACGCGACGCTCATCGTGGACTCTCGGACGGCGAAGGACACCGTGGCGGGTCCCGCGGTCGCCCGGGCGATCGAGCAGCTGCGGTACGGGACGGTCTCGGTGAACCACTGGTCGGCGATCGGGTACGGACTGGGGATCACGCCGTGGGGCGCATTCCCGGGCCACGTCCGCACCGACATCGGGTCCGGGACCGGCTTCGTCCACAACCCCCTGATGTTCGAACGGGTGGAGAAGAGCGTGGTCCGGTCGCCCTTCCGGGCCTGGCCGAAGCCGATCTGGTTCGCCGGCCACCGCACCGCCCACCGGGTGGTGCCGCACCTCGTGCGCTTCGAGGGAGACGGCCGGCCGGATCGCCTGCTCCCCATCGCCTGGTTCGCGCTCCGGGGTTGAGCCCGGGAACGAAACGGACCCGGGGGTGGTTCCTACACCTCCGGGTCCTCGCCCGTCAGCCCTGGCTGGGGCCGGCGGGTTGAGCCCAGCCTAGCAGGCGACGGCGGGTGCGGCGCCTGCTGCTATCGTGCAGGCATGGAGCCCCGCCCGAACGAGCCAACGGCGATCCCCGGCGCCACGCTGGCGGTGCACTGGCTCGGGCGGATTGGCTACCGGGATGCCTGGGACCTCCAGAAGCGCCTCGCGGCGGCAAGGGCGGCGGACCGGATCGGGGACCAGCTGCTGCTGCTGGAGCACCCCGCGGTCCTCACCCTGGGCCGCGCCGCGGACGAGTCCCACGTCCTCGCCCCGGCGGGCCTGCTCGCGGCGCGCGGGATCGCGGTCCTCCGCGTGGAGCGCGGCGGCGAGGTGACCTACCACGGTCCCGGCCAGCTTGTGGCGTACCCGATCGTCCGCCTGGCCGACCGGGGCATCCTGCTCCGTCCGTTCGTTCGAGCCCTCGAGGGGGCGCTCTCGGACACGTGCGCGGCGTTCGGCGTCACGGCAGGCCGTCGCGAGGGACACCCGGGCTGCTGGGTTGACCCGGGGGACCCGCTGCCGCGCAAGATCGGGGCCCTCGGCCTCCGCGTCGAGCGCGGCGTGACCTACCACGGCATCGCGCTCAACGTGAGCGTGGACCTCGCGGACTTCGACCTCATCGACCCGTGCGGGATGCCCGGCCTCACGTCCGCATCGATCGCGTCCGAGCTGGGAAGCCGGGACGAGCGTCCGTCGACCGAGAGCGTCGCCCGCGCCGCGGCGTCCTTCGCGCCGTCGTTCGCGCGACGGATCGGGGCCACGCTCGCGGGCCACCTGCCCCCGGACGCCGATCCCGTCGTGGAGCGCGCCGTGCTGGAAGGTCTCGTGCCGGAGCGCCTCGCCGGCGCGGTGCCCGCGTGAGCACGGGAGCGCCGCGATGAGCCAGGGCCTGTTCGAGCTTCGCAAGGACGCCATCACCGGCTGGTGGGTCGCGACCGTCGTGGACCGGACGTTCGCGCGCGAGCGGTTCGCGGCCCCCGCGCTGTCCGTCGACGACCACGGGGATTGCTTCAACTGCCGCATGCCGGCCGGTGACGGGATCCGCCTCCGCACGCTGAAGGACTTCGCGTTCACGATCGCCGGCACCGAGCAGGAGGCGCACGCGCGCGAGGGCTCGGTTGCCCAGGTCACGATCTCGGACGCGCGCGCGGCGGGCTCGTGGCGGACCGTCGTGGCTCCGCCGGGCGAGCACAGGCCGCTCCATGCCGTCGGGACGGCCACGATCGAGGGGCTGCTGGCCCGCTCCCGCGACGAGATCCACGTCGCCCGGGCGGCGAACCGGACGCAGCACCTGCAGATCGTCCAGAACTGGGGCGCCCAGGCCGGCGCACGCACCAACCACCTGTGCTTCGACCTCTACGACCTGCCCCAGATCCCGCACCGGGTCGCAGAGGAGCTGGGCGGCGCAGCCCGCTTCCTCATCAGGGAAGGGGAGTGCCCGTACTGCCGCCACGTCCGCGAGGAGGTCCGCCGGCCGGACCACCTGCTGTACGCGGATGACCACGCGGTCGCCTTCGCCCCCTACGCGTCGCGTTCACCGTTCGAGGTCTGGGTGGTTCCGCGGCGCCACGACGCGGACTTCGCCCGGGCCTCCGACCGGGACGTCGCTGCCACGGCGGAGGCCCTGCGCCGGGTCCTCAGCCGCCTCTCGGCCAGCCTCGACGGGCCGCCCTACAACCTCGTCCTCCACACGGCCCCGCTCAAGGAGCAGGTGGATGCGACGTACCATTGGCACTGGGAGATCCACCCCCGCCTACGCGAGATCGCGGGGCTGGAGCTGGGCACCGGCCTCCCGGTCAACCCGGTGTCCCCGGAGGACGCCGTGGACGAGCTGCGGTCCGGTCCCGACACGGAGGCCCCGCCGGAGCACCCGCTTCGATGACCGGGGCGGGGGGAGGCCGTCACACGGCTGGCATCGATCGCGTCACAACGGCTCGGGACACGCTTCTCCCATCCCGGGAGCATGTTCCTTCACTGCCACCGGAGCATTCGTGGTCGCCGATCCCTTCGAGCTCGAACAGCGACGGGTCCTGCCCGCGGGCCTCAGCGTGAGTGCCGGGTGGGACCGGGACGAGGCGTTCCGCTTCGTCGAGGAGCTGTTCTCGAAGCACCAGCGTGAGATCTACGCGTACCTGCTGCGCATGCTCCGGGACCCGGAGCTGGCGGCGGACCTGACGCAGGACGCGTTCGTCAAGGCATACCGCGCCTACGACTCGCTGGAGAAGCCGGAGAATGCCCGGGCGTGGCTGTACCAGATCGCGCACCGGGTCGCCCTGGACAACCTCCGGCGCAACAGGATCGTGCGGTTCATCCCCCTCGTGGGCGAGAGTCGCAACTCGGCGCCGTCCGCCGAGCATCTCGTGATGGAGGCGAACCTCTCGGGTGAGCTCCAGCGGGCGCTGGAGCGAATCCCGGAGCGGCAGCGCGCGGCGCTCCTCCTGGCCGAGCTGCACGACCTCAGCGGCCTGGAGCTCGCGGCCGCGCTGGGCGTGAGCCACGTCGCCGCCCGCGCGCTGCTGACCCGCGCCCGCGAGAGCCTCCGCCAGGCGCTCGCGGCGGAGCGACAGGCCGTCGCGGACAGCGAAGCCGCCGCCGATCACCGTCCGGGGCCCCGGTCATGAGCCCGTTCCTCGCCTCTGGCACCGCGGACCACGGCCGCGCCCGCGAGCTGGCGGCGGCGCGCCTGGACGAGGCGATCCCGGCCGCCGAGGCAGGCTGGCTCGAGGATCACCTCGCCGCGTGCCCGGACTGCAGCGCGGTTGCCGCCGAGTACGACGATCAGCGCTCCGCCCTTCGTTCGCTCCGTCTCGACACCCCGGAGCCGCCCCGGGACCTCTGGGCCCGGACGTCCGCCGCGCTCGAGTCCGAGGGTGCGCGTGGCTCCTGGCGGCCCGCCTGGTTGCGTGTCCGCACCGTGCCGCTGGCGCCTGTCGCGGCGCTCATGGTCGTCACGATCGTCGTCGGCGCCGGTCTCCTCAACGGCCGGGGCCTCTTCCCCGACAGCACGAGCAAGGGCGAGGGACCGATGCCCACGCCCATCAACGTGGCTGCGACGGACGTCCAGGTGGTGAGCCGCGGGGATGACGGCACGGTCCAGATCCTCACCCGTCGCCTCGACCAGGTCTGTCCCATGGGGGCCGAGGCCTGCGGGATCTCTCCCTCGTTCGACGTCACGACGACCGCCGCGCTCTCCGGCTCCTCCGACCTCGACGCGATCAACTCGCCCTCACGGGACCAGATGGTCGTCGTGGAGCGTGGCGCCGGGGCGACCGGCGTCTACGTCCTGAACGTGGGGACCGCGTCCCCGGCCCCGTCGGCGTCCGTTGCCGTCCCGCCCGCGACGACCGGGCCGACCGGCGCCCCCACGGCCTCCCCCGGCGCGGCGACGCCCAGACCCTCGGCCACCACGGCTCCACCGACGCCGGATCCCTCGGCCTCCGTCGCGCCGGCACCCTCGGCCTCCGCGGCTCCTTCGACGCCGGATCCCTCGGCCTCCGTCGCGCCCAGCCCGTCTCCCTCGGTCGCGCCGAGCCCCTCGGCCATCACGACGACCGGTCCCTCGCCCACACCTGGCCTCGTGGCGACCGGCGCGCCGGTCACCCCCGATGCGTCGGCCACCGCGACGCCGGGTGCCTCCGCCGCGCCGCCCGCCTCGACCAAGCCGAGCGCTCCGGCGCCGACCGCGACCGTCGCGGTGTCGCCTGACTCGAATGGTGCGCTCGAGATCGCGCGCGATGTCATCGTCGTCGGCTCGCTCGCGGCCTACTCTCCAGATGGGTCCAGGTTCGCATTCACCGCCCGCCCTGCGGACGGCTCCGTGGGGCCGGACGTGTACGTCTGGACCGTCGGCGACGCCGGGGCGCGCGCGGTCACGACGGATCATGCCTCGGTGTTCTCCGGGTGGCTGGGCGAACGCCTCCTGGTGAGCCGGGTCGTGGACGGCAAGCCCGAGACGGCCCTCATGAACCTCGGTGGCGGGACCGAGACGGCCGTCGGCACCGGATCGACATGGCGCCCCGCGGTGAGTCCCAATCACAAGGCCGCCGTCTGGTGGGACGGCACGCTGAAGCTCGCCGATGACGGCGTGACGCCCGTGCCGGGGGCCGGTCGCCTGGTCCTCGGCTCCTGGCCCGCCGGCAAGGTCGCAGCGGAGTCCCAGGTGCTGCACACCGGCGCCCTCTCGGACTGGGAGGTCCACTGGGACCAGGACGGCACGGTGCTCGCCGTGTGGACCACGACGAAGGGTGCCGGGGCCGCCGGATCCCTGAGCCTGTACTCCATCGACCCCGCGACCGGTCGTGCGGACCTTGACCACCCGCTCCTCGATGCGGCTCCGGCGTTCGCCAGCGTCTCGCTCGAGGCGGGCCGGCTGGTCTGGTCCGCCCCCGCGGACGGCGGCGACACCACGGTCCAGGTGCTCGCCTGGTCAGGCGACTCGGTCGGGCGGCTGGAGCTGCCGTCGCAGCAGGGGACGACCGTCGTCCACTGATCCCCGGACGGCCCGGCATGAACCCGGGCTCGCGCTCACGTCACGACGGTGGGGCTTCCTGCGGGCCGACCGGACCCGAGACGGATGCCGTTTGACCCACGACCGCAACCGGCAGGACGCCGCCCGATGGGGTACCTTCGTACGGTATGCGACGCAAATCGGTCGTCGCGACCGCGGCGCTCATCGCCGCGCTCGCGCTGGCCGGCATGCCGGGACCCGCAGGATCGAGGAGCCCCTCGGCGGCGGAAGTCCTGGCGCCGGCAGCTTTCACCTCGGTGGTGGTCCCCGCGGATGCCCCGGCGCAGCGCGCCTCGGGCTCGCTTGAAGTCGCCCTGCGCTCCGCCAGCTACATCGACGCCTCCGGCCGGCTCAAGGAGCCCGGCGTCGCCCCCACGGCCCCGACGAAACGTCCGAAGGTGACGCAGCCGGCCGCACACTCGGGTGAGGCCTGGAAGGCGCCGAAGTACACGATTTCCGGGTACGCCACCTTCTACGACAACGGCTCCACGGCGATGCGCCTGCCGCGCGGGACGGTCGTCCGTATCTGCGGCGGCGGCGGCTGCATCGAACGGACGGTCACTGACTATGGCCCCGTGAAGAAGGCTCGCGTCGTGGACCTGTACCGCCCCGACTTCTTCAACATCTGCGGCTGCCCCGGCTGGTCGGGGAGCACCTGGGTCACGGTCTCGATCTATTGATCGTGGGCGATCGCCCGGCCGCCCGGCCGCGGGCGCGGTAGACTTCACCTCGATTTCCGCGCCGGTCCCGTGAGGCCGGGTGGCCCCGTGAGGCCGGGAAGGAGGAGCGAACCCCGTGCGACGCCGCAGGTCCGGCCGATGACCGGTCGCCGCATCATGGCCGGCGAGGACGTCCGCCGCGCGACGATCCGGATCTCCCACGAGATCGTCGAGAAGCAGGCGGGCACGGAAGGTCTCGTGTTGATCGGGATCCAGCGCCGCGGCGTGCCCCTCGCCCACCGGATCGCCGAGGCAATCCTGGAGAACGAGGGCGTCGAGGTCCCGGTCGGTGCCCTGGACATCACCTTCTACCGCGACGACCTCTCCCTCGTCGCGCAGCAGCCCATCGTCAAGGGCACGGCCATTGGCTTCGACCTCAACGGGCGGACCGTGGTCCTGGTGGACGACGTCTTGTACACGGGTCGCACGATCCGCGCCGCGATGGACGCCTTGATCGACTTCGGCCGGCCGCAGGCGATCCGCCTCGCCGTCCTGGTGGACCGCGGTCACCGCGAGCTCCCGATCCGCGCGGACCACGTGGGCAAGAACGTGCCGACGTCGCGCGAGGAGATCGTCAAGGTGCTGCTCGAGGAGACCGACGGCGAGGACGCCGTGGAGATCGAACGCTCCGTGGCCGTCCGCGCGTCGGGCGGGACCGTCGCATGACGGCCGAGGCCGACCGCCCCGAGGCGGCGTCCTCCGGTCCCGTGCCCTGGCATCACCGGCACCTGCTGGACGTCGACATCCTGACAGCCGCGGACATCGACCTCGTCATGCGGACCACGGACGAGATGCGCGAGATCCTCGCCCGCCCGATCCCGAAGGTCCCGGCCCTGCGAGGGACCAGCGTGACGATCCTGTTCTACGAGGCGTCCACGCGGACCCGGGTCAGCTTCGAGGTTGCCGCCAAGAACCTCTCCGCCGACGTGGTGAACATCGCGGCCGCCTCCTCGTCCGTCTCCAAGGGCGAGTCGCTGGTCGATACGGTGCGCACGGTCGAGGCGCTCGGCGCCGACATGCTGGTGATGCGCCACCCCGCCTCCGGGGCGCCGTACCTGGCCGCCGAGGTGTTCGGAGGGTCGGTGCTCAACGGCGGCGACGGCTGGCATGCCCACCCGAGCCAGGCCCTGCTGGACCTGTACACGCTGCGGTCCCGGCTCGCCGGCGGGTCGCTGGTGGGACGCAAGGTGGTGATCCTCGGCGACGCGCTCCACTCCCGGGTGGCGCGCTCCAACATCTGGACCCTGACCGCGATGGGCGCGGACCTGTGGATCTGCGGCCCGTCAACGCTGTTGCGCGGGTTCGAGGGATGGGCGGCCCGCGGGGCGGCAGGCCGGCCGTTCACCGTGACCTCGGACATCGACGCCGCGCTGCGGGACGCGGACGTGGTCATGGCCCTGCGGATCCAGAAGGAGCGGATGGCGAGCGGCCTGCTCCCGTCCCTGCGCGAGTACGCGGCGCGGTACGGGCTGACCAGGGAGCGGCTGCGCGCCGCGAAGCCGGACGTGGTGGTGATGCACCCGGGGCCGATGAACGAGGGCGTGGAGATCGCGGCCGACGTGGCCGTGGATCCACGCTCGGTGATCACGGCCCAGGTGACCAACGGCGTGGCGGTGCGGATGGCGCTGCTCTACCTGCTCGCCGGAACGAAGAGTGGGGAGGCGGGCGCGTGAGCCGCGAGACGGTGGGGACGCCCGTGAGCACGACCATCCGCGGCTGGGCCGTGGACCCTGCCGCCGGTCGGGAGGGTGCGGCCGAGCTGGAGATCCGGGACGGCGTGCTGGTGCAGGTGACCTGGCTGGAGGGCGACACGGCGGCCGGGATCAGCCCAGGCGACACCCTCATCACCCCCGGGTTCGTCGACCTCCACGCGCACTTCCGGGAGCCCGGGAACGAGGACGCAGAGACGGTGGCCACGGGGCTCGCGGCGGCCGCGCACGGCGGCTTCACGACCGTCTGCCTGATGCCCAACACGACGCCGGCGATCGACGAGCCGTCCGTGCTGGCGCGGGTGCGCGAGGCGGCGGGCGCGTCCGGATCGCCGGTCCGGGTTCTCGTCCACGGCGCGGTCACGCACGGGCGAAAGGGCGAGACGCTGGCGGCCATGGGCGAGTTGGCCGACGCCGGTGTCGTCGGATTCTCCGATGACGGCGCCCCGGTCCACTCGGCGCCGATCCTGCGCAACGCGCTGGCCTACGCCGGCGCGCTGGGCCTGCCGATCATCGACCATCCCGAGGATCCCGCCCTGACCGAGGGTGCCGAGGCCTCGGAGGGATACGTGGCGACCGTGCTGGGCCTCCGGGGCTGGCCCGTCGCTGCCGAGGCGGGCGCGGTGGCCCGGGCGATCGCGATCCTCGCGGACGTGGTGCGGGACGTGCCCGGCGCCCGGCTGCACCTGACGCATGTCACGACGGCCGCGTCCCTCGCTCACGTCCGCGCGGCGAAGGTCGCCGGACTGCCGGTGACCTGCGACGTCACCCCGCATCACCTGGGCTTCACCGACGAGTGGATCGCCGGGTCGCGGCGCTGGGCCTGGGAGGCCCTGGGCGAGGACGGCCGGGCGCGGGACCCGTGGTCGGACGGGGCGCTGGTCGCCCGCCCGTTCAGCACCGCCCTCCGGGTGAACCCGCCGCTGCGCTCCGCGGAGGACGCCGCCGCGTGCCTCGCGGCCCTCGCGGATGGCACCGCGGATGCGATCGCAACGGATCACGCGCCGCACACCGAGGTGGACAAGCACGTCGAGTTCGGGTGGGCGATCAACGGGATCAGCGGGATCGAGACGGCAATCGGGATCGTTCTGGCGGCGGTGGAGAGCGGCGGCCTGTCGCTGGCGCGCGCCATCGAGGCGCTGACCACCGGCCCGGCGCGGGTCCTCGGGGCTCCGGGAGAGCGGAACGGGGTGGCGCCTGGGCTGCGCGAGGGCGAGGCCGCGGACCTCGTGGTGATCGACCGCGGCGCGTCCTGGGCAGTCTCCGCGGACGCGCTCCGCTCGAAGGGCAAGAACACCCCACTCCTGGGCCGCGAGCTGTCCGGCGTCGTGCGACTCGTCATCGCCGGCGGGCGGGTCGCACACGCCGAGGGCTGACGCCCGCCGGGAGCCCGGCGGGGGCCGATCGCCTCGCGGCGAGGGCCTGCTGGGGACCGCTCCCTAGCCGCTGACGATCACCTTCCCGCGGAGGTTCAGGACCGCCCAGCGGATGACTGCCGCCTTGCGCCCGTACGGCGGATCGAGGAGCGGGTCGTAGGGAACGTCGAGCCCGCGCACGTACCAGACCGGGCCGTGCGTCCGTGCGCCCTTGGCCGCGATCGCCGCGAGGGCATCGATGCTCGCCAGCTCGCGCGGCTCCACGAGCACCGTCCGGAGCAGCGTGGTCACGGGGCCGATGGCCCGGCTGGTCGTCAACGCAGGGTCGGTGGTCATCGGATCCGTCACGGAGGCGACCAGCGGTGTCGCGACCTGCCGGCCCAGGGCCAGGCGCTGCCCGCTCGCCCACACGACACGCTCGATCGTGAACGTCTCCTCGCACGCGGGGTCGTCACCGGGGCATGCGGAGGGGCCGGGAGCGAAGTGCCCGATGGCCACCACCGGTGGCGGAGTGACGTCCGTGAGCGCCGGCCCGACGGCGGTGTCCGGGATGACCACACCCGGCGGGATCACGGCGTGGATGTGCGGGCCGATCCCCGAGAACACCTCGCTGCCCGGGTTCGACCAGGAGACCTCGGCCAGGATGGCTGTCCGCTCGCAGCCGCCACCGGGCAGCCCTGGGACCGGGTTCCGGCACAGGCTGGGATCCGCCCACGCGCGGAGGAACCCGGCGATCGCGACCACCGCCTGGCCACGATTCTCGTGGCGTGCCCGAAGGACGTCTGGCACCCGGAACACGCGCAAGTTGGCCACGGCCGCCGGAAACGCGGCGTCGCCGCCGACCCCGTCCGCCACGGCGACCGACGCGGGCGCACCCGACGCGGGCGCACCCGACGCGGGCGCACCCGGCACGTCCGACGAGGGGGACGCATTGGTGGAAGGCGCGACCATGGCAGAACGCGGCGGGGCCGGCGGCTCCGGCCTCGGTCCCAGGAGGCCGGCGCCAAGCACGCCGGCGAACAGGACGACGGGCAGCACGAGGCCGGTCAGGCGCAACGCCCGCCGGACCGGGGAACGCGGATTGGTGGGAGTCGGCTCGAAGATCATCGGCTGCCCGACAGTACGCGGGAAAGGCCGCGCCGGATGCGTGGGGCGGCGGCCGGGCGTCAGCTTCCCGTGTCGGCCAGCCTCCGCAGCGTGGACAGGATCCGGTCGATGTCGGCCTCGGTGGTCAGATAGTTGACGACGCCCGCGCGCAGGTACGTGCGGCCCAGCAGGATAGTCGTCGAGAGCCAGCCGTCGCCTGAGGCCTCCAGCGCGGCGGCAAGCCAGTCCTGGTGGGCGTCCAGCTCTTCGGGCGGCATCGCGGCCGCGGCGGCCGCCCCGCCCGGCAGGTGGCGGAAGCACACGACCGACAGCTCCGGCTCCTCGGGCAGCGTGTCGAGATCGTCGGACTCGGCGCAGCGGGCGGCGAGGTATCCCGCCAGGTCGTCGTTGTGCTCGATCAGGCGGCCGAACCCGGACGTGCCGAGGTGCTTCCAGCTGGCCCACAGCTTGAGGGCACGGAAGCGGCGCGTGCCTTCGAAGCCCAGCTTGTAGAAGTTGAGCTGGCCGGCGTGGGCGTCTGGGCGAGAGCCGGCACCGTCGCCCGCCGCGACGCTCCCGGGGGTCTCGCCACCGCGGTAGTACTCCGGCGAGCGGTCGAAGGTCTGGTGGAGGTGGGCGCCATCCCGGACGACCAGCGCGCCGACGTCGTACGCCTGGAAGAACCACTTGTGCGGGTCGACGGTGACGCTGTCCGCCAACTCCAGGCCGGGGACGCGGCCGGCGTCACGGGCGGACAGTCGGGCCGCCCCGCCGTACGCGGCGTCGACATGGAGCCAGAGGCCCTCGCGGGCCGCCAGCTCAGCCAGGTCCGGCACGAGGTCGACCGAGCCGGTGTTGGTGGAGCCCGCGACGGCGCAGATCGCCACGGGTCGCAGGCCGGCCGCCCGGTCGGCGAGGATCGCCGCGGCTACCGGCTCAGCGTGCAGGCGGAAGCGATCGTCGGCCGGGAGCACGACCAGCGTGTCGGGCGGGAAGCCCAGCTCGTCCAGCGCGCGCGCGATCGAGAAATGCGTCTGGTCGCCGGTGTAGACCCGGACGCCCTCGAGGGCCGCGCCGCGGGGCGGGCGGTCGGCCCCGCTGAGCCGTCGCAGGTGCACGTCCCGGACCAGCGCCATCGCGATGAAGTTCGCCATCACGCCGCCGGACGTCAGCAGGCCGAAGCTCGTCTCGCCGTACCCCGCGAGATCGCACAGCCACCGGACGACCTCCTCCTCCACGAACGCACCGACCGGCCCGGCATGCCAGACATCGATGCCCTGGTTCGTCCATTGGGCGAGCACCTCGCCGGCGATGGACGCCACGAGCGGCGGCGGCGTGAAGTACGAGAGCGCCCGCGGGTGATAGCTGTTGAGCGTGTGGGGCGCGATGCGGGCGGTGAACTCGTCGAGGACGGCCTGGAGGGTGGTGGGGTCCACCGGCGCGGGGCCGGGGCCGCCGGCCTCGCCGAAGTAGGTGTCGCGCAGCGCCGCATAGCCGGTGGGAGTGCCCATCGCGCGGACCATCGCCTCGTCGTAGAGCCAGTCAAGCGAGGCGCGCCACGTGGCCTCGCCGGCGCGCTCGAGGGCCGCGCGGGAGGCGTGCGGGTCGCGGAGCCCGATGAGCTCGGGTTCGGGGTGCCAGCGGAAGGGAGCGAGGGGATCGTCCATCGCCGCGAATGGTAGGGGAGCGCGAGGGCTGAGGTTCGACGCGCCGACGCCCGCCGTCGCCGGTCGCCGGGCGAGCTGCGGCCCAAGGGTGAACGAGCGCCTCCGCGTCCGAGCCGTCCTCGGCGGTACAGTGGAACCGATGACCCCACCCGAGCGACCCTCCACGGCCGAGCGACCCTCAACGGTCCGGCCCGTCGACTACAAGGGCGAGCCGCTCGACGCGGAGCGCGGCCCCGGCCTCGGGTGCTTCCGCTTCCAGATGGTCCTGCTGGTGGTGCTGCTGGTCCTGACGCCGCTCTCGGTCGCCTGGAACTGGCCCGCCGCCGTCAGCGCGATCCTGCTGTTCCTGGTCCTGATCCTCCTGCTGTTCGCCGGCCAGACGGTCATCTTCCTGCTGCGCCTGGTGGCCTCGGATCGCCGGGAGGGCACCCGCCATCGCCCGCTGGCAAGCCCGACTCCCACGGTGGGCGAGCTGGAGGACGCGCAGGTCGAGGCCGTCCCGGGACCCGCGCCCGAACCGGACGCCGGGCCTGGGCCCGAACCCGCGGACCCATCGCCCGAACCCGCGGACCACGTGCCCGAAGCCACCACGCCCGCGGACCCCGGGACGGGCGACCCGGGCATGCGAGAATAGCCGCGGCCCCACGTTCAGGGTTCCCAGGGAGGCTCTTCGTTCCGTGCCTGTTCTCGCGACCTTCTTCTCCGTCCGTCGTGGTCGAGACCCGTTCTTCAAGTTCTTCATGAAGACGCTCTTCCCGCGCCAGATGGAGGAGTACCACGAGAAGTTCGGGATCCGGTTCCTCGGCTGGTACAACGTCGCCCACGGCTGGGACTTCGACAATGTGATCCTGCTCGACCTTCCCGACTACGGGACGCTCGACCGCCTCGAGGCGGACGAGGCGACCCGTGCGCTGGGCCACCGGGCCGGTGAATGGATCTTCGAACGGCATCACTCGATGTTCCTCCGGGAGCGACTCGGCGCGGATCTCGAGTACCACGGGTGAAGGAGGCGATCGAATGGACGTGAGCCGCAACGACATGCTCAGCGAGCTCGCCAACGACGCCGGCCTGGAGCGGACGGACTTCGTCGTCCAGGCGACGGAGCAGCTGGCGAAGTTCCTGGACCGCAATCGCGACCGCATCAGCCAGATCGGCGGGCTCACGCTCGTCGACGAGGACCCCGACTACCTCTCCGTCGCGGCTGACTGCACGTTCCGCGTGCGCAGCCGGTACGAGGATGCCGATACCGGGGAGTGGGTCTCGGACACCGAGATCGTTGAGACGCCGTCGGAG
>Ga0302263_10000468_pt1 | contig 15520 bp, 13 predicted proteins | sample II_Fen_N1_4_FD_194564 | JGI IMG/M metagenome (GOLD analysis project Ga0302263, IMG submission 194564) | Peat permafrost microbial communities from Stordalen Mire near Abisko, Sweden - II_Fen_N1_4 | ecosystem: Environmental > Terrestrial > Soil > Wetlands > Permafrost | place: Sweden: Abisko... | reverse complement strand
TCCTGGCGTTCTTGCAGAGCACCTACGAGGCGGCCGCCGAGCTCGGGGGTTGGGAGCGCGCCGCGCTCGACGAGGAGAGCGAGACAAACCGTGGGAGGCTCGCGGCCCCAGGTCTGTCGGCAGGGTGAGGGTGGGGGTGGGGTGGGGCCGGGTGGGGTGCTGAGCTTGGCGGATGGCTACGCGGGTGTTCTCGGATGCCGAGCTTGAGGCTCTGCGGGGGTTCCCGGAGATCACTTCTGCAGAGCTGATCCGCTACTTCCGGTTGGCGCCGTCGGATCTCGAGTTCGCCCGGCGGAGACGCGGCCAGAACAACCAACTTGGTGTGGCCGTCCAAATCGCGGTCTTGAGCTGGCTTGGGTTCGTGCCAGACAACTTGTCGGCGGCGCCGCCGGCGGGGGTCAGCAAGCTCGCCGAACAGTTGGGCGTGCCTGCCAGCGTGTTCGGCGAGTACGGCCGCCGCGAGCAGACACGCACCGACAATCTGCGTGAGGTCGCGACGTTCCTGGGCTGGCGCACGGTCGGGGCCGTCGAGCTGAAAGTGCTGGACCAGTTCTTACTGGCCCGGGCGATGGAGCACGACTCGCCGTCGTTGCTGTTCCGGCTGGGTTGCGAGTACTTGAAGAGCGGGCAGCTGATCCGACCTGGTCCTGTCGTCCTGGTCGAGCGGGTTGCGGCGGCTCGGGAGGTCGCGAAAGCCGAGACGTATGACCGGGTCGAGCACTTGTTGACGCCGCAGCGCCGCGCCGAGCTGGACCGGCTCCTTGTCATCGACCTGGAGTTGGGCCAGACCCGCCTGCACTGGCTGGGGCATGGCGCGGTGCAGGCGTCGCCGGCGGCGGTGAAAGCCGAGGTCGACAAGCTCACGTTCCTGCGTGGGCTGGATGCCCACGGGATAGACGTGTCCGCGGTCCCAGCGGAACGCCGCCGTTTCCTGGCTGGGATGGGACGCCGCACCACAGGCCAGGCGCTGTCGCGTCGTGACGGCGAGCGCCGCTATCCGATCCTGCTGGCGTTGCTCGCCCAAAACGCGGTCGATGTGCTGGACGAGGTCATCGGCCTGTTCGACCAGACGCTGTCCGGCCGGGAAAGTCACGCCCGCGACAAACTGGACGGACGGCTCGCGGAGCGGGGCACGGGCCGCGGAGGGACGGATCGGCCTGCTGGATGAGATGTTGGCGGTCGCGGCTGACCCGGCGGTCCTGGACGAACAGGTCGGGCCACGGTTACGGGTGGGGATCGGGATGGACCGCCTGCAGGCCGCCCGTGCGGCGAAGATGCCGCGGCTGCCCCGTGACTACGGCCATCTGGCGTTGATCGAGGCGTCGTTCGGCTACGTCCGCGAGTTCGCCCCGCTGGTCCTGGCCACGGTGCGGTGCGCCGGTGGCACCGACGCGCAGGAGCTGCTGGCAGCCGTCGACGTGCTCCGTGAGCTCTACGCATCCGGTGGCCGCAAGGTCCCGGCCGGCACACCGGCAGGGTTCGTCCCGGCCCGCTGGCAGGGCTATCTCGCGCAAGCCGGAGCCGACGGCGACGCGACCGCGTACCGGCACTACTGGGAGCTGTGCGTGCTGTTGACGTTGCGGGATGGGTTGCGGTCGGGCGACGTTTGGGTGCCTGGCTCCCACCGCTACGCCGATCCGTCCAGCTACCTGATGACCAAGCCCGAGTGGGAAACCGAGCGCGTCGAGTTCTGCCGGCTCGTCGACAAACCGGCTGACGCGGCCGTGGCGCTGGCCCGGCTCCAAGAAGAGCTCGACGAGGCACTCACCGATCTCGACGCAACACTGGCGGACGGCGCCGGACCGGTCCGTCTCGACGGCGACGGCCACCTCGTGATCGGCCGTCTCAGCGCCGAGTCGGTGCCCGACGAGCTCGACGCGCTGCGCGACCGCCTCGCCGAATACCTGCCCCGGGTGCCGATCGCGTCGGTACTGATCGAGATGGACCGGCGCTGCGGCTTCACCGGCCTGCTCACCCACGGAGCCGGCCAAACCGCCCGCTCTGCCGACCTCACTCGCAACCTGCTGGCCTGCCTGATCGCCCAGGCATGCAACATCGGCTTGACCGCGATGGCGGAAGCGTCCGGGATCAGCTACGACACGCTCGCCTGGACCGCCGAGTGGTATCTGCGCGAGGACGCCCTGCGGGCGGCTATCGCGGCGGTCGTGACCTACCACCATCGCCTGGCGTTCTCGTCGGTGTGGGGCACGGCGACGCTGTCATCGAGTGACGGCCAGCGTTTCCCGACCAAGGGCAAGTCCATTTCGGCCCGCGCGCTGTCGCGGTACTTCGTAGACGAGGGAATCTCGACGTACACGCACGTCTCCGACCAGCACTCCACGTATGGAACCCAGGTGATCGTCGCCACTCAGTCCGAGGCGACGTATGTCCTCGACGAGATCCTCGGGAACACGACCCTTCCGATCAGCGAGCACGTCACAGATACCGGCGGGGTGACGCTGGTGAACTTCGCCCTGTTCGACCTGGTCGGCTTGCAGTTCTCGCCCCGCATCCGCGACCTCGGCAAGATCACTCTGCACCGTATCGGCAGACGCCGGGACGTTTGTGCCCGGTGGCCGCACGCCGGCCCGTTGCTGGCGGCCAAGACGAACATGGGCCTGATCGCCGAACACTGGGACGACCTGTTACGCCTGGCCGCGTCGCTCAAGTACGGACGGGCGGCGGCGGCGCTGGTCGTCGGCAAGTTGTGCGCGTCGACCCATCAGAACGCGTTCGCCGCCGCGTTGAAGGAGTACGGGGGGCTGCGCCGGACGATCCACGCCGCCCGCTACCTCACCGACGAGGACCGCCGACGCCGCATCGGCCGCCAACTCAACAAGGGTGAAGGCCTGCACTCGCTGCGCCGCGGGCTGTTCTTCGCCCGAGAAGGCCACGTCCGCCACCGCGACCACGAACACCAGACCGAACAGGCCCTGTGCCTCACCTTGGTGACCGACCTGGTCGTGGCCTGGAACACCGAATACCTTGACCGCACGGTGGCGGCGCTGCGCGCGAGCGGTGAGACGATCGACGACGAGCTTCTCGGCCACATCTCCCCAGCGCTCACCGAACACGTGCGTTTCCGCGGCACCTACGCGTTCGACGTCGACCGTGAACTCGCCGGCCTCGACCCGGCCGGCTACCGGCCACTGCGCACAGTCCCGGCGCGGAACGGGGCGAGGCCGTTGTGACATCGGCAGCTTCAAGACCATTCGGGCTTTGTGTCGGCGACATCCCATTCAGGGTCCGCCCTTGTGATCTTCCCGGATCGACAAGTGGATCGGCTGTCGTCCACCGTTTTCAGATGCCATTCAGTGGGGGGGACGGTCCGGACACGGCAGGACGCCGATGAGTACACCTGACATGGGATAGCGGCCGTCCACGCCCGCGGGTACCGCGTTCCACAACCTACGATCCGGACCAGGGGCGCCTGGCACGCGTCGCCCGGCGTTCGCCCAGGTCGCGGCGTTCCGGAAGTCATCCCGCAAGGGCACGTTCCGGAAGAGTGGCACGAAGACGACTTCCGGTACGATCCCGCGGGCATGGAGAATGCCCACCCCGCCACCGGCGAGACCCTGGGGTACGCCCGCGTGTCGACAACCCGGCAGTCCCTGGAGCGCCAACTGGACGCGCTGGCCGCCGCCGGCGTCCCCGACCGTCGGACCTACAGCGACAAGAAGACCGGCGCCACCATCGATCGGCCCGGCCTGGCTGCCCTGCTCGGCTACGCCCGACGCGGCGACGTGATCACCGTGCACACCCTCGACCGGCTCGGCCGCAACCTGCGGGAAGTCCTCAACCTCGTCCACGACCTGGCCGAGAAGGGCATCGGGGTGCGCTCCCTGGCAGACCCCCATGCCCATCGACACCACCAGCGAGGGGATGGGCCACATCGCGTTCCTGCTCATCGCCCTGTTCGCCGAGATGGAACGGACCTACGCCAACGAGCGCGCCGCCCACGCCCGCGCTGTCGCCGAGGCCAAGGGCCGGCACATCGGCCGACCCGTCGCCGCCGCTCCAGAACCCATCGAATACGCCAAGCTGCTCAAAGCCCAGGGCTGCTCCCTCGGCCAGATCGCATCGAAAACCGGAGTCCCCAAGACGTCACTGCACCGCTACCTCGCCACATAGCTGGCGAGAAGACCCCGCCGCCATCACGCCAACTGATGATCAGACCGCCGGAGCCGCAAACGTTGTTTTGGGGTATCCACTCAACCGGAGTAGGGCGGTAGCACGGCCCGATCCGTCACGCGGGATCTTCGTCGGGAACCCCCGCCGACAAGCATCCCACCAGCACCCTCTGGGCGCTGGAGTCAGCCACCGAGTCTGGAGCGTCCCCCAGCGAGCCGACCGTGGAGAGTGGGCCTGACCTGGCTTGCTCCGGTTGAGTGGATACCCCCAACGTTGTTTTTTCGGCGATTACTACCGGGACCCCCTGAAACCCCAGAGTTCAGGCGAACTGAAGGGTCTTCATGCTCTATGGCTCGTTCTGGCCCTTGGGTTCGCGGGAACTGGCGGGATCCTGCTCCTCGGCCCTGGTGGTGAGGGAGCAAGCGGGCGTTCTCGACGTAGCGGATGGGTGCTGCCCGACCTTGATGCCGCTGGCCGGGTTGAACCGGGCCCCCGCCTTTACTCAGCCGGAAAGAAGGACGACGCCGACGATATACCCTCAGGAATCCCGAGCTAACTTCAAATAGCAGAACTCGCGTGGATCGAACAAGAAGGCGCAGGTCCTGGGTCTACAGAGGCATGGGAGGGGCTCAGGGAACTCTGGGGTTATTTCTTATACGGCACGCCGACGGTCCCGGTTGCCGAATCTCATCAGGGTTGCGGCACTCTTCAGACCTGAAGATCAGTCCAGTTGGCGGGCGGCGACACCCTCAGGAGCCCCGGGCCAACGCGTGCGTCCACAAGATCAACGCCCATGCGGAGAAGAAGGTCACCGAGGAGTTCGTGCGCCAGTACAAGAGGATCCGGAACAAGGACGCGATGCTGCACCGGGTCGCCGAGGTGTCACTGGAGTCCCCGGCAGAACCGGTCCGCGACGTTATCTACCCGGTGATGGGCGGTGAGGCCGGTCTGACCGAGCTGGTAGGCGAGTACCGGGCCCGCCGTGCCCACGAGCGGGACAAGCGGCGGGTGTTCAAGTCCTCCTACACCAACCACTACCGAACCGGGCTGATCAAGCTGCTGCAGGTTCTCGAGTTCCGCTCCAACAACACCGAGCACCAGCCGGGTGCTCGACGGGCTGAAGCTGATCCTGCGCTACGCCGAGTGCTGCGTGCTGAGCTTGCAGCGCAGCCCGGTCCCGCAGTGCGAGTTCGCCGTGTCCGCCGACCATCGCGGCTGGCCACGGCACGCCCGGTCAAATCTTTCGGACTTGAACCCCAGGACAGGGCAGCGCGCGTCTATCGACATCGCGACATGATAGATTCGTCGAGTAACGATGATGTGAACCATACTCTGAGTGCCGGCGAGCCTGGGAAGCGATGTCGCTGCGAACCGTCCTGCAGACGATGCTTCGTCCCCGCACTGTCACCGAGGACCTTGGTGGCCCGGTGCGGTCCGACGAGGCACCCGAACCGGTTCGTGCGCTGGGCGGGTCGCTCCAGCTCCGCCAGGTCGACGCCGGGTCCTGCAACGGGTGCGAACTCGAGATCGCCTCGGCCTTCGGTCCGGTCTACGACGCGGAGCGGTTCGGGGTCCGCCTGGTGGCCTCCCCGCGTCACGCCGACGGGGTTCTGGTCACGGGACCGGTCACCAAGAACATGGCCGGTCCCCTGCGCAAGACGGTGGAGGCGATGCCTCAGCCCGGATACGTGATCGCCCTCGGCGACTGCGCGCGGGACTGCGGGGTGTTCCGCGGCGGCTACGCGGTCGAAGGCGCCGTTGCTGACGTCGTCCCGGTCGACCTGTCGATTCCGGGCTGCCCGCCCACCCCTGAGACGATCGTCGCGGCCTTGAGGGGGCTCACCGGCCGGTGAGCAGTGCCAGCCTGATCATCGAGGCGGCAGCGGGTTTCACCGCGGCCGTCGCCGGGGGCACCCTGCCGGCCCGGCTCCGGGTCCCGGCCGCGACGGTGCTGACGTGGGGAGCGTGCGCCAGCGCGGCGGTCGCGGCGGTCACCGTGCTGCAGTCGGGTCAGCCCATCGTGGTCAATTCGACCCAGATCTTGCCGCTCACCGGCATCACCCTGGTTCTCGACCCGCTCGGAGCGGTGTTCGTCGTGGTGACGGCGGTGGTCGCCGTCGCCGCCACCATCTACGGCCTCGGCTACGCCCGACACGGCCTGTCGACGCGGACGGCGGCGGCGACCCTTCCCCTGTTCGTGACGAGCATGCTCCTCGTCCCGGCGGCGGGAAGCGTGGCCACCTTCCTCTGGGCGTGGGAGCTGATGGCGCTGTCGTCGCTGCTGCTCGTCCTCGTCGACCACCGACGTCGCGAGGCGGCACGCAGCGCCGCGCAGTGGTACGCGGTGATGACGCACATTGGCGTGGCAGCAATCCTGTTCGCCTTCTTGATGTTGTCGGCCCATGCCGGTGGGCAGACCTTCGCAGACATTCAGGCCCACGCCGGGGGCCTGTCACCGGCTGTGCGCAGCGCCGCGTTCGTCCTCGCCCTGATCGGCTTCGGCTCGAAGGCAGGGGCAGTGCCGCTGCACGTGTGGCTCCCGAAGGCTCATCCCGAGGCACCGAGCCCGGCGTCTGCGCTGATGTCCGGCGCCATGGTCAGCCTCGGCGTCTACGGCATCGTCCGGATGGGTGATGGGCTGCTCGGCGGCGGGCCGGCCTGGTGGTGGCTGGCCGTGATCGCTTTGGGCGTCGTCTCTGCCCTGTTCGGCGCCCTGCATTCGGCCACGAGCACCGACCTCAAACGGCTGCTCGCCTACTCCACGGCCGACAACATGGGGCTCGTCCTCATCGGCGTCGGGGCGTCAGGGCTGTTCGCTGCCGAGGGGAGTCCCGCGCTCGCCGCGCTGGCGATGGTGGCCGCCCTGCTCGTGCTGGTGAACCACGCCGCGTTCAAGGGCAGCCTGTTTCTGTCCGCCGGTTCGGTCCAGGTGGCGACGGGCACCCGCGACCTCGACCGGTTGGGCGGGCTGATGCGGCGAATGCCGGTCTCGGCGACGATATTCATGGTGGGGGCGCTGGCCATCGCCGCCTTGCCACCGCTGAACGGGTTCGTCGGCGAATGGCTGTTGTTCCAGAGCCTGCTCCACGGCCTGGCGGTGTCGAGCACCGGCGTCGCCGTCGCCGTGCCGATCGCGGTGGCCGCGCTGGCGTTGACCGGTGGGCTCACCGCCGCCGCCTTCGTCAAAGCGATGGGGATCGGGTTCCTGGGCCGTCCCCGGTCGCAGGAGGCCGCCCGGGCCGGCGAGGTGCCGCGCACCATGCGATTCGGGGCGGGGCTGCTCGCGGCAGCCTGCGTGGTGCTCGGGGTTGCGCCGATGGTCGTCATCCCGGCGATCGAGCAGGCCACCCTGGTCGTGATCCCGGGCGTGGCCGAGCCGCTGCACGGCGGGGTGGAGCTCGAACTCACGGGTCTGCGCGGCGTGCTGTCGCCGGTGCTGCTCGCCGTCGGCCTGGTGCTCGCCGTGGGCGTCGTGGTCACGTTGCCCAGGCTGCTGCAAGTCCGCCGGCCCCAAGTCCGCCGCCCCCGAGTCCGCCGGTCGGACGCGTGGGGATGTGGCCGCGAGCTTCAGACCGCTCGGATGCAGTACACCGCCACCTCATTCGCCGAGCCCATGCAGCGGGTGTTCAACGACGTGCTGCGCCCCGCTCACGACCTCGATGTGAGTCACACGGCCGAATCGCGCTACTTCATCGAGTCGATCGCCTACCGCACCACCATCGACGACGCTGTGGAACGCCGTGTATACGGCCCCGTCATCGACTTCTTCCGCTGGTGGGGGGGCCGCGCCCGCCTACTGCAGAACGGCAGCGTGCATCGCTACCTCGCCTACGGGCTCGTGACCCTGGTGGTCATCCTGGTGGTGCTCACATGACCGACGTCAGCACCGCGCTCGCGTCGACGCTGGTGACGCTCACCCAGGTCGCCACCGTCGCCGTCGGCGGACCGCTGCTCGTGGGGTTGATGCGCAAGGTGCGCTGTCGCCTCGAAGGCCGGGTCGGGCCACCGATCCATCAGCCACTGCTCGACCTGCGCAAGCTGTTCGCCAAGCAGCGTATCCGTCCCGACCACGCCAGTTGGATATTCCCCGCCGCTCCGGTGATCTTGGTGGCCACGGCGCTCGTGATCGCCGTGGTGTCCCCGCTCGTGACGACCGTCCCTACCTGGGGACGGGACGCGGACTTCTTCGCTGTCGTCTTCCTGCTGCTGCTCGGGTCGGTGTTCCTGGCACTCGGCGGCCTCGACCCGGGTACGCCGTTCGGGGGCATGGGCGCGAGCCGGGCCATGACCATCGGTGCGCTCGCTGAACCGGCCCTGCTCGTCTCCATCCTCGCCCTGTCGATCCCCGCGCAGACGTCCAACCTGCCGGCCCTCGTGCGCAGCGGGCTCGACCAGCCGCATCTGCTCGCCAGCCCCTCGCGACTGCTTGCCCTCGGGGCCTTTGTGGTCGTGGTCCTCGCTGAGAGCGGCCGCCTTCCCGTCGACAACCCGAGCACGCACCTCGAACTCACCATGATCCACGAGGCGCTGGTCCTCGAGTACGCCGGAGCGGATCTGGCGCTGGTCACCCTGGGCGAGTCGATGCGGCTCGCGCTTTTGCTCGGGCTCCTCGTCAACCTGTTCGTGCCGTGGGGGGTGGCCACGCATCCCGGCGCGGCCTGGGTGGCCCTCGGGGTCGTCGCGCTGGCCGGCAAGGTCGCCGCCGCGGGTGTCGCCATCGCCGTCTTCGAGGTGTTCACCGCCAAGCTCCGGCTGTTCCGGCTACCGGAGCTGCTCGCCGGCAGCCTCGTCCTGGCAGTGGTCGCCGTGGTCACCGCATTGGGGGTCGGATGAACAGCCCCGCCTTCGGGGGCGCGCTGGAGCTCGCCGCCGGCGCGGTCCTGGTCTGCGCCGTCGTCATCCTGTGGCGCCGCTCGCTCGGCGCCGTTGTGAAGGTGCTCGCCGCCCAGGGTCTGGCGCTCGGCGCCGTTGCCCTCGTACTGGGCACCCAGGGCCATGACGGCGTGCTGATCGCCGTCGCCTGCCTGGTCGCCGCGGCGAAAGGGGTCGTGATCCCGACGCTGCTGGCACGGGTCGTGGGCCGCGACCCCACCAGCCACGAGGCGGCGCCGCTCGTCAACATGCCGGCGGCTCTGGTCGCCGCCGCGGCTTTGACCTTCCTCGCCTACGCGGCCACCGGACCGGTCACGGCGCTGGTCCCGACAGCCGCCGGGCAGCTAATTCCCATTGGGTTCGCGACGTTGCTCATCGGGTTCTTCACCATGGTGGTGAGGCGCAAGGCCGTCTCCCAGATCGTCGGCCTGCTCCTCGTCGACAACGGCATCGCGCTCGTCGCGTTTCTCGCGACGGCCGGCGTCCCCCTCCTCGTCGAGCTCGGTGCCTCGCTCGACGTCCTGCTCGTCGTGGCCGTGCTCCGCGTCCTGGCTGCGCAGATGCAGACCACGTTCGGGGCGCTGGACCTCGACCAGCTCCGGGAGCTGCACGACTGATGTTGGCGATCTTCGTGCTCGTGCCGCCGGTCCTGGCGGGGGCCCTGTCGGCGGTGCTGCCCTGGCGCCGAGGGGTCGGCTGGCTCGGCACCGCGGCGATCGGCGTGACGCTGGCCGTCGGGGTGGCCCTCGCCACGCAGGTAGTACAGGGTCAGCCGGTGACCGCGCTGGGCGGGGTGCTGCGCGTCGACGCGCTCAGCGCCTTCATGGTGATCGTCATCGGTGTCATCGCCGTCCTGGCCGCGTGGCAGTCCGTGCGCTACCTCGACGCCGAGATCAGCGCCGGTCGCTGCACCCGACGTCACGCGTCGCTCTACAGCGTGCTCATCCAGGCATTCGTGGCGACGATGCTGCTCGCGGTGCTCGCCGCCAACGTCGGGGTGATGTGGGTCGCGGTGGAGGCGACCACGATCACCACCGCCTTCCTCGTGGGGCACCGGCAAGGCCGGGGCTCCCTCGAGGCCTCGTGGAAGTACCTGGTGATCTGCTCGGTGGGAATCGCGATGGCCTTCCTGGGCACAGTGCTCGTCTACCTCGCCGCGTTGCACGCGGGCACCCCGGGGCAGGCCAGTCTCGATTGGACGTCGCTGGTGGCGTCATCGCACGGCCTGGATCCCGGGGTCATGCGCCTGGCCATGGCACTGTTGGTGCTCGGCTACGGAACCAAGGTCGGCCTGGCCCCCATGCACAGCTGGCTCCCGGACGCCCACAGCCAGGCACCCGCCCCGGTCTCCGCGCTCATGTCCGGCGTGCTGCTCACCGTGGCCTTCTACGCGCTGCTGCGGTTCAAGGCGATCGCCGACGGCGCCCTGGGCCCCGGCTTCTCCCGGGCCCTGCTCGTGACCGTCGGCCTACTGTCGCTCGCCGTCGCCGCCTCGCTTCTGATCACCCAACGCGACTACAAGCGCATGCTCGGCTACCACAGCGTCGAGCACATGGGCCTGATCGCGCTGGGCGCGGCGGCAGGCAGCCCCCTCGCCATCGCCGCCGTCCTGCTGCACATCCTCGGCCACGGCCTGGCCAAGGGGGTCCTCTTCCTCGCCTCGGGCGAGATCCTGCTCACCGAGGGCACCAGCGACATCGCCCGCGTCAAGGCACTGGTGGCCCGCCGGCCGGCCCTGGGAGCGATCTTCGGCCTCGGTCTCATCGCCCTGCTCGGCTTTCCCCCGTTCAGCCTGTTCGTGAGCGAGCTCAACATGCTGCGCGCCCAGGTGCAGGTCGGGCTCGGCTGGGTCGCAGCGATCTCGCTCGTGTGCATGGCCGTCATCTTCGCCGCCGTCATGTCCCACGCGCGGCACCTGCTCCTCGGACCCCGCGACGGCGACGAGCCGGTGCACAAGACGCCGGCGATCGTCACCGTCCCGCTCATCGGTGGACTGGCCGTCTGCGCGGCGATCGGCGTGTTCGCCTGGCCACTGGACAGCCTGCTGCAGGCCGCAGCCCGGGTGGTCGCACTGTGAGGACGACGGAGTGAGCACGACGCCCTGCACCCTCGATGAGGCCATGCGCCCGGGACCCGCCCGGGCCGTGGTGGAGCTGCCGGCCACCGGACTGGTCGACGCCGCAGGCGCGATGTGGACCGCCGGCTTCCGGCTGGCCCTGGTCGCGGCCCACGACGAGGATGACCGGTTCCGGATCGTGTATCTGTTCACTGCCGGGCCGCCCGACCGCCGGGTCGAGCTGCATGTCCACATCGACCGCCAGCAGCCGTCGGTGCTCTCGCTCGCGCACCTTTCGTTTCCTGCCAGCCGCTTCGAACGCGAGATGCGGGACCTGTTCGGTATCGACCCGAGCGGGCACCCGATGCCGCGCCGGCTGGTTCTGCACAACCATTGGCCGGAAGGCTGGCATCCCATGCGCCACGACGCCGGTCCGGCGCCGGCCATGGTGGACGACGCAGCGCCCTACCCCTTCATCGACGTCGAAGGACCCGGCGTCTACGAGATCCCGGTCGGGCCCGTCCATGCCGGGCTGATCGAGCCCGGGCACTTCCGGTTTTGGGTCGTCGGCGAGACCATCCTGAAGATGAAGGCACGGCTCTGGTTCGTGCACAAAGGAATCGAGCGCCTCTTTGAGGGACGCGCCGCGCGTCCCGGCGTCGAACTGGCGGAGCGGATCTCAGGTGACAGCGCCGTCGGGCACGGTCTGGCCTTCTGCCTGGCGGTCGAGGAGGCCCGGGGGATGGCACTGCCCACCCGGGCGCACGAACTGCGGGCCGCCCTGCTCGAACTCGAACGCCTCTACAACCACGTCGCCGACATAGGCGCGCTGTGCAACGACGTCGGTTTCGGCCTTGCCAACGCTCGCGCCCTGACCTTGCGCGAACGGCTGCTGCGACTCAACGCCGAGGTGACCGGCCACCGGTTGCTGCGCGGCGCCATCGTCCCCGGCGGCGTCGAGCTTGCGCGCCTGCCCCGACCCGATGAACTGGACGACATCGGCGCCCAGTTCCGCGACTTCACCGACTTGGCCCGTTCGAGCGGCATCGTCATGGACCGCTTCACCGGCACGGCTGTACTCGGGACGACCCACGCGGACGAGATCGGCGTGCTCGGCGTGGTGGCCCGGGCCTCGGGGCGCTCACTCGACGCCCGGGTGTCCCATCCGTTCGCCCACCCGCGAGGCGAGTTCCGTCCCGCCTCCCAGGACACCGGCGACGTCCTCGGCAGGTTCCTCGTCCGCTGCGACGAGGTCGGCGCGTCCCTCGCCTTGCTCGGCGACTACGTCGACCGCGACGGCCCCCTGGCGGCCCACGGGCCGCACCCCGAACGAGACGGCAACGGTGGCTCCGGCGCGGGCATCGTCGAAGGATGGCGGGGAACCATCGTCCACCGGGTGGAGGTCGACCCGACCGGACGGCTGCGGCGCGTCAAAGTCGTCGACCCGTCGTTCTTCAACTGGCCGGCCCTCTCAGTCGCCCTCACCGACACGATCGTTCCGGACTTTCCGCTCGCCAACAAGAGCTTCAATCTCTCCTACGCGGGAAACGATCTCTGACTTGACGTCCTTCACGCGGGTTGAACCGGGCCGAGGCTGAAGGCTTCATGAATCCGTTAGACTGCCGCAATTCGGTTGACGGCACATCGCACGTGGGGTGGCAGAAAGCGGCCGCATGCGATCGAGCCGGCAAGGAGACAACGTCGTGACAGCACCGATTTACCAGGTCAAGGCGGAGTTCTTCAAGACGCTCGGCCACCCGGCCCGAATCCGAATCCTCGAGGTGTTGCGTGATGGGGAGCGGGCCGTGAGCGAGCTGATCCCGGCCGTCGGCATCGAATCGTCGCATCTCTCGCAGCAGTTGGGCATCCTGCGACGAGCGAACCTGGTGCGGGCACGCAAGGAAGGTACGAGCGTCGTCTATTCGGTCGTCAGCCCGATGCTCTTCGAGCTGTTCGATGTCGCCAAGAACATCCTGACCTCGTCGTTGGTCGAAACCCGAGAGCTCCTCGCCGAGCTCGACGCGGGCGACACCCGTAGGTGACCGGAGCCGATGACGGCGGCGCCTGGTGGGGAGAAGAGCTAGATGTCGCCAGTTCTCGTTCCGATGTTCCTCAGACCCCGATCTGATCTATGCACTTCGCAAACAAGGGGTGAAGACCAGCAAGACCGAGATCTTCGAGCTCTTGCTCTGGGGGCTCCCGGTCATGGCGGGCCCCACCGGGGACCGGTTCGCCGCGACGGAGGTATCAGATCGAGGAAGGCGGCCTGTTCCCGGGTGCTGTTGTGACCTGCAAGGGCGCGGCATTCGCGCCGTTCTCGGAAGCGATGGGGGAGTGGGCTGCCGAGAAGGGTGTTCTCGGCAGTGCAAGTCCTTCTTCCGACGGCAGGACGGGACCCGCTCGTTTGTCGGCGGCGGCCGCATCGTTGATGCCGTCGCTTTATGTTTAGGGTCCGCGCCAACCCCCGAGCAGTCCCGGCTACGCCGGCTCGCCAGATTACCCGGCGGGCGTGTGCAGACCAATTGCCCTAGGCGTGCGATGACCCCAGGTAGATCCTCACACCGGAGGCCCGTGGAAGCCATTTGACCGGGATTCCTTCCTCGGGTTCCCGCTGCGGTTTCCGAGGGAGTCCTCATGACCAGCATCGACCCCGTCGCCGGGCGCGCCGTCGACTACCAGAACCTCGGCGGCGACGCCTACGAGATCGTCGTCGGCGGGCAAGCCACCCAGGGCACCGTCATCCCGGTGGGAGAGACCGATTGGGTGGCCATCAGCCGACGCGGGACGATGCTTGGCTACCACCCCAGCAGGGAGGCTGCCGCCACCGTCGTCGTCAACGAGTGGGAGGAGCGCAGCCGGCCCCGTTCGCTTGGGACGTCACGGCCTTCGCGGCGATGACAGGGATTCGTGGCGACTCTGTGAAGCGGGACAATGTCAAGTACCGGGTTTGATGGAGGCATGGATTTCCCGCGGAGCAGGATGCCGAACGGGTGTGGTGATGTTGTAGTGGGCCTCGAACTCAACGGGCGGAACGAGGCCGATCTCGCCGTGCAGGCGGCTGTCCGGGCCGCTGCGGGCCAGGGTCGTGCGCGGGCCCTTCGCGCGCGAGACACCTCGCAGGCCAGCGGCTTTCATCAGCCGCGCCACGGTGCAGCGGGCGACGGGGCGGCCGTGCACACCGCCGTCACGGCCGAGCTGCGCGTGGACCTTGCGGATCCCGTACACGCCGTAGTTCTCCTTGTGCACCCTGCTGATCTCGGTCCTGACCTGCTCATCGCGGACTGCCCGCGCTGAGGGCGCCCTGCCCCGCGCCGCGTAGTACGTGCTCGGGGCGATCGTGACGTCGGCGCTGGCCAGCACCGTGCAGATCGGCTCGACCCCGAAGGCCTTCTTGTGCTCGTCGATGTAGTCCACGATCAGCGGGAGGGGCGGTCGGTGAAGTCGACCCGGAGCGCGGTTCCGGCCTTTCGGCCGGCCCGTTTCCCCGGGCCGCTTCCCGAACCCGGCGGGCACCTTTCAATGCACCGGGCTCTCCACAAGGCCCCTGGGGCTGCGTGGTCAGGCGGCGGTGGGCCAGGGACTGGGAATGATCGATCCCCGATATCGGTAGCGGGTCGTGCCTACCTTCTCCGGGTCGAACAGCTCCGTTGTGTCCCCGGCGGGCCACCATCCGCGGTGGCAATACTGGCGGCGTAGTTGCTTCCAGGTGCTCCGGCGGTGTTTGCGCCGTATCCATCGCCACACCGTTTGCCACGCGTAGTGGCTGAGGTAGGCGAAGGTCACGGAGGACACGCCGGGCCGGAAGTAGGCGCACCAGCCCCGCATTGCGGGGTTGAGCCTGCGGAGCAGGTCATCCAACGGCTGGTTCACCCCGACCTGTCGGCACAGCGTCTTGACCTTGACCACGACCGCCCGTAGGGACTTCTTGGCCGGGTAGGTGTAGACGTAGTGCCTGCTGGTTCCCCGTTTGCGGTGCCGCTGGAGGCGCCACCCGAGGAAGTCCAGCCCCTCGTCGATGTGCGTGATCAGGGTCTTGTCCTGCGAGAGGCGCAGACCCATCGTGGACAGCACCGCGGCGATGTCATCCCGGAGAGCCTCGGCGTCGGCTTTCGTGCCGTTGATGACCAGGCACCAGTCGTCCGCATACCGCACGAGGCGGTAGTTCGGGAGACCGTGGCGTCGGCGTCGTGCTCTCTCGGTGGTGCTGCTGCGCGGACCCCCCGGCAACCCGGCGATGTATTCGTCGAGGACCGACAGGGCCACGTTGCTCAGCAGCGGGGACAGAATCGACCCCTGCGGTGTGCCGGCGTTGGTCTTCCTCAGTTGGCGGTCCTCCCCGAGGATGCCCGACTTGAGGAACGCCGTCACCAGGCTCAGGACACGCCTGTCCGCGACTCGTTGCCGCACCCGGGCCATGAGCGCCGGATGCGAGATCTCGTCGAAGCAGGCCTTGATGTCCCC
>Ga0302263_10000462_pt1 | contig 15685 bp, 12 predicted proteins | sample II_Fen_N1_4_FD_194564 | JGI IMG/M metagenome (GOLD analysis project Ga0302263, IMG submission 194564) | Peat permafrost microbial communities from Stordalen Mire near Abisko, Sweden - II_Fen_N1_4 | ecosystem: Environmental > Terrestrial > Soil > Wetlands > Permafrost | place: Sweden: Abisko... | reverse complement strand
TGTTCGCGGTGGCGGGTGACATGGCGCGCGCCGACGGCCTCCAGGGCGGCTTCCGCATCGTCGTGAACACCGGCCCGGACGGCGGTCAGACCGTCCACCACCTCCATGTGCACCTGCTCGGCGGGCGCCCGATGCGCTGGCCGCCCGGATGACGGACGCGCAGGGCGCTCCCGCGGCGACGCGCGGCGGCCCGCCGCTGTGGTTCACGATCATCGCCATCGGCAGCCTCGGCGTGGCGGTGCTGCTGCTCGTGCTCCAGCTCGCGGGCGTCGGCGTGGGAGTCGGCGTCGCCACGCCCACCATCGCGCCCACCGGCCAGGCCTCGGAGGTCACCCGCGCGCTGGTCACCTCGGCCCTCGAGGCCGCCGCGTTCCAGGTGCGCGACCCGCAGACCCCGTACCGGCCCGGCGAGAGCCCCGACCTGGTCAACGCCCCGCGGCGCCTGGCGCAGGCGGTCCTGCCGGAGGACCCGCAGGGCGGCTACGTCGTGATCTACGAGCTGCCCAGCCCCAACGATGCGGACCGCGTGGGCCGCGACTTCCTCGCCTACCTCGGGAGCGGGACCGGCGCGATCCAGTACCCCCGCGACACGAAGTTCGTGCTGAGGCGCGTGGGCCAGACGCTGGTCTTCTTCCCGTGGTCGGCGGAGGCGGCGCCGGACGCGAAGCTCGCGGAGATGGCCGCCGCCCTCGAGAACGTCGGAACGCAGGTGCAGCCATGACAGCGACATTCCGCGCCACCATCGTCCAGACCGGCAAGGCGGCGTGCGGCATCCAGGTCCCCGAGGCCGTCGTGGTGGCCCTCGGCGGCAGCAAGCGGCCGGCCGTCGTCGTCACCCTCGACCACTACACCTACCGGTCCACCGTCGCGCCGATGGGCGCCGAGTGGTGGGTAGGCGTGAACTCGGACCACCGGGCGGCCTCCGGTCTCAAGGCGGGCGACGAGGTCCAGGTGACGCTCGAGCTGGACACGGCCCCGCGCGAGCTGGAGGTTCCGCCGGAGCTCGCGGCGGCCCTCGATGCCGATCCGGTCGCCAGGGCGTTCTTCGACGGCCTCTCGTACAGCAACCGGCGGGTCTTCACGCTCAGCGTGGAAGGCACGACCAATCCCGGGACGAAGGCCCGCCGCGTCGAGAAGGCGATCGGCCTGATGCACGAGGGCCGGGTCCGCTAGGTTACGGCGCCAGCCCCGTCCTCGCCCACCGGCAGGGCCGTGTCGACCGCCGCCCAGGTGCGCACGCGGTCACGCTTCACCTTGAACGTGTGCGTCCGCGGGAAGTCCGCATCCGGCCAGAGCCGCCAGCCGGCGATGCGCTGGTTGGGGCCCAGCGTCGCGTTCGCCGCCCTGACCGCGGCCTCGATGTCGTGGCGGAGGTCGGCCGGGGCGGCCGCCTCGAGGGACGACCGCGCTCGCCCGTCCGCGGGGTCGCCGTGGGTGCCCGGGGCCAGCACCACGACCTCGATCCGGCCCGGCCGCGTCTCCACCACCACCGAGTCCCGGATCCCGGCCACCCGCAGCGCGTTCTCGATGTCCTCGGGATAGACGTTGAACCCGTTGGGCAGGACGATGATGTCCCGCTTGCGGCCATGGAGGTGGAGGCGGCCCTGCTCGTCGAGCTGCCCCAGGTCGCCGCTCTTGTACCAGCCGTCCTCCGTGAAGGCGGCGGCCGTCGCCTCCGGGTTGTTCCAGTAGCCCTTGAACAGTGTCGGGCCGCGGAACTGGATCTCGCCGTCGTCGGCGATCCGCATCTCCACGGGCTTGGGCGGCCAGCCCACGCAGCCCAGCGGGTGGTCGTCCATCGTGGTGCAGGACCCGGCTGCGGTCTCGGTGGCGCCGTAGCCCTGGAGGACGATGACGCCCATGTCCTCCCAGGCCTGCTGCAGCGCCGGCGGCAGGAACGCGCCGGCCGTCGCGAACAGGCGCAGCCCGCCGCCGAGCTTGGCGTGGACGCTGCGGAACAGGAGGCGCCGCGCGGAGTAGGGGAGGTAGCGCGCGACCCGCCGCAGCCGGTTGAAGGACGCCGTCCGGCCCTGCTTCTCCACCTCGCGCTCGATGGCGCTCCAGAACAGGTCCACCACCTGCGGCACGAGGAGCATCGTCGTGACCCGGTGCTCCGCGAGGCTGTCGAAGATGACCCGGGGGTTCCGGCTCCGGACGTAGAGGATGTCGGCGCCGACGTCCATCGCGTAGAACAGGCTGACCGCCTGCTCCAGGCTGTGCGAGAGGGGGAGCAGCGAGACCAGCCGGTGCTCCATGGGCTTGATGATCCCGTGGAAGGACAGGACCCCGGCGAGCGAGTTGTCGTGGGCGAGCATCACGCCCTTGGGGTTGCCGGTGGTGCCGCTCGTGAAGACGAGCTGGTAGACGTCCGAAGGGCGCGGGCGCTCCCACGCCTCGAGCAGCACCTCCCAGTCGGCCGGGAAGGTCCCGTCCGGGTCGGCGCAGAGGTCGTCGACGATGGTCGTGGGGAAGCGCTCGAGGCCCACCTCGCGGGGGTCGGGGGCGTCGCGGCCGGAGCCGAGGAGGAGCCGGGTCGCACCCGAGGCCGCGATGATGTTCGCGATGGCGTCCTGGCTCATCCGCGAGTCCAGCGGGACGTAGATCAGCCGCGCGATCATCGAGCCGAAGTACGCCGCTGGCAGGGCGGGCGTCGATGGCGACCAGGTCAGGACCCGGTCGCCCGGCTGGAGGCCCAGGGCGCGCAGGCGCCAGGCGGCCAGCCGGCTCCGCCGCTGGAGCTCCGCGTAGCTCCAGTGGTAGGTCGTGCCGTCGTCACGGCGGAGGCCCAGCGCGTTGCGGGCGCCGTACCGGCGGGCGCTCTCGTCGAGGAGGTCGAGCAGGGTCTCCATGGCCGGCCGATGGTAGCGGCCGGGACCGCGCGGGGGGAAGGGCCGAGATCGGGTAGCGGGCCGCCGGGCTCAGAACGGGACCTCGTGCCACGTCGCGCCGCCGTCGTTGGTCAGCCACGTGGTGATGTAGCCCTGGCCGCCGCCCACCGGCATCCGGACACCCTGGATCGTGCCGTGCAGCCGATCTGCCCACAGCACGGCCCCGCCTGTGTCGATATCCATGCGACCCATCTCCGTCCAGGACCGGCCGCCGTCGAGGGTCTCGAGCAGGATGGATCCGCCCCACTCGGCGTGGGAGTCGCTCGCGGTCGCGAGCCAGTGGTCGCCGTCGAACGCGGTGATCGATCCCATGTCGGTCATCCGGACGCCCGGGTTGCGCATCTCCTCGCGCCAGGTGGCGCCGCCGTCGTCGCTCTGCCACGCCAGGAGGGGCGGCGCCGCGTCGCCCTCGGTCCGGAGCGTGCCGCCGATGATCTGCAGGGCGCCGGTGGATGTCACGACCCCCGTCCTCGTCCAGATCTCGGTCCCCGCTCCCGGGTCGGGCAGCGTTCCATGGCCCCAGCTCAGCCCGCCGTCGGTCGTCGTCCACGTCTCGCGGCCTGCGACGAGATAGCCAAACGACGGAGTCGGCCACGCGCCGCCCGCCCAGAGGCACGGCGCGCCGCTGACCGGCGTCCAGGTCGTCCCGGCGTCGGCCGTCGACCAGCCCAGGCACGTCACGGGCGCGCCGAACCCGGTGCCCGAGCTGGCGGTGGCCCGGAGCGTCCCCAGCGCCACGCCGTGCCGCTCGTCGCTGAAGTGCACGTTGCCGAGCGCGTCGGCCCCGACCGCGGCCGGCAGCGAGCCGGCATGGACCTTGCGCCAGGTCCGGCCCCCGTCGTCGGTGAGGTCCACGCGGAGCACCTGCTCGGCACCCTGGGCCCCCCTCCATCCACATGGAGTACCCGTGGGTCGCGTCGGTGAAGCCGAACCCGAGGTCTGTCCCCGGCTCGGGCAGCGCCTGCTCCTGGCCCCAGGTCTGGCCGCCGTCGGCCGAGATCCGGAACGTTGGGCGGTCACGCAGCATGGCCAGCACCGTGTCCGCGTCGATCCACTCGGCCCACGTGAGGCGCGTCGGGACCGCGGCCGGGGAGGGGAGCGCCGGCTGCGTGATCGCGGGCAGCGTCGGGATCGGGGGCGCGGCCACCCGATCCTGCTCGCCACGTGCCTGGAGCAGCACCAGCCCGAGGACGCCGGCCACGACCATCACGGCCACGGCACCCGCGGCGAGCCGGAACCCCCGCGCGCCCATCCCCAGTGCCGCCTTCCACGACCGGCGCGCGCCGGCCGGCGCCGCCAGGTGCTCCGCGGCCATCGCGTCCACCGCCAGCTGCAGGGACGCAGGGGTCGGCGGCGGGACGAGGGTCCGCGCAAGCTCGGCGCGGAGGCGCAGCTCGTCGTCCGTGAGGTCGGTCATCCGGTCGACGTCGGTCATCGGACGCCCTCCAGCTCGGTGTGCAGCGTCCGCAGCGCGTAGTGGAGGCGCGACTTCACCGTCCCCGCCGGGACGCCCACGCGATCGGCGATCTCGTCGACGGTCAGGTCCGCCCAGTAGCGCAGGACCACGACGACCCGGTGGTCCGGGTCCAGTCCCGCAAGCGCACCGCCCACGACGGTCCGCAACCCCACCTGGACGGAGTCGTCCGCGACACCCTGCTCCGGCACCGTCTCCACGGCGCGCACCCGGGAACGTCCGCGCTGGCGCAGCCGCTCGCGGCAGGTGTTGACGAGGATCCGCTGGAACCATGGCTCGAAGCTCGCGGTGTCCCGCAGCCCCCCGCGCTTGCGCCACGCCATCGCGAACGCGTCCTGGGCGGCATCCTCGGCGTCGCCCGGCTCTCCCAGGATCGCCCAGGCCAGGCGGAACGCCGCGTCCACGTGCCGGCGCGTCAGCGACGCGAAGACCTCGTCGGCCGTTCGCGCGCGATCCCGTCCCTCCGCGTCGGCCAACGCCGCGCCCCCTCCAGTCGCCAATCGGGTGTCCTCCGCAACCATGCCCTACCTGATGGCGGCGGGGGTGCGTTTCGTTCACGCATCCTCAGGGATTCAGGTTCGCCCCCTCCTGCAGGGTGATCGTCAGCTCCGCCTTTCCGCCCGACGGCACCGCGACGTGGCCGCTCCCGACCGCCAGCCAGCCCTCGCCCGCCCGGCCCTGGATCGTGACCGTCCAGCCGCCCGGCGCGCAGTCGACCGTGAGCACGCCACCCGGCGGGATGATGTAGCCCACGAACTCGCCGCATTCCCGGCCGTCGGGGCGGTCGGGCATCCAGGAGGGCTCGAGGGTGTTGCGGCCCGGCGCCTTGCCGTCCGCGGTCACGACCGTGATGACGAGCTTGCCGCGCGGCTGCAGGGCGATCCCGGTCCCGTCGGAGGAGATGGCGAGCTCGTCCGGGCCGACGCCGAAGTGGGCCCGGATCAGTGCCGGCGCGTCGGGGTTGGCGCTCGAGATCTGCAGCTCGATCCGGTTGTTCATGGGGTCCTCGCCCCCGGAGCGCGGTGCCGCCCCGATCGAGCTGAACCAGCCCTTGTCGGCGAAGATGCGGTCGGTCAGGGCGTTGAGCTCCCGCTCCGCGTACCGCACGAGCTTCGTCTCGAGGGGGCCTGCGCTCCGCAGCTGCGCAAGGATCGCGAGCCGGTGCAGGTCCGGGTTCCTCGTCCAGGCCGCCACGACGGTGTGCCGCGCCTGGTCGATCCACACGCCGCCGAACTCGTCGGCGTGGGAGGCCGCGTATGCATTCACGATCCCGGCGATCGTCTCGAAGTCGGTCTGGCGCCTGGCGAACTCGGCCTCCTCCTCGGGCAGCATCGGGAAGTCGAGGAGCTGCGTGCGCGCCCTCGGGTCGGCGGCGACCTCTCGCACCCACGCCTCGTCCGAGCGCAGCCCGAACGTCTTGCGCTGGCTGATCGCGTAGGCGATGGCCTCCTCATCGGCCGCGGGGGCGAGGCTCGCGGCGCCGGGTGCTGCGCTGGTCACGGCGGACGGGGCGGCGCCCGACGGCAGGGATGTCGACGATGACGACGGCGAGGGGCTCGACCCACAGGCCGCGACCGTGACCGCCACGACCACGCCCACCCAGGGGCGCGCGATCTTCCTGTTCACCGGCCTCAACCCCCACGCGGCGACCCGAGGCCGTCATCATGGACCGCGTCACGACTGTGCGGAAGGCCCGCCCGCCCGAACCGGGCACGTTTGACCCTTCCACGGTGCGCGCGTACACTCCGGCGGCCTGCCGACCGGCTTGGCGTGTTCGTCACGCCATCCGTCGGGACGCCCCCTGCACCGTCGGGCATCGCGTGCGGAGGGCGGGTACGAGACTCCTGCCCGAGGAGGTGAACCGGGTTTGGCCGAAGTCCGAGTGGGTGAGAACGAGACGTTCGAGAGCGCCCTCCGTCGCTTCAACAAGAAGATCCAGCAGAGCGGGATCCTCGCGGAAGCTCGTCGTCGTGAGCACTACGAGAAGCCGTCGGTGAAGCGGAAGCGCAAGGAAGCGAAGCGCAAGAAGAACGCGCGCGCGAGCCAGGGCTGAGCCTCTGGGGGCGCCGCGGCGGGTCGCAAGACGATGACGCCGCCGCGGTTCCCACGGCCCACCCGATAGCGTCGACACGAGGAACCCGTCCCGGAACCCACCATCGGCGCCGCTCGCGGGTACGGCACAACCGTCGGGGCACACCGACGACGCCGAGCACCCGAGGAGCCATCCGGTGACCCTTCGCGAACGAATCCATGACGACACGACCGCCGCGATGCGGTCGGGTGACGCGCTGCGTCGCGACACCCTGCGCATGGTGCAGAACGCCATCTACAACATCGAGAAGAGCAAGAAGGTCACGCTCTCGGAGGACGAGATCCTCGGGGTCGTCACCCGCGAGACGAAGACCCGCCGCGAGAGCGTCGAGGCCTTCCGCAAGGGCGGTCGCGAGGACCTCGCAACGAAGGAGGAGGCGGAGATCGCCATCCTCGCCGACTACCTCCCGACGGCCCTGACCGAGGACGAGCTGCGTGCGCTCGTGGACCAGGGTGTGGCCGAGACCGGTGCCGTCACCGCCAGGGACCTCGGCAAGGTCATGGGCTGGCTCTCCCCGCGGATCCGCGGCCGCGCCGACGGCAAGCTCGCATCCGGGCTCGTCGCCCAGGCGCTCGCCGGCGCCGACATCGCCGCACGCGACACGGAGCACTGACCTCCTTCGTCGGAGGACCACCACGATGCTCGCCCGCAGCACGGAGTCCGCGAACCAGTTCACCCGGCGGGACGCCGGTCGCCTGATCCTGGCGTCCGCCCTGCTGATCGCGGCCATGTCCGTGATCCTGGGCCTGGACGTCCTTCCCGCCCAGACCCTCCTCGAGGAGGGCAAGCCCGCCCCGGCCAACGTCACGGCGCCGCGGATCGCGCAGTACACGAGCGACGTCCTGACCCAGCGGGAACGGGCGAAGGCGCAGGACGCGATCGTGCCCCAGTACGACTTCACGATCGCCCGCGGCGCGTCCGTCGCGGCGGCGCAGCTCCGGGAGCTGGACCGCAAGGCCGCCCCGATCGATGCCGCCTTCGCGGACGGCGTGACGCCCGTGGAGCGCGCCGTCCTCCTCGCCGACGCGCTGGCCGGAACGCTGGACAAGAGTGTCCGCGAGACGCTCCTGGGCCTGGACGCCACCCGCTGGCAGGCCGTGCGCTCCGAGTCGGCGCGCGTCCTGGACACCGTGGAGCGCTCCGAGCTGCGCGATACCGAGGTGTCCACGATGCGCGACGGCGTCGAGGGCCGGTTCGCCGGCGACCTGACCGTCGCCGAGACGGCCCTGGGCGCGGCGCTCATCAAGCCGCTGATCGTGCCCAACTCCTCGTTCGACGCCGAGCTCACGCAGCAGGCGCGTGCCCGGGCAGCCGAGGCCGTCCCCGACGTCGTCAAGGCCTGGGAGCGCGGCGAGACCATCGTCCGCAGCGGCGACCGCGTGGACGAGGTGGCCTGGGAGGCCGTCGAGTTCTTCAACCTCAACAAGGGCGGCCTGGACGTGGCGCGCCTCGTGGGCTTCGTCGTCCTGTCGGTTCTCGTGATCGCCCTGCTGCTCACGTGGACGTGGCGATTCCGCCGCGAGTTCTGGCACCGCAACAACGTCCTGCTGCTCCTCAGCCTCCTCCTGCTGGTCTCCGTGCTGGCCCTCAAGCTCTCGGCCGGCCGAGCGTGGCTCCCGTACGCGCTGCCGCTGGCGGCGATCGGCATGCTGGTCACCGTCCTGCTGGACGCGGGCGTCGCGATGGTCCTCACGGCCCTGATCGCGATCCTGGCCGCGGCGGTCAACGGCGGCGGCCTGGAGCTCGCGGCCTACGTGATGCTGGGCGGCATCGCCGGCATCGTGGGCATCCGCCGCGGCGATCGGCTCGTGGTGTTCGTGCAGGCCGGCATCGGCGTGTTCGTCGTCCAGGCGCTGGTCGTGGGCACCTTCGCGCTCCTGGGCGACCAGGACATCCGCGGCGTGGTGGAGCTGGTGCTCGCCGCGGCCGTGTCCGCCGGGGGATCGACCGTCGCGGCGGTCGGGTCGTTCGCGGTCATCGGCTCCGTGTTCGGGATCGTGACCGTGTTCCAGCTCCTGGAGCTGGCCAACCCGTCCCAACCGCTCCTGCGCCGGCTCCTCGTGGAGACGCCCGGCACCTACCACCACTCGCTCATGGTGGGCAACCTGGCCGAGCGCGCCGCCGAATCCGTCGGCGCGGATGCGCTGCTTGCCCGCGTCGCCGCCTACTACCACGACATCGGCAAGCTCTCGAACCCCATGGCCTTCATCGAGAACCAGGCCGGCGGTGAGAACATCCACGACGAGCTGGATCCCGAGACGTCCGCGCAGCTCCTCAAGAGCCACGTCAGCGCGGGCATTGACACGGCGTACAAGTCGGGGCTGCCCAAGGCACTGATCGCGTTCATCCCGCAGCACCACGGGACGGCGATCATGTCCTACTTCTACGCCCGGGCGAAGGAGCAGGCGGCGGCGCCGTTCGGCGGCCTCGAGACGGCGGAGGGGCGCAAGGCGGCCGACGCCGTCGACCCCCGCAAGTACAGACACGGCGGCCCCAAGCCGCAGTCCCGCGAGGCCGCGATCATCATGCTGGCCGACTCCGTGGAGGCGTCGGTGCGCTCCCTCTCGTCTCGCGACGAGCCCGCGATCCGGGCGATGGTCGCGCGGATCTTCGAGGAGCGGATCGGCGACGACCAGTTCGACGAGTGCGATCTGACGCTCAAGGACATCGAGCGCATCCGCGAGGCGTTCGTGGGGCAGCTCCTGGGCATGTACCACCAGCGCGTCGCGTACCCCCAGAACAAGGTCGTGGAGCTGGAGTCGCGGCGCGCGGCCGGTGGCGAGGGCCGGCCGGGATCGTGAGGAGCCTCTCCCTCGGTCCGTGGCGGATCGACGTCGAGTCGCGTGACGGCGTGCGGCGCCTCCTCCCGGCAACGGTCCTCGCGCGTACGGCGGCAGCCGCCCTGGGAGCTGCCGGTGCCCCCGGACCCGCGTCCCTGGGGCTGATCCTCTCGGACGACGCGGAGCTCGCCACGCTCAACGTCCGGCACATGGGCAAGGACGGGCCCACGGACGTCCTGTCGTTCCCGCTGCTCGCCCCCGGCGCCTACCCTGTGCACCCCGGCAAGGCCGCGTCCGTGGCCGGCCGCCTTGCCGACGAGCCCTTCCCGCTCCCGCCCCGCAGCCGGCGCCACCTCGGCGACATCATCGTGTCGGTGGAGCGGGCGATCGACCAGGCCGACGCCGGCCGAGGCGGGCAGACCGGCGACGTGCGCTGGGACGCGCGCGACGAGCTGCGCCTGCTCGTGACCCACGGCGTGCTCCACGTCTGCGGCTGGGACCACGCCGAGCCCGACGAGGAGGCCGCGATGCGCGCGCTCGAACGCGAGCTGCTGGACGCCTGAGCCTCGGCCTCCGCCGCTACTCCCGTCCCGCGATCGTCAGGGACGTGGCCGGCAGCACGGTCCCCACGCCCGGCTCGAGCGCGGACTGGAGGACGGTCTCCTCCCAGCGGTAGGTCCCGGAGGTCACGACGCGGGCAACGTACCGCAGCGTCTGGACCGGGTGCGCCGGGTCCATCGTCACGCAGAAGTCCACGCGCTGGCCCACGACGTTCCACGGCGTCACCGGTGCCGGATCGGCCCCGGGGTCATCGCCCCCGTCGTCGGCGCCGGCCCAGGTCCCGCCCGTGACCGGGACGAGGCCCGACGGGACGTGCTCCGTCACCATCCAGCAGGTGTCTTCGGCGCGGGCGGCGAGGCGGACCTTGAGCGTGACGACCACCGCGTCCGACACGGCGACCGTCCCGGCGGGCTGCACGGACCGCGTCACCTCCTGGCCCTGCGGTGGCGTGAGCGACGCGGGGTCGAGGGGCTGCTCGCTGTAGGTCGTCACCAGGACCGAGCCGCTCACCGGCTCCAGCCTGGCCCCCGCCGCCTGGGCGGCGGTCAGGACGACCGTCGCCGGCCGCGAAGCGTCGATCCGGACGTCGGAGCGCTTCCCGTCGACCGTGAGGGCGGCGACGGCGTCGGCCGCCGGCATCCGCGCGACCCAGCCCTTGGCCGCGAGCGCACGCTCGAGGTCCACGACCGTGGTCCTGGCCTCGTGCGTCTCGAGGTAGGCGTCCATGTCCGCGGCGACGGCGTCGCCGAGCGCCGCCGCGACGACGGCGAGCCGCGCGGTCAGGACGATGGAGGCGTCAGATCCGGCGGGCGAGGCGATGCGGACCCACGGCCCATGCCGCTCGCCGGCCTGGCGCAGGATCGAGCGCTCCAGGCTGCCGGCCAGGGCCTCGTCCCCCGCGGCCAGCGCCGCGATCGCCAGGGGGACCCGCTCGTCGAGCGAGAGCCCGGCGGTCGCGGCCAGCGCCCGGACGTCGTTGAGGACCGGTGCCCCGGTCGCCGCCCGGCCCGCGAGAACCCAGGCCGTCTCCTCGCGGGTCGTCGGGGTGACCGCGGAGAAGTAGGCGTCGAGGCCCTTGAGCCGCGGGTCGCCGCTCAGGGCGGCGAGGGCGGAGAGCGCGAGGTCCGGCGAGGCGTACGGGAGGACGGCGTAGCCCCCGTCGCCCGGCTGGAAGCCGCCCAGCTGCAGGTCCAGGGCCTGCCCGTCGGGCTCGACCCGGAACGTGTCGCGCAGGATCCGCGCCGCGAGCCCCGCCGCCAGGGCGCGGTCACCGCGCACGAGGTCGCCACCGGCGAGGCTCGTCAGGACGGGGATCACGCGACCGCGCCCGGCGTCGCCGAGCACGAGGGTCGTGAGGCCGGCCCCGCCAGACACGGCCGTCGGCCTGTCGAGCGGCGAGGAGGTCACGGCGGCCTGCGAGGTCCGCGACGTGACCACCGTGAATGTCCGGGTCAGGACGTCACGCCGCTCCGAGGCGCCGGTCCCGGTGACGGCCTCCACCCGGAGGCGGTGCGTCCCGGGGGTTAGCGGCGGGAGCGGGACCTCGGCCGCCGTGAACGCCGGGGCGCGCACGATGACGGGCGCCATCGGCAGCGTGTCGGACGAGACGGTGAACGTCACGGTGTCGTCCGTCGCCAGGCCCGCACCGAATGCCCGGACCGCGACGGCCGGCCGGTCAGCCGCGAGGTAGGTCTCTGCGACCGTGAGCTCGGCGAAGAAGGGGATGGACACGGGGAGCCGGGCCTCGCCCGTGCCGGCGAGGAGCGAGTGGCTGACACCGGACGCGAAGGCGTGCCAGGACGTCAGGTCGTCGGAGAGTTCGAAGGAGACGCTCGCCCGGCCGTCGGCGCCCGTGCGCACGATCCTGGCCACGAGCCAGTCGCGGAAGTCGGTGCGCCCACCACCCCCACCGCCCCCACCGCCGGTCGTGTCGCCGCCCTCACCGCCGCTCGGGGGTTGCGGGTCGTGGTGGGTCCAGGCGACGCCGATGAGCCCGGATCCGACATCCGCGTACAGGCTCTCGAGCGGGCTCCCCTGGTCGACCAGGCCCAGCGCGACGAGCTTCTCGTCAACGACGCTGAGGTAGACCGACGCGGACACGGGATGGCCGCCGGCGTCCGTGGTGCGGACCGCGAGGGTGGCCTGTCCGCCGGGCGCGTAGTGCGCCTGGTCGGGGGTGACGGTGACGGTCATCCGGCGGTCGGTGAGCCGGTAGCCCACACGGGTCTCGCCAGGGACGACCTCGTAGGTGCGGCCGTTGAACCGGACGGCCTCGACGGTGAAGCCAGGCACGTCCGCGGCGCGAAAGGTCGTGGCCCAACGGGGGACCGTCGTGAGCGCCCAGGACCGGAGCCCGGCCCGGGTGGTGGTCCAGAGGACCGTGCCGGGCTGTCCGGCGCCGCGTCCGCCGTTGAGGCGCATCGTGACCCTATCGCCCACGGACCAGCCCTCCTCGCTGGCCGCCCCATCGATCCAGGGGTCCTCCGTGGTGGGCCTCGTCGATCGGGTCTCAGCCTGGTCGGAGGTTGCTGTCTCGCGGCCCTCGGCGTCGGTGGTGCGGACCTGGACGTCGTAGGTGCGGTCCGGTCCCGCGACCGGGAAGGTGACGCGATAGTGGCCGGTGCCGTCGGACTGCACGGTCCTGGTGCCGAGCGTCCGCTCGTGGGTCTCGGATACCCAGACCGGCTCCGTGCGCTTGGTGATGAAGTTGTAGTCCGTGCCGCTCTTGTGCCACGTCGTCAGCGTCTCGATGACCTTGATCCTGACCGTCGCCCCGGGATGGGCCTTCCCGTACGGATCGATCTCGCCGATCCACCCGGGCTCCGCCTGCTCGAACCGCTCGTAGGCGACGTCGTTCACCGTGCCGGCGACGACGAGGTGGCTGCCGTCCACGACCGCCGTGTCGGCCAGGATGACGTCGGCGCGGAAGACGGCGACGTCGGTGCTCGCGGTGATCTCGCCCTCCTCGGGCAGCTGCGGGTGGGCGCTGATCTCGACCGTGTCCCACTGGTCGCCCTCGAGCGGGTCGCCGTCCAGGGCGAGGGCCATCCGGGTGGTGCCGGTACCGGCGGCGTCGGTGGTGGCGTTGGCCGTGCGGTCCCCTGCTTCGACCACCAGTCCGGCTCCGGCGACCGGGGTTCCCTCGAAGAACGCGGCATCCGCGGTGACCAGGACGGTTGAGCCGGTCACCGCCGCGTGGCGGGACGTGCCGAGGTGCATGGTCCAGGCGGGCTTCTCGATGACGCCGACCGTGATCCCCCGGTCCGTGACGACCGCGCCGTGGACGAGCAGCTCGAGGCGGTACTCGCCGTATGGAATCTCACGCAGGGGGACCTGGACCATGAACGCGCCGTTGCGGTCGGGAGCCGCGTGGAGGGTCTCGACCTCGACCGCCGTGCCGCTCTCGTCGCTCCACGTGGCCAGCCGGACGTCGACCCGCTCGGGGATGGCGCCGGTGCCACGGTCGCGGATCACGCCCCAAGCGTTGACCGTGTCCGTGGACCGGTACTCGTAGCGGTCCGGCCCGAACACGAGCTGCCAGGGGGCCGCGCCGTCGGTCCCGGCGTCGCACTTGTCGCACTCGAGCGTGCCGCTCGGGACGAAGACGGCCGCCCCGCCCTTGCGGACCACGAGCACCGGGGCCCGGGTCCCGGCGTCGCCGTTCGCGACGCTCGCGGGGGTGTGTCCGACGACGAGGCCGCGGGCGCCCGTCGTCCCCACGCGCTCCCCGGCGAGGGTGGCGGTGGCCCCCGCGACCGGGCCCCTGGTCCGCAGGTCGTTGACCCAGGCGAGGGTCCTGGTCTCGGTGACGACGGTGTAGACGGCGAGGTCGGTCGCCTGGAGCACCACCTGGTGCGGGACGCTGTCGTAGGTGATGGTGACGAGGTGCCAGCCCTGCTTGAGCGTGGATGGGAGCGTGATGGAGGCGAGCCAGTCCATGTCGGGGCTGAGCACGCGGAGCGGGAGGCTCCTGGAGAGCTCGCGCGGGAGCCCGCTCGTCGCGACCGGTGCGCTGCCCGCCAGGTCGGCCCAGGTGGGGGCCGCCTCGATCGCACGCCACGCCGCGACCGCATCCTCGATGGAGGCGAGCCGGTGGATCGTCACGTCAACACGCTTGGGCATCGGGACCTCGGGCGTCGTGCCGTCGCCGTTGTCGTCCGGCTGCTCCCGCTCGACGTTGATGGCGATGACGGCCTTCTCCGTGGGCCTGGTCTCCACGAGGCTTCGCACGGGATCCATGTGGACGCCGGACGGGGTCCGGCCAGCCGTCTCGAAGCGGATGACGGCATCACGCTCGAGCGTGATGCCGGTCCCGGCGAGGGGCAGGCCATGGCGGACCGTCAGCGTGTAGAGCGTCCCCTTCGCGAGAGGGTTCTCCGGCACGAAGGCGATGGTCCTGCCGGCCTGGACGAGGTGGCCGGGCGTGGACGGCGACACCGCGATGAAGGGCCTGGCCTGGGCGATGTCGACGCCGTCCTGGTTGAAGGTGACCTCGATGCCGGTGTCGACCGGGACGCCGGTGCTGCCGTCGCCCGGCGTCGTGACGGCGACCGCAAGGGGACCGACCGCCTGGACCGCCCAGGTGCCCTGGACCGTCCCGTCCGGCGCGGTGAGCGCGAAGCGGTAGCGCTGGCCTCCCTTGAGCGGCGACCTGGGCGTGACGAGCGCCGTGGCTCCCGACGAGGTGACATCGAGATCCAGCGGCGGGTCGGCGGTGAGGCGTCCCGCGAGGACGACCGGGTCTGAGCCGTCGAGCGGGGTGAGGCGGAAGGCCGTGTCCGCCCGGACGCCGGCGGCCGACGCCTCGGTGGCCACGAAGGTCGCCACGGGCTCGAGCGGTGGCAGCTCGACCCCGCGGGTCCAGGCGTCGTCCGCCGGGACGGGGCTCGCGGCCGGCGAGGTGCCGGGGGAGCCGGCGGGCGTCGGGGCGGGGGATCCGGGGCTCTCGGTCCGCGTGGCCGACGTGGACGGGGCCGGTTCGCCGCACGCGGCCAGGAGCGCCGCGACGACGAGGATGACGACGGGCGCCGCCGCCCTCCTTCCATCCTCACGACCCTGCCTGCTGGACGAACGCCGCATCATGCCGCGCATCTCGGTGCTCCTGGGGGTCGGTGGCGGATCGGAGAACCGCACGTTCGACGCGCATGAGACGCCCCACGGAGACCCGCCGTGACTGGCCCGCGGACGGTCGCGGTACCATGGCGCCAAGCCCCGCCGGACGCCGTCCCGGGGCCGTTCGCCGTGCGCGAAGGGAGGGTTGAGCGGACTCGTGAAGCTTGTCGTGGGCCTGGGGAACCCGGGCAACCAGTACGCGGAGACGCGCCACAACATCGGCTGGATGGTGCTCGACCGGCTCGCGGACCGGCACGGGCGGTCCGGCCGCGGCCGGCAGCGCGACGCGTCCTCGGTGATCGAGCTGCGCACGAAAGGCCTCGAGCTCATCCTCGCCAAGCCGCAGACGTTCATGAACGATTCGGGCGTCGCCGTGCGCAAGCTGCTCGCGACCAACCGGGTGCCGCTGCTCGAGCTCCTGGTGATCGCGGACGACTTCGCGCTGCCGTTCGGCAAGCTGCGCTTCCGGGAGTCCGGCTCGCACGGCGGCCACAACGGGCTGCGGTCGATCATCGACGAGCTCGGCACGGAGAAGTACGCGCGGCTGCGGGTGGGGATCGGGGAGCCGGGGCGCGGCGCCGTCGACCACGTGCTGTCCAAGTTCGCCGTCGACGAGCGGACCCGCCTGCCCATCCTCCTCGACGCCGCCGCGGATGCCGTCGAGGCCTGGGCGCGCGAGGGGACGTCGAAGGCCGCGAACCGGTTCAACGCGTTCGAGATGCAGGCGCCGGCGCCCGATGAGGCAGGCCCGAAGCCCGGCGAGGTCGGCGGACCGGCG
>Ga0302263_10000458_pt1 | contig 15770 bp, 17 predicted proteins | sample II_Fen_N1_4_FD_194564 | JGI IMG/M metagenome (GOLD analysis project Ga0302263, IMG submission 194564) | Peat permafrost microbial communities from Stordalen Mire near Abisko, Sweden - II_Fen_N1_4 | ecosystem: Environmental > Terrestrial > Soil > Wetlands > Permafrost | place: Sweden: Abisko... | reverse complement strand
GCCCGCGGCTTCCTGCTCGCGCTGGCCTACGTGCTCGGCATGGCCATCACCTATGCCGTCGCCGGCGTCGCCGCCGGCCTGACCGGCACGCTGCTCGCCGCCGCGCTGCAGAATCCCTGGGTGCTCGGCAGCTTCGCGCTGGTTTTTGTCGTGCTTTCCTTCTCGATGTTCGGTTTTTACGAACTGCAGTTGCCGACCGCGCTGCAAAGCAAGCTTTCCGAAGAGTCCGGCCACCTGCAGGGCGGACGCGGCATCGGCGTATTCCTCATGGGCGCGCTGTCGGCACTGATCGTCGGGCCCTGCGTCGCCGCGCCGCTGGCCGGCGCGCTGCTCTACATCGGCCAGACCGGCGATGCCGTACTCGGTGGCACGGCGCTCTTCGTCATGGCCCTCGGCATGGGCGTGCCGCTGCTCATCGTCGGGCTCTCGGCCGGCACCCTGCTGCCGCGCGCCGGCGCCTGGATGGAAGCCGTCAAAAAGGGCTTCGGCGTGCTGCTGCTGGCCACCGCCGTCTGGCTGGTTTCGCCGGTCATCCCGGCCGTGGCCCAGATGCTGGCCTGGGCCGCGCTACTCATCATTCCCGCCATCTACCTGCATGCCCTCGACCCGCTGCCGGCGCATGCCAAGGGCTGGCACCGCTTCTGGAAGGGTATCGGCATCCTCATGCTGCTCATCGGCGCGGCACTGCTCATCGGCGCCCTGGCCGGCAGCCGCAGCCTGCTGCAGCCGCTGGCCGGGCTGCACGGCCAGGCCAGCGCCAGTGAAGAAAAGCACCTGCCGTTCACCAATGTCCGCTCGGTCGCCGAACTGGAGAGCCACCTGACGGCTGCCAAACAACCGGTGATGCTCGATTTTTACGCCGACTGGTGTGTTTCCTGCAAGGAAATGGAAAACTTCACTTTCAGCGACCCGGCCGTGCAGGGCAAGCTGCAGGCCTTCACGCTGCTGAAGGCCGACGTTACCGCCAATACGCCGGAAGACAAGGCCTTGCTGGCACGTTTCGGCCTACTCGGGCCACCGGGCATTATTTTCTTCAACAAAGCCGGGCAGGAAAGCCGGACCGCCCGCGTCATCGGCTTTCTCGATGCCCCGGCCTTCGCCGGCATCCTTGATCGCCAGCGCTGAACGATACCCGTCCGGAATTCGCCAGTTTTTGTAAACAGAAGGCCTTGGGCTAAAATGCGCCCACTATGAATTCCCTTGGCCTGATTCGCGAATTTCTTCAGAACCGTCTTGGCATAGCGCCCGAACGAGCCGTTCCTGAAGCGCCCCTCAAAGACCTGGGAGTGGATTCATTGATGCTGCTCGAACTGGTGTTCGAATTCGAGGATCGCTTCGGCATCACACTCGCCAAAGATGTGAAAAGCCCCCAAACCATCGGCGAAATGGCTGCGCTGATGGACCGGCTGCGCAGCGAACAAGGCTGAAATGAACCAGCGCCGGGTTGCGATTACTGGCCTGGGTGTGGTCAGTCCGTTTGGCGGCGACCTGCCGGACTTCTTCGCCCGCCTGCTGGCCGGCGAATCGGCCGTACGTTTCCTGCATACCGACGATATTCCGCGACCGCTGAACATTCCCTTCGTCAGTTGTTCCGGCTTCGATGCCGATGCCGTGCTCGGCCGACCGCTGGCCGGTACCATGGACCGCTTTGCCCAGCTCGGCACGGCGGCCGCCTTCGCCGCCTGGGAAGATGCCGGCCTGACTCGCCAGGGCACGGAAGATCGCGACAACTGGGGCGTTTCCTGGGGTACCGCGCTGGGCGGCACGCTGGCCTATGAAAAGGGCTACAAGGAATTGTGGATCAAGGGCCGCGAGCGGGTTTCACCGCTTTCGGTGATCCTCGGCATGAACAACGGCGCCAACGCCCATATCTCCATCCAGCTCGGCCTGGGCGGCATCAGCACCAGTCATACCGTGGCCTGTGCGTCATCGGCCATGGCCATTGGCGAAGCCTTCCGCCGCGTGCGCAGCGGCGAGGCGACCGTGATGCTGACCGGCGGTTCCGATGCCCCGCAGGCCTACGGTGTCGCCCGCGCCTGGGAAGCCCTGCGCGTCATGGCCAGCGGCGATGAAACAAGCTCGCCGCGGGCCTGCCGGCCGTTCAGCAACGACCGTAGCGGACTCGTGCTGGGCGAGGGCGGGGCGGCCCTGGTCCTCGAAAACTGGGACCATGCCGTCGCGCGTGGCGCCCGAATCCTCGGCGAGATCGCCGGTTACGGCACAACCTGCGATCACAGCCACCTGGTGCGCCCGGAAGCATCCGGCCAGGTGCGCGCCCTGCATATGGCACTGGCCGACGCCGGCCTGGGCGCCGATCAAATTGATTACATCAATGCCCACGGGACCGCCACGGCGGAAGGCGATCCGGTCGAAATCGCCGCCCTGAAGAGCGTCTTCGGCGACCGGGCCAGCCGCCTGCCGGTCAGCGGCACAAAGTCGATGCACGGCCACCAGCTCGGTGCGGCCGGCGCCGTCGAAGCCGTGATTACCGTCCTCGCCCTGCGCCAGCAGTCGATTCCGCCCACCGCCCACCTCGGCGAGCTTGATCCGGGCTGCGCTGGTGTCGATCATGTCCGCCATGCCCGGCACGCCCAGCCACTGCGCGCCGCGCTTTCCAATTCCTTTGCCTTTGGCGGCAGCAACGCGGTCCTCGCGTTTCGCGCCGTCGCCTCATAAATCACGGAAACACCACCATGTCCCAAGATATCACCCCGGAAATCATCGAAGCCCTGTTGCCGGAAGTGGGCGAACTGATTATTTCGGCGCTCAATCTCGACATGGCCGCCAGCGAGATCGAGCCGGATGCGCCGCTGTTCGGCGAAGGCCTCGGCCTCGACTCGATCGACATCCTCGAACTGGCGCTGGTCATCTCCAAACGCTATGGCTTCCAGCTGCGTTCCGACAACGAAGACAACATCCGTATCTTTACCTCGACGCGCACCCTGGCCGCCCATATCGCCGCGCAGCGGACGAAATGAGCGGATTGAGCCGCGCTGCCATGCTGCGCGGGCTGGCCGTCGGTCTGCTGGTCGTCGCCTGGGCACTACTCTCGCATTACGGCGCGGCCGGCGATGCCCCGGTCGATATTTCTGCGGCACTGGCCACGGCGCCCATCATCGTCCTCGTCGTCATCCTGCTTTGGCGCGTCGGCAATCCGCTGTGGATCGGCCTCGGCGGGCTCGCCATCCTGGCCCTGCTGACCCTGAGCTGGCCCAGCCTGCGCCAGAATGTCGCGCTGCTCTATTACCTGCAGCATGTCGGCACCAATCTCGCCCTCGGCGCGCTGTTCGGGCGCAGCCTGTTCGGCCGGCAGGATCCGCTGGTCACCCAATTTGCCAAGCTGGCGCACGACGGCGTAATTTCTGCCGCCAAGGCGCGCTACACGCGCCAGGTCACCATCGCCTGGAGCCTCTTCTTCTTTGCCTCGGCCGCCATCTCGACAGCGCTGTTCTGGCTCGCCCCGGCCGCCGCCTGGTCGGTATTCGCCAACCTGCTCAGCCTGCCGCTGCTCGCCCTGATGTTCATCGGCGAACACCTGATCCGTTTCCGCGTGCTGGCCCCCGATGACCGTTCGAGCATTGCCGACACCATCCGCGGCTACCGCGCCTCGGCCGCCCGTCGGGCCTCTCGATGAAACATCTCCCACTACTCGGCCACGGCGGTCTCGACGAGATTTTTGCCTATCGGCCGGACGGCCCGGTCTTCGTCCGCGATTTCCTCGCCGATGTCGCGGCACTCGCCACCCTGCTGCCGCCGGGCCGCCATCTGCTCAATGTCTGCCAGGACCGTTACCGCTTCACGGTCGGCTTCGCGGCCGGCCTGATCGGCGGCCGGACCAGCCTGCAACCCTCCTCGCAATCGGCCGAGACCCTGCGCCAGATCAAGCTCGCCTGTCCCGACGTCATCTGCCTGTGCGATGGCGATTTCGACCACCAGGACCTGCCGCGCCTCGATTTTCCCAGCCAGTTGACGGCCCGCCCGGCAGAAATCAGCGAAATCCCGCTTATCCCGGCCGAACAGCTTGCCGCCCGGCTGTTTACCTCCGGCTCGACGGGCAGCCCGGTGGCCCACGACAAGCACTGGGGCAAGCTGATCGCCAACGGGCGCGCCGAAGCCGAACGCCTTGGCCTGCTGGCGACGCGGCACAGCATCGTCGGCACCGTGCCAGCCCAGCACAGCTACGGTTTCGAATCGACAGTGCTGCTCGCCCTGCACGGCAACGCGCCGTTCTGGTCGGGCAAACCCTTTTATCCGCAGGACATCGTCGCCGCCCTCAATGCCGTACCGGCGCCGCGCCTGCTGGTGTCCACGCCTTTCCACTTGTCAGCCCTGATCCAGTCCGGCCTGGAGCTGCCGGCCATCGACCAGCTGCTTTCAGCGACCGCGCCGCTCTCCACCAAACTGGCCGGCGAGATCGAAAATGCCTGCCGGGCACCGCTCTTCGAAATCTACGGCTCGACTGAAAGTAGCCAGCTGGCCAGCCGGCGCACCACGGCCGACACGGCCTGGCAGCTGCTGCCCGAGGTCCGCCTCGAACAGGAAGAGGACATCAGCTTCGCGCTCGGCGGCCACGTCGAGGGCCGGGTGGCGCTGTCCGACATCATCGAACTGCTACCCGACGGACGTTTCCTGCTGCATGGTCGGCAGGCCGACCTGATCAATATCGCCGGCAAGCGCACTTCGCTCGCCTACCTAAATCACCAGATCACGGCCATCGACGGTGTGCGTGACGCCGCCTTTTTCCTGCCTGACGAAGAATCAGCGGACGGCATCACCCGGCTATGCGCCTTTGTCGTCGCCCCGGAATTGAACGGCCGGCAATTGCTGGCCGCCTTACGGCCGCGTGTTGATGCCATTTTCCTGCCGCGGCCGCTGGTGTTCGTCGACGCGCTGCCGCGCAACAGCACCGGCAAGCTGCCGCGCGGCGAGCTGCAGACGCTGTATGCCGCCAAGGTCCGCCATGACTGAGTTCAGTTGGCCGGTGCCGGCCGAACACCCCGCCTTTGCCGGCCATTTCCCTGGCCGGCCTATCGTCCCCGGCGTCATCATCCTCGACCGCGCCATCCTCTTTGCCGAACAACTGCTCGGCACCCCGGTCGCTGGCTGGCAAATCGGCAATGCCAAGTTCCTGAGCCCGGTCGGGCCCGGCGAAGTCCTGGTTTTCTCGTTGCAGCAGAAGACCAGTGGCGCCATCACCTTCACCGTCAGGAGCGGCGAGCGCAATGTCGCCTCCGGCAGCCTGACGCCGCCCGCGCCATGACCCAGCCCGCCACCCAGAGCTGGCTGCGCCAGCAGGAACGCAGCAACCTGGCCATCCTCCGGCTGATGGTCTGGATTTCGCTGACCCTCGGGCGCGGCATCGGCCGCCTGGTGCTTTACGGCATTGCCGCCTACTACGTGCTGTTCGCCCCCAAGGCGCGACATTTCAGCCGCGAATACCTGCACCGCGCGCTCGACCGCTGGGCCGAGTGGGCTGACGGTTTCCGCCATGTTTTTTCCTTTGCGAGCACCATCCACGACCGCATTTACCTGCTCAACGACCGTTTCGACCTGTTTGACATCGAGGTCATCGGCGCCGAAACGCTGCAGGCAGCGCTCGAAAAACAGCCCGGCGCACTGCTTATCGGCGCCCATCTCGGCAGTTTCGAGGTATTGCGCTCGTTCGGCCGCGGCCCGGCCGGGCTCAAGGTGGCGATGCTGATGTACGAGGAAAACGCGCGCATGATCAACGCCACGCTGGAAGCCATCAACCCCGCAGCAACGCGCGACATCATCGCGCTCGGCCGCATCGATTCGATGCTCGAAGCGCGTGACAAGCTCGATCAGGGCTACCTTGTCGGCATGCTCGCCGACCGCAGCCTGGGCGACGATGCGACGATCGATTGCGACTTCCTCGGCGAACCGGCACCGTTTCCGGTCGGCCCCTGGCGCATGGCTGCGATGCTGCGCCGGCCGGTATTTTTCATGGCCGGCATCTATCTCGGCGGCAACCGTTATCAAATACACTTCGAGCCGCTCGCCGATTTCTCGGCAACGCCGCGCGGCGAACGCGATGCCGCGATGCGCGCCGCACAGCAGCATTACGCCGGGCGCCTGAGCCATTTCTGTCGCCTGGCGCCCTACAACTGGTTCAATTTCTACGATTTCTGGCAGAAAAAATGATCAAACGCCTTGCTTCCGCCTTGTTGCTGGCCATGCTCGCCCTGCCGGCCATCGCCGCCTTCGATGTCGGCCAGCTCATGGACGACCTGGCCCGCCACAAGGGCGGCACGGCGAAATTCGTCGAGAAGAAATACATCTCGCTGCTCGACAAGCCTGTCGTGTCGACCGGCGAAATGAGCTTCACGCCGCCCGATCAGCTGGAAAAACGGACCCTGACGCCGCGCGTCGAGACTATGCGCCTCGACAAAGACATCATCAGTATCGAGCGGGACAAGCAGAAGCTGAGCATCCGCCTGTCCAGCCAGCCCGAAGCCCTGGCTTTCATCGACAGCATCCGCGGCACATTGACCGGCAACCGTGCGGCGCTTGAGAAAAACTACCTGCTGAGTCTGGCGGGCACGACGGACAAGTGGGTGCTCACCTTGCTCCCCAGCGACCAGAAAATCTCGGCCCTCGTCCTGCGCATCACGGTGAGCGGCAACAAGAACCAGATCCGCACGATCGAATACCTGCAGGCGGATGGCGACCGTTCGGTGCTCAGCATTGAACCGCTAGAACTCAGATGAACCGGGCCGGCCGCGCCTTCCTGCTTTGGCTGCTGGCCATGCTGGCCGGGGCGGCCATTGTCTGGAACAGTCATTTCACGGCCGACATGTCCTTTTTTCTGCCGGCCCACCCGACGGCCGAACAGCAGGTACTGGTCGATCAGCTCAAGGAAGGTGTGGTTTCCCGGCTACTCATGGTCGCCATCGCCGGTGGCGACGAAGGACAGCGCGCCGCGCTGTCGCGCGATTTGCGCCGGCGACTGGCGAAAATGCCCGAATTCGTCTCGCTGCAGAACGGCGAGGTGGGCAGCCAGGACGCCGACCGCGAATTCCTCTTCCGCCATCGCTACCTGCTCAGTCCGGCCGTCGAACCCGGCCGCTTCACGGTCGCCGGCCTGCATCAGGCGATCGCCGATAACATCGAGCGCCTGGCCTCGCCCATCGGCATGCTGCTCAAGCCCTTGCTGGCGCGTGATCCGACCGGTGAAATGGTCGAATTGCTCAGCCAGCTCAATAGCGCCAGCCAGCCGGACAGCCGGGCCGGTGTCTGGGCCTCGCACGATGGCCAGCGCGCCATGCTGCTGGTCCAGACGGCCGCCCTCGGTTCCGACACCGACGGCCAGGAAGCGGCAATCGCGCTGATCCGCACGCAGTTCGCGGCCAGCGCCCAAGAGCAGGGTATCGCCAACGCCAGCCTGCTGCTTTCGGGTCCTGGCCTGTTCGCCGTCAATGCGCGGGCAACGATCAAGAACGAAGTCACCCGGTTGTCGACAATCAGCACCCTGGCCATCATCGCCGTGTTGTTCTTCGTCTATCGTTCCTTGCGTTTGCTGAGCCTCGGCCTGTTGCCGGTGCTCTCCGGTGCGCTGGCCGGCATCGTCGCGGTCAGCCTGGCCTACGGCACGGTCTTCGGCATTACCGTCGGCTTTGGCTCGGCCCTGATCGGCGAGGCCGTCGATTATTCCATCTACTACTTCGTGCAATCGGCGGGCAACGGCGCAGCCGCCTGGAAGCGCAGTTTCTGGCCGACCATCCGGCTTGGCGTGCTGACGTCGACCGCCGGTTTCGGCGCGTTGCTCTTCTCCGGCTTCCCCGGCCTGGCGCAGCTTGGCCTGTATTCGCTGAGCGGCGTACTGACCGCCGCCCTGGTCACCCGTTTTGTCCTGCCCCAGCTCGGCGATGCCGGCCAGCTGCGTGATCTGGCGCCGCTCGGCGAAGCGGTGCAGGGCGCCTTGCGCCGGCTGCACAAGTTGCGCTGGCCGGTACTCGGCCTCGCCCTGGCCGCAGCGCTCAGCCTGTTTGTCCAGGGCGGGCATTTGTGGAACCCCGAACTTTCTGCCCTGAACCCGATCAGCCAGGCCGACCAGGCGCTCGACCAGGCTCTGCGCGCCGATATCGGCGCTCCGGACTCGCGTTACCTCGTGGTCATCGCCGCCGCTGACCAGGAAGCCGCCCTGCAGGCCGCCGAAAAGACGGCCAGCCGGCTCGCGCCGCTGGTCTCCAGCGGCGCCCTCGGCAGCTACGACAGCCCGGCCCGTTTCCTGCCCAGCCAGGCCAGCCAGCAGGCGCGCCGCGCCAGCCTGCCGGCCGGCGACGAGTTGCGCAGCCGCCTGCAGGCGGCACAACAGGATTCGCCACTGGCCGCCGGCAAACTCGAAGCCTTCATCGAAGAAATCGAACAGGCGCGCCAGGCACCGGGCATCAGCCGCGCCACGCTGGACGGCAGCAGTCTGGCCCTCGCTGTCGATTCCCTGCTGCTCCATCACAGCCAGGGCTGGAGCGTGCTCCTGCCGCTGCATCCGGGCGAACAACCCATCGATGCCGCGACGGTACGCCAGGCCTTGAGCGGCTCGGGTGCGCTGTTCATCGACATGAAGGGCGAATTCAACGCGCTCTACAACAACTACCTGCACGAAGCCATGCTGCTCTCGCTGGCCGGCGTACTGGCCATCGTCGTGCTCCTTGCCGTGACGCTGCGCTCGGCCCGGCGCCTGGCCGGCGTGCTGCTGCCGCTGGTTCTTGCCGTGCTCATCGTCATCGCCACGCTGCACCTGCTCGGCGAACGCCTGCACCTGCTGCACCTGATCGGCATGCTGCTGATCGTCGCCGTCGGCTCCAACTACGCGCTCTTTTTCGACCGCAGCAAGGATGGGCCGGCGCTGGCCCCGCAAACCCTGGCCTCGATGCTGATCGCCAACCTGACCACGGCCATCGGCTTCGGCACGCTGGCCCTGTCGCAGGTGCCGGTACTGCATGCCGTCGGCGTCACGGTCGGGCCGGGCGCCATCCTCGCCCTGCTGCTCTCGGCCATCTTCATTCGCCGTGAAACGCCGCGATGAGCCGGACGCTGCGCACCCTTCAACACGGCACGGGCGCGCCGACGCTGCTTGTCCTGCTGCCCGGCGCCTACATGACGGCCGACGACTTTGTGACGGCCGGCTTCTTCACAGCTGTTTCCCGGCGCCATCTGGCCCTCGATCTGGTCGCGGTCGACCTTGATCTGGAATGCATCTCGAGCGGCGCCGCCTTGCCGGCGCTGCAAACGCAAATCCTCGAGCCGGCCCGCCGCCAGGGCTACAGCACGATCTGGCTGGGCGGCATCTCGCTGGGCGGCCTGCTCGCCCTGTGCCACAACGCCGATACGCCGGGTTGCGTCGACGGCCTGTGCCTGCTCGCTCCCTATCCGGGCAGCCGGTTGACCACCAACGCCATCGCCCGGGCCGGCGGCCTGGCCGTTTGGCAAGCCGATCCAGAACAGCTGGAAGACCCCGAATTCCGCGCCTGGCAGTGGCTGCAGAAGCCGCCGGCCGATTTCCCGGTGTTTGTCGGCTATGGCACGGAAGACCGCTTTGCGGCGGGCATGGCGCAGATCGCCGGGTGCTTCCCGGACGATGCGCGCTGCGCCATCCCCGGCGGCCACGACTGGCCTGTCTGGCAACTTTTGTGGGAACATTTTCTCGATAACGGAAAGTTACCGACCTGATCATGAAAAAACGCTGGACGCCAAGCCCGACCCTGAAACTGAGTTTCGCCACGCACGCCGCAGCCAGCCTCGGCGCCCTCGCCGTGCCCGGCGCCTGGCCCTGGGCACTGGGCGCTGTGGCGCTCAACCAGGCCATCCTGACCGGCGCCGGCCTGCTGCCGCGCAGTGCGCTGCTCGGCCCCAACCTGACCCGTCTGCCGGCCACCGCCATCGCCCGCCGCGAAGTCGCGCTGACCATCGACGATGGCCCGCACCCGGAAGTCACGCCCCAGGTTCTCGACCTGCTCGATGCGGCCGGCGCCAAAGCCAGCTTTTTCTGCATCGGCCATCGCGCCCGGCAATACCCGGCGCTGTGCCGCGAAATCGTCGCCCGTGGCCATCGCGTCGAAAACCACGGTGACTCGCATTCAAATCTGTTCGCCACCTTCGGCTTCGGGCGCATGCGGGCCGACATTGCCGCGGCCCAAAATACCCTGAGTGAGCTCAGCGGCCAGGCGCCCCGGTTCTTCCGACCCACCGCCGGGCTGCGCAATCCCTTCCTCGACCCGGTGCTGGCCCGCCTCGACCTGCAACTCGCCGCCTGGACGCGCCGTCCCTACGATACCCGCGAAGGATCACCGCGCACGGTTTATCAGCGCCTGATCCGTAATCTGGCGGCCGGTGACATCCTGCTCATGCACGATGGCAACTCGGCACCGAGCGCCGATGGCACAGCGGTTATTCTCAACGTCCTGCCCTGCCTGCTGCAGACCCTCGCCGAACAAGGCCTGCATCCCGTTACCCTGACTTCCGCCCTGAGACCATGACCTCACGCTTCCTGCAAATCCTGCTCGACGATGCCAGCCGCCCCTTTCGGCCCGGCGGTCATTTTGCCTACCACTACGCGCGCGGCAAGCTGTCCTCCGACTGTATCTTCCGCGAACTGCTCAAACGCGGCATTTTCCCGGCCAAAGGTCGTTTTCTCGATCTCGGCTGCGGCCAGGGCAGCCTGTTTGCCTGGCTGCTCGCGGCGCGCCATCTTTTCGAGCAGGGCAACTGGCCAAGTGACTGGGCCGCCGCACCGAAACCCTCGAGCCTGATCGGCTACGAACTGATGCAAAAGGATGTGGACCGCGCCGCCCGGGCTTTTGGCCCGGATCACCCGCTGATCAACATCCGCCAGGGCGACATGTGCAAGGTCGATTTCGGCCAGGTCGATGTCGTCACCATCCTCGACGCCCTGCATTACATCGACCACGCCCGCCAGAAAGATGTGCTCAAACGGATCCGCGCCGCATTGCCCCCCGGCGGCCTGTTCGTGACCCGGGTCGGCGACAAGGCGGCGGGCCTGCCCTATCACCTGTGCAACTGGGTCGATCACGCCGTCACCTTCATGCGTGGCCACCGCCTGCCGACCCTGTACTGTCGGCCGCTCGCCGAATGGATCGATTTGCTGAAAAATCTCGGCTTCCAGGTCGAAACCCTGCCGATGAACGAGGGCAAGCCCTTCGCCAACATCATGCTGATTTGCCGCCTCCCGGAGAAGACCACCCATGACTGAAATCCTCAGCTTTCTCGCTGGTTCCGCGTTGCTCGTCTGGCTCTCGCGCAAATCCCTGCGTACCGCGAAATCGCACGGCTTCTACCGCTTCTTCGCCTGGGAAGCGATCCTCCTGCTCGTCGTCCTCAACCATGGCCCGTGGGGCGAACAGCCGTATTCGCCGCATCAGATCGCCTCCTGGATCCTCATGCTGCTCAGCATCCTGCTCGCCGGCCTCGGCCTGCTCGCCCTGCAAAGCGACGGCCAGGCTGGCGAACAGCGCGCCGATCCGGCGCTCTACGCTTTCGAGAAAACCACCGCCCTGGTCAGCAGCGGCGTCTTCAAGTACATCCGCCACCCGATGTATACCTCGCTGATCGCCCTCGCCTGGGGTGCCTATTTCCAGGACCCGAGCCTGATCGGCGCTGCCGTGGCGGGCAGCGCGAGCTTTTTCCTGCTGCTCACGGCGCGCGTCGACGAACAGGAATGCCTGCAATATTTCGGCGCCCAATATGCCGAATACAAGCAACGCACCTGGATGTTCATTCCCTATCTGATCTAGCTGATAAAATGCCGGGCTGACGAATACGAGGCCGACCGTGACCCCGCTGCTCCTATCCAGTTACACCGCGACCACCTGCCTGGGCAGCGGCCTTGCAGCGACCCTTGGCGGCCTGCGCGATGGCCGCTGCGGCCTGCAGCCCTGCCATTTCGAAACGGTCGAGCTCGCCACCTGGATCGGCGAAGTCGCCGCCGTCGACCAGCAGAAGCTGCCCGCCGCACTGGCCCGCTACGACTGCCGCAACAACCGCCTGGCGCAAATGGGCCTCGAAGCCGACGGCTTCGCCGGGCGGGTGCATGAAGCCATCGCCCGCTACGGCCGGAGCCGCGTCGGCGTCTTCCTCGGCACCAGCACGGCCGGCATCCTGCAGACCGAACTGGCCTATCGCCGGCGCGATCCCGAAACAGGCGCACTGCCCGACGACTTCATCTACCGCACGACGCACAACTCCTTCTCGCTGGCCGAATTCACACGCGACTATTTCGCTCTTGAAGGCCCGGCCATGGCCGTATCCACGGCCTGTTCCTCAAGTGCCAAGGTGTTCGCCGCGGCGGCCCGGCAACTGGCGCTCGGCACGATCGACGCGGCCATCGTCGGCGGTGTCGATACGCTGTGCCTGACTACGCTGTACGGCTTCGCCTCGCTGCAGCTGACTTCCGATCAGCCATGCCGGCCCTACGATGCAGGACGCAATGGCATCTCGGTCGGCGAGGGCGCCGCCTTCGCGCTGCTCGAACGCGCCCCGACCAGCCCGGCCGCCGGCTCGGTGCTGCTGCTCGGCACCGGCGAATCGAGCGACGCCTACCACATGTCCTCACCCCACCCGGAAGGCCTCGGCGCAAAACTGGCCATGCAAGGCGCGCTGCGCTCGGCTGGCCTGACGGCGGACGACATCGATTACATCAACCTGCACGGCACCTCGACACCGGCCAACGATGCCGCCGAAGGCAAGGCCGTCGCCGCGCTGTTCGGCGCGCGCGTACCGGGCAGTTCGACCAAGGGCGCCACCGGCCACACGCTGGGCGCCGCCGGGGCCGTCGAAGCGGTCATCTGCGCTCTGGCGCTGAGCCACGACCTGTTGCCGGGCAGCCCGAATACCGCCACGCTCGATCCGGCCATTCCCATCCAGTACCTGCTGCACAACCGCAGCGGCCAGGTCCGCCACGCCCTGTCCAATTCCTTCGGTTTCGGCGGCAGCAACTGCAGCCTGGTTTTGGGAGTCGCCGCATGAACCCGACCCCGCTCACCGCCTGGATTTCCGGCATCGGCTTCATCGCCCCGGGCCTGCCCGACTGGGCCACGGCGCGCGCCGTCCTGCTCGGCGAACAGCCCTATGTCGCCACGCCCTCGATTTTGCCCAGCCCGGCCATCCTGCCGCCGGCCGAACGCCGCCGCGCCAGCCGCGTCGTCAAGCTGACCCTGGGCATCGGTCTTGAAGCTGCGGCCCAGGCCGGCGCCGACATCGCGACGCTGGCCACGGTGTTTTCCGCCTCGGGCGCCGATGGCCACAACTGCCATGCGCTGTGCGAGCAACTGGCGACCGACGACCGGCAGATTTCGCCGACCCGTTTCCACAATTCCGTGCATAACGCCGCCGCCGGCTACTGGGGCATCGCCACGCATTCGATGGCGCCCTGCCAGGTGCTCTGCGCCTTCGACGCCAGCTTTGGCGCCGGCCTGCTCGATACCCTGGGCCAGGTCATCGTCGACCAGCAACCGACGCTGCTCATCGCCTACGACAGCGAATACCCGGAACCGCTGCACAGCAAGCGCGACACGCCCGATTGCGCCGGCGTCGCGCTGCTGCTGACGCCGGAAAAGACGGCCAATTCACTGGCGCGGATTACCGTCAGCCCGGGCACGACAACGGCCGAGCAGTTTTCCGACGCGGCGCTGGAAACCCTGCGCACCACCATTCCCGCCATGCGTGCGCTACCACTGCTGCAAAAACTGGTGCGTGGCGAATCCGGCCCGGTTTGCCTCGACTACCTGCCGCCCATGCAACTCATGGTCGATCTGCAGCCGTGCTAGACCACGCCTGGATCGCCGCCCACATCCCGCATCAGGGCAACATGTGCCTGCTCGATGCGGTGCTCGACTGGTCGGAAAACGCGATTTCCTGCCGCGCCGTCAGCCACACCGATCCGGCCAACCCGCTGCGCGCCGAAGGCCGCCTCGGTGCGGCCAATGGCATCGAATACGCAGCGCAGGCCATGGCCATCCACGGCGCGCTGCTCGCCGGGCAGGATGACGCGCCGCGCCAGGGCTACCTGACCAGCGTGCGCAGCGTGACGCTGCACGCCGGCCGCCTCGACGATCTGAGCGGCCCGCTCGATGTGCAGGCCGAACGCCTGTCCGGCGACAGCAACAACATCCTCTACCAGTTCTCCGTCGGCCAAGCCGGCCGCTGCCTGCTCGCCGGGCGCGCCGCCGTCGTACTCGATGCCGCAGCCATCACCAAGGAATCCCCATGAAACGCGCCCTCGTCACCGGCGGCAGCGGCGGCATCGGCGCCGCCATCAGCAAGCGCCTGGCCGCCGATGGTCATCATGTCATCGTCCATGCCAACCGCAGCCTCGGCAAAGCCGACGCCGTCGTCGCCGAAATCATCGCCGCCGGCGGCAGTGGTGAAGCCGTCAGTTTCGACGTCACCGACCGTGCGGCAACAACCGCGGCGCTCGCCACCCTGCTCGAAGCCGGCCCCATCCAGATCCTCGTCAACAACGCCGGCATCCACAGCGACGCTGTCTTTCCCGGCATGTCGGGCGAGCAGTGGGATAGTGTGCTCGACGTCTCGCTGAACGGCTTTTTCAACGTCACGCAGCCGCTGACCATGCCGATGATCCGCACGCGCTGGGGCCGCATCGTCAATATTTCGTCGATTGCCGGCATTACCGGCAATCGCGGCCAGGTCAATTATTCGGCCGCCAAGGCCGCACTGCACGCCGCCGGCAAATCGCTGGCGCTGGAGCTGGCGAGCCGCGGCATCACGGTCAATGCCGTGGCGCCGGGCATCATCGCCACCGACATGATCGAAGGCGTCTTCGATGCCGAAACCATCAAGAAGCTGGTACCCATGCAGCGGGCCGGCAAACCCGAGGAAATCGCCGAACTCGTCGCCTTCCTCGCCTCCGACCGCGCCGCCTACATTTCCGGCCAGGTCATCTCGATCAACGGAGCGATGATCTGAAGATAGGCCACCGGACGAGGGAATTCCCTCGCTGGCAGCCGGTCCATGTTTCCGTAAACTGACGATCCTGCATCGGGCCGCCGTCGGCGGGCTGATATTCACGGAAAACAACGCATGTTCCGCTCCATCAGCAAACCCGAAGTCCTGCTCACGACGCTGGCTGCCGCCGGCATCCTGATGATCACCATGGGCGGCCGCCAGTCCTTTGGTCTGTTCATCGCCCCGCTCGATGCGTCGACCGGCCTGGGCATCGCGACGATCAGCCTGGCCCTGGCCGTCGGCCAATTCACCTGGGGCGCCATCCAGCCCATCGCCGGTGCCGTCGCCGACCGCTACGGGCCGCGTGCCGTACTGATCGCCGGTATTTTGCTGATGGCCCTGGGCAGCGCCGTGACGCCGTTCATGCATTCGGGTTTCGGCCTGATCGTCTCGCTAGGCCTGTTTTCGGCGATCGGTTCGGGGGCCGGCAGTTTTTCCGTACTGATCGGCGCCGCCGCCCAGCGCCTGCCGCTCGAGGCGCGCGGCACGGCCTCCGGCGTGATCAATGCCGGCGGCTCCTTCGGCCAGTTCGTCTTCGCCCCGGTGCTGCAAAAGCTGATCCAGGGCATCGGCTGGATGAACGCGATGTGGGCGCTGGCCGTGATGACCCTGGCGGCGCTGCCGCTGGTCGGCAAGCTGACCACCGGCCAGCCGGCAGCGGTACAGCATGCGACGGCGGACCGTGGCATCGGCCATGCCGTGCGCGAGGCGATGGGCGATCGCAGCTACCTGCTGCTGCACGCCGGTTTCTTTACCTGCGGTTTCCATAT
>Ga0302263_10000456_pt1 | contig 15794 bp, 16 predicted proteins | sample II_Fen_N1_4_FD_194564 | JGI IMG/M metagenome (GOLD analysis project Ga0302263, IMG submission 194564) | Peat permafrost microbial communities from Stordalen Mire near Abisko, Sweden - II_Fen_N1_4 | ecosystem: Environmental > Terrestrial > Soil > Wetlands > Permafrost | place: Sweden: Abisko... | reverse complement strand
ACCCGGAGGCGGTCGCGCGCAAGATCCTCCTCGACGCGCTGACCGGCCAGGCGCGCAGCCGGCGCGAGCTGCGCGACAAGCTGGCCCGGCGCGACGTACCCCCGGAGTTGGCGGAGCGTCTGCTCGACCGGTTCACCGAGGTCGGGTTGATCGATGACGACGCCTTCGCGAGGGCCTGGGTGGAGAGCCGCCAGCGCAGCCGCGGACTGGCCCGCCGCGCCCTGGCCCAGGAGCTGAGGCGCAAGGGCGTGGACGACGAGACGACCCGGTCCGCCCTCGACGACCTCGATCCCGCCGACGAGGAGGACGCCGCCCGCGCGCTGGTCCGCAAGAAGCTGCGGTCCTTGCGCGGTGTCGACACCTCGACCGCGACCCGACGCCTGGCAGGGCTGCTCGCCCGCAAGGGCTACCCCGCGGGCATGGCGTTCGCGGTCGTCCGCGACGAGCTCGGGGCGGTCGACGACGATCCGACATGATGGGCCCATGACCGTCGCTCATCTCCACCGGCTCCCACCCGGTGCCGTCGACCTCGATGCCATCCCGACCGACCGGTCGCCGGGCTTCGAGGGTGGCAAGACCAAGGGCAAGGCCGCCTTGTTCGCGCTCGGCGACGAGCTGTCCGACCTCCAGGAGATGCTCTGGGCCGAGCGGACGACCGGCTCCCAACGGCGCATCCTGCTGGTGCTCCAGGGCATGGACACCTCCGGCAAGGGGGGTGTGCTGCGCCACACGGTCGGCCTGGTCGACCCGCAGGGCGTGAAGATCACCAGCTTCAAGGCGCCGACGGCCGAGGAGCGCAAGCACCGCTTCCTCTGGCGCATCGGCAACGCCCTGCCGGAGCCTGGATACATCGGCGTCTTCGACCGTTCCCACTATGAGGACGTCCTGATCGTCCGGGTGCACGAGCTGGCCGAGCGGGCCACGATCGAGAGCCGCTACGACCAGATCAACGAGTTCGAGGCCGGGCTGGCGGCCGAGGGCGTCGTGATCATCAAGTGCATGCTCCATGTGTCGGCCGAGGAGCAGCGCGCGCGGCTGTTGGCCCGGCTCGACAACGAGGACAAGTACTGGAAGTTCAACCCCTCCGACATCGACGAGCGACGTCACTGGCGCGACTACCAGACGGCGTACGAGATCGCGCTGGAGCGCACCAACACCGGGGCCGCGCCGTGGTACGTCGTACCTGCTGACAAGAAGTGGTACCGCAACCTCGTGATCGGTGAGCTGCTGCTCGACGCGCTGCGCGGCATGGGTCTGCGCTGGCCTGCTCCGGACTTCGACGTCGAGGAGCAGCGGCGAAGGCTGCTCGACGAGGTGCCGCCGACGTGATCGAGACCGTGGCGGTCACGCGCTACGTCACCCCGCTGCGGGAGGGCGGCAGCCTTCCCGGACTGGTCGAGGGGGAGGATCTGGGCACCTACGTCTGCAAGTTCCGCGGCGCGGGCCAAGGGGTGCGGGTGCTCGTCGCCGAGGTGATCGTGAGCGGACTTGCCACCAGGCTGGGCCTGCACACGCCCCGGCTGGTGGCGCTCGACCTCGACCTCGAGATCGCCCGCTACGAGGCCGACGAGGAAGTACAGGACCTCCTCAACAAGAGCCCGGGACTCAACCTCGGCATCGACTTCCTGCCCGGCGCGTTCGGCTACGAGGGCGAGGCGGCGACCTCGGCCGACACGGCCGCGCGCGTGCTCTGGCTCGACGCCTTCACCGCGAACGTCGACCGCACCTGGCGCAACCCCAACCTCCTGCTGTGGCACGACGACCTGTGGGTGATCGACCACGGCGCATCGCTCTACTTCCACCACGCCTGGTCGGCCGGCGTCGGCGACCCCGCCAGGTTCGCTGCGCAGACCTGGGAGGTCCGCGACCACGTGTTCGGTGCCCACGTCGACCGGCTGTCTGTGGCCGATGCCGACATAGCCCTGACCGATGCCGACCTGGTTGCTGCCGTCGCCGAGGTGCCCGACGCCTGGCTCGAGCCGGTGCCGGGCGCGGCCTCGCCCGACGACCTCCGCGCGGCGTACGTGTCGTTCCTCTCCGCCCGGCTCGCCACCCGCGCCTGGCTGCCCGAGGCGAGCGCCGCATGAGCGCGCGGAGCCTGCCCTACCAGTACGTCGTCCTGCGTTGCGTGCCGCGCGTCGACCGCGAGGAGTTCCTCAACGTCGGCGTGGTCCTCTACTGCGAGGAGACGGCGTTCCTCCAAGCGGCCCGGCACGTCGACCGCGAGCGTCTCGCCGCGCTCGACCCACGCCTCGATCTCGACGCGGTGTGCGACGCACTGGCGTTCGTGGAGGGCGTGTGTCGCGGCGACGAGAGCGTGGGAGCAGCGGCCGGCAAGCCGGCCGGTACCCGCTTCGGCTTCCTCAAGGCGCCTCGCAGCACGGTCCTCCAGACGAGTGCCGTGCACGGCGGGGTGACCACCGACCCGGCCCGCCAGCTGGAGCACCTGCTCGAGCGGCTGGTCAGCTAGACCGGGACGAGCTCGACCGCGCCGACGGCGTAGCGGGCCAGGATCGTGCGCGCCACCGCCTCGTGGACGCCCAGCGGCTCGGCCACGGCCACGGCCCCCGCCTCGAGCGCGAGCTCCTTGGCCCGGTCGGGCAGGAAGCCCGGGGCGAGGAACAGCGAGGCGACCGCGATGTGGCGACGCCCTTCCTTTCGGAAGGCGCGGACAGCCTCACCGGTGGCAGGCGGCGCCGCCGAGGCGAACGCCGCGGTCACCGGCAGCTTGTGGTGGGAGCCCCAGAGTCGGGCCAGCCGGGCGACTGACTGGTTGGCGAGCGCGTCGCTCGAGCCGGCCGCGGCCAGGACCAGGGCGTCGAGCTCCCGCACCCGCGCGGCCTTGAGGGCCTCACGCATCCGGACGTCGAGCACCTCGAGGAACGAGGCCTCCAGACCGAGGATCGACGTGGCGCGGACCTGGATGCCCTCGTGACGAACGTCGGCCTCGGCCACCGCGGCCGGCACGTCGACGTTGGCGTGGTGGGCGTCGGTCAGCAGCAGCGGCACGACCACGACCTCCTCGAAGTGCGCACGTGCGAGCTTGTCGACCACCGTGTTGAGCGTCGGCTTGGCCAGCTCGAGGAACGCGGTCTCGATGCGGAGGTCGGGGCGGAGCTTGCGAACCTCGTCGATGAGCGCCTTGATCGTCGTCGCGGAGCGCGGGTCACGACTTCCGTGAGCCAGAGCCACCAGTGCAGGAGCGGCCATCAGAGCGGCCTCCTCTCGTTGTTCACCTTCGGTGTCGGGCAACCGACGACGCTGTCGATCATGTGCTGGGTCTGGGGGTGGCGGGCCATCAGTGGATCCCGCACTCGGTCTTGGCAGTGCCGGCCCACCGGCCGCTGCGGGGGTCCTCGCCGGGGGCGACCCGGCGGGTGCACGGCGCGCAGCCGATGGACGGGTAGCCGTCGTACACCAGCGGGTTCACCAGGACGCCGTGCTTCTCGATGTAGCGCTCGACGTCCTCGTCGCTCCAGCGGGCGAGCGGGGAGACCTTCACCTTGCCCTTGCGGGCGTCCCAGCCGACCACCGGCGCGATCACCCGGTTGTGGGTCTCGGCACGCCGCAGCCCGGTGGCCCACGCGTCGTACCCCTGGAGCCTCTCCTGCAGGGGCTGCACCTTGCGGAGCTTGCAGCAGAGGTCGGGGTCGCGCTTGTAGAGCTCGGGGCCGTAGGCCGCGTCCTGCTGGGCCACGGTCTGGACCGGCGTGATCGGGATCAGGGTCACGTCCATGGTGGCGCCCACGGCGTCGGCGGTCCCGATGGTCTCCGCGAAGTGGTAGCCGGTGTCGAGGAACACGACGTCGACCCCGGGAGCGACCCGCGAGGCCACGTGGGCGAGCACGGCGTCGCCCATGGACGAGGTGATGCAGAAGCGCTTGCCGAATGTCGCGACGGCCCACTCGACGATGTCCTCGGCCGGGGCGAGCTCGAGCTCGGCACCGACGTGGGAGACGAGCTCGCGGAGCTCTTCGGGGCTACGACCCTCGGTATGGGTCCCCTTGAAGCTGCGCGCTCGGGCGGTGGTGAGGGTGGTCATCGCTCGACCTCGGTCGGTCGGACCAGCCCGATCAGCTTGAGCGAGAACGCGCGCAGGCAGCTTCGGCACTCCCACGTCCCGTGGGTGACCCCGTGGGGACGTAGGTCCTGCTCCCCGCAGTAGGGGCAGTGGAAAGGCACGGCGCGCTCTGTCATGTGGTCGCCGCCCCCACGAGTCGGTGGTCGAGCTCGTCGAGACGACCTCCGCGCAGGAGGTCCTCGTCGGCGCGCGCCACCCAGGTCGCGAACGACTCGTCGGCGGTGCGGTCGGCCAGGAAGTTGGTGACGACCGTGGTGATGTAGTCGTCGAGCCCGGCGCTGGTGACCTTGTGTGCCCGCAGCTTGCGGCCGAAGTTGGCCTGCAGCCCGGTGGCTCCGCCGAGGTGCACCTGGAAGCCCTCGACCTGGCGGTCGCCGTCCATCACGAGCTGACCCTTGAGGCCGATGTCGGCGACCTGCGTGCGGGCGCATGCGTTCGGGCAGCCGTTCACGTTGACGGTGATCGGCACGTCCAGGTCGGGGAAACGGCGCTCCAGCTCGGCGACCAGGTCGCGGGCACGGTTCTTGGTGTCCACGATGGCCAGCTTGCAGAACTCGATGCCCGTGCAGGCCATGGTGTTGCGACGCCAGCTCGACGGCCGGGCGGACAGGCCGATCTCGTCGAGGCCGTCGACGAGGTCGTCGACGACTGCCGGGTCGACGCCGACCAGCACGATCTTCTGGTACGGCGTGAGGCGGGCGCCGGCGACGGCGTACTCCTCGATCAGGTCGGCCAGCTGGACCAGCATCGACCCGGACACCCGACCGACGGTCGGTGCGATCCCGACGTAGAGCTTGCCGTCGTGCTGCGGGTGCACGCCGATGTGGTCGCGGTGACCGACCGGTGAGGCGGGGGAGTCGCAGGAGACCAGCGGACGCTGGAGGTACTCGTTCTCGAGCACCTCGCGGAACTTCTCGACCCCCCAGTCGGCGACCAGGAACTTCAGGCGGGCCCGCGAGCGCAGCCGGCGGTAGCCGTAGTCGCGGAAGATCGAGGCGACGCCCTCCCAGACGTCGGCGACCTCGTCGACCGGGATCCAGACGCCCACCTTCTGCGCGAGCATCGGGTTGGTCGACAAGCCGCCGCCGACCCACAGGTCGAAGCCGGGGCCGTGCTCCGGGTGGACGGTGCCGACGAACGACACGTCGTTGGTCTCGGGGGAGACGTCGTGGCTCGGGTGCCCGGTGAGGGCGGTCTTGAACTTACGGGGGAGGTTCGAGAAGTCGGGGTTGCCGAGGTAGCGCCGCTGGATCTCCTGCAGCGCGCTGGTGCCGTCGATGATCTCGTCGGCCGCAACCCCCGCGACGGGGGAGCCGAGGAACGGGCGGGGCGAGTCGCCGCAAGCCTCCAGTGTGGACAGCCCCGCGTCCTCGAGCCGCTGCCAGATCTCGGGCACGTCCTCGATCCGGATCCAGTGGTACTGGATGTTCTCGCGGTCGGTGACGTCGGCGGTATCGCGAGCGAAGTCGACACCGATCGTGCCGAGCGCCCGCACCGTCCGGTGCGACAGCAGCGCGCCGTCGGAACGCACCCGCATCATGAAGTAGTCGTCGTCGAGCTCCTCCTCCTCGAGCATCGCGGTCTTGCCGCCGTCGAAGCCGGGAGCGCGCTGGGTGTAGAGCCCCATCCATCGGAAGCGGCCGCGCAGGTCGGCCGGGTCGATCGAGGCGAAGCCGCGCTTGGAGTAGACGTGGAGGATCCGGTCGCGCACGTGCAGCGGGTCGTCGTCCTTCTTGGACTGCTCGTTCTTGTTCAGCGGCTCGGTGTAGCCGAGTGCCCACTGGCCCTCGCCGCGCTTGGGGCGCGGGATCTCGGTACGGGTGGCCGGCGAGGCGGAGTATCGCTGGTCAGACATGGGTGTCGGTCCTTGGCTGGGGTGCCGCGCGCTTCGTCGGGCGCGGAAGGGGGGCGGCGGTCAGCGAGGCCAACAGATCATGCTGCGCGTACGACCGAGGTCCACATGGCGGCGTACCACCAGATGCGTCTCGTAGGCGCGGCAGATCATGCGGACCAGTCTCAGGGGGTGGACCCCCCTTCCACAAACTGAAATCCCATGAAGTGAGATGAAGTACCAGGATGCGAGACGCTGGCTCTTGGTCCTAGGCTGCAGCCATGAGCGACGCTGCCTCCGCCGAGACCCTGGCCAAGACTGCTTCGACCGCGTACGACGCGGCGCTGGAGGTGATCGCGGCGGTGGAGCCGCGGATCGCCCAGGCCACCCGTCAGGAGCTCATCGACCAACGCGGGTCGCTGAAGCTGATCGCGAGCGAGAACTACGCCTCGCCGGCCGTGCTGCTCACCATGGGCACCTGGTTCTCCGACAAGTACGCCGAGGGCACGATCGGTCACCGCTTCTACGCCGGGTGCCAGAACGTCGACACCGTGGAGACGATCGCGGCCGAGCACGCCCGCGAGCTGTTCGGTGCGCCGTACGCCTATCTGCAGCCGCACTCCGGCATCGACGCCAACCTGGTCGCCTTCTGGTCGATCCTGGCCCACCACATCGAGACGCCGGCCCTGGCGAGGCTCGGCGCGAAGAACGTGAACGAGCTGAGCGAGGCCGACTGGGAGACGCTGCGCCACGAGTTCGGCAACCAGCGGCTGCTGGGCATGTCGCTCGACGCGGGTGGGCACCTGACCCACGGGTTCCGGCCCAACATCAGCGGCAAGATGTTCCACCAGCAGCAGTACGGCACCGACCCCGAGACCGGGATGCTCGACTACGACGTGGTGCGGGCCAAGGCGAAGGAGTTCAAGCCGCTGGTCCTGATCGCCGGCTACTCGGCGTACCCGCGCCGCGTGAACTTCGCCAAGATGCGCGAGATCGCCGACGAGGTCGGCGCGACCCTGATGGTCGACATGGCGCACTTCGCGGGGTTGGTGGCCGGCAAGGTCTTCACCGGCGACGAGGACCCGGTGCCGCATGCCCACATCACGACCACGACCACCCACAAGTCGCTGCGCGGCCCGCGCGGCGGCATGGTGCTGGCGCAGGAGAACTACGCCGCCGACGTCGACCGCGGCTGCCCGATGGTGCTCGGTGGCCCGCTGTCACACGTGATGGCTGCCAAGGCCGTGGCGCTCGCGGAGGCCCGCCAGCCGTCGTTCCAGATCTACGCGCAGGCGATCGCCGACAACGCGAAGTCGCTCGCCGAGGGGTTCCTGAAGCGCGGTGCCACCCTCGTCACCGGCGGCACCGACAACCACATCGTGCTGCTCGACGTGTCGTCGTTCGGGTTGACGGGGCGCCAGGCGGAGTCGGCCCTGCTCGACGCCGGCGTTGTCACCAACCGCAACTCCGTCCCGGCCGACCCGAACGGCGCGTGGTACACCTCCGGCATCCGCCTCGGGACCCCGGCTCTCACCACCCGGGGCTTCGGCGCCGACGACTTCGACCGCGTCGCCGACCTGATGGTCGACGTGCTCCGCAACACCCAGCCCGGCACCACCAAGGCCGGCACCCCCTCGAAGGCGTCCTACACCCTGAGTGACGGGGTTGCAGACCGCGTCAAGGCAGGCAGCGCAGAGATGCTCGACGCCCACCCGCTCTACCCCGGCCTCGACCTCGCCTGACCCGTACCGACGCGTCCTCGTCCACGAGGCCCTCGTCGGGCTCGGCCTGCCCTCGCGCTGATCACACGACCGGCGTCGCACGCTCCACGATCGAGGCCAGGTCGGCGACCGACGAGGTCAGCGCGCCGTACGTCCCGTCGTACGACGTGCCGAGCCGCGAGCCGCAGAACGCGTCGGCTACCTCCGGAGGAGCGAAGCGCACCACCAGGGCACCTTGCAGGCAGGCCGCCATCCGGCCGGCCAGCCGCCGCGCCCCGACCTCCAGCGACCCGGTGTCACCGAGCAGCGTCAGGGTGTCGTCGACGGCACGGTCGAGGCGGGCGTCTCCTCCGCGAGCGTGCCCGACCTCGGTGATCCAGGCGTCCAGCACCTCCGGCTCGCGGGACAGCGCCCGCAGCACGTCGAGCGCGTTGACGTTGCCCGAGCCCTCCCATACGGAGTTCAGCGGAGCCTCGCGGTAGCGCAACGGGAGCCCGGACTCCTCGACGTAGCCGTTGCCGCCGAGACACTCCAGCGCCTCGGCGACGAACCCGGGCGTCCGTTTGCAGACCCAGAACTTCGCCAGGGGCAGCGCGATCCGGCGCAGCGCGGCCTCGTGCGGATCGTCGACCGCGTCGACGGCCGCGGCGAGCCGGATCGCGAGAGCCGTGGCAGCCTCCGCCTCGACGGCGAGGTCGGCGATCACGTTCTGCATCAGCGGCTTCTCGGCGAGCAGCCCGCCGAACGCGGAGCGGTGGGCGACGTGCCAGGCCGCCTCGTTGAGCGCGTGACGCATCAGCCCGGTCGAGCCGAGCACGCAGTCGAGGCGGGTCGCGGCGACCATCTCGATGATGGTGCGCACCCCGCGACCCTCGTCACCGAGCCGGACGGCGACCGTGCCGTCCATCTCGAGCTCGGCCGACGCGTTGGCACGGTTGCCGAGCTTGTCCTTGAGCCGGGCGATGTCGAGCTGGTTCCGGGTGCCGTCGGGCAGCGCCCGCGGCACGACGAAGCACGACAACCCCTCGGGCGCCTGCGCCAGCACGAGGAAGACGTCGTTCATCGGCGCGGAGGTGAACCACTTGTGTCCGTGCAGCGTGTACTCGCCCTCGACGCTGGTCGGCCGCGCCTCGGTGACGTTGGCGCGGACGTCGGACCCGCCCTGCTTCTCGGTCATGCCCATGCCGGCGAGCGCACCACGCTTCCGGGCGACCGGCCGGATGCCCGGGTCGTACGTCGTCGAGGCCAGCGCCGGCACCCACTCCTTCGCGAGTCGCTCGTCGACCCTGAGCGCCGGCACCGCGGCGTAGGTCATCGAGATCGGGCAGCCGTGCGCGGGGTCGGTGTGCGACCAGGCCATGAAACCGGCCGCCCGGCGTACGTGGGCGTGCTGCGAGCCCTCCGCCTGCTGCTCCCACGGCGCCGCCTGGAGACCGTGACCGACGGCCCGCTCCATCAGCCAGTGCCAGGACGGGTGGAAGACCACCTCGTCGATGCGGTGCCCGTAGCGGTCGTACGTCGTCAGCTCGGGCTCGTGGCGGTTGGCCAGGAAGCCGTGCTCCCGGGCCTCGGCGGTGCCGGCCGCGGCACCCACGTCCAGGAGGTCGTCGACGATGTCGGAGCCGGCGTGGCGGGTGACCGCCTCGACGAGGGGGGCGTCGGAAGTGACGACGTTGTGCCCGACCAGGGGCGGCGCCTGGTTGGTGGCTGCCCGGTTCGCTGCCCTCATGTGGTTACCGTAGGCCCATGCCCGATGCCGAGCCGTCGCGCCCTGCGGCGGGTCCGGCCGACCAGGGCAGGGCCGGTGTCACCTGGCCCCCCTGGGCCCTGCGGGCCCGGGAGACCACCTGGCGCATCATCGTGTCGACGGTCGCCTCCTCGATGCGCTACCGGGTGACCGGCCTGGCCGCGGAAGCGGCGTTCTTCACGGTGCTGTCGGTGCCGCCCCTGATCTTCGCCCTCGCCGGTGCGATCGGCTACGCGACCCAGTCGTTCAGCCCCGACCAGGTCGACCACGTGCGCACCGCGATCCTCGACCTGGCGTCGCGCTTCCTCACCGACTCCGCGGTCGACCGGGTCATCCAGCCGACCATCGACGACGTACTGAAGGGCGGGCGGTTCGACGTCATCTCGGTCGGGTTCGTGCTGGCTCTCTGGTCGGGGTCGCGAGCCATGCACGTCTTCGTCGACACCATCACGATCATGCACGGGCTCGGCGGCCACCGGGGGATCGTCAAGACGCGCGCACTCTCCTTCTCGCTCTACCTCCTGGCGATCGTCACCGGGATCGTGGCCCTGCCGCTCGTCGTGGCCGGCCCGCGCCTGGTCAGCGAGGCGCTGCCTGCGCGCGCGGACTTCCTGGTCAGCTTCTACTGGCCGACGGTGCTGGCGCTCTCGATCTGCTTCCTGGCGACGCTCTACCACGTCTCGATCCCCGTCCGGACGAAGTGGCGGTTCAACCTGCCCGGAGCGACGTTCGCGCTGGCGGTCTGGCTGCTCGGCAGCTTCCTGCTCCGCGAGTTCCTCACCGTGACGGCCGCAGACTCGCGCTCGATCTACGGCCCGCTCGCGGCCCCGATCGCGGTCCTGCTCTGGCTCTACATCCTCTCGATCGCGGTCCTGGTCGGCGCGGCCCTCAACGCGGCCTTCGACACCGTCTTCCCCCAGCAGCGGACGACGCATGCGCGGATGGAGCTCGTACAACGCCTGCGACACCGTCGGCCGCGCGAGACGGGCGACGACGAGTCCGTGGACTAGATTCGCGTCGTGCCGACCGAGACCGACCATCCCTCGCACGGATACGTCGTACTCCCCGAGCCGGACCGGTCACCGTGGTGGGCCTTGGGACGACGGATGCTGCTCGGGATCGGCATCATCGCGTTCACGGTGGCCCTGGTGTACGTCGACCGCGGCGGCTACCGCGACGCGAACGACCCTCCGGACCACGCGATCAACATGGTCGACTCGATCTACTACTCGACGGTCACCCTGAGCACGACGGGGTACGGCGACATCGCACCGGTCTCGGGCACCGCGCGGCTGACCAACGCGTTCGTGATCACGCCGCTCCGCATCGCGTTCCTGATCCTGCTGATCGGCACCACGCTGGAGGTGCTGGCCACCCAGGGTCGGCGCATGTTCCGCATCGCCCGCTGGAGGAGGACCATGAACGACCACGTCGTGATCGTCGGCTACGGAACCAAGGGTCGCAGCGCCGTCGAGACGCTCGTCAACAACGGGATCGACCGCGACCTGATCGTCGTGGTCGACAAGGGCAGCCAGGCGGTCTCGGAGGCGCACGCCGACGGGTTGGCCGTCGTCACCGGGGACGCCACTCGCTCCGAGGTGCTGCAACGGGCCGGCGTCGGCGAGGCGCGGCAGGTCATCATCACCACCGACCGCGACGACTCCAACGTGCTGGCCACACTCACCGTCCGGCAGCTCAACGCCGACGCCTGGATCGTCGCCTCGGTGCGCGAGCACGAGAACGCACCGCTGATGAAGCAGTCGGGTGCCAGCTCCGTGATCACGTCCTCCGACGCGGTGGGGCGCCTGCTCGGGCTGTCGACGTTGTCACCGACCCTGGGCGCGGTGATGGAGGACCTGCTGACGTACGGCGAGGGGCTCGAGGTCGCCGAGCGTGAGCTGCTCGTCTCCGAGGTCGGCCAGCAGCCGCAGTCGCTGCCCGACCAGGTCATCTCGGTGGTGCGCGACGAGAACGTCTACCGCTACTTCGACCCCGTCGTCACCCAGCTCGCCCGCGGTGACCGGCTGATCGTCGTACGGCCGGCCAAAGAGCTGCCCTGGGCGCCTCGTCCTGGGACGCACGGCGAGGAGACGGACGAGGACGCATGACGGGGTGAGCTGGGCCACGAGGTCCTGGAGGGTCTCCGGGCCGCGGCTTTTGCTCAGGACGACGTCGTGCCCTGCGTCGACGGCGAGTCGAGCCACGGTGCTGCCGATGTGTCCGCTGCCGATGAGTCCGATGGTGGTCTTGCGATCTGATCGGAAGCCCTCGGGAGTTCATTCCGGGTGCCGGTCGTGGGCACGCGAAGAGCCGGGAAGATCGGCTTCGCCGCAGCATGCTGGGCCCGCATCCACGGAGCGTCTCTTCCCGGCTCGTCTCCGACGATAGGCCGCCGGGCAGCCGGGTCGCCGAGCACCAGGTCCCGGACAGAGAGGACCTTGGTCCCTGATCGGCGTACCCCTGGCGGGGTCACCATCGAGGTGACCGGCTCGGGCGCCTCAGCTGCTGGTGACCTCCCGCTGACGAGTGCGCCCACCGGTCGACCGGTGCCCGCCCGGGCTCGCGCATCACAACCCCCGGGCGGGCCCACTTGTTTCGTGGGCCCACCTCGGGCGGGGTCTACGCCGGTCCGCTGGTGGGCAGCGGGACCGTGTCCGGCGGTGGCTCGGTCGGGGTCTCGTCGCCCTCGTCGCTGGGTGCGTCGACGGAGCGACCGGTGCCGACCAGGACCTGGACCACAGCGAGCAGGACGACCACCAGGAGAACCGACCAGAACAGCCGCGGCACCGACACGTTCGCGCCCCACAGCAGGACGACGACGCCGAGCACGCCGACCGCGATCCGCAGCCATAGCGCGTTCGCGAGGGTCCAGCGACCTACGCCGGCGACAGGCGTGTCCCCGAGGGTGGCGCCGACCGACTCCAAACCGTCGCTCGTCGTCGTACGAGCGGCCGTGCCGAGCCTGGTCCGGCCGGCGAACCATCCGATGACGAGCAGGATCAGCCCCAGCCACACCATGACCCGCTGGCTCCGCTCGAGGTAGGAGAGGAGCTGGTCGTAGAAGATCCTGCTCGCGGGGCCGAACACCGTGCCCGACAGCTGGTTGACGAACAGCTGCCGCCCGATCGAGAGCGCCAGTGCCATGACTAGCCCGTTCACGGCGATGAGAGCGCCGATGGCCACGGTCATCCGCGGCCTGCGCCGCGCCAGGAGAAGCGCACCCAGGTAGAGCAGGGCCACGATCGGGAGCAGCCACTTGGCGACCGGGTTGCTGAACGCGTAGATCGTGCGCACCTGCTTCAGCTGGTGCGACTCCATGAGGACGATCTGCTGGTCCGCAGCGGGGATCGGCGGCGCGTTCTGCACGAACGTGAGCCCGCGGGCGACGAGCTGAGACTTCACCTGGTCGACGACGGTCGACAGGTCGAGGACGACCTGGTCTCCCTGCACGGACACGGCTCCCGTGCCCTCGCCCTTCAACAGCTGGACGAGCCGGGCCTGCGCCCTCGTGTTGACCTCCAACCAGAGCTGCCGGAAGGCGTCCGAGGCGATGAAGGACCGTACCTGCGACTCGATCAGCCCGTTGACCGCCCCCGCGATCGGCCCGATCAGGAGCTTCAGCCGTGGTCGGTCCTGGGTCACACCGGCGAAGGCCTGGTTGAGGAGAGCCTCGACGTCGACCTGTGTCTCGATGGCGTCGGTAACTCTGGTGGAGATGGCGGTCTGCACCTCGGGCGAGTCCACCAACGGTCCCACCGTGGCGACGTACCGTGAGCCGTCGTTGATGGTCCGCTGACCCCAGAACGCGAACGCGGCGGGCACCGTCAGCACGGCGGCGAGCACGAGGCATACGACGGCCGCGATCGCTCTCCCTCGCGTGGACGGCTCTGCGGGGGGTTGGACGGGTGCGGCCTCAGCCATCAGATCTCCTCAGTGGACGACAAACGGGGGGAAGCGGTCAGTGCCGCCGTTCCCTCATCTCGGAGCCGTGGACGGTCAGCGCCAGGATGACGACGACATCGAGCGCGATCATCATCAGGGACCACACGGGGTACGCCGCGAGGAAGCCCACGTTGACGATGGCACTGAGCAGGGCCAGGATCACGCCGACCGTGCGGGCCCAGATCTGGCCGGTGAACACGCAGAAGCCCGCCGCTGCGACGATGATCCCGCCCAGCAGGTGGACCCAGCCCCACGTCGTGTAGTTGACGTTGACCACGAGGCCCGACGAGTGGACGAGGTAGTAGTTGTCCTTGAAGATCGCGACCAGGCCCTGGATGGCGTGGAAGATGCCCAGCATGACCATGATGACGCCGGCGAAGGCGATCCACCCGGTCCAGGCCGAGTAGTCGGAACCACCGGTCTGCGACGGCGAGCGCTGCTCGCCGGGGTCCATGGACGACATGGGAGAAATGGACATGGTTCCCTCCTGAAGACGTGATGCCGCCCAGCGTGGCCCCGAGCGTGACGCGTCGACATCACCCGCGGCGGGTGACGACCCTGGCGCCGCGCCAGGGAGGGGAGTAACTTCGCGGTCATCAGCGCCCCGCGCTCTCGCGGGGGCTTACGCAGTCCGCGGGGCGCACTCGACATTCGGGTCTGTCGGCGCAGCGTGGGTAGGGTCCGGCCATGCACACCGTCGGCCGCAGCGCCGTGCGTGTCGACCCCGCGGACGTCGTAGACGTCCTGGTCTACGTCGTCGTCCTCAACCTCGCGATCGAGTACGTCCCCTCGGTGATCAGCGAGGGCTTCACGCTCTCGTTGCTCACGGCGGTCCTGCTCAAGCTCGTGCTGGAGCTGGTCGTCGTCGTCAAGGGCAGGGTCGTCGCGAGGTTCCGCCAGGCCCGCACGCGGGGCGGACGGATCGTGGCCGGGGCAGCGCTCTGGCTGGTGGCCGTCGGCAGCAAGTTCGCGGTGCTGGAGCTGGTCGACCTGGTGTTCGGCGACTCGGTGGAGCTCGGTGGGTTCTTCTCGGTGACGCTCCTGATCGTCGTCCTGCTGGTCAGCCGGAGGCTGGTACGCCGGGTGCTCTTCCCCGACGGCCCGAGCCTGACGATCTGACGACGCCCGCCGAGGTGTCGGGGGGTACTCGACGGGCGTCGCGTCAGGTGCCATGCGTACGCGCACGCCTGGATCCGTCCCACCACGGCGTGGGGCAGGGCCGCCCGTCACGTGGGACGGGGCGGGCGGCCCAAGACCTGCGAGGCATGGGGTTCTCGCCGGTCCGACGCCGGCGTGGGAGTGACCGGCGCCCATTGACGACGCTAGACGTTGGCCGCGCGGGTCTCGTCATCGAAATCGGCGAGGTGCCGGTGTGAACCCGGTCGCAGCCCTCCCGAAGGGCCTGGCGACGCCTCGACGGCCCTCGGAAGGACCACACCGAGGGCTACTCGACATCGGCGTTGGTCGGTCGTATACGTGGTTCTGGGCCTCGCCACTGATCACCGTGCAGATCCGAGCCCTGACGTCCGTGATGGGGCGTCATCCGAACGGGCCACCGCCGAGCGGCCGGCCGCTAGGTCCAGTGCCGCAGCGACCTGCTGTCGCTCGAGGCCGGCAACCTCATCGACGCGCTCGGGGCCGGGCCGTTCCGCACGCTCGGGCTGGCCCATGTTCGCCATGTAGTGCTCGGTCTGCATCAGGACTCCACGGGCCTCAGTCGGCTCTGGCGCCGGGCCCTGCATGCGACGGTATGCCCCGATGCCGACTTGCTCGCACACCAATTTCGGTGAACCTCGCTCGGTGAACCTCGCGACGATCGCTGGTGGGCGATCGGGTCCCGGCGACCTGCCTCGTCCGGGTCCGGGTCCGGTGAAGAGCCCCCACCCGCCGTACGGGTGGTCAGTGGTTGCCGCCGACAACTCTGGCGCACAGTGGACACCTCGCGGCCGGCGGCTGGAGGCTGAACCGAAGGTCCGTGAATCGTCGCATGGCGGCGAGTCCGAAGCCGCAAGCGGTGGAACTGGCGCCCGCCAGGTAGGCGTGGCACTTGCCCTCCGGTGCCGCGCTCTCGGTGCGCTTGTCCGCGTGGGTCGCGACCAGGTACTGGTTCACCGAGCCATCGTCCCACGGCTTGCGCGCCAGCATCGCGACATGACGAAGCCCGCCGGAGTCTCGGGTCTCCAGTGGGCGTGAGCGCCTGCCCCTGCATGGCCGGGCATTGAAGGGAGCCACCGTCAGCGAAGCTTGGGCGACTGGGGACCTTTTCCCCTAGTCACACCGGGGCTCCCAGGTCATAGCGTTCTAACTGCCTCTCTCCGTCTGGAGACCCCCGTTGTCACTGGCGCGGGGAGGGGACCACGCCCCGTCGGTCGTGTGGCGCGCAGCCGGCGGGACGCGCGCCGCCGGGCAGGACCAAGCCCGCCGGAGTCTCGGTTCTCCTACGGGCGACATCGCTGTCAGGCTCCCGGACGC
>Ga0302263_10000455_pt1 | contig 15809 bp, 24 predicted proteins | sample II_Fen_N1_4_FD_194564 | JGI IMG/M metagenome (GOLD analysis project Ga0302263, IMG submission 194564) | Peat permafrost microbial communities from Stordalen Mire near Abisko, Sweden - II_Fen_N1_4 | ecosystem: Environmental > Terrestrial > Soil > Wetlands > Permafrost | place: Sweden: Abisko... | reverse complement strand
CGCTCAGCAGCTCGCGGTGGGCATCCACGGTTCACTTGGCGGTACTCGCCGCCTCCGCTGGGGTCATGGTGTCGTGGGGTTATGTGACCGCCGTCCCGTTCGGGCAGAAGTTGAAGAGCGACGTTCACGATGCGACGCTGCACACAGACGTCGATCTCGACGTCCTCAGGGGTCTCTCGCGCGCCGGCGGGGCGGACGCGGTGCGCCGGTGCGGTATCCCCATCACCGGCCCCTACCAGGTACCCGAGATCGCGTTCCAGCTCGGACTGCATCTGGACGAACTGGGTGATGACCCTGCCCGCACGGGGCTCGTCGTCGCGGTGCCCGGCTGGGTCGAGAGCCGACGATGGCCGCAGACGCTGGGAGCCGAACCGATCCGTGCTGGCACGGTCACCATCTGGCCAACCCGCCCTTGTTAGTGAGCGTCGTGCGCAAAGCAGGCTCGCCGACCCCCGCGTCCCGCTGGCCGACCTTGAAGGGCGCTAACGAAACATCGGTGCATCCTCGGGCTCCTGAAGCTGGAACGGTGCTTCTTCCGGGACGACGTCAGCCGTCGATTGATCGGGGCGCCGCCGGCCCTGCCGTCAGGTGACGCCGGTTTCCGCGGTCGCGACGGCTGCGTTCTCGTAGCCGACCCCGACGAGCACCCAACCGTCGTGGCCGGCGTTCCGGTCGCTCGGATCGCACATTTTGACCTGCCAAGTACCGTCGCCGGCCTGACGAATCACGGCCGCCTTACCCTGCCGGCTCCCGTACCAACTGCCAGAGGGCATCTGTTGCAGCGTCATGGCGGCTCCCTTCACCGCCTCCCTAGGCTAACCCTTCAGCTTCGGGTTTGGGACCGCGGAGACTGGCGGCCGGCGCCACCGCTCACGCGCTTGCTCTGCAACCGCAGGAAAGTAGGTCAATGACGCGAACGTCACTGGCTGCCGCCATTCAGGAGATCGCGGCTCGCGATCCCGTGTTGGCCCACCTCGTCGCTCTGGTCGGGCCGATTCGCCACCGGCCACGCAACCCCGACGGGCATTTCGGCGCGCTGGTCCGCTCGATCGTGTTCCAGCAATTGGCCGGGCGGGCCGCTCAGGCCATCTTCGGGCGGGTCCTGACTGCGGTCGGCGGCGAGCTCAGCCCTGAGGCGCTGGCCGCTGTGCCCGACGAGGTGTTGCGCGCCGCCGGCCTGTCGGCCAACAAGCTGGCGTCGCTGCGAGACCTGTCGGCCAAGGTCCTCGACGGCACGGTCGACCTGACCACATCGTCGAGGAGAAGCGACGACGAGATCATTGCCGGTCTCGTGATCGTGCGAGGCATCGGCAGGTGGACTGCCGAGATGTACTTGATGTTCGAGTTGCGCCGGCTCGACGTCTGGCCCGTCGACGACCTCGGCGTGCGACAGGGCTACGGCCTCGCCTGGGGCCTGGACCCGCCGCCGCTCGCCAAAGAGCTCGCGCCGCTGGGCGACCCGTTCCGTCCATACCGTTCCGTCGTCGCCCGCTACTGCTGGGAGGCCGTCGCGCTGTTCAGAGGGGGAACCGACCCGAGCCTCCGGTAGCCGCCGCAATTCCCGCCAACAGCCCAGGAGCAATCGGATCATGCGGAGCGCGACCGCTCCGTTCGCGAGGGCGCGAGAGTCGAGCCCGGGACGTGCGGAGGACGCCCGTACCGGCTCGCGTGGATGCGCGAGGGTGCGCCAGCCCGGTCGGTCGCCCGCCCCGTCAATGCTCGCCCGCCCGGTCGATGCTGAGCGTGCACATGGCTGCCACGACAGGGAGCCGCCTAGCCCGAGCGGACGGCTCCTCAGTTTGCTTTGACCAGCCCGGTTCCGTGAGCTAACCTGGCCATTCGGGCCAGGGGCGTGTCCCCTGGTCAGCGCGCGTGTCCTGCTCGGCGCAGTGGCTGGCTCCGGCCAGCCGTCGGTGACGGGTCGGTGACGGGTCCACGGGTTGGACGTCGGCGGGCGAGGGTGTCCCTCTAGGATGACTCTTCGGCCGCGTGTGTCCACCCGGGCGCGACACTCCCGACCGCGTGGGTCGGGGGATTCCTTCCGGACCGTTCGGTGGGGCCACGCGCGCGCTGGTAGGAGCTGGTAGTCGAGGTGGTTTGGCGCCGAGGGTCACGGCCCGCGGCCCGGCCGGGAGTAGAAGGAAGGACACCGAACGCGTTGCCCACGATCCAGCAGCTGGTCCGTAAGGGCCGGCAGGACAAGGTCGAGAAGACCAAGACCCCGGCGCTGAAGGGTTCGCCTCAGCGTCGCGGGGTGTGCACGCGCGTCTACACCACCACTCCGAAGAAGCCGAATTCCGCTCTGCGCAAGGTGGCGCGCGTCCGCCTGACCAGTCAGATCGAGGTCACCGCCTACATCCCCGGGGTCGGGCACAACCTGCAGGAGCACTCGATCGTGCTCGTCCGCGGCGGCCGGGTGAAGGACCTCCCGGGCGTGCGCTACAAGATTATCCGCGGTTCGCTGGACACCCAGGGCGTCCGTAACCGCAAGCAAGCCCGCAGCCGATACGGCGCGAAGAAGGAGAAGAGCTAGTGCCCCGGAAAGGCCCTGCCCCCAAGCACCCGGTGGCGGTCGACCCGGTATACGGCTCGCCGCTGGTCACCTCGCTGGTGAACAAGGTGCTGTTACGCGGGAAGAAGTCCACCGCCGAGCGCATCGTCTACGGGGCCATGGAAGGCTGCCGGGACAAGTCGGGCAACGACCCGGTCGTCACCCTCAAGCGCGCTCTGGACAATGTGAAGCCGACGTTGGAGGTCCGCAGCCGCAGGGTCGGCGGCGCGACCTACCAGGTTCCGGTCGAGGTGCGGGCCGGCCGCAGCACGACGCTCGCGCTGCGCTGGTTGGTCAGTTACTCCCGGCAGCGCCGGGAGAAGACGATGACCGAGCGACTCATGAACGAGCTGCTGGACGCGTCCAATGGCCTGGGCGCCAGCGTCAAGCGCCGTGAAGACACCCACAAGATGGCGGAGTCCAACAAGGCCTTCGCTCACTACCGCTGGTAGGGCAAGCAGAAACAGCAATGACGACTGACGCGCACGCCGAGCTGGCCGGGGTCCGAAACATCGGGATCATGGCCCATATCGACGCGGGCAAGACCACCACGACCGAGCGCATCCTCTTCTACACGGGGATCAGCTACAAGATCGGTGAGGTGCACGAGGGCACCGCGACGATGGACTGGATGCCGCAAGAGCAGGAGCGCGGCATCACCATCACGTCCGCCGCGACGACCTGCCGCTGGCGCGACCACACGATCAACATCATCGACACGCCCGGCCACGTCGACTTCACCGTCGAGGTCGAGCGTTCGCTGCGGGTGCTCGACGGCGCTGTCGCCGTCTTCGACGCGGTCGCCGGCGTCGAGCCGCAGAGCGAAACCGTATGGCGGCAGGCCGACCGCTACCAGGTACCCCGGATCGCGTTCGTCAACAAGATGGACCGGGTCGGCGCCGAGTTCCACCGTTGCGTGGAGATGATGGTCGACCGGCTCAACGCGACTCCGCTCGTGGTGCAGCTGCCCTGGGGTGTCGAGAGCGACTTCAAGGGCGTCATCGACCTCGTCGACCTGAAAGGCCTGCTCTGGCTGACCGAGGGCAAGGGCGACCGCTACGAGGTGGTCGGCGTCCCGCACGACCACGAGGAGGCGGTGCGCGAGTGGCGTGAGCGCCTGGTGGAGACCGTGGCCGAAAACGACGACGTCGTCATGGAGATGTACCTCGAGGGCCAAGAGCCATCGGTGGACGAGCTGCGTGCGGCGATCCGCCGGGCGACCATCGCGGGCCGGCTGAACCCGGTGCTGTGCGGCTCGGCGTTCAAGAACAAGGGCGTGCAGCCCATGCTCGACGCCGTCGTCGACTACCTGCCGAGCCCGCTGGACGTGGGGGCGATCCAGGGCCACGCGCCGGGCGACGAAGAGGCGGTCATCGAGCGCTCGCCCGACGAGACCGAGCCCTTTTCGGCGCTCGCCTTCAAAATCATGAGCGACATCCACCTCGGCAAGCTCACCTACATTCGGGTGTACTCGGGCAGGCTCTCGAAGGGGTCCCCGGTGCTCAACACCACCAAGGACAACAAGGAGCGGATCGGCAAGATCTACCAGATGCACGCCAACCACCGCGAGGAGCGCGACCATGTCGGTGCGGGGCAGATCGTGGCCGTGCAGGGCCTGAAGAACACCACGACCGGCGACACGCTGTGTGACCCGCACGCCCCGGTGATGCTGGAGTCGATGAGCTTCCCGGCGCCGGTCATCAGCGTCGCGATCGAGCCCAAGACGAAGGCCGACCAGCAGAAGCTGGGCGAGGCGATCCAGCGGCTGGCCGAGGAAGACCCCACCTTCCAGGTGCGCACCGACGAAGACACGGGACAGACGATCATTTCGGGGATGGGCGAGCTACACCTCGAGGTGCTCGTCGACCGGATGAAGCGGGAGTTCCGCGTCGAGGCCAACGTCGGCCGGCCGCAGGTCGCCTACCGCGAGACGCTGCGCCGGCGGGTCGAGAAGGTCGACTACACCCACAAGAAGCAGACCGGCGGGTCAGGCCAGTATGCGAAGGTGCTGATCGACGTAGAGCCGTCGGGTGGCGACGGCGGTGGGTACGAGTTCGTCAACAGCATCACCGGCGGGCGGATCCCGAGGGAGTACATCCCCGCGGTGGACGCCGGCTGCCAGGAGGCGATGGAGTTCGGCATCCTCGCCGGCTACCCCCTTGTGGACGTCAAGGTGACGCTCAGGGACGGCCAGTACCACGAGGTCGACTCGTCAGAACTCGCCTTCAAGATCGCCGGGGCTATGGCGTTCAAGGAAGCGGCCCGGCGGGCCGACCCCGCGCTGCTGGAGCCGATGATGGCGGTCGAGGTGACGACGCCGGACCAGTACATGGGCGACGTGATCGGTGATCTGAACTCGCGCCGTGGCCACATCCAGGCGATGGACGAGCGAGCGGGCGTCCGGGTCGTCAAGGCGATCGTGCCGTTGTCGGAGATGTTCGGTTACGTGGGCGATCTCCGGTCGAAGTCGTCCGGGCGGGCGAGCTACACGATGCAGTTCGACTCGTACCACGAAGTGCCCGCCAACGTTTCGAAGGACATCGTCGCGAAGGCGAGGGGAGAGTGAGCCGCGTGGCGAAGGCCCTCCCCGAGCTGAGCCGACGGCGCTGTCGCCACGGCGAGTGGGGAGTGATTGAGTGATCGACTCGGCGCCGCCCGGCACGGCGGCCCGCATCCCCACCCCAGGCAACTCCAACTCCGGCACCTCGAAATAGGGCGAGTACACCCACTAGGAGGGACACCCAAGTGGCGAAGGCGAAGTTCGAGCGGACGAAGCCGCACGTCAACATCGGCACCATCGGCCACATCGACCACGGCAAGACCACCTTGACCGCGGCGATCACCAAGGTGCTGCATGACAAGAACCCCGATCTGAACCCCTTCACGCCGTTCGACGCGATCGACAAGGCGCCGGAGGAGAAGCAGCGCGGCATCACGATCTCGATCGCGCACGTCGAGTACCAGACCGAGAAGCGCCACTACGCGCACGTCGACTGCCCCGGCCACGCGGACTACATCAAGAACATGATCACCGGTGCGGCGCAGATGGACGGCGCGATCCTCGTGGTCGCGGCCACTGACGGGCCGATGCCGCAGACGAAGGAGCACGTGCTGCTCGCCCGCCAGGTCGGCGTCCCTTACATCGTCGTGGCCCTGAACAAGGCCGACATGGTCGACGACGAGGAGATCCTCGAGCTGGTCGAGCTCGAGGTGCGCGAGCTGCTGACCTCCTACGAGTTCCCGGGCGACGACCTGCCGGTGATCCGGGTGTCGGCGCTGAAGGCGCTCGAGGGCGACCCGAAGTGGTCGGAGAGCATCGTCGAGCTGCTCGACGCGGTCGACGAGTCGATCCCCGAGCCGGTTCGCGAGATCGACAAGCCGTTCCTCATGCCCATCGAGGACGTCTTCACGATCACTGGCCGCGGCACTGTGGTCACGGGCCGGATCGAGCGCGGCGTCGTAAAGATCAACGAGCAGGTTGAGATCGTGGGCATCCGCCCGCAGGTGACGACCACCGTCGTCACCGGTGTCGAGATGTTCCGCAAGATCCTCGACGAGGGGCGGGCCGGCGAGAACGTGGGCCTGCTCATCCGCGGCATCAAGCGCGAGGAGGTCGAGCGCGGCCAGGTCGTCTGCAAGCCGAAGTCGATCACTCCGCACACGGACTTCGAGGCGCAGGTCTACATCCTGAGCAAGGATGAGGGTGGGCGGCACACGCCGTTCTTCAACAACTACCGTCCGCAGTTCTACTTCCGGACGACCGACGTGACCGGCGTCGTGACCCTCCCCGAGGGCACGGAGATGGTCATGCCTGGCGACAACACCGAGATGAACGTTCAGCTCATCCAGCCCATCGCCATGGAGGAAGGCCTCCGGTTCGCCATCCGCGAGGGTGGCCGCACCGTCGGTGCCGGTCGGGTAACCAAGATTCTCAAGTAGGGCCGCGAGGCCCCCCGAGTGCATCAGACTGGGGAGCGGCCCGGTCGCCGCAGCGACCGTGACCGTCCCCGCCAACCGGCTTCGTGCCGGCAGTACAGACCTGGCGGTTGTGCGGGCGGGCCCGCGCGTGAGTGCGGCGGATGTCCGTGACAGGAGAAGGAAGCGATGGCGGCGCAAAAGATCCGCATCCGGCTGAAGGCCTACGACCATGAGGTCATCGACAGCTCGGCACGGAAGATCGTGGAGACGGTGACCCGGACGGGGGCCCAGGTGGCCGGTCCTGTTCCCCTGCCCACAGAGAAGAACGTCTACTGCGTCATCCGGTCCCCGCACAAGTACAAGGACAGCCGCGAGCACTTCGAGATGCGCACCCACAAGCGCCTGATCGACATCCTGGACCCGACGCCCAAGACCGTCGACTCGCTGATGCGCCTCGACCTGCCGGCCGGCGTCGACATCGAGATCAAGCTCTAGGGGCTGGTGGCGATGCGAGACCGAAGGGTGAAGGGCGTCCTGGGCACCAAGCTCGGGATGACCCAGGTGTTCGACGAGCGACGACGCGTCGTCCCGGTCACCGTCATCAAGGCCGGGCCCTGCGTGGTGACCCAGGTTCGTACGCCCGACAACGACGGCTACTCGGCCGTCCAGCTGGCGTTCGGCGAGATTGACCCCCGGCGGGTGCCCAAGCCGCTTCGGGGTCACTACGAGCGGGCCGGGGTGCCGCCGCGGCGGCACATAGTCGAGCTGCGCACGGCCGACGCCTCCGAATACACGCTGGGCCAGGAGGTCACGGCCGACGTCTTCAGCGCCGGCACCGTCGTGGACGTCGTCGGCACCAGCAAGGGCAAGGGCTTCGCCGGCGTCATGAAGCGCCACGGCTTCCACGGCCTGGGTGCCGGCCACGGCGTCGAGCGCAAGCACCGTTCCCCCGGCTCGGTCGGCGGTTGCGCCACCCCAGGGCGGATCTTCAAGGGTGTGCGCATGGCAGGCCGGATGGGCGGTGAGCGCACGACCACGCTGAGTCTCACGGTGCACGCGGTGGATGCCGACAAGAACCTGCTGCTCATCAAGGGTGCGGTGCCGGGGCCGACCGGTGGGCTCGTGCTGGTTCGCAGCGCGGCGAAGCGTCCCGAGCCGGCCGGACAGGGCGGAGCGGCCGCATGATCAAGCATTACGCGTTGGAGTCCGCGCACGGCGGCGGTGCCGAGTCGCGAACCGTCGAAGTGGAGTCGCCGTCGGGCGAGTCCACCCGCACCGTGTCGCTGCCGGGCGAGACCTTCGACGTCCAGGTCAATGTCGCGCTGATCCACCAGGTGGTCGTGGCGCAGCTGGCGGCCGCGCGGCGGGGGACCCACGACACCAAGACCCGGGGCGAGGTGCGCGGCGGTGGGCGCAAGCCGTACCGGCAGAAGGGCACGGGCCGCGCGCGGCAGGGCTCGCTGCGCGCCCCGCAGTTCACCGGGGGCGGGGTCGTGCACGGCCCGACGCCCCGCTCCTACGAGCAGCGCACGCCGAAGAAGATGAAGGCGGCGGCGCTGCGTGGCGCGCTGTCCGACCGGGCCCGCCATGACCGCGTCCATGTCGTGAGCAGCCTCGTCGAAGGGGGCGAGCCGGCGACCAAGCCGGCCGTCGCCGCTTTACGCAAGATCGCGAACACCAGGCACGTCTTGGTCGTGGCGCTGCGCTCCGACGAAGTGACGTGGAAGAGCCTGCGCAACTGCCCGCAGGTGCACCTGCTCGACCCGGGCCAGCTCAACGCCTACGACGTGCTGGTCAGCGACGACGTGGTGTTCACCGAGGACGCGCTGGCCGCCTTCGTGGGCGCGGGCGCGACCAAGCCGGCGGGTGCGGACGTCCCCGATGAGGAGTTCGCTGTGGCGGCCGAGATTCAGCCGAGCAGTGATCTCAAGGCAGCGGAGAAGTTCGAGGCCGAAGCCGCTGGTGCGACGAGCGACACGGCTGCCAGCGATGAAGCGGCCGCGAAGGCACCTGACGAGGTGGACGAATGATCCCCGATCCGCGCGATGTCATCCTCGCCCCGGTCGTCTCCGAGAAGAGCTACGGCCTGCTCGACGAGAACGTCTACACGTTCAAGGTCCGTCCCGGGGCGAACAAGAGCGAGATCAAGATCGCGGTCGAGAAGATCTTCGGCGTAACGGTCGTTCGGGTCAACACCGTGAACAGGCAGGGCAAACGCAAGCGCACCCGCTTCGGCTTCGGCCGGCGGGTGGCCACCAAGCGCGCCTTCGTGACTGTCGCCGCGGGCGACCGCATCGACGTGTTCGGCCCGGGCTGAGGGAGGCAGGCATGGGAATCCGCAGATACAAGCCGACCACCCCCGGTCGTCGCGGCGCGTCCGTCTCGGACTTCGTCGAGATCACCCGGGACGAGCCGGAGAAGTCCCTCGTCCGCCCGCTGCACGGCAAGGGCGGGCGCAACGTCCACGGCCACATCACCACCCGGCACCAGGGCGGGGGGCACAAGCGGGCCTACCGGCTCGTCGACTTCCGTCGGGACAAAGACGGGGTGCCGGCCAAGGTTGCGCACATCGAATACGACCCGAACCGCACGGCCCGCATCGCGCTGCTGCACTACCGCGACGGCGAGAAGCGCTACATCCTCGCCCCGACCCGGCTGGGGCAGGGCGACACAGTCGTCTCGGGGCCGGCCAGCGACATCCGGCCGGGCAACGCGCTGCCACTGCGCAATATCCCGACGGGCACCGTCGTGCACGCCATCGAGTTGCGGCCCGGTGGCGGCGCGAAGATCGCCCGCAGCGCGGGCGCGAGCGTCCAGCTCGTCGCCAAGGAGGGGCCGTACGCGCTGTTGCGGATGCCCTCCGGAGAAATTCGCAACGTGGACGCACGGTGCCGGGCGACGGTCGGCGAGGTGGGCAACGCCGAGCAGTCCGGCATCAACTGGGGGAAGGCCGGCCGGATGCGCTGGAAGGGCAAGCGGCCCAGCGTGCGCGGCGTGGCCATGAACCCGGTCGACCACCCGATGGGCGGCGGCGAGGGCAAATCCTCGGGCGGCCGCCATCCCACCAATCCGAAGGGCCGGCCCGAGGGCCGCACCCGTCAGGCACACAAGCCGAGTGATCAGCTCATCGTCCGCCGCCGCCGGACCGGCAAGAAGCGCTAAGGGGTCCGTTCAGCATGCCACGAAGTCTGAAGAAGGGCCCTTTCGTCGACGACCACCTGCTCAAGAAGGTGGACGCGCAGAACGACAAGGGCACGAAGAACGTCATCAAGACCTGGTCCAGACGGTCCACGGTCATCCCGGACATGATCGGGCACACGATCGCCGTCCATGACGGGCGCAAGCACGTGCCCGTCTACGTCACCGAGGGCATGGTCGGGCACAAGCTCGGCGAGTTCGCGCTCACGCGCACCTTCCGCGGTCACGTGAAGGAAGATCGGAGGTCGCGCCGTGGCTGACGCTTCGGGTACCGCCGACCTGCTATCTGCCGGCGGCGCTGCTCGGCCCGCGCCGCGGGTGCAGGCCCGCGCGCGCTACCTGCACGTCGCGCCGCGCAAGGTGCGCCGCGTGGTCGACCTTGTCCGCGGGATGCGGGCCGAAGACGCCCTGGACGTGCTGCGCTTCGCCCCGCAGGCGGCGAGCGAGGACGTCTTCAAGGTTGTCTCCAGTGCGATGGCCAACGCCCACCACAACCAGAAGCTCGCCCTCGACACCCTGTGGATCTCCGAGATCTACGTGGATGAGGGCCCGACGCTCAAGCGCTTCCGGCCGCGGGCGCAGGGCCGCGCGTACCGCATCCGCAAGCGTACGAGCCACATCACGGTCACCGTAGAGAGCCGGTCGGAGGAGCGCGCAGCGGCGCCTACCCGCCGGCTGGGCCGCCGCCGGCGTACCGAGCAGCGGGCCAGAACAGACAGTGGTGCGAACCGAGGAGGAGCCCGCTAGTGGGACAGAAAGTCAACCCGCACGGGTTCAGGCTGGGCATCACGACGGACTGGACGTCGCGCTGGTACGCCAACGAGAAGATGTATCGCGGCTACATCGGCGAGGACGTCAAGATTCGCAAGCTGATGTCGCGCGGCATGGAGCGTGCCGGTATCAGCAAGGTGGACATCGAGCGCACCCGCGACCGCGTCCGGGTGGACATCCACACGGCGCGCCCCGGTATCGTCATCGGCCGCCGCGGCGCCGAGGCCGACCGGATCCGCGGCGACCTCGAGCGGCTGACCGGCAAGCAGGTGCAGCTCAACATCCTCGAAGTGAAGAACCCCGAGGTGGACGCGCAGCTGGTGGCTCAGGGCGTGGCCGAGCAGCTGTCCTCGCGGGTGTCGTTCCGACGGGCGATGCGCAAGGCCATGCAGTCGGCCATGAAGGGCGGCGCCAAGGGCATCCGGGTGCAGTGCGCCGGCCGCCTCGGCGGCGCGGAGATGAGCCGCAAGGAGTTCTACCGCGAGGGCCGCGTCCCGCTGCACACGCTGCGCGCCGACATCGACTACGGCTTCTACGAGGCCAGGACGACATTCGGGCGCATCGGCGTCAAGGTCTGGATTTACAAGGGCGACGTCGTGCAGAGCCGGGTCGAGCGGGAAGCCGCCCAGGCGGCCCTGCGCGCACAGCGCCGCGACCGTCCGACGCGGCGCGAGCGGCCCGAGCGCGGAACTCGCCCGGAGGGCCGCGGGGCGCGCGATTCGCGCCGCACGACCGCCCCGGCATCAGCTGACGCGCGCGTACCGAGCCGCGCACCAGAGGTCGCCGCGCCCCAGCCGGATCTCGGCGCGACGCCTGCGGCGATGACCGCCGGCCCAGCCGAGCCCGTGGCTGTCCCCACGGAGCCGGAGGCCTCCGCCACGACCGCGGTCGAGGCTGCCCCCGCGCTCAGCGGCGACCCGGCCGCGCAGGTGAGCGCCCCCGAGACCCCGGCCGGTGCCGAGGCGGGCGCAGGCGAACCAGTAACGCAGGACCGGCCCGAGCCGGCCGGCGAGGAGGGCTGAGACATGCTCATGCCCCGCAGGGTCAGGCACCGCAAGCAGCACCATCCGCCGCGGCGGGGGGTGGCGAAGGGCGGGACGTCGGTCACCTTCGGTGAGTACGGCATCCAGGCGCTCGAGCACGCCTACGTGACCAACCGGCAGATCGAGTCGGCGCGTATCGCCATGACCCGCCACATCCGCCGAGGCGGGAAGGTGTGGATCAACATCTACCCGGACCGGCCCCTGACGAAGAAGCCGGCCGAGACGCGGATGGGGTCGGGAAAGGGCTCGCCCGAATGGTGGGTCGCCAACGTCAAGCCCGGCCGGGTGATGTTCGAGCTGTCCGGGGTGGCGGAGCCGGTCGCCGCCGAGGCACTGCGGCGGGCGATGCACAAGCTCCCGATGAAGTGCCGGTTCGTCAAGCGCGAGACGGGTGAGTGATGGCTCGCACCACAGCGGCAACAGAGTTGCGCGAGTTCAGCGACGGGGAGCTGAGCGCGCAAGTCCTCGAACTTAAGTCGGAGTTGTTCAATCTCCGCTTCCAGGTCGCGACCGGGCAGTTGGACAACAACCGGCGGCTCCAGCAGGTCCGCCGCGAGATCGCCCGTATCTACACGGTGATGCGCGAGCGCGAGCTGGGGATCTACGAGGCACCGGAGACAGGGGGTCGGCATGAGTGAGGCAGCCCAAGCAGGGTCAGCCCAGGCGGGGGCCGTGCAGCGCGGGGACCGGAAGGTCCGCGAAGGTCTCGTCGTCAGCGACAAGATGGACAAGACCGTCGTGGTCGCCGTCGAGGACCGGGTCCGGCACCCCCTCTATGGGAAGATCTTGCGCCGCACCAGCAAGCTCAAGGCGCACGACGAGGCAAACACGTGCGGGGTTGGTGACCGGGTGTTGCTGATGGAGACCCGGCCGCTGTCAGCGACGAAGCGCTGGCGGGTCGTGCAGGTCACGGAAAAGGCCAAGTAGTTACCTCGCCGACGGCAGGGGTCACCTCGACCACAGCCGTAGTTGAGGAAGCGCGAGCGGTAGGGCGTGGGAGTTCGCAGTGATTCAGCAGGAGTCGCGGCTACGGGTCGCCGACAACACCGGTGCCAAGGAGCTGCTGTGCATCCGGGTGCTGGGCGGCTCGGGGCGCCGCTACGCCCGCATCGGGGACATCATCATCGGAACGGTGAAGGACGCTCTTCCCGGGGCCGGGGTGAAGAAGGGCGATGTGGTGCGTGCGGTGGTGGTCCGGACGCGCAAGGAGCGACGCCGTCCCGACGGCTCCTACATCCGCTTCGACGAGAACGCGGCGGTGCTCATCCGTGAGGGCGGCGACCCGCGCGGCACGCGCATCTTCGGTCCGGTCGGCCGCGAGCTCCGCGACAAGAGGTTCATGAAGATCATCTCACTTGCGCCGGAGGTGCTGTAGCCATGGCCGGCCGTCTCAACGTCAAGAAGGGCGACACCGTCCTCGTACGCAGCGGCAAGGACCGCGGGTTGCGCGGGAAAGTGATCCTGACCTACCCGGATGTGGCCAGGGTCCTCGTCGAAGGCGCGAACCGGGTGAAGAAGCACACGAAGGTGACGCGGACGGCCCGCGGCAGCCAGGCGGGCGGCATCGTCCACCAGGAGGCGCCCATCCACGTGAGCAACGTGATGGTGGTCTGCCCGAACTGCAAGAAGCCGTCCCGGCTGGGCCACCGCCGGGACGAGGACGGCCACGGCGTGCGGGTTTGCCGGCGCTGCAACGAGGACCTGTAGAGGGAGTGGGGAGATGACTGCGACCGCTCCGGAGACGGCACACCCCGTGCCGCGGCTCAAGCAACGCTATCGCACGGAGATCGTGCCGCGTCTGGTGGAGCAGTTCGGGTACGGCAACGTCATGCAGGTGCCGCGGGTCACGAAGGTGGTCGTGAACATGGGCGTCGGCGAGGCGGCCCGGGACGCGAAGCTGATCGACGGTGCCGTGCGTGACCTCACCCAGATCACCGGGCAGAAGCCCACCGTGCGCCGGGCGAAGAAGTCGATCGCGCAGTTCAAGCTGCGCACCGGAATGCCCATCGGGGCGAAGGTCACGCTGCGCGGCGACCGGATGTGGGAGTTCCTCGACCGCCTCGTGTCGATCGCGCTGCCACGTATCCGTGACTTCCGCGGGCTCTCGCCCAACCAGTTCGACGGCCTGGGCAACTACACGTTCGGCGTGAACGAGCAGTCGATCTTTCACGAGATCAACATCGACAGGATCGACCGACAGCGGGGCATGAACATCACGGTGGCGACAACCGCTGCCGACGACGACGAGGGACGGGCGCTGTTGCGGCTGCTCGGTTTCCCCTTCCGGGAGAATTAGGATCGGCTGAAGATTCATGGCAAAGACAGCATTGGTAAACAAGGCCGCGGCGAAGCCGAAGTTCAAAGTGCGCGGATATACGCGCTGCCAGCGGTGCGGCCGGCCACGCTCGGTGTATCGAATGTTCGGGCTGTGCCGCATCTGCCTCCGCGAGATGGCGCACCGCGGCGAGCTGCCCGGCATCACGAAATCGTCGTGGTGAGCCCCATCCCGGTGAGCAGCGTTCCCGTGAGCAGCATCGTGAAGTCAGTCGCTGCGCCGCAGGCCCCCGGCCGGGGGAACCGCGGCGAGAGAGGTGGGCCCGTGCCCGGAACGTCGTCATGACCATGACGGATCCCATTGCGGACATGCTGACGCGCATCCGCAACGCCAACTCGGCATACCACGACACTGTCGCGATCCCCTACAGCGGGATCAAGGCGCACATCGCCGCGATCCTCCAGCAGGAGGGCTACATCGCCGGGTGGCGCACCGAGGAGCCCCCCGAGGGCGTGGTGGGCAAGAAGCTCGTAGTCGACCTCAAGTACGGCCCCAACCGGGAGCGGGCGCTCGCCGGGATACGCCGGGTCAGCAAGCCTGGCTTGCGCGTGTACGCGAGGGCGAACGGGCTGCCGAAGGTCCTCGGCGGCCTCGGTATCGCGATCATCTCGACCTCGTCGGGTCTGTTGACGGACCGGCAGGCCGGCAAGCGGGGCGTGGGCGGGGAAGTCCTCGCCTACGTCTGGTAGGGGTCACGATGTCGCGTATCGGCAAGATGCCGATTCAGGTACCCGCCGGGGTCACCGTCGACATTGACGGCCGCGACGTGACCGTGACCGGCCCCAAGGGGGCGCTCAGCCACACGCTGGTCGAACCGATCACAGTCGAACGGGGTGAGGACGGCACGCTGTTCGTGCGCCGGCCCGACGACGCGCGGGAGAGCAAGTCCCGCCACGGCCTGACCCGCACACTGGTGGCGAACATGGTCACCGGGGTCACCGACGGCTTTGCCCGCACTCTCGAAATCGTCGGGGTGGGCTACCGGGTCCAGGCCCGCGGCTCTGACCTGGAGTTCTCGCTCGGGTACAGTCATCCGGTGCCGGTTCCCGCGCCGCCCGGCATCACGTTCGAGGTGCAGACCCCGACCCGGTTCGTGGTCCGGGGGATCAACAAGCAGCACGTCGGCGAGGTCGCCGCGAACATCCGCAAGCTCCGCAAGCCCGACCCCTACAAGGGCAAGGGCGTGCGGTACCAGGGTGAGGTCGTCCGGCGCAAGGTCGGGAAGAGCGGGAAGTAGCACATGCCTAGCAACGTTTCCTCACAGCGCAGAGTCGGGCTGGCGCGCCGGCACCGGCGCGTCCGCAATAAGGTCGCAGGCACGGCCGAGCGGCCCCGCCTTGTCGTGGTCCGGTCGGCGCGCCACATCTTCGCCCAGGTCGTCGACGACGACCGCGGGCACACCCTCACGTCGGCGTCGACGCTGGACGCTCCCCTGCGCGGGGACGCCGGCCCGGGCGTGGGCGACAAGACAGCCCGGGCCGCCGCGGTCGGCCGGCTCGTCGCTGAGCGCGCGCAGTCGCTGGGGGTGCAGTACGTCGTGTTCGACCGCGGCGGCCGCCGCTACCACGGGCGGATCGCGGCACTTGCCGATGCGGCCCGCGAGCAGGGTCTGCGGTTCTAGTAAGCCATTCGACAGGAAGGAAAGAGGATGCCTGGACCGCAGCGCCGCGGTGGCGGCACCGGCGGAGAGCGCCGGGAGCGTCGCGACCGCTCCGGCGGCGCGGCCCCGGAGAAGACCGCCTATCTCGAGCGGGTCGTCGCGATCAACCGCGTGGCGAAGGTCGTCAAGGGTGGCCGCCGCTTCAGCTTCACCGCCTTGGTCGTCGTCGGCGACGGGGACGGGACGGTCGGGGTGGGCTACGGCAAAGCGAAGGAAGTGCCGGCCGCGATCGCCAAGGGCGTGGAGGAGGCCAAGAAGCACTTCTTCAAGGTGCCGCGCATCGGCTCGACGATCCCGCACCCCGTGCAGGGTGAGGAGGCTGCCGGCGTCGTG